>Ga0078972_1000305_pt1 | contig 152729 bp, 125 predicted proteins | sample YelNatPaOPGAMG01_FD_67568 | JGI IMG/M metagenome (GOLD analysis project Ga0078972, IMG submission 67568) | Hot spring thermophilic microbial communities from Obsidian Pool, Yellowstone National Park, USA - OP-RAMG-01 (SPADES assembly) (version 2) | ecosystem: Environmental > Aquatic > Thermal...
CAGCCACCCCCGCAGCCCCAGTACCACCATTACCAACCAAAAACCCCCCATCACCCAAATCACCGAACAACCCCGACCCCCCCAACAACGACGTGTTCGCCCCGGTGAAACCATCAACCCCATTACCGATCAGATCACGACCCAACAACAACACCAACGGCGCATTAACCACCGCATCCACCACCTCCCCCACCGGACTAGTGATCCACCCCTGCGCCACCGACTCAATGCCGCTGTTCAGCCACGCCACCGCATCAACCAACACCGAATCCAATCCCCCCAACACATCCCCCCACCCCACAGCACCGGCCGACCCCGCAGCCGCATCAACGCCACCCGCAACCGCCCCACCACCCTCGATCGCACTGATCAACGGATCGACGATCACATCGAGCACATCAGCCTGCGCCCGCGGCACACCCAACCCCGCCGACACCGCCGCCGCGGCCGCCGCCCCAGCCCCCAACCCGCGCACCGCACCACCGCGCTTGTTGCGCTTGTTGCCCACTTTGCGGTGCTTTCCACCCGACCGACCCGCCATCACCGAGGCCCTCCCATCACAAGCCCAACCGATGTGCCAGTGAGCACATCGGTGCCCAACACCCAAAACCTGTGTTCTCCGCGCATTGCTGACTAACTGCTGTGCTGCGCATCAAAATCGATGACGATTTCGCTGCTGGTGGCATGGGCCTGACAGGTCAGCACATAGCCCTGGTCCAGCGCGTCTTGCCCCAGCGCGAAGTTATGCTCCATCGCCACGGTGCCGCTCAGCAGCTTGGCGCGGCAGGTGCCGCACGCCCCACCCATGCACGAATACGGCGCATCCTCACGCACCCCCAATGCCCCCTCCAACACCGACGCGGTGGGTGCCAGATCGAAACAATGCTGCGCGCCGCCCAAGGTCATGGTGACCCTGGCCGGCTGCGCACCTGCGGCAGGGCTGCTGTTCTCGGCTTTGTCATAGCCGTAGAACAACTCCACATGGATGCGTTTCGCCTCGACACCGTGCGCGATCAGCGTCTCGCGCGCCGTGGTGACCAATCCCAGCGGCCCGCACAAAAACCACTCATCGACCTCGCCGGGATCGAGCTCCCCGGCCAGCCAGGTCTGCAATTTAGGCCCATCGATCCGCCCGGTCAGCAACGGATTGCGATGCGGCTCACGAGAAAGCACGTGTTTAATAGCTAGCCGGTCGGCATAGCGCGACCCCAGCTCGTCGAGCTCCCCGCGAAACATCGTCGACGCCCGGGTGCGGTTGCCATAAATCAACGTGAAACGACTGTCGGCCTCGATCTGCAACGTGGTGGCCAGAATCGACAAGATCGGGGTGATGCCACTGCCCGCCGCGATCGCCACGTAATGCTTGTTGTGGTTGGGATCGAGCGCGGTGCCAAAACAACCCTGCGGCGTCATCAGCTCCAGCTCATCGCCGACCTGCAGCTGGGTCATGGCGTAGGAGGAGAACACCCCGCCGGGAATCGCTTTGACCGCGATGCGCAACCGTTCCTCCGTCGCCGGCGAACAGATCGAGTAATTGCGCCGCACACCCTGCCCGCCCAGATCGGTGCGCACCGTCACATGCTGACCGTGGGTGAAACGAAACAGCCCGCGCATCTTCTCCGGGACCGCAAACGTGATCGCCACACTGTCGTCGGTGGGATACGCCAGATGCGCCACCCGCAGCCGGTAAAACACCCCATACGGCGACGACGAGCCCTGTGGGGCGCGCACCGGGCGCAGCCGCGCCAGCGGCGACTCCAGTTGGCGATACACCCGGTACTCATCAGGGCTTAACTGCTGGCCGATGACCGTGGCGATCGCGGCTCCCCGATCCAGATAAGCGTCCTCATTGCGCCGCCAGGTAGCCAGATACCGATAAAACGGGATCGACGGGTGCAGATGATGCACCAGATGATAGTTCTGCGACAGCATCAACGGGGTGTACAACCACTCCAAACCCACCCGCACCCGCGTGGCCCGGTAGCGGTTCTGCGGCTGGGTGTCGGGCAACCCGTGATGCGGCAACCAGTCAAACCACCAACCCAGCACGATCAACGCCAACCGCTGAGGAATCAAATACGCCACCGCCAGCTCCCAGCCCACCCCCAGCTGCACGGCGGCAACGATCCCGGCAACCCCGGCCACAAACACCAGCCCGCCTTCCAGTGTTTCGGCACGCGGCCGCGACCGCCGCTTCGACAGATAAAAGGCACCGTAGCGAAAATCGATGCTCGCCCAGCGCAACAACAGCTGCCATCCCGGGCCGTGACTGGCCCACGTATCCGGATCGGCGCGATCATCATTGGCGGCGCGGTGATGCTGGATATGAATATAGGAAAACATCGGAAACGACCCATAGGCGGCCACAAACAGCATCGCCAGCCGCCCAACGACCCCGTTGACCCAACGCACCCGGCTGATCGCATAGTGCGCCGCATCATGCAGCACCGTAAACATCACAAAACTCGCCGCCGCGCTCAACGGAATCGTCCACCACCAGCCAAGATGGTCCCCCAGCACCGCCCACGCGGCCACCACCCAGACAACCAACCCAGCCGCAAACACCCCCACCGCCGGCCACGACAACCCCGGTACCGGCTCCCCCGGATCCGGCAACGGCAACCGCGCCCGCCGCTGCGCCTCAGCAGCGGTCCCGACCCGTGCTGCGGCCACACCCGGCACCGTCATCACCGCCTCACCTCGACACCGAGTCAACTGGCCACACCGGCAAGCCACCCGCGCGGCCCCAAACACTCCGCAGCCCTATCAGCAACCCCGCCCAACAACTCCACATATTCCACATATCGCTTCCTCTACCCGGCGCCTAGAAAGCACCCGCCAGATCCAGCCACACCGTGCCCAGCTGCGGCGACAGATCAGCCCCCAACCCCGCAGGCAGATCAGCCGCCGAACCAGGCGCCATCACACCAGCCTCACCCCCCAGCGCCGCCACATCGAGCCCAGCCGCAGCAGACGCGCCCGCCGAATCCCCTCCCCCCAACGCGTGGGCGATCTGTTCGGCCACGTCATGACCCAACGACGGCCCCAACAACGCATACAACGGCCCCGCAGCGAACTTCGCCAAAGTCATGTTGTTGACCCCCAAATCGGCGCCGAGCTGCGTCAATGTGATGCCATCCAGATTGTTCAAATCACCTAAAAGACCATTGACGGTCAGGCTGCCCAAACCCAAATCCGACAACACGCCGTTGACCGACAGATCCTGCAAACCCAACCCATCGAGCACGCTATTGACCGTCAGAGTGTTCAAGCCCAAATCATCGAGCAGAGTCGGCAGGTGCACCGTACCCAACCCCAGACCCTTGACCAAATCATCCAAACTCAGATCCCCGGTCGGCAACTCCGACACCAACCGATCCACCGACAGCGTGTTTAGACCCAACCCGTCCAACAGATTGCCCACCGTGAAATCTTTCAGGCCTAAATCATCAACCAACCCCGGCAAGGTCACATCGCTTAACCCCAACCCCGACACCAACGCACCCAGATCCAATTTCCCGGTCGGCAACTCCGACACCAACTGATCCACCGTCGCACTGTTTAGACCCAACCCGTCCAACAGATTGCCCACCGTGAAATCTTTCAGGCCTAAATCATCAACCAACCCCGGCAAGGTCACATCGCTTAACCCCAACCCCGACACCAACGCACCCAGATCCAATTTCCCGGTCGGCAACTCCGACACCAACTGATCCACCGTCGCACTGTTCAGACCCAACCCGTCCAACAGATTGCCCACCGTGAAATCTTTCAGGCCTAAATCATCGATTAATTCCGGCAAGGTCGATGTATACAAATTCAGACCTGACACCAACGAATCCAGCGTCACGTTCCCAATCGGCAGATCACTCATCAACGTGTTCAGCGGCGTATCGTACAGGCCCAGCCCGTTCAACAGGCCTTTCACCGTGAAATCACTTAGGCCTAAATCATCGAGCAACTGAGGTACGGTCACCGTACCCAAGCCCAAATCAGAGATCAAATTTACCAGAGAGATGTCTAATGTGCCATCATTCACGTAAAGAACAGACGATATTAGCTGATTAAGATCTAATTTCCACAACCCGGACACTGTGAGGAAATTTCCTAGAGTTTGCTCATCGCTTAAGTCGTTGAATATATCATCCAGTGTTATGCTTCCTAAACCTAACGCATTTAGCGTGCTGTCGAGCGTGTCACCGCTGAGCAACGATGAAATAGTTTTTGACATAATGGCAGCACCAATTCCAAGCGTGCCGATGGTAACTCCATAGTAAAAAGTGGGATCGACGGCGAGGACAAAATCACCTAGAGTTACTCCGCCAAGGCCAAGGTCGTCGAACAAACTGCCCGCGTTTATCTGGCCGAGACCAACCGCGTCCATGAGTGTATCGAGATCTATATTGCCTAATCCCGCGGCATCTATCAAGCTTTGAAGAGTTACGTTGCTCAGATCAGGTGCATGACTCAAACCCGGAGATACGGCTAGATATATTTGTTCTACCAGTTGACCAAGAGGGACGTTACCGAGATTCGAATAACCCGTGGATGGTAAGTCCACCAACAGTTTTCCCAGGGTTAAGTTCTGGATGCCCAGAGCGTTAAACAAACCTGGCAGCGTGAGACGGCCTAACTGCAAATCAGTAAACAGGTTAGGTAGGGTCACATTGCTCAACCCCAAGGCTGTTATCAACGGGCCCAGAAACACTCCCCCGCTCGGCAAATTGTGCACCAATGTGCCCAGCGTGGTGTCGTTCAGATCCAACCCGTCCAACAGATTGCCCACCGTGAAATCTTTCAGGCCTAAATCATCAACCAACCCCGGCAAGGTCACATCGCTTAACCCCAACCCCGACACCAACGCACCCAGATCCAATTTCCCGGTCGGCAACTCCGAGATCAACTGATCCACCGTCGCACTGTTTAGACCCAACCCGTCCAACAGATTGCTCACCGTGAAATCTTTCAGGCCTAAATCATCGATTAATTCCGGCAGCGGGACATTCAACCCGAGTTGGGACACGACATCACCGAGGCTTAAGTCCTGGATCGGTAATGCGTTGATCAACTGATACACGGTCACATCGTTAAGACCCAGCCCGGCCAGCAGGGTGGGCAGGGTCAGATGGGCCATGCCCAGATCGTCGAGCAGGCTGGGCAGGGTGACATCACCAAGATGTAGATCCGACAATAGCCCCGTCAACGACACTCCACCGACACCCAGGCGTGACAACAGATCGGTCACGCTGAGGTTTCCCACACCGCCCAGCGAGTCCAGCAACTGGCCCAAGGTGACATTGGCCAACCCCAACTTGGTGAACACATCACCTAGTTGCAGGGAAGCGTCGAAGTTTTGCGGTGATACGAGCAGCCCATTGAAAAGTGGGAGATTCACCAGGCCTAAAACGTCGATAGCATCGTGTCCGTTGAGAAACGCGTTGGCCAGATCAGCCGGCGCATCAACCAGCGCCGTCAGCGCCGCCTGGGCGCTACCGGCATCCAAGATTTGCGAACTGAGCTGCTTTAACTCGATGATGGTAGTGGCCAATGGCCCCAACGCGGCAAGCCCCACCGCCAGCGGCGCGGTCAAATCGACGGAGATATCACCCGGAAACGGAAAAATGTCCGCGCCGATATTCGGCTCCAAATTCAGTATCAAGCTGATCACATTGTTCAGATGCTCGGCCATTTCACCGGGAATCGCGGTCACCGACGAAGGGTCAGCCATCACCTGATCGAGGTAACCGGCCCAGTTCGCGGCGATCTGGTGCAGCACCGGGAACAACTCGGCGCCGCCGCCGTGACCCAGATTGTGCAGGTCGGTTCCCCAGTCGCTAGCCAGAGTGCCCAGATTGGTGATCGTGTTGGTGTAGAGCTGTTCGTAGGGCAGCAAAACATCGCCGGTGCTGCCGGTCAGGGCCACCTGCCGTGCCGGCGAGACGGGAAGCGGAAGGGTCGTCGATGCCGCGGCGATCAGGCTGGCGCTCACTGCGGCGATCCCTGCGAGCGCAATCGACGGCAGCGCCTGAGGGCTGCGATGTCCGGCTTCCGTGCAGCGTTTCGACTGCCCCAAGGGTGTTTGCGCTGCCCCCGGGACGCCGCGAGCCGGAATGACCGCCGCGGGCGGGGAACCCAGTGCCGGGCCCATCGGTTGCGATACCCGTCGATTGCGCTGCCGCTTGTCGCGGCGCGCCCGACGTTGACAAGACCGACCAGACATCGATACACCTCCACCCGGAGAAGTAGCCCGCAGGGATTTTTGACAGCCATGAAGGCTAGATGGGTGGGCACCGTCATGCGTAAGAGTCAATGAGAAATCACACGATCGTTATTAATTTGTTATCAAAGATGACCCTATTCAGGAGTACAATGTCCAAATTTTTTACACCTTAGTGTCCACCAACTTGACAAATCCGAGGTTCAGGTCCAGCTACCGTTCATGAAGCTCATCGACCCGACCCGCTGCCCTCGTAGAGCAGGCCGATAGACCTCGGGCCGGTACAGTGACGGCCATGTCTGCAGCGGACCATCCCAACAGCGCCCCGGGCGTGCCGATGATCTTTCCGCCGTGGTTGGAACGCTTCCAGATCAAGTACTTCAATCCGGTGGTGCGACCGATCGCGCGCTATCTGCCTGGGTTCGCCATCATCACTCACCGGGGCCGCAAGTCCGGCACGCCCTATGAGACCATCGTGACCGCCTACCGCAAAGGCAACGTCCTGGCGATCGCATTGGCCCACGGCAAAACCAATTGGGTCAAGAACGTGCTGGCCGCGGGCGAGGCCGAGGTGCGGCTCACCGGCAAGACCGTGCACATCACCAATCCGCGGATCCTGCCGGCCGGCTCCGATGCCCAGGGGTTGCCGTGGCCGGCACGGCTGCAGGCCGGGCGAGTCGGGATTTTCGTCGCGGACATCACCTGAGCCGGGCTGAGTTCGGGCATTATTCTTACTACTAAAAGTAAGAGTACGATTTCGGGTGTGCGGATCACCAGTAAAGGCCAAGTCACGATCCCTCGGCACCTGCGTGAGCGCCATGGTCTGCTGCCCGAGACCGAGGTCGATTTCGTCGAACAGTACGGTGTCGTGGTGATCGTGCCACGTCGGAGTAAGCGTCCCGACCGCGGCGACAAGGCGGTTACCGCTCTGCGCGGCACCGGCCGTCGCACGATGTCGACCGACGAACTGCTCCAGCTGACCCGTGACTGAGCCGGATCCCGGGTATCTGATCGACTCGAACGTGCTGCTCGACGTCGCCACCGAAGACCCGCACTGGTATCAGTGGTCGTCGACGGCATTGGCCACCGCCGCTCGGAGCGCATCGCTGTTCATCAACCCGTTGATCTACGCCGAGGTCTCGATGAATTACGACACCATCGAAGAACTCGACGAGGCCCTTCCCGAGCGCTTGTTCCGGCGAGTGCCATTGCCCTACCCCGCCGGGTTCGTGGCGGGACGCGCATTTCTCACCTATCGGTCGCGCGGCGGCGAGCGCCGATCCCCGTTGCCTGACTTCTACATTGGCGCTCATGCCGCGGTGGATCGGCTCACCCTGGTTACCAGAGATGCGCGGCGTTACCGCACCTACTTTCCCACCGTGGCGCTCATTGCTGCAGAGGTGACTTGATTTCATTGGCGGGGTCCGTCCGGCCACAGATCCGAGGCAGGCATGACCCGCGACGAACTCTTGGCCTCGATCGTGGCGACACGCCCCGGTCGTGATGATCTGGTGTACCTGCAGCGCTGCGGTGACTCCTACGTGGGGCAGCTGGTCGGGTCCGGCGACACACCGCCGTCGGGCACGACCCCCGAGGTGTGGATGTCGTTTTCGGCGGACTGGCCGCTGGACGAACCGGCGCGGCTGCAGGCGTTCTTCGATGATCGGCTCGCCGAATTGGCGTCGATGGCCGACACTGCCGACCGGTGCCGATGGCCGCCCGACGAGCCGTGGTCTCGTCATCACTGAGCGGTGATAAATGGTCGAGTACCGGATCACCGCCGAGGAACGCGCCAGGTTCAAACGCTGCCGTCGGCTATGGGACTTCGCCTCGCCGCATCGACGCAACCTCCAACCGGTCGCCGCGACCGAATCCACGCTGAGCATCCTCGGCGATCAGGCGGCGGCGCTGATCGACTGCTACGACGCGTGGGCCAGCCGCATCGACGACTTCGCGCCAGTCCCGGGCGCGGATTGATGGTCCGCGACGGCTCTCCTGTGATCTATCCGTGCCGGATCGACCTGCTGGCGGTCGACGCGGCCGACGACTACTGGGTGGTCCGCCATCAGATCGTGCACGCCTGGCAAAACCTGGAAACGCTGCTGCGCGACGCGGAGGCACTGGCCGCCTGTTGGGCGTTCGAGCAGGATTATCTGGGCGTCGAAATCGCCGGCACGGTGCACAACGAATTGCGCGTCGGCGGACCACTCGAGTTTCCGGGCACCGGGCACCCGCCCCGCCGGATGCCCAAGGCGGTCGGTCAACACGAGCCGAGCGGCGGCGGCCGCTCGACACCGCAGCACCGTCGGGTGACGGCGCGGGCGGCACCGACCGGCAACGTAAACCGGACCGAACAGCGCACCGCCGGCGTGCTGCGGCGAACCCGCATCCGCCGCAGCCGCCACGAGATCACCTCCGTGGACCTGCTGATCGCCGCCGAGTGCCTCGACATGGTCGGCTGGCCGACGATCTATCCGAGCCCCGGGGCGCCCTGCGCCGCATGCGACTTCAACGTGCCCTGTCGGGCTCTCACCGCGGGAGACGACCCCGAACCGCTGCTGGCAGCCGACTTCCGGCCGCCCTCGGACAGGTTCACCAAGCCGCGGCTTGGCCAGTCCACCTGGGGCTTCGGCCGCGGTGCCGCGCCGCCGCAATGGTGATCAGGCACGCGCCGCGGGCTGCATATCCAGGCCGATGTCGAGCACCCGGGCCGAGTGGGTGAGCGCGCCGACCGCCAGATAGTCGACACCGGTGCAGGCGTAGTCGGCGGCCGTGGCCAGCGACAGCCCCCCGGACGACTCCAATTTGACCGTCGGGGCGTGAGCGTCCCGGCGCTGCACCGCGACCTGGGTCTGCCAGACCGGGAAATTGTCCAGCAGCACCAGTTCGGGTGTCTCGGGCAGCACGTCGTCGAGCTGCTCGAGTGAGTCCACCTCAACCTCGCAGGGCACTTGCGGGGCGGCGGCCCGCACCGCCCGCAGCGCTGCGACAACCGATCCCGCGGCAGCGACATGGTTGTCTTTGATCAGCGCCGCATCGCCGAGCCCCATTCGGTGGTTGACGCCGCCGCCGACCCGCACCGCGTACTTCTGTAACACCCGCAGGCCCGGCAGCGTCTTGCGGGTGTCGCGAATCTTCGCCTTGGTGCCGCGCACAGCGTCGACCCAGGCGGCTGTTGCGGTGGCAACCCCGGACAGGTGGCACACCAGGTTGAGCATGGTCCGCTCCGCGGTCAACAGGCCGAGCGTGCGGGCCGCCACCGTCAGCAGTGCTGCGCCCGGCTCCAGCTGGGCGCCGTCGGCCACCCGGCCCAGCACCCGGTACCCGTCCGGGCCGAGCACCTCGTCGAGCACCAGCAGCGCGACATCTACCCCGGCGATGACACCGGGCTCACGAGTCACCAGCGCCGCGGTCGTCGATGCGCCCTCCGCCACCGTCGCGAGCGTGGTGATGTCCGGCCCGTAGCGAAGATCCTCGTCGAGCGCGCGCTGAATCGTGGTGCGGGCGTCGGCGAGCTCGCGGTCCGACAGCCTCATCAGCACACTCCCGCCGGCTCCTCGACGTGCACTGTCCCGCCCTTCTCCACGTCCTCGTCGAGCAGCCGGACCATGCTGCTGCGCGGCCGGCCGGGGCTTGCGTCAGGATAATCGGCGCGGTGATGGCAGCCGCGGCTCTCGGTTCGCGCCAGCGCAGCGGCGGCCACCGCATGGGCGGTGACCGTCAGCGCGACGTCTTCGAGGTCCCCGCGGTGCACGACCGGGCGTCGCGGAGCCGCAGACAACATCTCGATCAGCCGGCGCAGCCCGTCGGCGTCGCGGACCACCGACGCGCCACACGTCATCGCTCGGTGCAGGTCGCCGCGGCGCAGCGCGGCCCCGTACAGCGGTTCGGGCGGCATCGCGCGCACCGGCCCGGCCGCCGCCGCGTGGATGGCGGCGGCTCGTCCGGCCCGGCCCCCGACGACCAGCCCCTCCAGCAAGCTGTTGGATGCCAGCCGGTTGGCGCCGTGCATCCCGGTGCGGGCCACCTCGCCCGCGGCATAGAGGCCCGGCAACTCGGTTTGCCCGTGCACGTCGGTGACCACGCCCCCGCAGCTGTAGTGCGCACCGGGGACCACAGGAATCGGTTGGCGGACCGGGTCGATGCCGGCGGCTCGGCACGCGGCGGTGACCGTCGGGAAGCGGGTCGCGAAGTCGGCGATGCCGCGGGCGTCGAGATACACGCAGCGGTCGCCGGTGGCCCGCAGCCGTGCGTCGATCGCAGCGGCGACCACATCGCGCGGAGCCAAATCACCCATCGGGTGCACATCCGCAGTAACCGAATCACCTTGCGCATCAACCAGAACAGCGCCCTCGCCGCGAATCGCCTCGGTGACCAGCGGTCGCCGGCCGCCGGTTCCATCACTACCGGCGGCGAACAGCATGGTCGGATGGAACTGGATGAATTCGATGTCGCTGACTGCCACCCCAGCCCACAGCGCCAGCGCGATGCCGTCGCCGGTGCAGCCGGCCGGGTTGGTCGTCGCGCGGAACAGGTGTCCCAGCCCGCCGGTGGCCAGGATGACCGCCGGGGCGTGCACAATGCCGGGCCCGTCGGGACTGACCGTCAACACCCCGGTCACCCCTGCGCTTGACCCGTGGTGCAAGACGCGCAGCGCAACATGGTTGGTGCGAATGTCTAGCGCAGCAGCCGCCTTGTCGAGCGCGCGTTGCACTTCGGCGCCGGTGGCGTCGCCCCCGGCATGCACGATGCGCCGCCGCGAGTGGCCACCTTCCCGGGTCAGTGCCCATCGGCCCGAGCGTGATTCGTCGAATCGTGCACCGTTTCTAACTAATTCGGCCACCGCCCGGTAGCCGTCGGCGACGATGGAGGCCACTGCGTCGGGATCGCACAGGCCCGCGCCCGCGGCCACGGTGTCGGCCACATGGGCGTCCACCGAATCATCGGTGTCAGGCAGCACCACCGCGATTCCACCCTGGGCGTAGTGCGTGGCGGTCGTGCCGGGCCGGTGATCGGTCTTGCTGAGCACGACGACACTGCGACCGCAGCGGTGTGCGGCCAGCGCGGCGGCCAAGCCGGCAACGCCGGTGCCGATAACGACGACGTCGGCGCGCTGCTGCCAGAGCGGATGGGTGATCATTCGCCACCGCCGGGCCGGCCGATCGCGATCATCCGTTGCACACTGCGCCGGGCCAGCCGTGCCGTTTCGGCGTCGACGTGGACCTCGTCGGCCCCCTCGACCAGGCACCGCAGCAGTGCCGCCGGCGTGATCATCTTCATGTACTTACACGACGCCCGGTCGTTGACAGCTTGGAAGTCGACGTCGGGGGCCGCGTTGCGCAGCTGATAAAGCATGCCGACCTCGGTGGCCACCAGCACCTTTCGGGCACGGGTGGTACGGGCGGCATCGAGCATGCCGCCGGTGGACAAGATCTTCACCCGCTCCCCGGGAAAGGCCCCTTCCCCGGCGAGATACAACGCTGAGGTGGCGCATCCACATTCGGGGTGCACGAACAGTTCGGCATCGGGGTGGGTGCGGGCCCGGTCGGCGAGCTCGTCGCCGTTGATCCCCGCGTGCACGTGGCATTCGCCGGCCCACACGTGCAGGTTCTGCCGTCCGGTCATCCGGCGCACGTGCGCCCCGAGGAACTGGTCCGGGCAGAACAGCACCTCGCGGTCGTGGTCGATCGAGTCCACCACGTCGACGGCGTTCGCCGACGTGCAACAGACGTCGGTGAGCGCCTTGACCGCCGCGGTGGTGTTGACGTAGGAGACCACGACAGCGCCCGGGTGCTCGTCCTTCCAGACCTGCAGGTCTTCGGGGGTGATCGAGTCCGCCAGCGAACAGCCGGCCCGTTGATCGGGGATCAGCACAGTCTTGTCCGGGCTGAGGATTTTCGCGGTCTCGGCCATGAAGTGCACCCCGCAGAACACGATGGTGTCCTGGGGTGCCTCGGCGGCGATCCGCGACAACGCCAGCGAGTCGCCGACGTGGTCGGCAACATTCTGGATCGCCGGCAACTGGTAGTTGTGCGCCAGAATCGTGGCGTTGCGCGACTTGGCAAGCCGGCGAACGTCGGCTGCCCACTGCTCGTCGGCGTCCAGGCCCGAATAGCCGGCGCCGGACTGGACCAGACCCCCGGTCACGTCACGTGTCGGATCGTCGGCCAACGGTTCCGCGCGATTCAGGATTTCGGTCATGACCGCTCCTTCCGCCGGGTGAGTTTTCGACTTATAATCGAAAACATGATCCATGGTAGCACTGCGCACGAGGTGCTCGCCGTCGTATTCCAGGTTCGCCCGCCCCAGTCGCCGAACGGGACGGGAAAGCCGAGCCTGAGCGTGCTGTTGTGGCAGCGGGCGCGGGATCCGCAGGCCGGTGCGTGGTCGCTGCCCGGCGGCAGCCTGCGCGACGACGAGGACATGATGGCCTCGGTTCGGCGACAATTAGCCGAGAAAGTGGATCTCAAAGAGGTCGCCCACCTAGAGCAGCTCGCGGTGTTCGCCGATCCCGCACGGGTACCGGGTATCCGCACCATCGCGTCGACCTTCCTGGGCCTGGTGCCCTCCCCCGCTACCCCGGCGCTGCCGTCCGACACCCGCTGGCATCCGGTCAGCGCGCTGCCGACGATGGCGTTTGACCACGGGCCGATGGTGTCTCACGCCCGGACTCGACTGGCCGCCAAGATGTCCTACACCAATATCGGATTTGCTTTAGCGCCAAAAGAATTCACTGTCTCGGCGCTACGGGACATCTACAGCGCCGCGCTGGGATATCAGGTCGACGCGACAAACCTGCAGCGGGTGCTGACCCGCCGCAGAGTCATCAGCCAGACCGGCACCGTCGCGCAGTCCGGCCGAAGCGGCGGACGCCCGGCAGCGCTGTACCGCTTCACCGAGTCACAGCTGCGGGTCACCGACGAGTTCGCGGCGCTGCGCCCGCCCGGTTCCGGTGGCTGATTTTCGGGCCCGGCGACTGGATTCTTACCGCCTTCTTAAGTCACAATGCCCCGATGGACATTGCCAGCCTCGCCACAACCACCGGTGCCGAATGGATCGGTCGACCTCGACACGAGGAGTTGGTGCCCAATGCGCGGCCGGTGCTGCCGTCGGAGGATCCGTTCTACCGACCGCCACTGGGCTTCGAGCATGCTCTGCCGGGGACCGTGCTGCGGTCACGCGACGTCGAGCTGGCATTTCTGGGTCTGATACCGCAGCCGATCACGGCCACCCAGCTGCTGTACCGGACAACCGGGGTCAACGGCAAGCCCGAGGCGACAGTGACCACGGTCATTGCCCCCGCAGGCATCACCGGAGAACCTCCCTGCCCCGTGCTGTCCTATCAGTGCGCGATCGACGCGGTGACATCACGCTGTTTCCCGTCCTACGCGCTGCGGCGGCACGCCAAAGCCGTCGGTTCGCTGGCACAGTTGGAGTTTCTGCTGATCAACGCGGTCCTCGCCGAGGGTTGGGCGGTGTCGGTGCCCGACCACGAGGGTCCGGACGGACTATGGGGCGCACCGTACGAGCCCGGGTTTTGCGTCCTCGACGGACTACGGGCGGCGTTGAACTCGCAACGACTGCGATTAGCTGCGTCGGCACCGGGGAGCTCCAACCCGGTGGCCCTGTGGGGATACTCCGGCGGCGGGCTGGCGACCGCGTGGGCCGCCGAAGTGTGCGCCGACTACGCGCCCGAGTTGGACATCGTCGGCGCCGTGCTCGGATCACCGGTGGGTGACCTTGGTCACACTTTCCGCCGGCTCAACGGCACCGTCCTGGCCGGTTTGCCGACCATGGTCATCGCCGCGCTGGCACACGTCTACCCCGAGCTGGACCGGGTGATCAAGGAGCACACCAACTCCGAAGGGCGTGCCCTGCTCGACGAGGTGGAGCGGATGACCACGGTGGGCGCCGTCATCAAGATGGCGCGCAAGGACGTCGGTGCCTACCTCGACAGGCCCCTCGAGGAGATCCTGGCGATGCCAGAGGTTCAGCAGGTCTTCGACAACATCAGACTGGGCACCGCGGCGCCCAAGCCGCCGGTGTTGATCGTCCAGGCCGTGCACGACTACCTCGTCGATGTCGAGGACATCGACGCGCTGGCTGACGCCTACTCGGCGGGTGGGGCCCACGTGACCTACCATCGTGACGCCTTTAACGAGCACCTGCTGCTGCACCCGCTGTCCGCGCCGATGACGCTGCGCTGGCTGCAGGACCGGTTCGCACGCCGGCCCTTGCGCGAGCACCTGATCAGGAGTACCTGGCCGACGATGTTCAACCCGGTCACCTACCTGGGTATGGCACGCCTGGCCCTGATCGCGGCAAAGGTTATCACCGGACGGACGGTGCACCGGCGTCCGCTATGACGGCACCTGGATAGCCGCCGAGATCGTCACGGGCGGTCGTCGCGACCGGCGCGGCGTAGGCCAGCGCGGCGCCCGCCACCGGCAGCAGCAATGTACAGGCGATCTGTAGCGGGCTGTGACCGAAAAATACCGGCGGCGCCTCGGTGAAGTAATACACCGGATGGTCGTGGGTCACCGGCGCCGAGCCGACATGGACGGTGCCATAGTGGACGTGGACCAGTAACGCGCCCACTGCGGCAGCGACCGAACCGGCGCCCAGTACGCCGGCACCCAGCGCGACGACCATGCCCGGCCCGCGGTGTGGGCGCCACTGCCAGACCAGCGCCGCGGCTACCACGGCAACCGCACTCAGCAGTCCAAGCAGCAGTGCCGCAGCGACGAAGAAGTGCTGGGGTTCGGCGCCCAGGTAGTCTTGCACCCGATCCCCCTGACGGGTCAGGACCACCACACCGTGGACCGCTGGTGCCATCCACGCCCACAGTGCGCCCAGCGGTACCCCGCTCAGCAGCAAACCCGCCACCACGGTCCCGGCGGCCCGCCGCCGCGACGTGCGCGAGACACCGGCCTGCAGCGGTGCGGCCTGCTCGGTCATCGCTGTGCCTCCAGATCGTCCGAGTCCACCCGTCCGTGTCGCGAACATCGCGCCCACCAGCCGTCCGGGCGCACCTGCACCACCATCCGACGGCCGCACGCGGCGCAAAAGCGGGGCGGCTCGAGCCCCAGCCGGGCCGCCGTCGGCACCGTGACGCCGGCCCGCTCGCCGGTGTAGACGCCGGTGTAGACGTTGTAGAGGCCCGCCCCGATCGGCGCGGGCAGATCGCGAACCATGACCGTCCAGTTTTACAGGCTGGCGTTGAGCGCCTTGATCGGCATCTGCAGCTCGTCGAGCAGCTGCAGGTCGGCCTGGACGGAGCGCCCCAGCGTGGTCAGGTAGTTGCCGACTATCACGGCGTTGATCCCGCCCAGCATGCCGCGTTTGGCGCCCAGGTCGCCCAGCGTGATCTCCCGGCCACCGGCAAAGCGCAGCACGGTGCGAGGCAACGCCAGCCGGAACGCGGCCACCGCCTTGAGTGCTTCGCTGGCCGGCAGCACCTCCCGATCCGCGAACGGGGTGCCCGGCCGCGGGTTGAGGAAGTTCAGCGGCACTTCATCGGGATCGAGTTCGGCCAGATTCGCGGCGAATTCGGCGCGCTGTTCAGCCGTTTCGCCCATGCCGAGGATGCCGCCGCAACACACTTCGATGCCGGCGTCGCGCACCATCAGCAGCGTCTGCCAGCGCTCTTCCCAGGTGTGGGTGGTGACGACGTTGGGGAAAAACGAGCGGGCGGTCTCCAGATTGTGGTTGTAGCGGTGCACACCCATCGCCGCCAGCCGCTGCACCTGCTCGGCGGTCAGCATCCCCAGCGAGCAGGCGATCTGGATGTCGACCTCGTTACGAATCGCCTCGATGCCGGCGGTCACCTGCGCCAACAGCCGATCGTCGGGACCACGCACCGCGGCCACGATGCAGAACTCCGTGGCGCCGGTCTTGGCAGTCTGCTTGGCTGCCTCCACCAGACTGGGGATGTCGAGCCAGGCACTGCGCACCGGCGAGGCGAACAGCCCGGACTGTGAGCAGAAGTGGCAATCCTCCGGGCACCCACCGGTTTTCAGGCTGATGATGCCTTCCACCTCGACTTCGGGCCCACACCACGCCATCCGGACTTCGTGGGCCAGACTCAGGAGCTCCTCGAGCCGGTCGTCGGGCAGCCGCAACACCGCCAGTACCTGGTCCTGGCTCAGGCCCTCGCCTCGCTCGGCCACCTGGCGCCGGGCGACGGCCAAGATATCGACATTAACATCGACGTCGTCCTGAACCGGTTGGGTCACGGGCGTCCCTTCTGTGGCCGACTTGAACGCCGTTCAGGTTAGGGTAGCCGTGTGCAGTTGCACAAGCGCGACGTCATCGAGGCAGCCACCGCGATCCTGGACAATTACGGGATCGCCGACCTGACCATGCGGCGTCTGGCCCGCGAGCTCGATGTCTCGCCGGGGGCGCTGTACTGGCATTTCACCAGCAAGCAGCAGCTGCTGGGTGCCGTCGCCGACCGCATCCTGAGTCCGGTTTGTGCGGAATCGGACATCGGGCACTGGTCGGACCGGATCAGCCGGGTCGGTGTGCGGCTACGCGACGCGCTGCGGTCGCACACCGACGGGGCTGAGCTGGTGGCGGCCAGCTTCGCCGCCGGCCAGTCACAGGCCGCCGCAGAAATCCTGGTCCGGCTGACCGCAGCCGTGACCGATGCCGGGATCGAGACCGGCCAGGCGGTGCTGGCGGCCCGCACTGTCTGGTATTACGTGCTGGGCTTCACCGTCGACGAACAGGCTCGGCTGCAGTGGGACGCGGCCGGCGCGTCGGCAGTTCCCCCGGCGGCCGACCCGGACCGCGACTTCGCTGTCGGGCTGCGGCTGCTGATCGACGGGCTGACGGTGCGGGCGAGCTACAACGCGCCGGTCAGCTGATCGGCACGGGCCCGAGCCCGAGCCAGGTTGGCAACGACATCCAGGTCTCAGTCGTATGCGGGCAGCCACCTGGCCTCGCGGATGGCCCGGCCGATGTCGTCGTGGGACCTGGTCGCCACCCCGTCGTCGACCGCGGCCCGGTAGACGGCTTCGCCGACGGCCGCCGAGACGGCGCTCAAGGTCTCGATGTGCGGTAGCAGGCCGGCATCCGGCTGGCCCCAGTCGACTTGCGCTGCGACGGCTTTGGCGGCCGCCTGCAGCATCTTCTTGGTGACCCTCCGGGCGCCGGCGACAGTCACGCCCAGCCCGATGCCGGGAAAAACCAGCGCGTTGTTGGCCTGAGCGATCCGGTAGCGCGCGCCCCGGTATTCGACCGGCGGCACCGGAGACCCGGTGGCAACCAGTGCCTTGCCGTCAGACCACGCCAGCACATCAGCGGGCCTGGCCTCCATGCGGGAAGTGGGGTTGGAAAGCGGAAAGATCAGGGGCCGTTCGGCTGCCGCAGACATGACGTCGACCACCTCGCGGGTGAAAGCTCCCGACACGGTTGAGCAACCCAGCAGAATCGTCGGCATGGCCATGCCGATGACCTCGACCAGGTCGACGCGCTGCCCGCTGCCGACTCCCAACAGCCGGCGGTTTTTGGCATACGGGCGCTGGAAGTCACGCAGATCGTCCATGTCGTCAAAGAGCAGCCGTTGCAAGTGAGTGATCTTTCGTGGTCACGCGACTTGCACCCCGTCTCGGGGTTGTTCGGCAGCCTTGCAGCTGCGTCCCTTCCGCGCTTCACAGCCACCTGCCGGGCGAGGCCCGGTCTTATGGTCGGCTCCACGCTTGACGGCGGCCCCAACTGGGCCGACGACGCTAACGGGTTCCTCGTAGCGTGCGAGGTTGATGGCAGCGTTGTCATCACGCTGGTGGATGACCGAACAGCGGTCGCATTGCCATGTTTCGTCCCAGCCGATGTCCTGCACATGCCGGCAGGCGTGGCAGGTTTTCGACGACGGGAACCAACGGTCGGCGACCACCAGCGTCGACCCGTACCAGCCCGTCTTGTACGACAGGTGCCGCCGCGGGGTGCCCAGGGCGGCATCGGAGAGTCCGCGCCGGCGGGCGCGCGCCCCCGGCAACCTTTTTTGCCGCAGCATCCCCGCGGCGCCCAACCCTTCGACAACGATGCGGCCGTGAGTTTGAGCCAGTCTCGTCGTCAGGACGTGCAGGTGATGGGTGCGGACATCGTTGACCCGGCGATGCAGCCGGGACATCTCGGTGGTGCGCTCACGATAGCGCCGCGAGCCTTTCGTGCAGCGGGATCGGGCACGCGAAACATGCCGCAGCTCGCGCAGCGCGGCGGCCAACGGGCGTGGGTTGGCGACTTGCTCGATAACGACACCGTCCGCCGTGGCGACGGTCGCCAAGCGCCGGACCCCGACATCGACACCGACCCGTGAACCTGGCAACGCGACGCGCGGTTGTTGGGGGCGTTGGACGAGCGCTCGCACGCTCGCGTCCAGCCGGGTACCGTTGCGCCGCACACTGATTGCCAGTACCCGCGCCCGGCCCTTCGCGATGAGGCGTTGAATGCGGCGGGTGTTCTCATGCGTGCGGACAGTCCCGATCACCGGCAGCGTCAGATGCCGCCGGTCGGGTTCGACGCGCATCGCCCCGGTGGTGAAACACACCCGATCGGTGTCGCGTCCTTTCTTCTTGAACCGCGGGCACCCGACTCTCTTGCCGGCGCGTTTGCCCGACCTGGAGGTTTGCCAGTTCCAGTAGGCGTCCACCGCGCCGGCGATGCCGTCGGCGTAGGCCTCCTTCGAGCATTCCGGCCACCACACAGCACCGGTCTCAGCGTTGACGCACACGTCGTCTTTGACCGTGTTCCAGCGTTTCCGCAGCACCGCAAGCGACGGCTTGGCCGTCTCAACACCGGCCGCGTGCCACGCGCCGATATCGGCTTTCAACGTGGCGACGGTCCAGTTGAAGGCCTTGCGGCGGGCGCCGAAGTGCCGCGCCAGCGACCTGGCTTGATCCTCGGTCGGGTCGAGGGTGAACCGGAACGCCTGCACACACCAGCCCTCGGGCACCTCAAAACGCCCCATCAGGCCGCCTCCGCGTCGTCGGCAGCAGCCGCAGCGACGGCGCGCTTTGCACGGTTGGCAGCCGCGCGTTTGCCGTAAAGTCGCGCGCACATCAAAGTCAAAACCTCGGTCACATCGCGCACCAGGTCGTCATCAACCTCGGCCGAGTCCACGACCACCAGCTCCCGGCCTTGAGCGGCCAGCGCGGCTTCGACGTACTCCGAACCGAACCGGCAGAACCGGTCCCGGTGCTCAACCACGATCCGACTCACTGATGAGTCGCGCAACAGTGCCAGGAACTTACGGCGGTGGCCGTTCAGCGCCGAACCGACCTCGGTCACGACTTTGTCGACCGGGATCTGCTGGGCAGTGGCCCACGCGGTCACCCGCGCCACCTGCCGATCCAGATCGGTCTTCTGATCCGCTGACGACACAGGCGCATACACAGCCGTGCGTGATCGCGGGCCAGACACGCCGATCGGCTCGTCCACCAGAATCAGACGACCAACCTTCTGTGCCGAGGCCGGCAATCGGCCAGCGTGGAACCAGCGATACGCAGTCACCCGCGCAACACCATTGCGCTCAGCCCAGGCCGCCAGATTCATATTCCTGTTCCTACAGCACGCCACCGACAACTAACGACCACTCAACCCGCAACAGCTGGCAACCCCTGCCTATCTATCGGCCAGATCTGCGACGTGGCTTGCTCGACGGTGGCACCATCGGCCACCATGGCGTCGCGGATCTGGTCGGCAATCCCAATGCCGGCCGCGCCGGCACCGAAAATCACCACCTTTTGCTCGCGCATCGCGGTACCGGTAACTCTGAGCCCGCCGTACAGCGCGGCCAGCACCACGGCACCGGTGCCCTGAACATCGTCGTTGAAGACGCAGTAATTCGGCGAGTACCGGTCCAGAATGGCGCGCGCGTTCGACTGCCCGAAGTCCTCGAAGTGCAGCAATGCGTGCGGGAACAGCCGATGGGTGGTCGCCACGTAGTGTCCGATGAACTCGTCGTATTCGGCGCCCCGGCGACGGGCATGACGGTTGCCGACGTAGAACGGATCGTCGAGCAACTGTGTGTTGTCGGTGCCGACATCGAGCACCACCGCGATGGCCCGCCGCGGATCGATGCCTCCGCCGGCGGTGTAGAGCGCCAATTTGCCGACCGAGATTTCGATACCGCCGACACCCCAGTCGCCGATCCCCAGGATCGCCTCACCGTCGGTGCAGACGATCAGATCCACATCGTCGGGGCCGAGTTCAAGGGTCGCAAACGATTCCGCGATCGCGTCGGGATCGTTGATCGATAGATAAATGCCGCGCTGTCCGCGGTATTCCTCGGAGAACCGCGCTATCGCCTCGCCGACCGTCGGGGTGTATACCACCGGCAGAAGCTCGGTCAAATGGTCGAACAGCACTTTGAAATACAGCACCTCGTGGCGGTAGTGCAGTTGGTCGAGCAGCACGTTGCGTGCTAAATCTGTTGTTAAGCTTTGTAATTGGATCCATACCCGTTCGGCTTGCTGTTCGAGGCTCAGCACCCCGGGAGGGAGCCGGCCCACCAATCCCAGCCGCCGACGCTCCTCGTGGGTGAACCCGACACCGCGATTTTGGCTCGGTAGCAACAACGGAAGTGGGATCCGCGGAACGCGACCGTCGTCCATCCTGGCCTTTCTTCGGCGTCGTGGGTGAGCGCATTGTTTCGATCATTCACCACCTCGTCGTGATGGGCCGGCACCCCACGCAGGTGCAGTCGTCCGACGGGACGGCGGTGCGGCCGCGCAGCCTCAGCCGAGCAGATGCTCGGCCTTGGTGTTGCCGTCCCAGCGGCGCAGTGCCGCGAAACTGCCGTCGATCTGCGTCGGTTTTGCGGCGATGCGCATCGCCCGTCCCAGCGCGGCCGCCCCGACTCGGCGGGCCAGCGTGACATGCGGGGTCCACTGGCCGGGCACGCAATTGGGCATCGGCTGCGGCTGCAGATGCGGGCCGCATAGCCGATACACCGCAGCATGCACCGCCAGCAGGTCGGTTGTTGGCACCACCAGCCGTGCCAGCACGACCTTTGCCCTGCCGAACAGCAGCGGCGCACCGATCACACACCGCAACGGCATCCGTGTCGAGACCGACTCCAGCAGCGGGTCGACTTCTGCCGGGATCGCGCCGGCGACCACCAGACTGACGTGCGGACGGCTGGCCGGGGCCTGGCTGGGTATGCCGGCGGCGGCCAGGTCGGTCCAGATGCGACGGACCGCCACCTCGGTGTCCTGGTCGAAAACCAGCTCGATCGAATGGACCATCAGCCGACCAGCGAGGCCACCCAGGAGCGGTCGAACACCCGCGTGCTCATCGCCGCGAAGTCCGCCGTCGCCATCCAGCCGGCCCCGGCGGGCAGCACGGCCCGCACCGGCGCCAGCCGGCCCAGCGCGCACTTATTGGACGTCGCCACCGCCGGCGGCGGATCCGGCCAGCAGCCGATCACCAGTCCGCAACACGAAAGGCCACGCGTGGCAAGCGCTTCCAGGGTCAACGCGGTGTAGTTGAGGGTGCCCAGCTGCGCCGTCGTCACCACCAGTACCGCGGCGCGCAAATCCAGCGCAAGATCACGCAGCGTCACCCCGTCGGCGCCAAGCTCGACCAGTAGCCCGCCCGCTCCTTCGACCAGGGTCAACCGGCCCGCGCGATCTAGCCCGCGGATCAGCCCCAGCAGGTCGTGGCGGGTCGGCAGGGTCGCCCCGGCCGCCTCGGCGGCGGCTGCCGGCGCCAACGGCTGCGGGTAACGCGCCAGCCCGGCCAGCGCGGCGACCCCCGAGAGTCGGGCCACCTCGGCGAGATCGTCGTCGCCGTCGGCGGTGCCGGTCTGAACCGGTTTGCAGACGGCGACGTCGATGCCCGACCAGCGGGCGTGATGCGCCAGTGCGGCGGTGGCGACGGTTTTACCGACACCGGTGCCGGTACCGGTGACAAACAGGACCGTCAACGTCGGACCCCAGGAGCCTTCGCGAGCACGTCAGCAAGCACTGTGCGAGCCAGGTCGAGATCGTGGTGGTCCAGCGAGGCGCGCGCGGTCAGCCGCAGCCGCGACGTGCCTTCCGGCACCGCCGGCGGCCGAAAACAACCGACCCGCACCCCGGCGTCCAGGCATGCGGTCGCGGCGGCCAGCGCCGCTTGCGGATCACCGAGGAGCACCGACACCACCGCCGACTCCGGCCGCGCGGTCAGGCCACAGAACCCGGCAAGCAAACCGGCGTGCCCGAGTACCGCTTCGGGTCGCCACGGCTCGGCCCGCAAAACGCGCAGCGCCGCCAGCGCGGCGCCCACCGCGGCCGGCGCCAGCCCGGTGTCGAAGATAAACGGCCGGGCGGCATCGATCAGGTGATCGCGTACCGGGGCCGGGCCCAGCACCGCGCCGCCCTGGCTGCCGAGCGCCTTGGACAGCGTGGTCGTCATGACCACGTCGGGCGCCCCTGCAAGGCCGAGTTCGTGCAGCAGCCCCCGCCCACCGGCGCCCCGCACCCCGAGGCCGTGGGCTTCGTCGACGATCAGCAGCGCCCGGTGCCGGCGGCACACGTCGTGCAGCTCTCGCACCGGCGCCAGCGCGCCGTCGGTGGAAAACACCGACTCGGTGACGACCACGGCGCGCTCTTCGTCGCGCGCCGCCAGCGCGGCGTCCACGGCGTCGACGTCGCGGTGGCCGGTGACCACCACCCGGGCCCGCGACAGCCGGCAGGCGTCGACCAGCGAGGCGTGCGTGCAGGCGTCCGACACCACCAGCGACCCCGGACCCGACAACCCGACAACCGCCCCCAAGTTCGCGGCGTAGCCCGAAGAAAACACCAAAGCGGTTGCAGCGCCTGTGAATTGGGCAAGAGCGGACTCGAATTGGTGATGCAGCTCGGTGTCGCCGGTGACCAGCCGCGACCCGGTCGCGCCGGCCCCCCAGGTGCGCAACGCCTGCACGCCGCCGTCGATCACCTCCGGGTGTTGCGAAAGACCCAGGTAGTCGTTGGACGCCAGATCCAGTTCGGTGGTCACCGCCGCGCGCGGGCGCAGCGAGCGCCGCAGCCCGGCGCGGCGGCGCTGCTGCTCGACCGTCGCCAGCCAGGCCAGCGGTGAAACATCGATCGGTGCCTGCGCGGCGGCGTTCATGGACCTAGAGCCTACGAGAGCCGGTGAGCCTTGCCACGTCGACTAGTGCCGCGGTGATCTGGGCGATCTCGTCTGCTTCGCAGATGAACGGCGGCATGGCGTACACCAGGTTGCGGAATGGCCGCAGCCACACCCCGCGGTCCAGCGCCGCCGGGGTGGCGACGGTCAGGTCGACCGGCCGGTCGCATTCGATGACCCCGATCGCCCCGCAAACCCGGACGTCGGTGACCGCGGGCAGGTCCCGTGCGGGTGTCAACCCGGCGGCCAGCCCGGCGCTGATCTCGGCGATCCTCGACCGCCAGTCCCCGCCGAGCAGTAATTCGACGCTGGCCACCGACACCGCGCAGGCCAGCGGATTGGCCATGAATGTGGGCCCGTGCATCAAAGCGCCGGTCGGACCGGAACTGATCGTGTGCGCCACCTCGGTAGTGCACAACGTTGCTGCCAGGCCGAGGTAGCCGCCGGTGAGCGCCTTGCCGACGCACATGATGTCCGGGCTCACGCCGGCATGGTCGGCAGCGAACAGTTCCCCGGTGCGGCCGAAGCCGGTGGCGATCTCGTCGAATGCCAGCAACACCTGGTGCCGGCTGCAGATCTCCCGCAGATCACGCAGATAGCGCGGATCGTGGAAACGCATGCCGCCGGCGCCCTGCACGACGGGTTCGACGACGACGGCGGCCAGCTCGTCGGCGTGCTCGGCCAGCTGCGCCTCGAACGCCGCGCTGTAGTCCGGGTGGTAGTCGCGGGGCACCTGCGGGGCGAACACCTGGGGGGCCAGCACCGAATGCTCCCCGGCGGCCCACAGCTCATGCAGGCCGCCGTCGGGGTCGCAGATGCTCATCGGCGTGAAGGTGTCGCCGTGATAGCCGCCGCGCCAGGTCATCAGCCGCCGTTTGGCTGGCCGTCCGCGGCTGCGCCAGTACTGCAACGCCATCTTGACCGCGACTTCCACCGACACCGATCCCGAGTCGCTGAAGAACACCGTTTCCAGCCCGGCAGGGGTGATCTCGACGAGCAGCTGCGCCAGCCGCGCGGCGGGCTCGTGGGTTAATCCCCCGAACATGACGTGATTCATCGTGGCCAGCTGCGCGGTCAGGGCAGCGTCGAGCGCCGGGTGACCGTGCCCGTGAATCGCGGTCCACCAGGAGCTCATCGCGTCGAGCGCCCTGATCGGCGCGCCGTCGCGGATCAGCGTCAACCAGGCGCCGCGAGCCCCGACCGCCACCACCGGCGGCATACCCTCCGCGCCGATCGTGCTGTAGGGGTGCCAGAGATGGGCGGCGTCGATTGCGCTGATCTGCTCGGGCGTGAGCCCGGCAGTCGCCCCGGCCACCGAGAACGCCATAACGAACGAGGGTAAGGCAGGCTGCGCCGACACTCCCCGTGCAGTGTCGCCCCATCGGTTCTCGCGGTGTCTAGCGGTGGAGGAAGCGCCGGTCTTCGGGGAGGATTGCCGACATGGCGCAGCCGCATCTGCCCCACACCGTGCCCCCGGGTGGGTCCTCCGAGTCCCCGCCGAGACGGGTGCGGGTGAGCGGCTGGGACGTGATCTGCACTGTCGCGGCCCTGACGGTGCTCATCGTGGTCGTCACGGCGACAAGCTGGCCGTCGCGGCTGTTCGGCTTCGTCGCACACGTGTGCGCCGGCGAGGATTGCCCGCCGGTGCCATTCGGTGTCGATATATGGATCTACCCGGTGGTGTGGGGTGGTGTCGGTGCGGGCGTCGCCGCCGCCGTGATCGGCCCGGTCGTTTCTCTGGTGAAGGGCTGGCGCATGTTCTTCTGGCCGATCCTGGCGGTAGCCGTCGTCGTCCTCAGCGCCGTCGCCGGCGGGGTGATCACAGTCTTCAGCGAGCGCTACTGGCACTGACCACAGTGCTTGGCTGGCCCGAATCACAGCGGGCTTCACCAGATTTGGCCGAGCGGTAACCGGTCACCGTTGGGTCACGGTACGACAAAAAATGCTTCCTGGACGGCTACCCCGCTGGCTGCCGGGCGCATTTGTTGTCAAAGTGTCTGTAGTGACTGTTGTGCTTACAACGGTTAACCCACCGGGGCCAGGTCCCCGAACGTGCGGATAGCGGTTGCGGCCCCCACCGGAGCGGGCCGACGCATAAGCCGCCGGTGAACCGGCATGACACGACGGCCGATGCGCGAAGTCACCGCGCTGAGGCCACCCAGAGATGCGCTAGAGGAGGTGCAAGCCACATGAGACGCAGCTACGCCGTCGCAGTGGGCCTGGCGGTGATGATGACCCCCCTAGTGGTCAACTCCGCTCCGGCCGAAGCGGCCCCGAACCCGTGGCCGTCGGGCTACGGGCAGCCCATCGAAATCGTGATCCAGCGTGCCCTGTCGCAACGCGGCATGCCGTACGTCTATGGCGGCGGCAACGCCTCAGGACCCACCAATGGCATCAGGCAGAGCGGTGCCCCCGCCCCGGGCGTCGGCACCAATCCCGGCGCCGTCGCGCCCGGCACCGTCGGATTCGACTCCTCGGGCTTGATTCAGTACGCCTTCGCCGGCGCCGGGATCAAGATGCCGCGGACCTCGGGCGAACAGTGCAACGTCGGCCGCAAGGTCCCACCGGCGCAGGCCCGTCGCGGCGACCTGATCTGCTACGGCCCGGGTGGCAGCCAAAGCGTGGCGCTGTATCTGGGAAACGGGCAGATGATCGAGGCCACCGAGCCCGTCGTTGCGGTTTCCGCGGCACGCACCACCAACATGACGCCGTACCTGACCCGGATCATCGAATCCTGATCAAACGACGGCGGTGACTCACCGCCGGAAGCGGCCGACAGATTAGGCGCCCGGTTAGGTAAATTGTCATCAATCATGCTGACCCTGTTGCCGAGCCGCCCGGCGTCCGCTGCCGTTGCACAGTCCGCACCCGCCGCGATGGGGACCCGCAAGGCGGGGTTCTACCGGCACGACCTCGACGGCCTGCGCGGCATCGCCATCGCACTGGTGGCGATGTTCCACGTCTGGTTCGGTCGGGTGTCCGGCGGAGTGGACGTGTTCTTGGCGTTGTCCGGGTTCTTCTTCGGCGGCAAGGTGCTGCGCTCCGCCCTCACGCCCGCGCAAACCCCGACGGGGTCGCTGTCGCTGCTGCCCGAGCTGACCCGGCTGGTCCGCCGGCTGCTGCCGGCTCTGGTGGTGGTGCTGGCCGCATGCGCGGTGCTGACCATCCTGATCCAGCCGCAGACCCGGTGGGAAACGTTCGCCAACCAGAGCCTGGCCAGCCTCGGCTACTACCAGAACTGGGAACTCGCCCACACCGTGGCCGACTATTTGCGGGCCGGCGAAGCGGTCAGCCCGCTGCAGCACATCTGGTCGATGTCGGTGCAGGGCCAGTTTTACCTGGCGTTTTTGGTGCTGGTCGTCTGCTTGACGTATCTGTGTCGACGCCGGATCGGCCACCGGCTGCGGACCGTTTTCGTGGTGCTGCTCGGCGCGCTGACCGTGGCTTCGTTCGGCTACGCGATCATCGCGCACCAGAGCAACCAGGCGACCGCCTACTACAACAGTTTCGCGCGCGGCTGGGAACTGCTGGTCGGGGCGCTGGCCGGCGCGCTGGTCCCCTACATCTGCTGGCCGATGTGGCTGCGCACGGTGCTCGGGACCGTCGCGCTGGCGGCGATCCTGTCCTGCGGGGCACTGATCAACGGGGTGCGCGAATTTCCCGGGCCCTGGGCACTGGTCCCGGTCGGGGCGACCGTGCTGTTCATCCTCGCCGGAGCCAACCGGGCGTCCCGCCCCGGCACCCGCGACCGGATACCGCTGCCCAATCGGATACTGGCCGCCGCCCCGCTGGTGACCCTGGGTGCGATGGCGTATTCGCTCTACCTGTGGCACTGGCCGCTGCTGATCTTCTGGCTGTCCTACACCGGCCACCGGCACGCCAACTTCATCGACGGCGCTGCGGTGTTGCTGCTCTCCGGTGTGCTGGCCTACCTGACCATGCGCCTGGTCGAAGATCCGCTGCGGTATCACGCCCCGGCGCATCCGGCGCGGACCGTCCCGTGGCGCAACCGGCTGCGCCGCCCGACGATCGTGCTGGGGTCGGTAGTGGCCCTGCTCGGCGTGACGCTCACCGCGACCTCGTTCACCTGGCGCGAACACGTGACCGTGCAGCGCGCCGGCGGCAAGGAACTGAGCGGACTCAGCTTGCGCGACTACCCCGGTGCCCGGGCGCTGGTCAAACACGTGCGGGTACCCAAACTGCGGATGCGGCCCACCGTCCTGGAGGCACACAAGGACCTGCCGGCATCGACCAAGGACGGCTGCATCAGCGACTTCAAAAACACCACGCTGATCAATTGCACGTACGGCGATCAAAGCGCCACCCGCACCATCGCGCTGGCCGGGGGGTCACACGCCGAGCACTGGCTCACCGCGCTCGACCTGCTGGGCCGCATGCACCACTTCAAGGTGGTGACCTACCTCAAAATGGGCTGCCCGCTGTCAACCGAGGAAACCCCGCTCATCATGGGCAACAACGCCCCGTATCCGCAATGCCGCCAATGGGTGGGCCAGACCATGGCCAAGTTGATCGCCGACCACCCCGACTACGTGTTCACCACCTCGACTCGGCCGTGGAACGTCAAACCCGGCGACGTGATGCCAGCCAGCTATCTCGGGATTTGGCAGACATTCTCCGACAACAACATTCCGGTGCTGGCGATGCGTGACACGCCGTGGCTGGTCAAGGACGGCAACCCGTTCGAGCCGGCCGACTGCCTGGCCAAGGGCGGCAATGCGCAGTCGTGCGGGATCAAGCGCTCCGTGGTGCTATCCGACCACAACCCGACTCTCGACTTCGTCGAGCAGTTCCCGCTGCTCAAACCGCTAGATATGAGCGATGCGGTGTGTCGTCCCGACATCTGCCGCGCGGTGGAGGGAAACGTGCTGATCTACCACGACGCCCACCACCTGTCGGCTACCTACATGCGCACCATGACCAACGAGCTGGGCCGGCAGATCGCGGCTGCCACCGGCTGGTGGTGACCGCGCCACATCGACGACGCTCCGGCGGCCAATGGCCCACGTCGGCGTCGGACCAACGTACTTCGCACCCAACACAAGGATAGGTTTAACTGGTGGCATCGAACCCCTCAGCTGTGCAGTCCGACAGCGTTGGCAACGGAACCGGGCCCGCGTTGCCCACCGTCTGGCCGGGCAGCAATTACCCGCTCGGTGCCACCTACGACGGCGGCGGAACGAATTTCGCGGTGTTCTCCGAGATCGCCGAGCAGGTCGAGCTGTGCCTGATCGACGACGACGGCAACGAGACCCGGATCGCCCTCGACGAGGTCGACGGGTACGTCTGGCATGCTTATCTGCCGGCTGTTACGCCTGGGCAGCGGTACGGCTTTCGGGTACACGGGCCGTTCGACCCACCGGCCGGGCACCGATGCGATCCCAGCAAGCTGCTTTTAGACCCGTACGGCAAGGCATTCGATGGCGAGTTCGATTTCAGCCAGGCGCTGTTCTCCTACGATATGGCCGCCGCCGCCGAGAACCCTTCGGAGACCGGTACTCCCCCGATGGTCGACTCGCTGGGCCACACGATGACCAGCGTGGTGATCAACCCGTTCTTCGACTGGGCATCCGACCGGGCGCCGCGCACGCCCTACCACGAGACAATCATCTACGAGGCGCACGTCAAGGGCATGACCCAGACTCACCCCGGTGTGCCCGAGGAGCTGCGCGGCACCTACGCCGGACTGGCCCACCCGGCGGTCATCGACCACCTCAAGTCGCTGAACGTCACCGCCATCGAATTGATGCCGGTTCACCAGTTCATGCACGACCAGCGACTACTCGAGTTGGGGCTGAGAAATTACTGGGGCTACAACACCTTCGGGTTCTTCGCGCCGCACAACCAGTACGCGGCCAACCGACAGGCCAGCGTTGCCGAGTTCAAGACGATGGTCCGCGCCTTCCATGAGGAAGGCATCGAAGTGATCCTCGATGTGGTTTACAACCACACCGCTGAGGGAAACCATCTCGGACCGACTATCAACTTCCGTGGCATGGACAATGCCGCCTACTACCGGCTCGAGGACGACGATCTGCGGTTCTACAAGGATTTCACCGGTACCGGCAACAGCCTCAATGCCCGTCACCCGCACACGCTGCAACTGATCATGGACTCGCTGCGCTACTGGGTGACCGAGATGCACGTCGACGGATTCCGTTTCGACTTGGCCTCCACCTTGGCCCGCGAGTTCTACGACGTCGACCGGCTCAGCGCGTTCTTCGATCTGGTGCAGCAGGATCCGATCATCAGCCAGGTCAAGCTGATCGCCGAGCCGTGGGACGTCGGCGAAGGCGGTTATCAGGTGGGCAATTTCCCGGGTTTGTGGACCGAGTGGAACGGCAAGTATCGCGACACTGTGCGTGACTACTGGCGGGGCGAGCCCGCAACGCTGGGCGAGTTCGCGTCCCGGCTGACCGGTTCGAGCGACCTCTACGAAGCGACGGGGCGACGGCCCAGCGCCAGCATCAACTTTGTCACCGCTCACGACGGCTTCACACTCAATGACCTGGTGTCCTACAACGAAAAACACAACGAGGCCAACGGCGAGGACAACAACGACGGCGAAAACTACAACCGGTCGTGGAACTGCGGTGTCGAGGGTCCCACCGACGACCCGGACATCGTGGCCTTGCGTGCCCGCCAGATGCGCAACATCATCGCCACCCTGATGCTGTCCCAAGGCACCCCGATGATCTCGCACGGCGACGAGATGGCGCGCACCCAGCAGGGCAACAACAACGTCTACTGCCAGGATTCCGCGCTGTCCTGGATGGACTGGTCGCTGGCCGACAAGAACGCCGACCTTTTGGCTTTCACCCGCAGGGTGACCAAGTTGCGCGCCGATCACCCGGTGTTTCGCCGGCGACGTTTCTTCGCGGGCCAGCCGATCCGCACCGGCGACGAAGTCCGTGACATCGCCTGGCTGACGCCGTCCGGCCGGGAGATGACGTTGCAGGACTGGGACAGCGACTTCGGTAAGAGCATCGCGGTGTTCCTCAACGGCGAGGCGATTCCCGAACCCGACCGGCGCGGCGAACGAGTGGTCGACGACTCGTTTTTGCTGTGCTTCAACGCCCACGACCACGCGGTGGACTTCGGCATGCCACACAATGACTACGCGCGGGAGTGGACCGGGGTGCTGGACACCACCGATCCCACCGGCGCGGTCGACCTTGTCATCGACGACGGGGGCGAGATCTCACTGCCGCCGCGATCGCTACTTGTGTTGCGTAAGACTTTGTAAGACATGGTTTTTCCGGTAACAGCTACCTACCGGTTGCAGCTTAGAGGTGCGTCGAGCGGATTCTCCTTCACCTTCGCCGATGCCCAGAACACCCTCGACTACCTCGACGACCTCGGGGTGTCGCATCTGTACTTGTCCCCGATCACCACCGCGGTGCGCGGATCGGAGCACGGCTACGACGTCGCCGATCCGACCAAGGTGTCTCCCGAACTTGGCGGCGCCGACGGTTTGGCCCGGTTGTCAGCGGCGGCAAAGGAGCGCGGGATGGGCCTGATCGTAGACATCGTGCCCAACCACGTCGGGATCGGTCAGCCCCGGCAAAACCGGTGGTGGTGGGATGTGCTGCGAAACGGCCGATCGTCGCCCTACGCGGGATTCTTCGATATCGACTGGGAACTTGACGGTGGTCGAATCGTTCTGCCCATCTTGGGTTCCGACGACGACGTCGCCGGCCTGACCGTAGACGGCGAGCTGCTGCGGCTGGGCGACTTGACATTTCCGGTCGCAGCGGGCACCGGCGCGGGCACCGGCCCCGAGGTCCACGACCGCCAGCACTACCGGCTGGTCGGCTGGCGGAACGGACGCTGCGGCTATCGCCGATTCTTCTCGATCACATCGCTGGCCGCACTGCGCCAGGAGGATCGCGCGGTGTTCGACGCCTGGCACACCGAGGTGGCCCGTTGGTGCGCCGAGGGACTCGTCGACGGCGTGCGCGTCGACCATCCTGACGGCTTGTCCGACCCGGCAGGCTATTTGGAGTGGCTGCGGGCTCTGCTGGGACCCGACGTGTGGATCGTCATCGAAAAGATCCTCGCGGTCGACGAAGCACTGGAGCCGACGCTGCCGGTGGCCGGCACCACGGGCTATGACGTGCTGCGCGAAGTCGGCGGGCTTTTCGTCGACCCAACGGGGGCGTCGGCGCTGACGGAGCTGTTCGAATCCGCCGGCGTCGACTATCGGCGTATGCCCGCGCTGCTGCGCGACCTGAAGACCGTCGTGACCACCGAGACGCTGGCCAGCGAGTTGGCCCGGCTGCGCCGCTGCATCGTTGCCGCGGCGGGCGCCGACCATCGGCTGCTGCCCCAGGCGTTGGCGGCGCTGATCGGCCACATCGGCGTGTACCGCTGCGACTACCGTGGACTGGCGGCGACGCTGCCGACAGCGCTGGCGCAAACCCAGTCGGCCGCACCCGAATTTGGCCCGCCACTGCAGATCGTCGCCGCCGCACTGGGCGACGGCGGCGAGCCGGCGGTGCGACTGCAGCAGCTGTGTGGCGCGGTGATGGCCAAGTCCGTCGAGGACTGCCTGTTCTACCGCGATGCCCGACTCGTGTCGCTCAACGAGGTGGGCGGCGACCCGCAGCGTTTCGGCGTGGGCGCGGCCGAGTTTCACCACCGCGCCGCGACCCGGGTCCGGCGCTGGCCGCAGACCATGACGACGCTGTCCACCCACGACACCAAGCGCGGCGAGGACGTCCGTGCCCGCATCGGGGTGCTTTCCCAGGTTCCGTCGCTGTGGTCCGACTGCGTTGCCCGCTGGGAGGCCGCCGCGCCCTGTCCCGACCTGTCGACCGGGTTATTTCTGTGGCAGAACATCTTCGGGATCTGGCCGGTGGACGGCGAGGTCAGCCCGGGACTGCGTGGTCGACTACACGCCTACACCGAGAAGGCAATCCGGGAAGCGGGCCAGCACACCGGCTGGAAAGACCCGGACACCGAATTCGAGGACGCGGTGCACCGCTGGCTAGACACCGTGCTGGACGGCCCGGCCGCTCGCGAGCTGACTCAGCTGGTCGCTCGGCTCGCGCCGCACGCCGAAAACGATGCGCTGGGCCAAAAGCTGCTCGCGCTGACCGTTCCCGGGATACCCGATGTGTATCAGGGCACCGAGCTGTGGGACGACAGCTTGGTCGACCCCGACAACCGCCGGCCGGTGGATTACGCCACACGACGACAGGCTCTGCAATCGTTGGGTCACCGCAAAATCCGGGTGGTCGCCAGCGCGCTGAGGCTGCGGCGCACCCGACCGGACACCTTCCTGCGCGGCGGCTATCACCCGGTGTTGGCCACCGGTACCGGCGCCGATCACGTCGTGGCGTTCCGGCGCGCCGACGCCGTGGTGGTGGCCGTGACCCGCTGGACGGTGCGGTTGTCCGAGACCGGCTGGGGCGACACCGCGGTGTCGCTGCCCGCCGGGTCGTGGACCGACACGCTGACCGGCGCCGTGGTCAGCGGGACGCTTCCGGCCGCAGAGTTGTTCGCCGAACTGCCGGTGGCTCTGCTGGAACGCCGATGATGGGCGGGTTCGCGGTCTGGGCACCCAAACCCGCCCAGGTACTTGTTGACGTCGAGGGCGAGCGCCACCCGATGACGCGCTCGGCGGACGGCTGGTGGCGCGCCACCGTCGACGCCGCCCCAGACGCCCGCTACGGGTATCTGCTCGACGACGACCCGGCCGTACTGCCCGATCCGCGCTCGCCCCGCCAGCCCGACGGCGTGCACGGTCGCTCCCAGCTGTGGAATCCGGCCGCGGTCAGCTGGACCGACGGCGACTGGGCCGGCCGATCCGTCGAAGGCGCAGTGATCTATGAGCTGCACACCGGTACGTTCACCGCCGCAGGAACCTTCGACGCGGCCATCACAAAGCTGGACTACCTAGTCGATCTCGGCGTCGACTTCGTCGAGTTGATGCCGGTCAACGCGTTTTCGGGCACGCACGGCTGGGGTTACGACGGCGTGCTGTGGTACGCGGTGCACGAACCCTACGGGGGCCCGGACGGGCTGGTGCGGTTCGTCGAGGCGTGCCATCGGCGCGGGCTTGGTGTGCTGATCGACGCGGTGTTCAACCACCTCGGACCCTCGGGCAACTACCTGCCGCGGTTCGGCCCATACCTGTCGTCGACGAGTAACCCGTGGGGGGAAGCCATCAACATCGCCGGCGCCGACTCCGACGAGGTGCGCCGCTACATCATCGAGTGCGCACTGCGCTGGATGCGCGATTTCCACGCCGACGGGCTGCGGCTGGACGCCGTGCACGCGCTGGTAGACACCACCGCGATACATCTGCTCGAGGAGCTTTCGACCGCCACCGATCTGCTCGCCAGGCAACTCGGCCGCCCACTGTCGCTGATCGCCGAAAGTGATCTCAACGACCCGCGACTGATCACCCCCCGCGGCCCCGGCTATTCCGTAGCCGGTTACGGGCTCACCGCGCAGTGGGACGACGACATCCATCACGCTGTGCACGCCGCGGTGTCCGGCGAGCGCCAGGGCTACTACGCCGACTTCGGATCACTGGGCACTCTGGCCCACACACTGCGGCACGGCTTTTTCCACGCCGGCACGTATTCGTCGTTTCGGCGCCGCCGCCACGGCCGGCCACTGGATACGGCACGGATTCCGGCGACCCGACTGCTCGGCTACACCTGCACTCACGACCAGGTCGGTAATCGGGCCCTCGGTGATCGGCCGTCGCAGAACCTGAGCTACGGCCAGCTCGCCGTCAAAGCTGCTCTGATACTTGGATCGCCCTATACGGCAATGCTTTTCATGGGTGAGGAGTGGGGTGCGTCCACTCCGTTTCAGTTTTTCAGCTCTCATCCAGAACCCGAACTGGCCCGCGCTACCGCCGAGGGACGTAAGAACGAGTTCGCCGAGCACGGCTGGAACGCCGACGAGATACCCGACCCACAGGACCGGCAGACCTTCCAGCGTTCCAAACTCGACTGGGATGAGCTCACCGTTGGCGAACACGCCCGGCTGCTCAGTGTCTACCGGAGCCTGATCGCCTTGCGCCGCAGCGAACCCGATCTGGCCGATCCGTGGCTCGCGCATCTGGATATCGACTACGACGACGACGCCCGCTGGATCGTGATGTACCGCGGTCGGTTGGCCGTCGCCGCCAACCTCGGACCCGAAGTGGCGCGGGTCCCGATCACCGGCGAGGTGGTGCTGGCCTGGGACCCGCCGAGGGTGGGCGATGGCGCCACTGCGATACCCGGGCATTCGTTTGCGATCCTGCGGGCGGCGCCACCAACCCGCGAACGTGCGTGTTTGCCCACCGACACGCCGTAAATCGTGTACAACTACGCGCGCTCGCGACAGGATCGCCTGCGCTACAGCAAGTACCGATAGGCTGGCGAGCCCGGTTCCAGAGCTTCGACGTGGATGTCGGTGGCCCGCATTCGGGCCAGCAGAGCGTCTCGGTCGGCAGCCGATCCCAGTTCGATACCAACCAGCGCCTCCCCGGTTTCCCGGTTGTTGCGCTTGACGTACTCAAACAGCGTGATGTCGTCGCCCGGGCCGAGCACGTCGTCGAGGAAGCGGCGTAGCGCGCCGGGCTCCTGGGGGAAGTCGACCAGGAAGTAGTGCTTGAGCCCGAGGTGTACCAGCGAGCGTTCCAGCACCTCGCCGTAGCGCGACACGTCGTTATTCCCGCCCGATATCAGGCACACCACGGTGGAATCCGGTTCGATGTCGGCTTCCAGCAGGCCCGCCACGGACAGCGCACCGGCCGGCTCGGCGATGATGCCCTCGTTCTGGTAGAGGTCGAGCATCGCGGTGCAGACGGCGCCCTCGTCGACGGTGGCGATCGACACCATGTCGCCCGCGGCGGCCAGCGCGGCGTGGGTCAACGTCCCGGCCCGACTCACAGCGGCGCCGTCGACGAACTGGTCGACGTAGTCCAGTGTCACCGGCGCTCCGGCGGCCAACGCGGCCATCATCGCCGCCGCGCCGGCGGGTTCGACGCCCAGCACCGAGGTGTTCGTCGTCCGCTCTGCCAGGTACGTAGTGATGCCCGCGATGCACCCACCGCCGCCGACCGGAACCACCACCAGGTCCGGTTCGCTATCGAGCTGGTTGAGCAGTTCGACGGCGATCGTGCCTTGACCGGCGATCGTCCGCAGGTCGTCGAACGCCGGAACCAGCGTGGCGCCGGTGCGTGCCACGTCGTCGAGCGCAGCCGCGGCGGCCAGATCGTAGGTCACTCCGCCGACGATCAGCTCGATGAAGTCCCCACCGTGGTAGCGGATGCGATCCCGCTTCTGCTTGGGCGTCTTGGCCGGCACGTAGACGCGGCCGTGAATACCCAGCGCCCGGCAGGCATAGGCGAAGCCCTGGGCGTGGTTGCCGGCCGACGAGCACACCACCCCGGCGGCGACTTCCTCCGGCGACAGCTGCACCAGCAGGTTGTAGGCGCCGCGCAGCTTGTAGGAGCGAACCGACTGCAGGTCTTCACGCTTGAGGTAGACGCTGGCGCCGGTCGCGGCCGACAGCCGGTCGCACACCTGCAACGGTGTCGGCGCAACCACCGGGGCGATCCGTTGGGCCGCCGCGTCGATATCCGCTGCGGTCAGCGGTGCCGCGGTCGGGGGGTTCGGGTCGGCAGACACCGATCAATGGTGCCATCCAGCAGGCAGTTCAGCGCACCGGGGTCAACACAAAAACCGGAATCTGCCGTCGTACTCGACCCGCACGGTGCCCACGTATTCACCGGTAAGCGGCGGCGCTTCGCCCTGCGGGTGAGCCGCCGGCTCACGCTTACCGATCGCCGACGGGCCGGCTCATCGTGATCACGCGGCGCGGTCGTCGCATCCGGTCGCCTCGCAATCGGTGTTAAACAGGTCGTTGCTTGACCGTTCGCGCGCTAGCGTGGATCGCGGCGCAGGGCAGCCGGTAAGGGGAGGCGACGAGCATGACCGCGACACTGATTACCGGTGCCAACGTGTGGGACGGAATCTCGGATTCGGCGCCGCGGCGGCAGGTGCTCGTCGTCGACGGCCGGATTCAGCGGTTGGGCGACGCGGTCGAACCACCGGCCGAGGCGCGGACCGTCGACCTGTCCGGGTACACGCTGACCCCGGGATTCATCGACTGCCACACCCACGTCACGGTGACACCGCCGCTTAGTCCGGTGCTGGCCGCCGATTCGAGCACCGCCAAAGCGTTGAAAGCCTTGCCGGTGCTGCGGGCCTTGCTGCGCAACGGATTCACCACGATCCGCGACCTGGGCTGCGGCGACGTCGACTACCCGACGGTCGATCTGCGTGATGCGGTGGCGGCCGGCATCGTCGAAGGCCCGCGGATGCTGGTAGCGCCACACATTATTTCGGCCCGCGGTGGGCACGGCGACTTCAGCGGATTAGCGGCCGATCAGTATCAGGGCCCGTCGCGGCGGCTGGAGTTGGCGGCCGCCGACGGTGCCGACGAGATCCGGACCCGAGTCAGGCAAGAGATCCGCGCCGGTGCGGACTGGATCAAGTTCGCCGCGAGCGGCGGCTTCGCGTCGCCGTCGGACGATCCCGGGCAGGCCACCTACAGCCAGGAGGAGATGGACGTCCTGGTCGCCACCGCTGCCAACCTGGAGGTTCCGGTCACGCCGCACAGCTACGGCGACGAGGGTATCCGGCGGGCCGTGCGAGCCGGGGTTCGCAGCATCGAGCACGGCAACCTCGCCTCGGTTGAGGCTTTGCGCATGATGGAAGACGCCGGAGTGTTCATGGTGCCGACCCAGTACGCGATCCTTTCCGGCGCTCGGCGGCGCGACGACGATCCGATGTGGGCCCAGGTTCCGGAGTATGCGCGGCGCAAGGCACAGAAGTACCGCGGCCCGTTGCTCGATGCCGCCGAGCGCTTGGCCGCCAGCAACGTGCGCATCGCGTTTGGCACCGACGCCGGCATGTTCCCGCATCACGAGAATTGGCGCGAATTTCCGACCATGGTGTCCACCGGCATCTCCCCGCTGCGTGCCCTGCGGGCGGCCACCAGCGAGGCCGCCGCATTGCTGCGGCTCGATGATCTGGGTGTGGTCGCCGAAGGTAAACTGGCCGATCTCATCGCGATGCCCGGCGACCCACTTACCGACATCGACGTCACCGGTAGGGTCGAGTTCGTGATGAAAGAGGGTGTCATTTATCGGGATCTGGCGCCGCTCTGAGGAAACCCCATGTCGAACAGTCAAGCACTCGAAAAGCTTCGCACAGACGGCTACCTGATCCTGCGCGACGTCCTCCCGGATCCGGTTGTCGAGCAAGCACGCAGCGCGTTACGTCCACTCTTGGAACGGCAACCCTGGGGAAAGGGGGAGTTCTTTGGCGCTCAGACCAAACGCCTCCACAACATTCTTGCCAAAACCCGCGCCGTCGACACCATTGTTTGCCACCCGACGGTCCTCGAACTTGTCCGCAGCATCCTCACTGCGCCTCAGGTGTCGATTGTCAACGCGATTGAGGTCCATCCCGGCGAGACCCCGCAATTTTTGCATCAGGACGACGTCGTGTTTCCGATCGCCCGCCCGCACCCACCCCTGATTGTCAACACTATGTGGGCCCTCACCGAATTCACCGCGGAGAACGGCGCAACCCGCCTGGTGCCGGGCAGTCAGGATGCGACCGAGTTGGACGTCGACGCGTCGATCGTGACCGCGGAGATGGAACCGGGTTCGGTCCTGGTGTGGGATGGCGGGCTCTTCCATGGCGCGGGTGCCAACCGCAGCCATCGACCGCGCCTCGGATTGAACGTGAACTACAACTGCGCCTGGCTTCGCCAGCAAGAGAACCAGTATCTGGCAATCCCGGCCGAGATCGCCTCAACCCTGCCGGATGACCTTCTTCGCCTGCTGGGCTACGACGCTTATATCGACATCTATGGCCTGGTCGACCACCGGCACCCGCTCGGTGTGCTCGGTCGTGACGTGGCGGCCATCGCCTCGGCTGGAGGCGAAACTCTCGCCGGCGTCGCCACGGTTTCCGACGACACACCGACTCGACCGGCCGATTTCCGCTCCGGGAATGACGCGCAGGCGCCCCCGCGCTAACCGCCCACACAGCCCGGGCCGAGCAGCGCCTTCAGGTCGCCCATCAATGCCGGGGACGGCGTCACCCGCAGCGAGGCGTCCAACTCCAGCGTGGTGATGCGCTCCCCGCTGATCAGCCGCAGATGCACCTGCGCGGTGCCGGGGTGACGCACCAGCACCTGTTTGAGCGCGCTGACCGTGTCAACCGTGCATTGCCGGGTGGGCAGGCTGACCGCCAGCGGCCGGGCAGCCTGCACAGTCGAAAAGTCCGGAACTGCGAGGTCGGTCGCGATCAAGCAGACCCGGTCGTCGGAAGTCTTCACCCGCGCGTCGATCAACACCACGGCATCGTCGACGATGTCGGCGCCGCGGGCGGAGTAGATGTGCGGGAAGAACATCACTTCGATGCCACCGGTGAGGTCTTCTAATTGCGCCGACGCCCATGGCATTCCGTTTTTATTGACCCGCCGGTTGACCGACGCCAGGATGCCACCAACCTTCACCGGGGTGTCGGTGGGGACGTCCCCGTCGAGGATCGCCGGGATGGTGGTGTCGACTTGGGTGGTCAGCAAATGCGCTACCCCGTTGAGTGGATGCCCGGACACGTACAGTCCGAGCATCTCGCGTTCCAGCCCGAGCTTGTGTTTGTCGTCCCACTCCTCGTCGGGAACCTTGATGGTGAACACCGCGCTGGCGGCATTGTCCCCACCAGCATCCCCGAACAGATCGAACTGGCCGACCGCTTCGGCCTTTTTGGTGCCCAGCACCGATTCCACCGCGTCGGTGTGCACCAAGAACAACCCTTTACGGGGGTGGCCCAGTGAGTCGAATGCGCCGGCCTTGATCAGCGATTCGGTGACCTTCTTGGTGCAGGCCGCGATATCGACTTTGTTCAGGTAATCGGAAAAGTCGGTGAACTTGCCCTTTTCCTTGCGGGTTTTCAGCAACGCCGCCACGACATTGGCGCCGACGTTGCGCACCGCGCCGAGCCCGTAGCGGATGTCGGTGCCCACCGAGGCGAAGTTCAAGCCTGATTCGTTGACGTCCGGCGGCAGCACGGTGATGCCCAGTTTGCGGCAGTCGGCCAGGTATACCGCTGCCTTGTCCTTGTCGTCGCCGACCGAGGTGAGCAGCCCGGCCATATACTCGGCGGGATAGTTGGCCTTGAGGTAGGCCGTCCAATACGACACCATGCCGTAACCGGCGGCATGCGATTTGTTGAACGCGTAATCGGCGAACGGCAGGATAGTGTTCCACAACGCCTTGATCGCGCCGGCCGAATAACCGTTAACCTGCATTCCGGCCGCGAAGCTCTCGTACTCGGCGGCCAGCACGTCCGCCTTCTTCTTGCCCATGGCCTTGCGCAGAATGTCGGCCTGGGCCAGCGAGTAGCCGGCCACCTTCTGCGCGATGCGCATGATCTGCTCCTGGTAGACGATCAAGCCGTAGGTCTCGGCCAGGATCTCGGCCAGCGGCTCAGCGAGTTCGGGGTGGATCGGCGTGATGGCCTGGCGGCCGTTCTTGCGGTCCGCGTAGTCGTTGTGCGCGTTTTGCCCCATCGGCCCGGGACGGTACAGCGCGATCACCGCGATGACATCTTCGAAGCCGGTGGGCTGCATGCGGCGCAACAGGTCCCGCATCGGCCCACCGTCGAGCTGGAACACCCCCAACGTGTCGCCACGGCCCAGCAACTCGTAGGTGGCCGGGTCGTCGAGCGGCACCGACTCCAGGTCGAGGTCGATCCCCCTGTTGGCTTTGATGTTGTCGATCGCGTCGCCGATGATCGTCAGATTGCGCAGCCCGAGGAAGTCCATCTTCAACAGGCCGATGGCCTCACACGCCGGGTAGTCCCAGCCGGTGATGATCGCACCGTCCTGCGGCCTCTTCCACAGCGGAATCACCTCGGTCAGCGGCTCGCTGCTCATGATCACCGCGCACGCATGCACCCCGGCGTTGCGGATCAGGCCTTCCAGCCCCCGGGCGGTCTGATAGATGGTCCGCACGTCAGGATCGGTGTCGATCAGACCGCGCACCTCGGCGGCCTCTTTGTAGCGCTCATGGTCGGGGTCGGTGATACCGGCCAGCGGAATGTCTTTGGCCATAATCGGCGGCGGCAGCGCCTTGGTGATCCGGTCGGCGATCGCAAACCCCGGTTGACCATAGTGAATCCGAGCCGCGTCCTTCAGCGCCGCTTTGGTTTTGATGGTGCCGAACGTGATCACCTGGGCGACCCGGTCATGGCCCCATTTGTCGGCGGCGTAGCGCACCATCTCGCCGCGGCGGCGGTCGTCGAAGTCGATGTCGATGTCGGGCATCGACGTGCGCTCGGGATTGAGGAACCGTTCGAAGAGCAAGCCGTGCGGAATCGGGTCGATATCGGTGATGCCCAGCGCATAGGCGACCAGCGAGCCGGCCGCCGAACCACGGCCGGGCCCGACCCGGATGCCGACCGAGCGCGCGTAGTTGATCAGGTCGGCCACGATCAAGAAGTAGGACGGGAAGCCCTTGGCGCAGATGACCTCGATCTCGTAGGCCGCCCGCTGAGCGTATCCGTCCGGAAGCTCGTGCGTGTCAACACCGAACCGCCGACGCAGCCCGGCGTCCACCTCGTGGCGCAGCCAGGAAGCCTGGTCGTGCCCGTCGGGCACCGGGAAGACCGGCATCCGGTCCCGGGGCGCCCACACGTCGGCATAGGAGTCCACCCGCTCGGCAATCAGCAGTGTCGCGTCACAGGCGCCGGGAACCTCGTCGTCCCAGAGCCCCCGCATCTCGGCTGCCGACTTGAGGTAGTAACCGTCGCCGTCGAACCTGAACCGGTTGGGATCTGACAGCGTCTTGCCAGTCTGCACGCACAGCAGCGCCTCGTGATTGTGCGCCGCGTCGCGGGTCACATAGTGGCAGTCGTTGGTCGCCAACGGCGGTACGTTGAGGCTGCGGCCGATCTCCAGCAGTCCGTCACGGACCCGGCGTTCGATCTCGAGCCCGTGGTCCATCAGCTCCAGGAAATAGTTGTCGCGTCCGAAAATCTCCCGCCACTTGGCGGCGGCCTCCAGCGCTTCACGGTGCTGTCCGAGTCGCAGCCGGGTCTGCACTTCACCGGACGGGCAGCCGGTGGTGGCGATGATGCCGGCCGCGTGTTGGGCAACCAGTTCGGCGTCCATCCGGGACCACTTGCCCAGCTGGCCCTCGAAGGAGGCCAGCGAGGAGAGCTTGAACAGGTTGCGCAGTCCGGTGGCGTTCTCGGCGATCAGAGTCAGGTGGGTATACGAGCCGCCGCCGGACACGTCGTCGCTCTTCTGGCTCGGGTCACCCCAGAAAATTCTGCGGGTGTCAAAACGTGAACCGGGAGCCACGTAAGCCTCCACGCCGATGATCGGCTTGATTCCGGCATTGGTCGCGACGTTGTAGAACTCGCTGGCGCCGAACATGTTGCCGTGGTCGGTCATCCCGATCGCGGACATCTCAAGCCGCTGTGCCTCGGCGAGCATCGGCGCGATCTTGGCAGCACCGTCCAGCATCGAGTACTCGGTGTGGTTATGCAGGTGCACGAACGACTGGTTCATAGGGACGCCAGTCTATGACCGGGCACCGACCTGTCCCGGGCGTGTCGCTTCAGTGTGTCGTGGGGTGTGCCGACCGGGCCGGGACATCGCGGCCTCGTCGCCTCATCGCGGCTGGTCAGCCGTCGGCCCGCAGCACATCCAGGGCGTGTTGCAGGTCCGCGGGATAGGGGCTGACGATCTGCATCCGGCGGCCGTCAGCCGGATGGGTGAACGTCAACGACCGGGCGTGCAGCCATTGTCGGTCCAGGCCGAGATTTTTGGCCAGCTTGGGGTTGGCGCCGTAGGTCAAGTCACCACAGCACGGGTGGTGCAGCGCCGCGAAGTGCACCCTGATCTGGTGGGTACGGCCGGTTTCCAGATGCACGTCGAGCAGGCTGGCGGCCACGAACGCCTCAATCGTGTCGTAGTGGGTGAGGCTGCGCCGACCATTCTTGGTGACCGCGAATTTCCAGTCATGGCCGCGGTGACGGCCGATGGGCGCGTCGATGGTGCCGCTGGACGGATCCGGATGTCCCTGCACGAGCGCGTGGTAGCGCTTGTCGACTGTGCGCTGTTTGAACGCGCGTTTCAGCGCGGTGTAGGCGCGATCGGAGAGCGCCACCACCATGACGCCGGAGGTGCCCACGTCGAGGCGATGCACGATGCCCTGTCGCTCGTGGATACCCGAGGTGGTGATCCGGTATCCGGCAGCGGTCAGTCCGCCCAGCACCGTCGGCCCCGTCCATCCCAGCGACGCGTGCGCCGCCACGCCCGCCGGTTTGTCGACGGCGACGAGGTCGTCGTCGGAGTACAGGATCGTCATGCCGTCGATCGGGACGGGCGTGTTCTGCAGCGGCACCGCGGCGTCGGGCAACCGCACCTCCAGCCAGGCCCCGGCGGTGAGGCGGTCGGACTTGCCTGCGGGCGCACCGTCCAACTCGACATCGCCGCTCTCGGCCAGCGCCGCGGCGGCGGTGCGCGACAGTCCCAACAGCCGTGCCAGCCCGGCGTCTACCCGCATGCCGGCCAGGCCCTCCGGGACCGGCATCGACTTGGCGGTCGTCATGACCGCGGGTCGGCCTTGCGCCGGCCGACGGAGTCGAAGTCGAAGCCGAACAATGACAAGGCGACCAGCAGGATCGCCCCGCCCACCACCGACGGATCCGCCACGTTGAACACCGGCCACCAGCCGATCGACAAGAAGTCCACGACGTGTCCGCGCAGCGGGCCGGGCGAGCGGAAGAACCGGTCGACCAGGTTGCCGGTGGCACCACCGAGAATCATGCCCAGCCCGATGGCCCACCACGGTGACACCAAGCGGCGTCCCATCCAGAAGATGCCCAGCACGACACCGGTTGCGATCAGCGTGAGCAGCCAGGTGTATCCGGTGGCCATCGAGAACGCCGCCCCGGAGTTGCGCACCAATGTCCAGGTGACGGTGTCGTCGATGATCGGCACCGGTTGACCGGGAGTCAGCAGCTTGACCGCGAGCACCTTGGTGAGGATGTCGAGCCCCAGCACGACCGCCGCTACCGCGAGCAGCAGGCGCAACCGTCGCGGCGGCCGGGGAGTCGGGCCTTCGTCCGCGGTCGTGACCGGCTCGGCCGATCGCGTTGGTTTCTCGGTGCCCAAACGCCGCTCCTCCTGATCGCTTCGCTCTGCACCGTCGCTGGCGGTCACGCCCCCTATCATCCCAGCATGGGCCGGGTCACTGTCATTGCCACCGGTGGGACGATAGCGACCACCACCGACGCCGACGGGGTACGACGCCCGGCGCGTAGCGGCGCCGAACTAACCGCCGACCTGAACGTCGACGTAGACATCGACGTGGTCGACGTGCTGTCGCTGGACAGCTCGCAGCTGACCCCCGCCGATTGGGACGTGATCGCCGCGGCGGTGCGCGATGCCGCCGGCCGCGGCGCCGCGGGCGTGGTCGTCACGCACGGCACCGACACCCTCGAGGAAACGGCGCTGTGGCTCGATTTCAGCTACGGCGGGCCGGTTCCGGTGGTGATCACCGGTGCGCTGCGCAGCGCCGATGCCCCGGACGCCGATGGTCCGGCGAATCTGCTCGATGCGCTGGCGCTGGCAGCCGGCTCCGAGGTGCGCGACCAGGGTGTCCTGGTGTGTTTTGCCGGACGGCTGTTGCAACCATTGGGCCTGCGTAAAATAGCCGGCCCGGAGGGTTTCGCCGGCGAGCAGCTGGGCACCGTCGACGACGTGTTGACCCGGCCGAAAACCCGACCGTATCTCGGCGAGCTGCGTGCGACGGAGGCCGGACGGGTCGACATCGTCGCGGTTTACCCGGGAAGTGACGCGGTCGCGCTGGATGCCTGCGTGGCCGCCGGTGCGCGCGCCGTGGTGCTGGAGGCGTTGGACTCGGGTAACGCCGGAGCGGCGGTGATCGAGGGCGTGCGCCGGCAATGCGCCGACGGCGTGGTCGTCGCGGTGTCGACCCGAGTCCCCGGCGCTCGGGTCATCCCCGGGTACGGCCCGGGCCGCGAGTTGGTCGATGCCGGGGCGTTGATGGTGCCTGGCCTGGCTCCCAGCCAGGTGCGCGTGCTGGTGATGGCGGCGCTGGCCGCCGGGCTACCGGTGCGCGACGTCGTCAACCGCCTGCTCTGAATCGGCCCGCAGCGCGGCGAGGTAGTCCGGCCAGTCCAGGCTGTCGACCGGGTTGGCCGGCGTGATGTCGGCGCTCTCGGACGGGCCCGCGGATGCAAAAGTGCGCGCCGGGCCCGCACCGCTGCTGCGGGTTTCGAATCGGACCGTGACCACCCCGTGCCCTGCACCCTGCACCCAGCCATGCCCGAGGTCACGGTGCGTGACGTCGTCGCCCACCCGCCACGCCGTGGTAGCCGGCTCCTGCGGTGTGTCTGCGCCGCGCTCGGCTTCGGCCGTCTCCGCGGATAGGTCCAGGTCGGGAAACAACGATTCCTGGTGTACATAGCTCAAACCGGAAAAACCAACGCCCAGCAGTCGGATCGGCCCGATCTGGCGCGGATCCAGAAGTAAGCGCCGCGCCAGCGACGCTAGCGCGGCGGCGTCAGCGGTGGCATAGGGCAAGGTGATCGAGCGGGTCAGCGTGGTCATGTCGGATTTTTTCAACTTCACCGTGACCGTGCGTGCGCCGCGCCCGTCGCGGACCAGCCGCCGATGGGCGTGCTCGGCGATCGGGCCGATCGCCTCGCGCAACTCCTCGAGCGTGCCGAGGTCGGCGGCGAACGTCGATTCGGCGCTGATCTGCTTGGCTTCGGCGCGCTCGGTTACCGGACGGTCGTCGACGCCGCGCGCCAGCCGGTGCAGCCCGGGGCCGATCGTCGCGCCCAAGAGTGCGGCCGCCTCCGGCTCGGTGAGCGCGGCCAGCTGTCCGATCGTCTCGATGCCGAGCCGGTGCAGCTTCTCCTCGGCGACCGGGCCTATCCCCCACAGCCTGCGCACGGGAAGGCCGCTCAGCAGCGGCGCCTCGTCGGCGCGCCCGATCACCCGGATGCCGTCGGGTTTGGCCAGCCCCGAGGCGATCTTGGCGATCTGCTTACCCGATCCGGCGCCGACCGAGGCGATCAACCCGGTCTCCTCGCGCACCCGCCGCCGCAACTCCTCGCAGTAGTGCTCGACGTCGGTCGCCGACGCACCGGCGAGTTCGGGCGGCTCACCGAACGCCTCGTCGAAGGAGAGCTGCTCGACGACCGGCACCACGGCGCGCACGGTGTCGAACACCCGTCTGCTGGCCACCCCGTACACCGCCCCGCGCGGCGGCAGCACCACCGCGTGGATCCCCACCAACCGGCGGGCCTGATGCATCGGCATCGCCGAGCGGGCGCCGAACGCCCGGGCCTGGTAGCTGGCGCCGGCCACCACACCGCGACCACCCAGCCCGCCAACCAGCACCGGGCGCCCACGCAGGGTGGGCCGAGTGAGTTGCTCGACCGACGCGAAGAACGCGTCCATGTCGAGGTGCAGCACCCAGCGCGAGTTCACGACTACTAGCGTCTCAGACCATGGCGATGAACTGGCTGCATCGGCACTGCTGTAGCTCGGACCGCTGGGCCACCCTCGTGCAGGGTCAACTGATCCCGTGGGCGCTGGCGCGTCAAACCTTAGCCGCGAAAGTGCAACTGCCGACAGGAACACTCGGCAAACCCGTTGCCAGTTGCACTTTCGCGTTCACAAGGGATAACCCGCGGCGCGTAACGCGTCGCGGGCCCGGGCCACGACGACGTGCGGCCGGTCGCGCAGCAGATCGGAGCTCACTCGAACCAGCCGCCAACCACGACACTCCAGTATGGCCGTGCGTTCGATGTCGTTGGTGCGGACCCGCGAGTCGGTCCAGTGCTGCGCGCCGTCGTATTCGACGCCGACGAGCCACTGCTCCCAACCCATGTCGATGCGGTGGTTACCGGCGACGATCTGGGTCTGCGGCCTCGGCAAGCCACCGGCGATGAGAACGAGCCGGGTCCGGGTCTCCTGCGGTGATTCGGCGCCGGCATCGGCCAGCGATAGAGCCCGGCGCAATTGCTTCATGCCGCGGGCGCCGCGGTGGGCGTCGATTAGCGGCTTGACCTGATCGACCGTCAGTCCGGTAGCCCGCGCCAGCGCGTCAACCCGGATGACAGCGGTTGTCAGGCCGGGACGCCGGCCGAGATCGAATGCGGTACGAGCAGGCGAGGTCACCGGAACACCGCCGACCGTAGTTGTCTCCCCGCACAGCAGCGTCTCGTTGCGCGTGACGATCAACGGCGGCGGGCGTTTGCGATCAGTGATCAGCTCGGCGGGCGCCTGCGGGTCGACCCACTCCGCACCGAGCAGCGCCGCCGCGGAGTTGCCCGCGACGACCGACGTGCGTCCCGACCACAGCCACGCGGCGACTGCCCGGTCTTGTGCCGTGAACTCGGCGCCCCGGCGCTGGTAGACGTTGCGGTAAACGCGGTTACACGACCGCCGCAGCTCACGCTGGCTCAGCCTGCCCGCGCGAAGCGCTTCAGTGCCAATGAACGGTGTTGAGCTCCCCACGACCACCCCTGTCCGCGAAAGTGCAACTGCCAACGCGTGTACTCGACAAACGCGTCGTGGAATGCAGTTTCGCGGCTACACCTTAGCGATGCTCACCCGCACGCCTTCACCGATTTCCACACCGTCGGGCGGATCACCGAATTCGAAGCGGGTGGCCAGGATTTCCCGTGCGATCAGATCGCGGTGCGTCGCCGCCCAGTCGGCGTACTGCGCGGGCACCGACATCACCACGGCGATCCGGTCGGAGACGTCCAGCCCGGTCGACTTGCGCAGCTCCTGCAGCTCGCGGATGCGGTCTTTCGCCCAGCCCTCGGCCTCCAGCTCGGGCGTCACCGTGGCGTCCAGCACCGCTAGGCCGGCACCGTCGGGCAGCGCGGCGGTGTACTCCGGGTCGGCGGCCACCAGTCGCGAGCTGTACTCGTCGGGTTGCAGCACCAGACCGTTAGCACTGACGACTGGAGTGACGGTCAGCGTGGCGTCCGCGTTGAGGACGGCCTGGCCGGCCTTGACCGCCTTGATCGCCGCCTGCACGTCCTTGCCCAGCCGAGGCCCGGCCACCCGGGCGTTGACGGTGAGCTCGAAACGCCCATAGCTGTCGATGGCGTCGGTGAGCTCGACCTTCTTGACGTTGAGCTCGTCGGCGATCAGATCCGTGAACGGCGCCAACCGGGCCGGGTCCTGCACCGCCACCGTGAGTTTCGGCAACGGTAGCCGCACCCGCAGCTTGTGCGCCTTGCGCAGCGACGACGCTGCCGAGCACACCTCGCGAACCTGGTCCATCGCTGCCACCAGCGGCGCGTCGGCGGGCACGTCACCGGCTTCCGGCCAGTCGGTCAGGTGCACCGAACGTCGGCCGGTCAGACCGCGCCAGATGATCTCGGTGGTCAGCGGCAACAGCGGGGCGGCCAGCCGCGCGGTGATCTCCAGCACGGTGTGCAAGGTGTCGATCGCGTCGGTGTCCTCCTGCCAGAATCGCTGTCGCGACCGCCGCACATACCAGTTCGTCAGCGCCTCGGTGAACTGGCGCAGCTGCTCACACGCCCCGGAGATGTCGCACACCTCCATCTCCGCGGTGAGGTCCTCGCGCAACTCCGCCAGTTTGGCCAGGATGTAGCGGTCGAGCACATGCGGCGAATCGGTGCGCCAGCGGCCGACTTTCGGCGCGTAGAGGGCCAAGAAGCTGTAGGCGTTCCAGAACGGCAGCAGCACTTGCCGCACGCCCTCGCGGATACCCGCCTCAGTGACGACCAGATTCCCGCCGCGCAGGATCGGCGACGCCATCAAAAACCAGCGCATGGCATCGGCGCCGTCCCGATCGAAAACCTCGGCCACGTCGGGGTAATTTCGCCGTGACTTGCTCATCTTCTGCCCATCAGAGCCCAGCACGATCCCATGCGCCACACAGGTTTTGAATGCGGGCCGGTCGAACAACGCGGTAGCCAGCACGTGCAGGGTGTAGAACCAGCCGCGGGTCTGCCCGATGTATTCAACGATGAAGTCACCCGGGTAGTGACCCTCGAACCAGTCGCGGTTCTCGAACGGGTAGTGCACCTGGGCGTACGGCATGGACCCGGAATCAAACCACACGTCGAACACGTCGGGGATCCGCCGCATCGTCGAAGCGCCACTGGGGTCGTCGGGGTTCGGCCGGGTGAGCTCGTCGACGAAGGGTCGGTGCAGATTGTCCGGGCGCACGCCGAAGTCGTGCTCCAACTCGTCGAGGCTGCCGTAGACGTCAATCCGCGGATAAGCCGGATCGTCGGAGACCCACACCGGAATCGGGGTGCCCCAGTATCGGTTTCGCGAGATCGACCAGTCGCGCGCACCCTGCAGCCACTTGCCGAACTGCCCGTCTTTGACGTGCTCGGGATACCAGGTGATCTGCTGGTTGAGTTCGACCATCCGCTCGCGGAACTCGCTGACCTTGACGAACCACGACGACACCGCCCGGTAGATCAGCGGGTTGCGGCAGCGCCAGCAGTGCGGATAGGGGTGTTCGTAGGTTTCGCGTCGGACCAGCACGGCCCCGTTGGCCGCCGCCGGGCCGCTGGCGTTTTTCAGATCCCGGATGATATTCGGGTTGGCGTCGAAGACGTGCTGGCCCTGGTAATCGGGAACGGTGGCGTCGAAGCGGCCTTTGGAGTCGACCGGGTTGACCGCGATGATGCCGGCCTTGTCCCCCGCCTCCTTGTCGTCTTCACCGTAGGCGGGCGCCAGATGTACGATCCCGGTGCCGTCCTCGGTGGTCACGAAGTCGCCCGCTAAAACCTGAAACGCGTTGGCGGAATCCATGAAGTAGGCAAACGGTGGCAGATACCGCACACCGACCAGATCGGCACCGCGGTAGCTGTCCAGCACCTCGGGCTCGTCGCCGAGTTCGCGCGCGTAGGCTGCCAACCGGTCTCGGGCCAACACATAGCGCCGATCCCCCGCCCGCACAGCCACATAGCTGACGTCGGGATTGACGGCAACCGCCTGGTTGGACGGCAACGTCCACGGCGTCGTCGTCCACACCAGCAGATAGGCACCGGACAGGTCATTGTGGTCGCCGTCGAGAACCCGGAATCCGACGGTGATCGCCGGGTCCTGACGACTTTGGTAGATGTCGTCGTCCATCCGCAGCTCATGGTTGGACAGTGGGGTTTCGTCGCGCCAGCAATACGGCAGCACCCGGTAGCCTTCGTAGGCTAAGCCCTTGTCCCACAACTGTTTGAACGCCCAAATAACCGATTCCATGTACGGCAGGTCGAGCGTCTTGTAGTCGTGCTCGAAGTCCACCCAGCGCGCCTGGCGGGTGACATAGGCACGCCATTCGTCGGTGTAGCGCAACACCGATTCGCGGCAGGCCTCGTTGAATTCCGCGATACCCATCGCGTCGATCTGGGATTTGTCGGTGATGCCCAGCTGGCGTTCGACCTCCAGCTCGGCGGGCAGCCCGTGGGTGTCCCAGCCGAACCGCCGCTCCACCTTGTAACCGCGCATGGTGCGGTAACGCGGCACGATGTCCTTGACGTAACCGGTGAGCAGATGCCCGTAGTGTGGCAATCCGTTGGCGAACGGCGGCCCGTCGTAGAACACGTACTCCGGGGCGTCGGCGCGGCGGGCGATGCTGGCGCCGAAGGTGTCGTCGCGGGCCCAGTAATCGAGGATCTCGAGTTCGGCTGCCGGGAGGTCGGGGGCACCGCCGGCCAGCTTCGGATAGGTGTGCTCGGTCACTGCGTACGTTGTCTCCCTGCGCCCGTCGTTGGCCGGGGACGACGACGCGCCGGTGCGCGAGCGCCGCGGTACCACCCCGCTTGCCGCGCCGACGCGCGACCGCTCAAGTCTGGCTGTGACGGGCCTACCCGTTCGGTTCTACTGGGCCTGGGCTGTTCTTCCGAAGGCTCCCCGGTGATGGCCGGATCAGTGCCGTTGCATCGATTCTACGACCTGCACGGTGCGCCGCCGCAGCGATGGACCGTTGATGGGCTGCCGGTCTTCCGAACGTCGACACCGAGGCCCGTGACGCCGCCTTCGCGCCGGCCTGAGCGACACCGACCGGTCAAGCTGCATAGCGGGCTTCGCCGCCACCCGGCCGAAGGATGCCCTACGACCATCTGATGACATCTGATGCAAGGCGGAGAGGGCGGCCGGGTCAGACTGTTCTCCTGACCGGCACAGCCCACCCTCACTTGCGCGGCGGCACCACCGGTGTTACCAATTCGCCCGTGTCGAGATAGCTCTCAAGGTTGCGGATCGCGAGCAGCGCCATCGCCCGACGGGTCCGGGCCGTTGCGCTGCCGATGTGCGGGAACAGCACCACGTTGTCCAAATCGAGCAATTCGCCGGGCACATTGGGCTCATCGACGAAGACGTCTAACCCTGCTCCGGCCAGTCTGCCGGCGGCTAGCAACTCCACCAGTGCAGTTTGGTCGACGACGCTGCCGCGCGAAATGTTGATCAGGTAACCGTCAGATCCCAATGCCTCAAGGACGGCGCGATCGACCAGGCTGCGTGTCCGGTGACCACCGGTGACAGCGACGACCAAAACATCGACTGACTCGGCCAGCTCCACCGGCGACCGCGCATATCGATATGGCGAGCCGTCAACCGGATGGCGGTTGTGATAGGCAATGGCGCAGTCAAATCCGAGCAGTCTTGTCGCGATAGCCGACCCGATACGGCCCAAACCCAGGATGCCAACCTGCAGGCCGCTGACGTCCCTGGCGTAAGGGAACTGACCGTCGCGCACCCATCGACCGGCCCGCACGTAGTGGTCGGCAGCGCCAAAACGGCGTAGTGTCATCAAGATTAGCCCCAGTGCTGTATCGGCGACGGTGTCTGTTAGCACATCCGGCGTGTTGCTCACGCCGATGCCACGCCGCTGCGCCGCCTCCAGATCGATCGAATCCACCCCCGCCCCGTTGTTGACGATCACCTCCAGGTTAGGCAGTGCCGCGATGGTTTTCTCGTCGACGCCTGACCAGCCGGACGTCACTACCACGCGAATGTCGGACGCGTGCTCAGCCAAAAACCCGACCCGCAAAGGATCATCCGGAAGGCGCGGCGTTTCGTAGCGCGCGGCCAGTTCCTGCTCGAATGTCGGCTCAAGTTCGCCGATCCGTAGCACATCGGTCGCCTTCTTCGCCGTCACTCTTCCACCATCGCGCAGTCACCGAAAAACGAAGCATTCAGCTCGACACCCGAGGCCGGGCACTTCAGCGGCGCACCAGGCCCGACGGCGGTCAACACCGGTTCCCCTCCGGCCGGTGGGCAGTGTGACTCGGGCCGCCTACAGCGGCTCCCGGGGTCTGCGGCGACACGGCACCCCAGACGCCCGGGAGCTCCCGTGATTCAGGCTCCGACCTCTAGCAGGCCCACCCGCCACAGCACGGCGTACAGCTGCCGCAGCGGAACGCACAGCAGCCAAGCGACCCCGTCGACCAGCGGGTCGCCGGACGCCCGGTGGTCAGGCCGCCTCGAAGCCGGCTTGGGCGCGGCCACCGCCGTCGGCTCCGGGGCGGGCACTGCCCTCAGCCTCGGCGCGGGCGCGGTCGTCACCACCTCGTCGTAAAGAACAGCGGTCATGGTCGCCTCCTAGAGGCAAAATCGAAGGAGCATAACAGGATTCAACTGAGAATTCCCGTTTCGCCGCTCTCCGATCAGGCAGCGCTCGCTTCAGCTGCCAGGGCGCGCCGGAGGTCGGATCGGGGCGAAACCAGGACCGGATATCGACCCGGACTCTCACCGGAACTCATTCGTCCCTCACCTCCTCGCGGTTAGTCCACATGCGGTTGCCCGCAACCGTCACAACTAAGCCGGAGCACAACATCCGACGATCACCGGAGGCCGCACCCCACTCGTCAGAGCTTCGGCACTACCCGGCGTATCCGGTAAAACCCGGAAGCCACTTGGGCTCAACCCTTAAGCCGGGAGGAGCTGTCCTGACCCTGGGCGTCTCTCGACGTTCGGGGTCAGTGGCCTATGTCCGTGCAGACGCCTCGCCTAACGAGGTGCTTACCCCACGATGATGCATGAAGAACCCGACCGGGTCAATTCAGGTCCGCCTGTGAATTCACTGCGCCGTCGCTAGGAGTGCTGACCAGCGGCTATGAGTTCGTAGTCGGCGAGGTCCGGGCGTGTCATCCTCTCGCGGAACCGGCTGAAACTCCACGGCCAGGCGACCGGAACCCCGCGGTCGTCGAGGTACCAGCTGCGGCAGCCGGTCACCCACACGGTCTTTTTCGCCGCTTCCACGCGGTCGGCCTCGAACCGGGCGGTCGCTTCGGGGCTGGCGCTGATCTGGCGATACCGGCCGTCGGCCAGCAGGCTGATCAGTTGCATCAGATAGTCGCATTGGGCCTCGGCGACGTCGATCAGCGAGAAGTTGCCGACCGGACCGTTGGGTCCGTTGAGCATGAACAGGTTGGGAAAGTCGGGCACCGATACCGACAGGTAGGCGAACGGCCGCTGTCCCCACACATCGTCGAGACGCACGCCGCCGCGACCCACCACCTCGATCGGGCGCAAGAACCGGTCGACCCGAAAACCGGTGGCCAGCACCAGCACGTCGAGGCGGTGCAGTTGGCCGTCGGCGGTGCGCACCCCATCGGCCTCGACCCCGGCGATGCGCTCGGTGACCAGGCGGACGTGGGGCCGCTGAACGGCGTGGTAGAAAGTCGGCGAAATGATCAACCGTTTGCAGCCGGCCCGATAGTCCGGCCGCAGTTTCTCCCGCAGCTCGGGATCGGCCACATTCTCCTCGAGATTGGCGCGGGCAACGTCTTGGAGCACCTTCAGCGCGGCGGAGTCGGCGTCGACGACGGCGTTGGCAAAGCTCTGGACGAACTGGGTGTTGAGCTGATCGCGCAGCTCGATCAGTGCCTGCGGATCGGCCCGATACCGCGCGCGGTCCGCGAGGTCAGTTGGCGGGTTGTCCACCGGCAGGATCCACTGCGGGGTGCGCTGGAACACGTGCAGTTCGCCGACGACGTCGGTGACCGCACCGGTGATCTGCACGGCCGACGACCCGGTTCCGATGACTCCCAGCCGAGCACCGGCCAGCGGCACGCCATGGTCCCAGCGGGCGCTGTGGAACACCCGGCCGGCGAATTTTTCGAGACCGTCTATCTCCGGGTAGCGCGGGTGATGCAGCACGCCAGTGGCGGCGATGACGACGTCAGCCTCATCATGTTCGCCGGTGGACATCTCGATACGCCAGCGCTTTCCGTGATACTCGAGGCGGCGCACCTCCTTGCCGTAGCGGATCAGGCTGTCGACGCCGTAGCGGTTGGCGACGCTTTCGAAATAGGCCAGGATTTCCGGGCCGGGCGCGAACGCGTGGCTCCATTCCGGGTTGGGCGCGAAGGTGTAGGTGTACAGGTGCGATGGGACATCGCAGGCGATACCCGGGTAGGTGTTCTCGCGCCAGGTGCCGCCGAGCCGGTCGGCCTTCTCGTAGACGGTCACGTCGCTGAAACCGTTCTCGCGCAGTTTGATCGCGGCGAGCACTCCCGCCATTCCCGCGCCGATGACGACGAAGCGCATGGTCAATCACCTAGGCTGGGACAACTGGGGGGCAATTGGGGGGCAATTGGGGGATGTATCTCGGGGTCGCAGACCGTTGAGGACAAGGCCGACAACGAAGTCGGCGACTTCGGCCGCGTTGACGCCGTCGTCGGTGGATAACCGCCGGTGCGCCAACTGGCCGATCAGTGCCGCCAGCGTGTAGGCCACCATCCGGGCCGGGGCGACGACCACCTGGCCTTGCTCCTGGGCGGCGACGATAAAGGTTTCGATGTCGTCGATGAACCGCTCATAGATACCGCCCAGGTGTTTTTCGAACCGGTCGCCCAGCGCGTAGGCGTCGCGGAACAGCAGCTTGACGGTGGCCTTGTCGGCTTCGAAGAACTCCAGCGTGGCCTGCACGGCGGTGCGAAACGGCTGCTCCCCGTAGCCGTCCGTGCTCGCGCCGACGGCGGCGGTGACGTGGGCGCGCAGCGCCTGTTCCTCGACGGCCATCAACGCGTGAAACAGGTCGTCTTTGGAGTCGAAGTACCAATAGACCGAGCCGTAGGCCAGCCCGGCCTCTTTGGCGATGTCGGCGATCGTGGTGTTGTGAAACCCTTTGCGGGCAAATACGTTTTTGGCAGCAGCCATAATCTCGTCGCGGCGCTGCGACTTATCCTCGTCGCTGACCGCGCGACGTCGCCGGATGCGGGTGCCGGTCGCGCTCACCCGCCGACCAACTCGTCGAGTCGCCTGACTGCGTCGATGAACTCCGAGACCATGTCGAGCACCACCGAGCGCGTCGGTCGTACTTTGTTCAGCGATCCGACGACCTGACCGACGAAGTAGGTCGCCAGCTCGCGGGCCTTGGCATCCGGCTGAGCGGCGGCCTGATTGATCCGCAGTTGCGGTTCGGCGACCAGCGCGCTTTGCAACGGCATGCCCAGCGGCGCGGGACTGTCCGGCCGGTCCCATTCCTCGGTCCAGGCGGTGCGCAGCATGCGCGCAGGCTTACCGGTCAGCGACCGGGACCGCACCGTGTCCGACGACGACGCGGTGAGGAACTTTTCCTTGACCACCGGGGGCGTCTCGGCCTCCTCGGTGGTCAGCCACACCGACCCGCACCACACACCCTCGGCGCCCAGGGCCAACGCGGCGGCGATCTGGCGGCCGCGGGCGATCCCGCCCGCGGCCAGAACGGGTACCGGCACCACGGCGTCTACGATCTCGGGCACCAGCACCATCGTCGCCACTTCGCCGGTATGGCCGCCGGCCTCGGTGCCCTGCGCAACGATCAGGTCGACACCGGCCTCGACGTGCCGCTGCGCGTGCCGGGTGGTGCCGGCCAGGGCGGCCACCAGCACGTCGTTGTCGTGGGCGCGGGCCACCAGGTCCGGCGGCGGTGGGCCGAGTGCGCTGGCGATGAGCCGAATGTCATGGTCGAACGCAACGTCGAGCAGCGGTTGGTAGCCCTTCGGCGACACGTTGAGCCCGGCGCCCGGGGGCAGCAGCGACTCCGCCGAGGACCCGGTGATGCCGTAGCGGCCCAGCATGTCGTCGAGAAACGCCCGGTGTTCCGCGGGCAACAGCGCACGCACCTGTCCGGTGTCGATCCCGCCCGACTCCGCGCCGACATATTTGGGCGGCAGCAGCAAGTCGACTCCGTAGGGCTTGCCGCCGGTCTGCTCCTCGATCCAGCTCAGCTCGGCATCCAGGCGCTTCGGGCTGTGCGCGACAGCGCCCAAGACACCGAACCCGCCGGCATTGGACACCGCGGCCACCACATCGCGGCAGTGGCTGAACGCGCATATCGGGAACTCGACACCGAGCATTTCGGCGGCTCTGGTTCGCACGGCCACGACGCTACCGAGTTATTGATTGACATGTCAATCGTAGTAGGGTGCCGGCTATGACGTTGACCGACGAGCAGCAGCAACAGCGTCGCCTGGCGGTGCGCGATCTGATGCCGACGACCCCGTTTCTGGCCGGGCTGGGCATCGTGTTCGAGCGTTATGAGCCCGATGACGTCACCATCCGACTGCCGTTTCGTGACGACCTGACCAACGACGGCACCTACTTTCACGGCGGTGTTATCGCGTCGGTGATGGACACCGCCGGCGCGGCTGCGGCCTGGTCGAATCACGACTTCGACAAGGGCATGCGCGCCTCCACGGTCGCGATGAGCATCCAGTACACCGGCGCAGCCAAGCAATGCGATCTGCTGTGTCACGCCCGCACCATCCGGCGGCGCACAGAACTGACGTTCACCGAGATCACCGCGACCGACACCGAAGGCAATGTCGTGGCACACGCCGTGCAGACCTACCGGATCGTCTGACCGGCTGGTCAGGCGTCGGGAGCCCGTCCGTCGGGCGGCCAGCTCGAGACGCCGTCCTCCAACGGCACCTGCAGGCTGTGCAGGATCGAGGCGATCATCCGCCACGCCGCGATCGCGGTGGCGAGCTCGATGAGCACTGCCCGCTCGGAACCGAATGCCTGCTCGCACGCCGCCCAGCTTTCGGCGCTGATCGCTCCGTTGCGCACCACGTCGTCGGTGGCCGCCAGCACCGCCCTTTCAGCTGATCCGAACCCGCTATGACGCTGCCACTCCCGCACACCGAGCAGGTCAGCGGTGGAAACCCCGAGGCCCTGCGCGACGCGCCAATGCTGAGTCCACTCGTAATCCGAGGCGGTGAGCCAGCCGATCCGCATGATCACCAGCTCGCGCAGCCGCGCATCGAGCTTGCCGTGCCACAGCATGGTGGCCAACAGGTCGTTCAGGGCGCGGGCCAGCCCGGGATGGTTCAGCAGCACCTGGAAGATAGCCAGCTCGGCCATGTAGTTGGGCACACCGGCCTCGTCGGCGGCGGCCTTGGCCTCGTCGATCGGCAGCAGGGGGACGCGGGGGCGGGTCATGTGGCGCTGCTCCTCCTCATCGCTTCGCTGTGCATTGTCGCCGGCGCAGGTCATGGCGGCGGGTCATGGAATGAGCACTCCGTGGACTGGCGGAACATCGTCTTGCTCGCCGGACATGGTGGCGAGCAGGTCTTCGGCGTCGTCGAGACTCACGCAGCGCCGCGGCAGGCTCGCGAACGGGTACCGACCGGCGGACAGCATGTCCAACGCCGCCCGGTAGGCGGTGACGTCGACGCCAAGCGCGCCCAGCACCCGAAGCTCTTTGAGCACTAACAGATCCGGGGAAAAACCCGGGGCGCCGCTATTCCAGCCGCGAGTACCGGCCACGACGACGGTGCCGGCCGGGCGGGCCAGCTCGATCGCCTGCGCGAACGCCGCGGGCGCACGGGCGGTGACGTCGACGACGACGTCGGCCAGCGCGCCGGTTGCCTGTTTCAGGGCCGCGACCGGATCGTCGGCGGCGACGTCGACGGTCAGGTCGGCACCGAATTGCCGCGCCAGCGCCAATCGGCCGGCATCACGCGGACCCAGCCCGGTCATCATCACGAACCCGGCACCGGCCTCTTTGGCCGCCGCCGCCGCGCAAAGGCCCCGGATGCCCGGCCCCAGCACAGCGACTACGTCGCCCGATTTTGTCCCCGGCACGGCGACAGCCCAGCGGATTCCAGCTCCCAGCGGGTTGAACAACGTCGCGACGACAGGGTCGAGGTCTCTCGGCACCGGCAACACCATCGAGTCGGGTGCCAGGTACTGGTACTCGGCGTAGCCGCCCCACAGGCCGGGCTTGCGGTCGACCGGGATGAACCCGTACATGTCGGCCAACCCGTGCCGCTCGCAGTGCCGATACTCCCCTGCCCGGCAGGCCGGACAGTCCCGGCACGACTGGAACACCTCGACGGCCACCCGGTCGCCGGCGGCCACGCCCCAGCGCTGCGCAGCCCGCGGTCCGACGGCCTCGATTGTGCCGACCGATTCGTGTCCGGGAACGAACGCGAACCCGCCCGACAGCTCGCCGGTGTACTGCTCGTGGTCGGTTCCGCACAGTCCGCAGGCCGCGACCCGCAACAGGGCGTCGTCGTCGCCGGGCGTCGGCAACGGAAACTCCCGGATGGTGAGGCGACGCGGCGCTTCCAGCACCAACGCCCGCGCCACAGCCGTCACCATACCGGCACCCTAAAGAGCTGTTGACTGATGCGTCAATCACACAGCGCGCTTGCTGCCCGCCGCGATCCAGCATCGACCGGCCGCAATGCGGTCGTGGCCCAGCTTGCGCGTCAGCGCCACTGGGCCGCCGTCGGGCAAGGCAACCAGTCGGTCGGGCGCCCGCCGGTGGCTCTGGGCCGGCTTGTTGCTGAGCGTCTCGCAGCTCCCCTCCGACGGCCGGCCAACCCCGCCCACCCGTTGCCGCTTGGCTGTATCACACCGCATTTTTTGCAAACGCCTGTTGTCATGGCGCGGCTGCTCCGCAGCCCGCGCAAGTTAACTTCTGGCCCGCACCGTGTTGGGCAGTCCTGAGCTACCGGCCAGCCCAGCGAGTCGCAGCGGGCGCCTGCTACCACCCGGGTTAGCAAACCGATTGCGCATGGGAAAAGAATGCGATAAATGCAAAATCATTTCCGAAATTACAGCCTGTTTATATAACGAGTTATTCATGGAGCATGCCCCATGCGGCAACGGAAAATGCGGGCATGCCAAAAAAGATAACCCAGGAAAGCTACTTGAATTCCAATCGAATTCTAAGGCGATTATTAATCGTAGTCAGGCGGACGACCTGCCCAAAGACGCTCAGCCTTACAGTAACATCATCATGGGGTAACGTCTTATCCGATCAGCATCACGACGGGGTAACGATTTGACATCACGCCTAGACTCTGTTCCGATGTCGAAAACCGCCCGTTTGCCCGCACGTTACCGCACACGTCTTGACCTGGGGCTCTTCGTGTAGCAGGCCACCGCCGACGACGTCATGGCCAAAGTCCGGTGCGGACGCGACGCCCTCGACCAGCTCAAATCACAGACTGACCACTAGGAGAGAAATGGCTGAATTCGACGCTGTCGGTGATATACTAGCTGGTGGTGGTTCAGCTTATTCTTTGCCAGGAATGAGTCTTACATCGGTGACTCCCGTAGCCGTCATCGGCATGGCCTGTCGTCTTCCCGGTGGTATCGATGGCCCAGAGCAGCTGTGGGCAGCGTTGCTGCGCGCCGAGGACTTCGTCACGGAGGTTCCTGCCGATCGATGGGACGCTGACGAGTACTACGACCCCGAGCCCGGTGTGCCCGGTCGCTCGGTGTCGAAGTGGGGTGCGTTTCTCGACGACGCGGCGGGCTTCGACGCCGATTTCTTCGGGATCAGCGAGCGAGAAGCCACCGCGATGGATCCGCAGCACCGCTTGCTGCTCGAAACATCGTGGGAAGCCATGGAGCATGCCGGATTAACCCCGGCAACCGTCGCAGGCTCACTGATGGGCGTGTTCGTCGGACTGACGAATGACGACTACCAACTAGTGACCGCCGAGGCTAATGCCCTCGACGACCCTTACGCAAACATCGGCACCAATTCCAGTCAGGCCTCCGGACGGGTCGCCTACGCTCTGGGGGTCCACGGCCCCGCCGCCACGATCGACACCGCTTGTTCTTCTGGTCTATTCGCTGTCCATCTGGCCTGCCGCAGCCTCAACGACGGCGATAGCGACCTCGCCCTGGCGGCCGGCGTGAACGTGATGCTCGAACCGCGCAGGTTCGTCTCGGGTTCGGCGCAGGGCCTGGCATCTCCTACCGGACGCTGTCATGCGTTCGACGCCGCCGCGGACGGGTTCGTCTCCGCCGAGGGCTGCGTGGTGTTCTTACTCAAGCGGTTACCCGATGCGATCGCCGACGGCGACCGAATCCTCGCTGTGGTGCGTGGCACGGCCGTTAACCAGGACGGCCACACCGTGAATATCGCTACGCCGTCGCAGGCTGCGCAGGCCAGGGTGTACCGGGCTGCGTTGGCCATGGCGGGCGTTGACGCCGATACCATCGGCATGGTCGAGGCGCACGGCCCCGGTACCCCGGTTGGCGACCCAATCGAATACACCAGTCTTGCAGAGATATACGGCACTGCGGGCCCGTGTGCGTTGGGTTCGGTGAAGACCAACTTCGGACATGCCCAGTCTGCTGCTGGAGCGCTGGGGTTAATGAAGGCGATCCTCGCTCTGCAGCATGGCGTGGTTCCGCAGAACCTGCACTTCACCCGGTTGCCGGATGACCTTGTCGCTATCGAGACCGGACTGTTCGTGCCGCAGGCAAACACGCCGTGGCCGATCAACGGCCAGCATCCGCGACGGGCGGCCGTGTCGTCGTATGGATGGTCGGGCACCAACGTACACGCGGTTGTCGAACAAGCTCCGCCCGTCACTGACAAGCCCGCGCTGGAAGAGGTTTCGGCCGCTTCTGCGATGACGGGCTCGCTGCTGTTCCCGCTGTCGTCCACGTCGGCGGACGAACTGCGGCGCACCGCGGGCCGGCTCGCTGACTGGCTCGATACCGCTTCGCCCACCGTGCAGTTGCCAGATTTGGCCTACACACTGGCCCGCAGGCGGGCACACCGCTCGGTACGCACCGCGGTTCTGGCCAGCGATCGGGTGGAGTTGGTCGAGGCGTTGCGTGCCGTCGCCGAAAGTGACGTTCCATACCAGAGCGTGGTCGGCCCGGACGACAGAGGACCGGTCTGGGTGTTCTCCGGACAAGGCTCACAGTGGGCCGGCATGGGTGCTGAGCTGCTCTCGACCGAACCGGTGTTCGCTGCAACGGTCGCCGAAGCAGAGCCGCTGATAGCCCGGGAGTCGGGTTTCTCGGTAACCGAGGCGATGTCGGCACCTGAGACGGTGACCGGCATTGACCAGATCCAGCCGACGATCTTCACGATGCAGGTGGCGCTGGCCGCCGCGTTGACGTCCTACGGGGTACGCCCGGGTGCCGTCATAGGGCATTCGATGGGCGAAGTCGCGGCAGCTGTCGTCGCAGGTGCCCTGTCACTGCAAGACGGGGTCCGCGTGATCTGCCGCCGCTCGCGGTTGATGTCGAGTATCGCCGGATCCGGTGCAATGGCGTCAGTGGAGCTTCCTGCGCAGCAAGTGCTTTCGGAATTAATGGCCCGCAACGTCAATGATGTCGTGGTCGCGGTGGTGGCTTCGCCACAGTCGACGGTGATCGGTGGTGCAACGCCGGCGGTTCGCGAACTCGTCGCAGCGTGGGAGCACCGCGACGTGATGGCACGCGAGGTGGCTGTCGACGTGGCATCGCATTCCCCCCAGGTTGATCCGATCCTCGGCGAGCTGCTCGATGCCCTGGCCGAGCTGCACCCTATGGCGCCGCAGATCCCCTTCTACTCCGCGACTCTGTTCGACCCACGCGAGCAACCGGTGTGCGATGCCGGTTATTGGTCGGACAACCTGCGTCACACCGTGCGGTTCGCCGCAGCGGTTCAGGCGGCCCTGGAAGACGGCCACCGGGTTTTCACGGAGCTGGCACCTCACCCTTTGCTGACCCACGCTATCGACCAAACTGCCCGAAGCCTCGATATGCCGATAGCCACGCTGGCCGGTATGCGGCGCGAGCAAGAGCTGCCGCATGGGCTGCGCGACCTGCTGGCCGACGTGCACAGCGCCGGTGCGATGGTGGACTTCACGCTGCTGTACCCCCACGGGAGGTTGGTGGACGCGCCGTTGCCGACCTGGACGCATCGTCAACTGCTGTTGACCCGCGACGGTCAGGACTCCACGGCACACGGCGGTTGTGCGGTATCGGTGCACCCCCTGCTGGGCGCGCATGTGCGCTTACAGGAAGAGCCCGAGTGCCACGTCTGGCAGGCCGAGATCGGCACTGCGGCGCACCCCTGGCTGGACGACCATCAGATACATGAGGTCACTGCCCTACCCGGGACGGCGTATTGCGAAATGGCTTTGGCGGCGGCTCGTGTGGTCCATGGGGAGGCGGCCGAAATCCGTGACATCTGTTTCGAGCAGATGCTCTTACTCGATGATCAGACCGCGGTGGGCGCTATCGCGTCGACCGCGTCCCCAGGGGTCGCCAACTTCGTGGTGGAGACCAACCAGGACGGGGAGCGGGTGCGTCACGCCAGCGCGGTCCTGCACGCGGTTGAGGACGAAGACCCCCCGACTGCCTACGACGTAGCCGCTCTACTGGCGGCACATCCGTGCAGTACAGAGGGGTCTGAGGTTCGGCAGTGGTTGGATCAGCGTGGTATTCGGCTCGGGTCGGCCTTCACCGGTCTGGCCGCGGTGTGCACGCCCGGCAGGGCCGGTCCCACGGCGTTGGCCGAGGTGGGGCTGCCCGGTTCGATCCGTTCACAGCAGTCCGCCTACGGCGTGCACCCCGCGCTCCTGGACGCCTGCTTCCAATCGGTCGCGGGCCATCCGGACGTTCGGGCGCTTGGCGCGGGCGTCCTGCCGTTGCCGTTGGGTGTCCGCCGGCTACGTGCCTACGGATCCGCCCGCAATGCTCGGTACTGCTACACGCGGGTGACCAGAACCGACGCCGACGGAGTCGAGGCTGACCTGGATGTGCTCGATGAGCACGGAGCCGTCTTGCTGATGGTGCGTGGGCTCCAATTGGGCACGGGGGCATCCGAGAACGGCCATGACGCACGGGTGCTGGCCGAACGGCTGCTGACCGTCGAATGGCAGCAGCGCGAATTGCCCGAGGGCACGCTGGCCGACCGCGGCTCCTGGCTGCTGGTCAGCACTTCTGCGACGGCGGATGTGGTGGCCACCCGGTTGGCCGATGCGTTGAAAGCTCAGGTTGCGCAATGCACGTCGATGTGTTTGCCACTCCGCAACGACCGCTCCTCGAATGGGCACGGACTTGGAAGCCAGTTGCGTACCCACCGGTACGACGGAGTCGTCATCCTCACCGGCCCCAAGAACGGCCACCTGGATGACGAGTGCGCGCTGCTGGGCCGTGAGTACGTACGCCACCTGGTGCATATCACGCGCGAGTTGCTGGAAACCCTGGGCGAACCACCCCGTTTGTACGTCATAACCAGAAACGCCCAGACAGTGATCCCGGCAGATCGCCCCAACTTGGAGCAGGCCGGGCTGCGGGGCTTGCTGCGGGTAATCGGCTCTGAATATCCTCATTTGCACGCCACCCAAATCGATGTCGACGAAGACACCGATGCCGAGCTGCTGGCACGGCAATTGCTGGGCGAATCGGAGGAAGACGAGACCGCCTGGCGCAACGGGCAGTGGTACACCGCTCGCTTGTGCGCAGGTCCGCTACGCCCCGAAGAGCGGCGCAGCGCGGTGGTCAACCACGAGCGCGACGGTGTGCGCCTGCACATTCGGACACCGGGTGACCTGCAATCAATGGAACTGGCCGCGTTCAACCGCGTGCCGCCCGGGCCGGGGGAAATCGAGGTCCGAGTCAGTGCCTCTAGTGTCAACTTCGCCGACGTGCTGGTCGCCTTCGGCCGTTACCCTGCCTTCGAGGGACAGCTGCCACAGCTAGGTGCGGATTTCGTCGGCGTGGTCACTGCGGTCGGACCCGACGTCACCGACCACCGCGTCGGTGACCGCGTCGGCGGATTTTCCAGAAACGGTTGTTGGGCCACGTTCGTCACATGCGACGCCAGACTCGCCGTCACGCTTCCGCCTGGCCTGACCGATCATCAGGCGGTTGCGGTGTCCACCGCGTATGCCACTGCCTGGTATGGCCTGCACGATCAGGCCAGGATCGGCGCGGGTGACCGGGTGCTGATCCACTCCGCAACCGGCGGCGTCGGACAGGCAGCAATCGCTATCGCGCGTGCCGCGGGAGCCGAGATCTTCGCTACCGCTGGTAGCGAGCAGCGTCGCCAGGTGCTGCGTGACATGGGAATTGAACATGTCTACGACTCGCGGAGCATCGACTTCGCCGAGCAAATACGCCGCGACACCGACGGGTATGGCGTGGATATCGTGCTCAACTCTGTGACCGGCGCCGCGCTACGCGCCGGATTCGAGTTGCTGGCCATCGGCGGGCGATTCGTCGAAATCGGCAAACGCGACGTCTACGGCAACAATCGCCTGGAGCTCTTCCCGTTCCGCCGCAACCTCACCTTCCACTTCGTCGACCTGGCGCTGATGTGCATCAGCCACCCACAACGGATCAGAGAGCTGCTGCGCACCGTGTACCAGTTGGTCGCAAACGGGGAGTTGCCTCCCGCTCGATACACCAACTATCCCTTAGCCGAAGCGGCCACCGCCATTCGGGTGATGAGCGCAGCCGAGCACATCGGCAAACTCGTGCTCGACGTTGCCCAGAGCGGTTCGGGCACTGTGGTGGTGCCACCGGAGCAGGTTCGGGTCTTCCGCCGTGACGGCGCCTACCTGATCACCGGCGGATTGGGCGGGCTGGGGCTATTCTTGGCCGAGAAGATGGCCGCTGCAGGCTGTGGTCGAATCGTACTGACCTCCCGCTCGCAGCCAAGTCTCAAGGTCGTGGAGACAATCGAGCTCATCCGGGCGATCGGGGCCGACGTCGTCGTGGAATGCGGTGACATCGCCGAAGCCGAAACGGCCAAACGCGTGGTGGCGAGCGCTACCGCCACCGGCCTTCCACTACGCGGCGTGTTGCACGCCGCGGCGGTGGTCGACGACGCTACACTAATTAACATCACTGACGACCTCATTGACCGCGACTGGGCGCCTAAGGTTTACGGTGCGTGGAATGTGCATGCCGCCACCGTGGCTCAGCCATTGGACTGGTTCTGCGTGTTCTCCTCGGCGGCGGCGTTGGTGGGCTCACCCGGCCAGGGCGCGTACGCGGCGGCCAACAGCTGGCTGGACGCCTTCACCCGGTGGCGGCGGGCGCAGGGTCTTCCGGCGACCGCAATTGCGTGGGGGCCGTGGGGCGAGATTGGCCGGGCCACCGCCCTGGCCGAAAGCGCCGGCACCGCGATTACTCCCGACGAGGGTGCCTACGCGTTCCGAGCGCTGCTGTGCCACGATCGCGCCTACAGCGGGTACACGCCATTCGTTGGAACGCCGTGGGCGACGACGCTTGCGCAACGCAGCCCGTTCGCCGAAATGTTCAAATCTGCTGGTCAAAGCCGTACGGATGCGAATAAGTTCCTCGCGGAACTCAAAGCGTTGCCGCAAGAAGAATGGCCGGCCCGGCTGCGGCGCCTGGTGGGTGAGCAGGTCAGCTTGATTCTGCGCCGTGCCATAGACCCGGACCGCCCGGTATCCGAATGCGGCCTCGACTCGCTGGGCAATCTGGAACTACGCACCCGTATCGAGACGGAAACCGGAATCCGTGTGGGCTCCACCGACATCACCACCGTTCGAGGTTTGGCGGATCACCTCTGCGAAACTTTGGCGGACCTCGAAGCCGCATCAGCGTAATGTTCGGTGAACATCAACTGAGGGACTTGGAGGGAAAATGTTTAGAGTCGGGAAAATGGATGTCGGGACAATTCACGATTGGGCGCCGGAACTCGGCTCAGTCGTGTCATGGCACCCTTCCCCGGCGACCGTAGAGAAAGTTCGGCAGGCACCGGTAAATGCGGTACCTGCCAGCTTCAACCAGATCCAGCATTTGCGCGACTATCGCGCATATGCTGCTCGGGGTCTGGACATGTCTCGGTTGGTGATTGCCGCCTGGAACATCCCTGGTCGATGTGACATCCGCACGATGACTTACGTCATCAACGCCCACCTTCGCCGCCATGATACTTACCACAGCTGGTTTGAGCACACCGATGGTGACGGCATCGTACGGCACACCATCGGCGAAGCCAGGGATATCGAACTTGTCCCGACTGACTACGGCGAAATGACACCAACGGAATGGCGAAGCCACTTATTAGCCACTCCGAATCCACTCGAATGGGATTGCTTCCGCTTCGCGATCATACAGCGCGCAGACCACTTCACATTCTGCGTATGCATCGATCATCTCTACATCGACGCGATGTTCTTCGGGGTGATATTCACCGAGATCCACATGATGTATGCCATCTTGATCGGAGGCGGGGCGCCAACAGCGCTGGCTCAGTCGGGTAGCTACCGCGATTACTGCCTCCGGCAGCACCACTACGCATCAGCGCTGACCCTGAATTCCCCCGAAGTGCGCGCATGGGTTGAATTCTTTGAAAACAATGACGGAACCCTGCCCACCTGGCCGCTGCCGCTCGGCGACCCGATGACACCCTGCGACCTTATTTGTGTGCGGATTATGGACGAGCGACAAACAGCCGAATTCGAATCGGCGTGCACATCTGTGGGCGCCCGGTTCTGTGGCGGGGTGTTCGCGTGCGTTGCCCTGGCCGAGTATGAGCTGACCGGCGCGGCAACATATCACGGGATCATTCCCATTGATATCCGGCGTACTCCGGTCGACTTCATGACAACGGGCTGGTTCACCGGCTATGTTCCGCTCAGCGTTCCGGTCAGCGGGTCGTCTTTCGCCGACATCGCCCGAGCCGCACAGGCGTCGTACGACACCGGTCGAGACGCCGCACATGTGCCGGTCGATCGAGTGCTGGAATTGGCACCGTGGTTGAGAAAGCCTGAGTGGGGCGTCCCTCTGTTGTTTTTCCTCGACGCCGGCATGCCTCCGCTCTCGGCTCTAGTCAGTGCTCAATTGGAAGGACTGGCTGGCGGAATCTACAACGACGGTGGTATTCTCTTGGGCCAAATCAATGTGCGAGTGAATCGGCTCGCGGACGAAACTCAATTGACGGTGCTCTTCCCGAATAATCCAATCGCCCGCGAATCGGTCACCCGCTACATCGAGACGCTGAGATCTGTGTTTGCCCGCGTTGCTCGGAGGCGCTACGCGGTGGCGCCGCTGGATACTACCCTGGCCTCTCTGTAATTGGCGTTGTAACGGGCCAGGTATTCCAGGGAGCAATTTTCAGGAGGTGTTTCTGACTGAGGTGGATACGAGGATTCCCGCATAAGGTCGGCGCCGTCGAGGGGCAGCTGCGAACACGTGCCGTGGCCGCAGCCGGGGGCATATTCCAGCAGCTGGGTAACGTCGTCGTCCGGTGGCCGCTGGTGGTCATCGGGTTGTGGATTGCGCTCGCGGCCGTCCTGTTGCTGACACTTCCCCCCGTCGCGGTGGTGGCGGGACAACGCCAGCCAGACGCGCTCCCCAAAGACGCCCCGTCCATGGTTTCAAACCGAGCGATGACCGCGGCGTTTCGCGAACAAGGCTCAGGCAGCCCGGTGTTTGCGGTCCTCATTGACGAGAAAGGCTTGGGCCCCGCCGACGAAGCGACCTACCGCACCCTGGTCGACAAACTGCGTCAAGACACCCGCGACGTCCAGTCGGTTCAAGACTTCCTCGGCATGGCGCCCCTGCGCGAAGTCCTTCAGAGCAAGGACAACAAGGCCTGGAGCCTGCCGATCAGTCTGACTGGTGACATGGGTTCGCCGCAGGCCGGAGCGGCCTACAAACACGTCACCGATCTGGTCAAGCAGGCCGTCGCGGGATCCACGCTCACCGCCAACCTGACCGGGCCCGAGGCCACCATCGCGGACATGGCCGAGGTCGGTGAGGGCGACATCAGCCTGATCGAGATCGGTACCGCGGTCTTGGTGCTCCTCATTTTGCTGATCGTCTACCGAAACCCGATCACCATGCTGGTGCCGTTGATCACGATCGGCGTATCGCTCGCGGCTGCGCAGGGTATTCTTGCCGGGCTCGCGCTGCTGGGCCTCGGGATCATGAGTCAGACGATTGTCATGGTCACTGCGGTCATGGTCGGCGCTGGAACAGATTACGCCGTCTTTCTGATCAGCCGTTATCACGACTACGTGCGGTTGGGCACGGATTCGGATCAAGCGGTGCAGCGGGCTTTGACGTCGATCGGCAAAGTGATCGCCGCGTCGGCAGCCACGGTGGCGGTCACATTCCTGGCGATGATCTTTTCCCAATTACCGGTGTTTTCTACAGTCGGCCCGGCCATTTCAATTTCGATTGCCGTTGCGTTTCTGGCCGCCGTGACGCTGCTTCCCGCCATTCTTGTGCTCGCCGGACGGCGTGGTTGGATCAGTCCCCGACGCGATCTCACCCACCGTTTCTGGCGCCGTTCGGGGGTACGCATCGTGCGATGGCCCAAGACCCATCTGGTCGCCAGTTTGACAGTGCTCATCGTGCTGGCCGCCTGCGCGAGCCTGGCCCACTACAACTACGACGATCGCAAGAGCTTGCCGGGTTCTGTCGAAAGCACCGTCGGGTATGCAGCAATGGATCGCCATTTTGCGTCCAACTCGCTCATTCCCCAGTTTCTCCTGGTCGAGTCACCACATGACTTGCGGAACGCCCAAGCCCTTGCCGACCTCGAGCAGATGGCGCAGCGGGTGAGCCAGATACCCGGGGTGGCGATGGTCCGAGGTATCACCCGGCCCACCGGGGAATCGTTCGAACAAGCGCGGGCGACGTATCAGGCCGGTGAGATCGGCGGCAAGCTGGGCGAGGCCTCGAAGCTCATCGCCGAACACAACAATGAGCTGAACATGCTGACTGGCGGTGCCGACAAACTGGCCGATGCCCTCGGCGGTGTTCGCAGCCAAGTTGGGCAAGCCGTGGGGACAGTCGGCGTTTTGGTCGACGCCCTCTCATCGATGCTGCACCAAGTCGGCGGACAAAAAACGCTGAACGAGATCGACAACGCCGCCCAGCTCATCAACGGCATGCACGGACTCGGCGATGCCATCGGCGTGAACTTCGCCAGCTTTGCCAACAGCCTCGACTGGGTGGACCCGGTATTGGCAGCGCTTGTCAACAGTCCGATCTGCAGCGCGGATGCCTCCTGTAGCAACTCCCGCGTGCAGTTGCAGCGGCTGGCCACCGCCCGCAACGACGGAACTTTCGACAAGATGGCCGCTCTGGGCCGCCAGCTGCAGTCCGCGCAGGGCACGCAACGCCTCGATTCACTGGTGACGAGTCTGCGCAGTGCACTTTTCACTGCCACCAACGCGCTCCGCTCGCTGGGTGGTGACTTGCGGGGACAACTGGCCAAACTCCAACAGGGCGCTGACGGCCTTGCCGAGGGCAGCCGAAAGTTGGCCGACGGCGTACAACTGCTTGTCGACCAAGTCAGACAGATGGGCGGTGGCCTTAATGAGGCATCGGCGTTTCTGCTGGCAATGCGGTCCGACGCGAAAAAGCCGTCGATGGCCGGCTTCTACGTTCCGCGACAGGCGTTGACGTCGGACGCATTCAAACAGGCCGCCGGTGCTTTTATCTCATCTGACGGGCACACGACACGATACCTGGTCCAGACCGAGCTGAATCCCTTCAGCACTGCCGCCATGGATCAGGTGAATGCGGTCACCGCGGTTGCGCGCGGGGCTCAACCCAATACCGCGCTGGCGGACGCCAAGGTATCGATGGCCGGACTCACCGTCGGGCTTCGCGACACACGCGACTACTACAATCGCGATCTCCAGTTCTTCGTCCTGGCGACCATCATCATCGTGTTTCTGATTCTAGTTGTCCTACTCAGGGCAATCGTTGCGGCGCTGTATCTTATTCTTTCGGTAATACTTTCCTACACATCGGCACTTGGTATCGGCGTCATTGTTTTCCAGTTCATGCTCGGTCAGGAATTACACTGGAGTGTACCCGGTTTAACCTTCGTCTTATTGGTCGCGATGGGTGCTGACTACAATTTGCTCCTCATCTCCCGAATCCGGGACGACTCGCCGCACGGCGTGCGTTTGGGCGTGATCCGCACGGTCGGCACGACCGGCGGCGTGATCACCTCGGCGGGTCTCATCTTTGCCGCCTCGATGTTCGGTTTGATGTTCGCCAGTTTCACCACCTTGGCCCAAGCCGGATTCGTCATCGGTATCGGGATTTTGCTGGATACTTTCTTGGTACGCACGATCACCGTGCCGGCCGTCGCGGTGCTGGTCGGACAAGCGAACTGGTGGCCGTCCCAACAATGGCCACGGCTGCGTGCACTGGTACAGCAGAAACGACGAGTACTGGCCCATCGCCTGGTGACCGGCTTCTCCCGGGGGAAAAAAGAAGTTTCAGTTCGGGCCAGGGAGGTTCTCTCGCGGCACGCGCTCCCGCTATTCGGCCTGAACGCTCCAATACAATCCAGCAGCAACGGCGACGGGGCAACGCCGCGTGGCGGTGTGGCCGCCGAGAGCGAACGACTCGCCGCAAAACACTAAGCCACAAGCGATGTCCCCGCGAAGTGAAAGTCAGGTTCTGCCGATGAGATCAGCACTGTCAACGTCCCCAGCCAGCACGAACCAGTCCGCACTCGGTGAGCAGACGCCTGGCCGCGCGGCGCGGGCGACCGGCGAGGGCAGCAAGTGACATGTGGGGCGTAGTCCTCTGGTTTGCGTTCATCACGTCGCTGGAACCGGTGCGGATCGGGATCGCTGCGCTTTTGGTTTCGCGCTCGCGGCCCATGCTCAATCTGCTCGTGTTCTGGCTCGGTCTTATGACCGCGGCTTTGGGGATTGCCTTGCCTACTCTGTTCTTACTACGCGACTTCATGCTTCCCGTTATCCAAGTCATGCATTCCGCAGGCACCTATATGACGGTTCCGCCGGTCCGAATCATCCTTGGTGTGCTGGCGCTTTTGGCCGCTGCGATGCTCGTTCTGCGGCCGGCGGCGCGTTATCCGGTACCCGCAGCAATACCGGGCGGTCCCCCCGCCGGGGTGCCGCGGCCGAAAAAGACGACCGTATTCTCGCGGCTGACGTGGCCTGCCGTGCTCAACGGTGGATCGCTAAGAACGGCCTTTGTGGCTGGCCTGGGGACCGCGACGCCGCCCGTCGAGTATGGCGGAGCGATCATCGCGATCTCGGCCTCCGAAGCCGGCGCCGGCACGCAACTGAGCGCGGTGCTCTTCTTTATTCTCGCGTCATACGCGATCGTCGAGATTCCCCTTGTGGCCTACCTGATATCGCCGGTGAAGACATGCGCTGCGGTGATGGCAGTGAATGATTGGTTGCGCGCCCACCATCGCCCGATCTTGGTTTCCATCTTCTGTCTTTTCGGAGTGTTGATGGTGGTGGCCGGGGTGGGCAAGCTCTGAGGAGAGGGCCGAATTGGATGACTGAACGTGCAGTAGCACTGCCGGATAATCGGCTCTCATTCACCGATCAAGCCATGTTTCTGTGGCTGCGAGCGTCCGGTGAAGAGCCGGTGATGCAGATCGTGTGGATCTACGAGCACCCCGTCGACTTCGACGGGCTGAGGCGTTTTCACCACGCCGCCGGCCAAGTGCCGCTGGGCCGGCTGCGGATCGAACGTTCACCGCTGCCGTTCGGCCGGCATCGATGGGTTCTGTCTGAAGGGCCACAGGCCGACATGGATATCGTTGAGGGTGCTCGTCCACGCGCCGAGCTCAGCGACTGGGCAGATGAGCGTGCCCGACTTCCAGTCGATCCGGAGTGGGGCCCGGGTTGGCACATGGGAGTGCTTCGGTGTACGGACGGTTCGACTGCGGTCAGCGTGGTGATTTCGCACTGCCTGGCTGACGGCCTCGGGGGGTTGTCCGTTGTCGGCGATGTGATCAAGGGCAACAGCGTCGATTTCGGCTATCCACAAGCCCGTTCGCGTAGCCGACGACGCGCCATAGCCGCCGATGCCCGTGCAACCCTGCAGGGTGCTCCTGAGGTTGCCCGGGCGCTTCGCGCGGCGGCACGACTCGCATTTCGGCGTCGGCGTGACCTCGTCCGGTCGAAGGCATCGCGACCCGCCAAGATTCTTGGGAACGGCACCGATTGCAATGTCGTCGTGCCCGCGATCGCAATCTACGTCAATCTCGAGGAGTGGGATGCCCGCGCGAAACAGCTTGGGGGAAATGGTCACTCGCTGGTCGCCGGTTTCGCGGCGAAACTCGGCGAACAAATGGGCCGCTGCCGCTCCGACGGCGCCGTCACCCTGCTCGTCCCTACCAGCGACCGCACCGAAGACAGCGCGCGTAAGAACGCAGCCACACTTGCGCACATCAGCGTCGATCCGACGCGGGTAACCAGCGATTTGTCTGTCACCCAAACCACCATCCGGCAAGGACTGCAGTCGGCGCGCCAAGCGCCCGATCAGCCGTTGGAGCTTCTTCCGCTGGTGCCGTTCGTACCGAAGTGGGCAGTGAAACGAGGCGGCGATGCAATCTTTGGCTTCGCCGCAGACCTGCCCGTGTCGTGTTCCAATCTCGGCGACCTCGACTCCGCAATCGCCAGTGTCGACGGCACGGAAGCCGAGTATGTCATGTTGCGAGGCGTTAACCGATGTATCACGCGACAAGCCCTCGAGCAAAGGCGCGGGCTGCTGACCTTGGTCGCCGGACGCATCTGCGGCAAGATGTCGATCAGCGTCGTTGCCTATCAGCCCGGCGCGCAAAACTCGAAGCCCCATCTGCGTGAGCTGGCCGCGCGCACGCTGAAAGAGTTTGGTCTGACTGGCGTTATCGACTAGACGTCACCAGCAATCTCAGACACTTCGGCGGGCTTCGTTTTCCAGGAGATCGGCGGCGTGGGTAACGCTGGCCATGGGTTTGGTCATCCGCGTGGCGATGTCACGGGCTCGCGCCACATACTGTGGAGCCAGGATAGTGCGAAGGTCTGCAACCAGCGATGTGCACGTGGTCCGTGCGAAGCACCGGGCTGCACCGACATTGAGAAGCTTCACCTGAGCTGCCCACACCGGCTGTTCGGCCCGCATCCACAAGACCAACGTGGGAAGGCCGGCTCGCATGCCTGCGGCCGTGGTGCCGGCACCCCCGTGGTGGACGACTGCCCGGCAGGCGGGAAGGATGGCCGTGTGATTCACCGTGTCCACCACCTTGAGATGGTGGTCGTGGGGTATGTCGTCGAAATCACTTACCCCGGCGCAAATCAAGGCTCGCTCGCCTAACTGTGCGCATGCCTGGCTTATCATTCCGATCGTTTCGGCTGGAGATTCGACGCGCATGCTGCCAAAGCCGAAGTAGATCGGCGGCGTTCCTGCGGCGATCCAGGAGGCGACGTCCTCGTCGTTGTCGGTGGGTAAATCCAGCGTCAATGCTCCGACAAATGGACGCCGGTTGCCCCATTCGGCGGCGAGTCCGGGAAAGTAGACCTCGTCGTATGCCTGGATCTCCAGCGATCCGCGTTCCGCCATGCGTCGCAGTGAGGACGCTGTTGTCTTTGGCAGGCCCAATTCACGACGTTGCGCGTCTTCGGCTTTCCTCGTCATGACCCAATAGAGCCACTCGAGTGCCGTCATCGTGGAGCGGATCAACGGCGGCGGCAAAAAAGGAAAGAGCCGGCCATTGACCCGGTGCGGGAACTGGTGCAGCGCTGCCAACGGAATGTCGTAGAACTCTGCCACATTGGCAGCGAGACCTGGGTACATCTGGCCAGTCAGTATGAGGTCGGCCCCGTCTGCCAGCGACGCCAGCGTCGCACTCATTTCCGCCCAGCCTCTTGTGATGTACTCCGTTCCCGTACGCAACAAACTGATCGGATTGCGGATCGTCCACAAGTTGCGGGCGATATCCTCGTCCAGCTGCGCGTGCGAGTCAGGGCCGTAGGCGACCCCCGCAAGCCCAACCGATCCGATGAACCCAAGCAGGTTGGGTGGGGCCGCCACGCGCACGTCATGCCCTCGGCGCAGCAGCTCCAGACCTACCGCCGCGCAGGGCTCGACATCGCCGCGAGTCCCATGGACTGCCACAACAAATTTCATCGTGTCATCGTGGTTCTTCTATGGATGCAGAGGCTCGGTGGTTGACGATGTGTCCGATCGCCACAATCGATGACGGTAACAGCAGCGTAGCCGGCTGGCTCTACGCAGGTAAAACGATCGATCACGGATCACGTCTAGCCTGGGACACGTCGTTGATCAATTCCGCTGGTAAAGCCGGGTCCGTTCCGTCAAGCGCTCTAGCCCCACCGGGGACGGACAAACGATTTTCGACTTTGGCGTGTGCTGCGACCGTCGGCCGCGTCGCACGCCGGGACGTCGTGCCGGGTGGGCAAACACGGTGACGTGGCCGACGGTGCGCAGCCATTCGACGCACTGATCGCCATGGCGCTGCTCACCCGCGGCGGACCCACCACTACCCGCCGCCAGAGCACCATGAAATCCAGCCAACGGAAAAATGGACAGATCCGACAAAAATCCTTCGGACGTGCAAACCTGTCCCCTACGACCAGTTCAGCGTCTCCGCAGTAGGGCCATGCCAGTGCAGATTTCGGGCTATTTTGCGCATAGCTGGTCATTCCATTCAAGGCGGAGCCACCGGCTGAATATAACTGGGAAATTAAGGCGGCCCTTATCAGTTTTCTGATCGACCACTAATCAGCTGGCGATCCGCTCCGAAGGGCGTTATGGCGACCACCCCGGACGTGCGGGTCGAAGGGGCCCGCTCCCCTCCCCCGTCAGCCATGCCATACTCGCCCGGTGATAGATCGTGTCTACCGCCCCGTATTGACTGCAGCCGTAAGCCTGTCGCACCGACGATTCGGAAAACTCATCGGAAAGTACGGGTACAGCCTCATGACCCGTCGGCTCGGCACCGACGAGGTGTTGTTCCTCAACTGGGGCTATGAAGAGGATCCGCCGATGGCGCTGCCGCTGGAGGCGTCCGACGAACCCGACCGGTACTGCATCCAGCTCTACCACCGTACGGCGAGTCAGGTCGATCTCAGCGGCAAACAGGTGCTGGAGGTCAGTTGTGGCCACGGCGGCGCAGCCTCCTACATCATGCGCAGCCTGCAGCCGGCTTCCTACACAGGGCTTGACTTAAACCCTGCGGGCATCGAATTCTGCCGCAGAAAGCACAAATTGCCCGGCCTGGATTTCCTCCAGGGCGACGCTGAAAACCTGCCATTTCCCGATCGATCCTTTGATGCCGTGATCAATGTCGAGGCCGCACACCTGTACCCCGACTACCCCCGCTTCCTGGCCGAGATATCTCGCGTGCTGCGTCCGGGGGGGCACTTCCTCTACGCCGATCTGCGCTCGCTGCCGCACGTCGCCAAGTGGGAGGCCGACCTTGCCGACGCCCCGCTGCGGTTGGTTTCGCAAGAGGTGATCAATGCACAGGTACTGCGTGGGCTGGAGCTGAATTCGGAGCGATATCAGGATTTGGTCAACCGCCACACACCGGCGCCGTTGCGTCGCTTTTTCCGCGATGTCGCCGTCACGAAAGGATCACCGCTGTACGAGCAGGTGCAACGGGGCGAAATTTCATACCGACTGTACTGTTTCGCCAAGGATTGAGCCGCCAAGGATAGAGCCAGAGTTCGACGTAGCCAGCAAGCACGGACGGATGTCCTCGAAACCGTGACGCGCAGGGCGGTGCGGCTGGAGATCACGGCCACGTGCGCCGGGGTGTACACGAAGGTGTCGAAGCCGGACAAGCTGCACGACGAGGTCCTCACAGTCCCAGCCGGAATGGTGATCCTGTCTCGCCCCTGTAGCGATGATCGGCTACTGGCACTGTCTCCCCGGACCCGGTCCCGCGGGGAACTCGACGTGCGGCTGCTGACCAGCAACGTCGTGGGATCCATCGGATGTTGACCGGCACTCAGGATGAGCATGATGGCGGCATTGGAGGTGAGGATGTGGGGGTATGAAATGACCCCGCCGGGCGGGGTCCGGCGGGGTCGGTGGTGTTCAGGGTGTCGCGGTGGTGTTCAGTCTGCCGTGACTTCGGCAATGGCTGTGCGGGTGGAGGATTCGTCAACGATGGCCTTGTTGGCGCCAAACGCGGCGACGAGGGCTTGTAGCGCGAGGTTGTTGACCGCGCGGGGGTAGCCGCGGCTGGTTTGGTGGATCAACCCGACGGCGTCGTCGGAGAACAGTGCGTCGTCGCGCCCGGCCAGCTTGAGGTGGTGGCGCAGGTAGCTGGCGGTTTCTTTGTCGGTCATGGGTGCCATCGTGTAGCGCAGCCCGATGCGTTGGTCGAGCGCGGCCAGCACGCCGAGTTTCATCCGCCGCCGCAGGGTGGGCTGGCCGACGAGCAAGCAGGCGAACGGGCTCGACGAATCGAGATCATGGTTGGTGAGCAAGCGGATGGCCTCCAATTGGTCGTGACTTAAAAGGTGCGCCTCCTCGACGACGACGGTAGCTGTACGCCCGCGCTCGGCGTGTTCGGCGGCCAGCGCGTCGGCGGCCTGTGGAGCCAGGGTGGCGTGGTGGGTCAGGGGTTGGCCACCGAGGGAGGCGACGATGCGGTGGTGGATGCCGCGTACCCCGACGGTGGGGTCGGGCAGGTAGATGATGCTGTGGCGGCTGCGGTCAAGGGCGGCCAGCGCGGCACGCACGGCGACGGTCTTGCCGGCGCCAACTTCGCCGGTGATCACGCCGATGCGCCGTTCGGCGATGCACCAGCTGATGCGGGCGACCGCTTCGTTGTGGGCGGCATGGCGGTGCAGCATGCCCGGGGCCAGATCGCGGCCGAACGGCATCCGAGAAAAACCGAAGTACGAGATCAATTCCATCACCGTTAGACCTCCTGGCCGGTGAGCAGGTCAAGCTGGCCGGGAATCTCCGTGCTGGCCCCGGTGAGGGCGGCGTAGTTGACGCCGCGGGCCAGTTCAGCCGCATGCGCGGTCTCGACCAGCTGCGCGTAGTCGATACCGGACGGTTGCGGTGGCGTGCTCGGGGTTTCGGGTTTGGCCTTGGGATGGGAGTGGCGGCTGATGTGGTGCGGGATCGCCAGCCCCATCGGTACGCCGGCCAGGCGAACCTCGATGCGGGTCAGGTCGAACGGATCGAACACCAACTCGACCTTGCGCCCGACCAATGCCGGGTCAACCTCATAGGAATTGCCATGTAGTGACACGGTGGCGGTCTTGGTCACGCGCCGGTGCGCCTCCCACAAGAACGCCTCGGTGAGAGCCTCGGGTGCGGGCAGCGCGACCGGCCCAGCGGCTGACCAGCGCTCTAGCGGGGTTTGACCGGTCTCGGAATGGATCGTGCGGTGGTAGACGGTTTCGGTCCAGGCCGCGAAATGCCGATTCAACTCGTCCAGGTCAGTCACATAGTGGCGGCCGATGGTGTCGGGCTCGCCGGTGATCTCCACCAAAAACTGATCGCGCACGGTCCTAAAAAACCGCTCTATCTTGCCCCGACCTTCCGGCCGGTATGGTGCCGAATGCACCAGGCGCACACCGAGTTTCGCGCACGCGCGGAGCAGCCATTCATCGACGAACGCCGAGCCGCGGTCAACGTAGATCGCCTTGGGGACACCGCGTGAGGCCAGCGCCGGCCGCAGCGCGGCGGCCAGCCGCACCGTGTCCTCGGCATAGCCCCACCGATAGCCCGGCAACAGCCGGGAATGATCGTCTAAGAACGCGAACAGGTAGGTCTTTCTGAGTTGAATACGAATGCCGTGCAACGCATCCCCGGTCCACAAGTCGTTGGGGTGCTCGGCCTCGAACCGCCCGAACACTGGTGCCGACCCCGTGGCCGCGCCACCGATGAGGCCGAGCCGGTGAAAGTTACGCTGCAGGGTACGTTCGTCGGGCGCCCAGCCCAGCTGGGTCCGCAGGATCCGGCGGATCGCCGCGGCGGTGCGCTGCGGGTTCTCCCGCCGCAGCGCCACCGCCAGCTCCAGCACCTCCTCCGGAGTGCGCGGGGTGCACTGGCGCTGGTTGGGTACCAACGCGTCGAACCCGCCGGCACGCCAGTCCCTGATCCAGCGATCAATGGTCTGGCGGCTGACCCGCATGCGGCGCCCGAACGGGTCGGTGTGCTCGCGCGATGCCAACTCGCGCACCATCTTGCCGCGTTCCTTGGTGGAGTGCGCCGCATCGGCGGCCTCCCGGATTAGCTGGTAACGGAAAAGCCCGATCGCCCGGGCCCGCTCGGACCGCACCTTCACCTCATCATCGCCGACCACTGGCCGCCTCCTTTGCTGTCTTTCGAACACATGACAGCGCACAGGTTTACGGGGTGATCGGCGTCGGCGGCAGGGTCGGTTCGTGTTGCGCTGGCGGGCCGGGCCAGCCCGGTGCCAACAATCGCCCACCCGACACCGCCACCGCGGTCTCGGCCAGCGACACCTCGGACAGCACGAACCGGCGCCCGATGGCCGCCGCCAGCGCGGCGATCGCTGTCATCGCGTCGGCCAACCCGCTGCCGGCCGCCTCAGGCATCACCGGATCGGCATCCACCGCGCGCAGCCACACCGTGAACACCGACCGCACCGCCTCGGCCCGCTCGCCGAAGCGACGCAGCCAGCCCCGCACCGTCTCCGCCGGACAGGCCAACTCGGCCGCGATCCGGCGAAACCCCACCCGGCGCACGGCCTTGGCCACCAACGCGGACACGACCACCGCAGCCACGTCGGCGCGGCGCAGCAACGCCGTCACCGGCAACAACACGTGGGTGACGCGGCAGTCGGTGCAGCGCGACCGGCGAGGGCACAACCACACCGGCCCGTCCGGGCCGCGCAGCTGCCGTGGCCTGGCCCGCCCCCAGCCCGCCAACACCCCACTGCATGCCGGGCAGCTCAGCTCGCCCGCTGCCAACCTGCGCTCGACTAGATCGACATCCGCCTCTACCGTGACCACTGCGCCTCCAAAGCGCACAGACGGCCCTCCCGCAAGACTCCAGCCAGAGACACCTACCGGGGGGGCCGTCGCCTACAACGACGTGATCACCGTGCCGCCCGGGCACCGCAAGCACCAAACCAGCTACGACCAGCTGACGAGCTACTCATCGTCAACGCCGGATCGCTACCCCGTGGTGCTCAACCTGAATGCCCCCGAACACATCGGAGCACGCGAAACGCCGGCCGCCGGACTTCACCGACGACAAGTGGGCCGCCGGCTCACTACCGGCCGATCGGTGGGTTCACGGCAGTAAGGATGACGCGATGGTGAATATCCACCCCACGTCGGCAGCGATCGGATCACCGACGGCACCGAGCAGGTTGCCGGCCTCGAGCTGGTCTATGAAGAGGCTCACGTCATATGCGGGCATCGCGGTCAACAGCACGTTCACGGTGTCGGCAAACGGGAGCAGGCTTGAATAGGCGGAGGACAACGCGCTGCTGAGGTCGTTGGCAACCGATAGCAGCGTGGTGTGCGAGCTGGTCGTGAGGTCCGGAGATGCTGACCCGCCAAATTCCCCCTGGAGCAGTTGGGCCAACGTCGGGTGCGGGGTGTCGACGATGCCCATTGTGAACGCCGCCTTGACCAGCTCTGAGAGCACCGGGTTGGCTATGAGGGGCGTTATTCGGAACGTCTCGGGGTTCTGCAGGTCTTTAACGGCGTCGGTGACTCCCTGCATAAGGCCGTCGCCCAGTGCGGTGAGCACATCGGCCGGGTTGAGACCGGTGGGAAACAGGCCGAACGTGGTGGGCACGTTGGCCGGACCCTGGGCCCAGCCGTCGGAGATGCTGCCGTAGCCCAGGTTGACCAGGATTCTCGTGTCGGGTTCGAATAGGTCGTAGAGCGGTTGCCCGATCACCGGGATCAGCCGCAGCGGGTCCAACAGCGGCAGACCCTCGGTCGGGATCATGTAGTAGTTGGTCAGCCCCTCCCCGGTCAGGGCCTCCGACCCAGGCAAGAGGATCGCCTGACCGCCCTCTGTTGTGGGTGTCAGCTCGGTAGGCGTGAGAACCGGATACGTGCTGTGCACGATAATGGTGCCGAGCAGCGCGTTGAGATCCGACACCAGGTCGAGCGGGTAGCGCGGGACGTCGGCGAAGCCGTCATATTCTTGCGTGTAGATATCGGTCGGAAACAAGTCATCCGGGGTGGCGCCGCTGAACGTGCCGAAGAAGGGGATGGTGGGGTTCGTACCGGGCGGGACGTCAAAAAGTTGCAGCTGGCCGCCGCTGGGGTTGTTGGGGTCACCGACCAGCACGAAATGCACATCGTCGCTGGGCACACCCTGCGCGGCCAGTTGCGACATGGTCAGCGAAGCGATGGTGGCGCTCTCCGACCAGCCGAAAACCACGACAGGGTTGGCGGCATCGACGTTCCCCCCGGCGACTTGGTTTTGAATCGCCGCATCCAGAATTTGTTCCCCCTGGGCCACCGCCTGGTTGAACTCCAGACTTCTGACGCCGGTACTCGGGTAGTCCCCTTCGGGGGTGAACAATCCCTGCGCAGTGCCCGTGAAGTCGCGCGGCTGCAGATACAGCGTGTCCACGGCGTCCACATAGCGTTGGCCCGGTATCGGGAAGCCGCTGGGGCCGATCACGAACCCTGGACCGTCACCGAGCGGCGAGTCGGCGGTGTCGCCGGTGAGGAGCACCCCGTGCACTTGCACGCTGACAGGCGGAGGCACGACCGAGAGGATCACCGCCACGATCACACCTAGCAGGGCGGTACCGAAAGTGCTGTATCGACGAAGCATCGAGGCTTTCTCCCTTGGGTTGGTCTTGACCCAACGAGGCGCAGAATTGTCGACACGGTCAAAAGCGGCGACCGTCGTGAAGCAGCCGGGCCCCGCATGTGCGGCGAATTGTAACAAGGTCGCGGAACATGTCAAGGCCACTGAGCCTGCGTGTTTAACCCGAGGTCGCTATGCTGCGCTTGCAGCGGCATGCCTACGTCGAGGGTCGTGAGCCCCACCAGTCGTAGTCCCTGGTCGCCGAGCTCGTTCAGCACCTGGTCGAACTCAGCGGTGCCGATCCCTGGCGCCGGTCGCGACCCAGCTCGTCAACATGAAAAGCCGTCACCGGAGCCTGACCCAGCTGGGTCAACCTCCGCAGACGAACATATCCGCGCAGACTGCAGGCAATCCCTAAGCATCCAAGCGGGCGAACTGACCCTGGCGGTACTGCTCGAGACATGCACTTCGTCTGACCTTGCCGCTTGTGGTGATAGGGATGGAGCCCGCTGCTACCAGGACCAGATCAGCGACGCTGAGGCCGTGTGAGTTCGATATCGCCGAGGTGACGTCACGCTTGACGACGGCGAACCTGTCGGTCGAGTCTTCGGAGTCTCCCCGATCCCTGAGTTCGATAATGACCACCAGCTGCTCTGTGCTGCCATCCGGCACCGCCACCGCCGCGCAGCGACCGCGCGTGATCTCCTGGACCGTCGCCTCGATGTCGTCGGGCGAATGGTTACGCCCATACACGATCAGCAGATCCTTGATACGCCCGATAATGAACAGTTCGCCCTCGAAAAAGAAGCCCAGATCTCCGGTCCGCAGCCAAGGCCCTTCGGGCGTACCGGCCGACGGGTCGATGATCCTGGCTTTGAACGTGTGCTCAGTCTCTTGCGGCTTTCCCCAATACCCCGCGCCGACGTTGTCGCCGTGCACCCATATCTCACCGGCGGTTCCCGCCGGACGCTCGATGCAGGTGTCTGGGTCGACGATCCGCACCGTCGGTGACTGCGGCACACCGTAACTGACCAGCGGCGTACCTTTGGCGTTCGTGCATCGCTTGGCATGGCCAGCGAGCAGTTTTTCCGACTCGAAGTGGACTACTTCCGGTGGTTGGCCCGACGTTCGTGTGGCGATGTAGACCATCGCCTCGGACATTCCATAGGAGGGCCGCAGCACGGTGTCGTGGAGGTTGAAGGGAGCGAACCGATTTCCGAAGCGTTTGAGCGTCGCGGGTTGTACCCGCTCGCTACCGTTCAAGATGCTTACGACGTCCCCCAGATCGAGCCCGGCCATATCATCGTCGGACGTCTTCCGTGCTGCTAATTCGAATGCAAAATTTGGCGCTGCGCTGAACGAGTGGCTGTTGGTCGCCAGCAATTGCATCCAGCGCGCCGGGCGCTGCAGGAAAGAAACCGGGCTGGTGATCACGGCACGAAGCCCGGCGAACACGGGGAAGATCGTGCCCACTACCAAACCCATGTCGTGGTAGAAGGGTAACCACGACACCACAGTCGTGTCCGGTGGGGCAACGTTTCCGTAATCCCGGAAGTAGGCGGAAATATTCTGCCGCATATTCGCGAAAACGTTGGCGTACGAGAGCATGACACCCGCCGGTTGACGAGTGGAACCCGACGTGTACTGCAGGTAGGCGATCTCGGGGAGACTATAGCTTCGCGCACCGCTTGGTGCGCGGGAATCGAGGTCCAGCGCATCGACTTCGACCAGCAACGGAGCGGGTTCACCAGATTGCGGCTGGATATGTTCAGCGACGTTGCCCGCGACGGCGGACGTCGTGAGAACAACAGCAGGAGATGCGTCACGCAGCACCGCGTCGGCGCGCTCGTCAGTGACACCACCATACGGAACAGACAGCGGCACCGCAATGATGCCGGCCTGCAAGGCGCCGAAAAAAGCGATGATGTAGTCCAGCCCCTGCGGTGCCAAAATCACCGCACGGTCACCAGTCGTTGCATGGCGCCGAAGTTCGTTCGCAAGGTTGACGCTTCGCCGATACAGCTGCGCCCACGTCAGGCTTGCCGCAACCCCGTCCCAGTCCTGCTCATAGTCGATAAACGTGAACACGATGTCATTGGGCTGCAGACTCGCTCGCTCGCGCAGCACCTCCGGAAGAGAAGATCCGATCACCCGCACGATGGTACCTGCATCCGCGCCGAATCACCCGCGTGGGTGCTCGTGGCGCCCCCGGAAAATAGTGTCCTCTCAGCACACCGAAAACCGAAATTCAGTCGTCTCTAAGTCGCCGACGCTCACAGCACGGCGTACCCGGGTCGCATTGGATACCCAGCAGGGTCCCTAGAAGCGAAACGACGGCGTGTCGCTGCTCCGCAGCTCACCTCGTCGCAGCCGCGCCCTGCCGATAACCCCTGACCTGCTCGTATCGGGCCCAGACGGTGCGGTCGCCCGCGGGCGGTGCCGACTGGCTGAGGTGCCCGACCATAGAGTTCCCTGGTCAACGGGGGGAAAGCCAGGTCGTGCCGGCAACCTGCTAGCCTATCTAACGACGGCCACTGCTAAGCCGTTCGCGGTGCATGAATTGGGAGGTGTTCGGAGTGACGCTGTCGTTGACCCGGCTGGTGGTCGCAGTTGCCGGCCTCGCCTTGTCCGTGAGCGCCGGTGCAGGGGTGGCATCTGCAGACCCCGATTTGAGTCCTGCCATCAACACAACCTGCAGTTATTCGCAGGTCGTCTCGGCACTGAACGCCGAAGATCCGGCAGTTGCCGCGCAGCTGAACGGATCGCCGGTGGCGCAGTCTTATCTGCGGTCATTCCTCGCTTCCGGGCCGGATCAGCGCCTGCAGATGGCCCAACAGTTGCAGAGCATCCCGCAAGCTCAGCAGTACTTTGGACTGATCACCAAGGTGGCCACTACCTGCTCTCAGTACTGAGCCTTCCGGCCCGGCTATTTCGCTGCGGTCAACACACCCGCGCGACGCCGGCGCGCATTGGTGTCAACGGTGGCAGCGAAGGAAACCTCAGGGGTCGTGAACAACCGCACCTACCGCGTCAGCGAGATCGTCGGGAGCGCTTCGCACGGCATCGGCGCGGCAATCCGAAACGCGTTGTCCCGGGCTGCAGAAACCGTGCGTGAGCCTTGGTTCTCAGTGCGGTCGGTCCGCGGCCCTGTTGACAACGGCACTGTGGATACTCCCAGGTCACGCTGAAAAGCGGCGTCCGGCTCGAGGATGCGCCGTAACGGCCGACAGAATGCCTGCTGAGCACAACCTGAGATTCACCGCCAGTGGCAGCCTTGACCACGTCGGTCGGGTGTCGTGTTCCCGTGGTCGAACCGCCTCAGCAATGGCCTCAGCAATGTTGGCCGATCCAGGTGGTGGTGAAACGCTGGAGTTCTGGGATCCCTCGGGTGAACTCGCGCGCGAGGAAGTTCTCGATAATGCCGCCCACCAACGGGACTTCGAACTCGACCGTTCCGCTGACTGTCAGCCGGGACCCGTTTTCGTTTGGGGTGACCAACGCGACGCCGCAACCGGATCCCGGCCCCCCGGACACCGTGACGCTGATCTCGCCACGTAGCTGGTGCTCGCCGATCGACCTCCAGGTCTCGGCGTGCCGGACTGTGAGATCGCGCCGATAAAATCTGGCGAGTATGCCCGGCAGCAGATCGCGGCCGACATCCTGAACGACGACCATCCGCACCGTCTGATCGGAGTCGACGATCAACGAGTCGAACGTGGTACTTTCGCCGGAGGCAGCAAGCCGGGCCAGCCAATAGTCCTCGCCGCTGAGTGCCGCATGAAACTGTTCGACACTGGCGGGCGACTCGTCAGAAACGCTGAACGAACGCGGCATTGCCGATCAATCTCCCTACCCGAGCGTCGTGGTGCGCACAACCGAACTGCGAGGATATCCGCAAAAGCCTTGGCCTGCTACAGCTGCTCCGGCCGCCGGTTTCGGCGGTTACCCGGTCTTCAGCCCGCCACCGCTCCCGGCTCGCAGAACGGAGCCCCGAATGCGTGCACCCGCTCAAATCCGTGTCTGCGGGCTTCGGCAGCGGCCCGCCGTAACAGAGCGGCAAGCGCGATGAATCCGAAGTGATCCATCAGCACAAGCGGCGATAGCAGCCGGTTGTGCACGAACGCGAACGCCAATCCGGCCGCGGGATCGGCCCACCCGAGTGATCCGCCCAATCCGATGTGTCCGAAGCCCGGCATCACGTCGAACGGCGCACGATGGTAACCGAGATGGAAAGACAATGGCACCAACATGTTTCGGTCCAACTGAAGGCTGCGCCGGCCGGTCAGACCGGCCACCAGTTCCCGGGACAAGTACGAGGTGCCGTCGATCTCGCCATTGTTGGCGATCGCTCCGTACATCTTGGCCAGCGCACGGGCCGTCACGACTCCATTCACTGCCGGAAGCTCACCGTCGAGAATTGGAATGTCGCCCTGTAGCAGCGCTCTCATGCCCGGAACATACAGCGCCCCGAATCCGGCCGACATCTTGAGCGCGGCCAACCTGGGTGCAACCGCGTCGAACAGCGGATTAGGGATGCTGCTCTGCGGCATCACGATCTGGGCGGGCTGCGTCGGCGCGTCGACCGGTGGCCTGCCCAGATGTAGGCCATCGGTGTTCAGCGGCTCAGCCAACTCCTGGCGGAACAGCTCCCGCATGCCCATGCCGGTGACTGCCCGCGCCAGCCCCGACATCAGCCACCCATAGGTCAGCGCATGGTAGGCGGGTTTGCCCCGTGAATATTCCGCCGGCGCAGCAGCCAGCCGATCTTCCATCAGCCGGTGGTCTAGCAAGTCTTCCTTCCTGGCCCCACGCAGAGCTGACAAGCCGGCCCGGTGCCGCATCACCTGGCGGACCGTGATGTCCGACTTGCCGTTGACGCCGAACTCCGGCCAGTACTCGGCAACCGGTGCGTCGTACGCGATCAGCCCCCGGTCGACGAGCCGGTGGACCACGGTGGAGGCCATGCCTTTGGTAGCGGAGAACACCATCGAGGCGGTATCGGCCGACCAAGGTACCTGTCCGCGCCGGTCAGACCACCCAGTCCAGACGTCCACGACGGGTTCCCCGTCGAGATACACGGCCAGTGCTCCGCCTCCGAATCGGCGACCCGGGAACATGCCGGCGAAGCTGCGCACGGCACAGGCAAAGCGGGGATCGGCCGCGCCGTCCACACCGCGCGGAAGCACCGACCGGCGATTGCCCACAACTTCCAGCCGCATAGGATCGAACTTACCGACCTCTTCCGCAAACAACGTTGGAGTTATCTTTCTGTTAGCCTGCTGCAACCGTAAGTATTTGCTGGGCTGCCATGGCCGGGGTTATTTCGCCGGCCATGACCTTCCGCTCGACCTCGGCACGGATCTGGCGCACCGCGGGATTGGACAACACCCGGTCTAGCACCGTGTCGCGGACCATCTGCCAGGTCCAATCGACCTGCTGCGCTCGCCGACGCGACTCGAATTCTCCGCCCTCGATCAACACCCGCCGATGCTTCTCGACCGTTTGCCACAACTGCTCAACCCCGGTTCCCTCCAGGGCGCTCATGGTCAGAACCGGCGGACGCCATAACGTCTCGCGCGGATGGATCAGCCGGATCACCCCGGCGAGCTCGCGCGCGGCTGACCGCGCCTCGGTCACGTGGTGACCATCGGCCTTGTTGACCACGACCACGTCGGCCAGCTCCAAAACGCCTTTTTTGATGCCCTGCAACTGATCCCCGGTACGCGCCAGTGTCAGGTAGACAAAGGTGTCGACCATGTTGGCCACCGCCACCTCGGATTGGCCGATGCCGACGGTCTCGACCAGGATCACGCCGAACCCGGCTGCTTCCAGCAGGACCATGGTTTCCCGGGTGGCTTTGGCGACTCCGCCCAGCGTGCCCGACGTCGGGGAGGGACGTACGTAGGCGGCTGGATGCACTGCCAGGCGCGGCATTCGGGTTTTGTCGCCGAGGATCGATCCGCCAGACCGCGTCGACGAAGGGTCGACGGCCAGTACCGCAACCCGATGTCCCTGCTCGATCAGGTACATGCCGAGCGCCTCGATCGCGGTCGACTTCCCGACCCCGGGAACCCCGGTAAGGCCGACGTGATAGGCCTTTCCGGCCTCCGGCATGAGCTCCAGCAGCAGCTGTTGCGCGTGCTCTTGGCGGTCGGCGCGCGTGGACTCCACCAAGGTGATGGCCCGGGCCAGCGCCGCGCGGTCGCCGTTGCGGACAGCGGCGGCCAACTCTTCGGCGGTGTCGCCGGTATCAGTTGCCATTGGGCTAGAGCGTGTATCCCAACCGCTCGGCAAGCTTGTTCAGCAAGCCGATTGCGGCCTCGGCGATGACGGTTCCGGGCGGGAAGATGGCAGCGGCGCCGGCAGCGTAGAGCGCGGCGAAGTCGCTCGGCGGGATGACCCCCCCTACCACGATCATGATGTCCGGCCGGCCCACTTCGGTCAGCGCGTCGCGCAGCGCCGGCACCAACGTCAGGTGCCCGGCGGCCAGCGACGATACCCCGATCACATGCACGTCGTTGTCGGCGGCCTGGCGGGCCACCTCTTCGGGCGTCGAGAACAGCGATCCGACATCGACGTCGAATCCGATGTCGGCGAACGCCGTCGCGATCACCTTTTGGCCCCGGTCGTGGCCGTCCTGCCCCATCTTGGCCACCAGGATTCGCGGCCGCCGACCGTCGGCCTCGGCGAACTTCTCGACGAGTTCCGTGGCTTTGGAAAGAGGGGTGATGCTGCCACCTCCTCCCCCTTCTTTGACTTCATCACGGTAAACGCCGGATATGGTTCGGATCTCGGCATGGTGGCGCCCGTAGACCTTTTCCAGCGCATCGGAGATCTCCCCGACGGTGGCCTTGGCCCGCGCCGCGTTGATGGAAAGCGCCAGCAGGTTGTTGCCGAGCCCGTCGGCACCGGCCGGGCCCTGGGTCGCGGCAGCGCGAGTCAGCTCGGCCAGGGCTGCGTCGACGGCCTGCTGATCCCGGCTGGCCCGCAGCTCGCGCAGTTTAGCCAGCTGCTCGGCGCGCACCCGGCTGTTGTCGACTTTGAGCACCTCGATCTCTTGGTCCTCCTCGACCCTATATTTGTTGACCCCGATAACCGGCTGACGTCCGGAGTCGATGCGGGCCTGGGTGCGCGCGGCGGCCTCCTCGATGCGCAGCTTGGGAATGCCGTCGCTGATCGCCTGCGCCATGCCGCCGTGCTCTTCTACTTCGCGGAGATGCGTGCGCGCACGTTGGGCCAGTTGATGCGTCAACCACTCCAGGTAATAGGAGCCGGCCCAAGGGTCGATCGGGCGAGTGGTACCGGACTCCTGCTGCAGTAGCAGTTGAGTGTTGCGAGCGATGCGTGCCGAAAAGTCAGTGGGCAACGCCAAAGCCTCGTCGAGGGCGTTGGTGTGCAGTGACTGAGTGTGCCCCTGGGTGGCGGCCATCGCCTCGATACAGGTCCGCGCGACGTTGTTGAAGGGGTCCTGCGCGGTCAGTGACCAACCCGAAGTCTGCGAATGCGTACGCAACGAGAGTGATTTAGGGTCTTTCGGCCCGAACTTGGCGACCAGCTCGCTCCACAGCAGCCGACCCGCGCGAAGTTTGGCGACTTCCATGAAAAAGTTCATCCCGATGCCCCAGAAAAACGAAAGCCGAGGCGCGAACTGGTCGATGTGCAGGCCGGCATCCAGGCCGGCGCCGATGTAGGCCACGCCGTCGGCAAGCGTGTAGGCCAGCTCCAAATCGGCTGTGGCGCCCGCTTCCTGGATGTGGTAGCCGGAGATCGAGATCGAGTTGAACTTGGGCATTTTCGCGCTGGTATAGGCGAAGATATCGGAGATGATCCGCATCGACGGCTTCGGCGGGTAGATGTAGGTGTTGCGCACCATGAATTCTTTAAGAATGTCATTCTGGATCGTTCCTGCCAACTTTTCCGGTGGCACTCCCTGCTCCTCGGCAGCCACCACATATAGCGCCAGGATCGGCAGCACCGCGCCGTTCATCGTCATCGACACGCTGACCGCCGACAAGTCGATGCCGTCAAAGAGTTCACGCATGTCTAGAATGGAATCGATTGCAACACCTGCCATTCCGACATCGCCCTGCACGCGCGGGTGATCGGAGTCGTAACCGCGGTGAGTGGCCAGGTCGAAGGCCACCGAAAGACCCTTCTGGCCGGCGGCCAGGTTGCGGCGATAGAAGGCGTTCGATTCGGCCGCGGTGGAGAAGCCGGCGTATTGGCGGATGGTCCACGGCTGGTTGACATACATTGTCGGGTAAGGGCCGCGGATGTACGGCGGTTCACCGGGGAAGCTGTGCAGCGGATAGCCGTCGGCTTCCGCGGCAGCACGGTCGGCGGCGATGTAGAGCGGTTTGACCACGATGCCTTCCGGTGTGTGCCAGTCCAGCTGATCCGGGGTGTAGCCGTGCGCGGCCGCGGCGGCGGCGATGTGTTGCGTGACAGCGGCTTCAGTGGGGGTTTCGACGGGGCGCTCACCGGACAGTGGGACATCGGCGAAGCTGCCGACGACAGCGGTGGTTTGCCGAGCCGGCTTCCCGGCGACATCGTGGGTGGTCATCCTCGTTAGGCTCCCAGTTGGGTCAGCAAGTTCGACAGGAATTCGACCGCGTTGATTTCGGCGGTCAGGTATTCGTCGGGCCGGTGCGCGGTGTCGCCGATCGCCTTTTCCGGCCCGGCCAAATAGACCCGTTCTATCCCGGCACTACGTGCCGCCTTGACGACGTCCGCGGCCTCGGCCGCGTAGCGCTTGTCGGTGCCGCAGATCACCGCCGTCGTCGGCGAGCCGGCGTTCGACACCGCTCGGAGGACACCTGTGGCGTCGAGGGGCCCCGGGTTGATGGTCTCGATGCCGCCGCAGGCCAACAGATTGGCTGCAAACGTCACCCGGATGTTGTGTTCGGTCAGCGGGCCCAACGGCAGCAACAGCGCCTTCGGTCGCGATCCTGTACGTCGTAGGTGGGCATCCGAGCGGTCCCGCAATGCCTCGAATTCTGCGGCGTAGCGGCGTACCTCAGGTGTTGTGTCAGCTTGTGGAAGAGGCGCTTCGGCCAGGTTGGGGTATTCGTTGACGCCGGTGATGGGCGTCGCGCGATGCGCGATGTCGTCGGTGCGGCGCGCGGCGATCGCAGCGATCTGATCGCGCAGGTAGTCGTGGGCATCGACGAATCCACCGCCCGCCGCCCGCGCCTCAATGGCCTGGAAATGCTGCCAGGCCCGTGCGGCCAGCTGCTCGGTGAGAGCTTCGACGTACCACGACCCGCCCGCCGGATCCAAGACCCGTCCCAGGTGCGACTCTTCCAGCAGCAGCAACTGCGTGTTGCGGGCGATACGACGGGAGAAACCGGCCGTGGTACCAGGCAAGCCGCCGGGGATCGCCACGTCGAACGGCAGCACCCGTACGGTGTCGGCGCCGCCGACGCCGGCTCCGAACGCGGCCAGCGTGGTGCGCAGCATGTTCACCCACGGATCACGCTGGGTCATCATCGGCAGCGAGGTCTGGGCGTGCAGGACGGCTGCGCCGCCGAGGGGCTCGCCGACGACCTCGCCGACCCGCGCCCACAGTCGACGCGCCGCTCGCATCTTAGCGATCGTCATGAACTGGTCGTCGTCGGCAACTAGGTGGAAACTGATCTGCCGCAAGGCCTTTGCGATCGGTAATCCGGATCCGGTGAGCACCCGCAAATAGGCGACCGCGGCCGCGATGCTGCCGGCCAGTTCCCAGGCGGCGTTGGCTCCCAGATTGTGGAATGTGGGGCCGTCGACGCTGATCGCCCGCACACCTGGGGTTTGCGCCGCCTCGGTCGCCACTGCGACCACCTCGTCGAGCGACGGGTGCCGCCGACCGCCCAGCGGCGCGGTCAACGGGTCGGCGCCCAGGTCCACCGACAGCGTTGTCGGCGTGCTCATCGTGGATAGCAGGGCTAGCAGCACCTCGGCGGCCGCAGCGTAGTCGGCACCGGCGTCGAGGATCACCGGCACCAAGTCCAGATAGACCCCGGTCAACAGCTGCTCGAGCTGCGCGGGCGCCACCCCGGCCGAGCCGACCCGCAAGACCAGCGCGCTCACGCCGTCGGCGAGCGCGGTCAGCACCGCGGCGTTGCCGTCGGCACCGTCTTCCGGGAAGGTCTCGGCGACCCTCCAGCCGACACCGACGTCACGCCATGCATCGGCGCCACGGACAAAAGGCCACTGGCCGGGCAGCGGTAGCTCCGGCAGTGCATCGAACGCGGTGTAGAGCGCCCGAATCGCGAACCCCTCGTAGGTCGGGGTGTCCAGCAGACGCTCAGGCTCAGGCCCGAGCCCACCGGCGTCGTTGCCCCGGCAGCGCAAGCTTTTGGCCAGCACACCGGCCACCGCCGCGCGCCAGCGGGCGCGAGCCTGCTCGAGGTCGGCAGGCTCGGCGGACACGTCGCAAGACACCGGCGGCTCCTGTTTGTCACGGCTGCTGGACCTTGTTGCCCGGCTCGCCTTCGGCCGTCCCGGCCCGCCTTCGTAGCCGGGCATGCCACTTGATGACCAGGCTAATTGATGACGACCCGCGTCCCGGCACCGGCCATCGCCGTTCGGGAAACACCAGGTGCGTAAAACGCTTTGTTCATCCGCGACCCGTAGGCTTGACTTCTGTGCCAGTTCCCGCCACCGGCTTACTCGCTGACATGCTGCGCAGCCTTATCGTCGCCGTCGTCGTGACGGCCGCTCAGGTGCCTCGGCGGGGCATCGTGGCGACCGCGGTGGCGGTCGTCGGGCTGGTCGTGCTGGCGCTGCTGGTCGGGCTGCCCACGGCGGTCCAGCTGCGAGACTGGGCGACCTCGGCAGGACCGTGGTTGCCGCTGGCGTTTCTGGGGGCGCACGTCGTGGTGACCGTCCTGCCGTTTCCCCGTACAGCGTTCACGTTGGCCGCCGGACTGCTGTTCGGAGCGGTACAGGGGGTGGTGCTGGCCGTGCTCGCCAGCACGGTCAGCGCGGTGATCGCGTTTTTTGCGGTGCGTTTGGCCGGCTGGCAACTCGGCCGGCTGGTTCGTCACCGGGCCGTCGAGACCCTCGACGCGCGGCTGCGCAGCCGAGGTTGGCCGGCGATCATGTCGCTGCGGTTGATTCCCGCCGTACCGTTTTCGGTGCTCAACTACGCCGCCGGTGCGTCAGCGGTGCAGGTGCTGCCCTACACGCTGGCCACCCTGGTGGGCTTATTCCCCGGAACCGCGGCGGTCGTGGTCTTCGGTGACGCGCTCACCGGCCACATCAGCCCGTTGCTGTTTTTGGTGTCGCTGTGCACGAGCGTCGCCGGAGTGGGGCTGCTTTCCTACGAGATCGGTCACCATCGGCGTCACCACCGCGTACTGGTCGTGGGCCCCGGCGACGCCCAGCCGGTGCTCCCCCGCGCAGCAGGACCGGGCAACCAGCCACCAGACCCGGCCCGGCCCATCGCTGCCGACCTGACGACTTGAGAGCGCCCTGGGTTAAGGTGCCGGCTCGAGCGCCCTGGGAGAGACAAACTGCTCCAGGGATTCTTAACTTTTCGGCGATGAGCACATCCCATTTCACGAACCCGCAGCTGGCGCATCGCCGGCTTCACGCACAGCGTATTTCGTCTGGCCGGTATGCCTTCCGGATGATGGCAAGGCGCTTGGGATCGTCGGCACCGCGGTGAGCGCCGCAGGGGATCATGCCGATGTTGCCGTCGGTGCTGTGTGGCGCCACTGCGCGGCGCAGTCCGCCCACCGTCGAGCATCAATAGCTCGCCGTAATGCGCCGTCATGTATTGCACCGCCGCGGTGGGTCACTTTGTCGAACGGGCCGGCCTGCCGATTCCGAAAAGTTACGCCGCGACGCCTCTAGCTGGCATCTCGGTGACCGACCCGATATTTCCTGGTCGCGCCGCCAGCGCTCCGAATAGGTGCAGCACCGCTTTGCCGACGTCGTGAAAAATGTCCCGGCGAGCCGCTCGTTATTGTGAACGCAGTTTGATGGCATTTTTAAGGGTGGGTGAAATCTTGATTAACCAACGGGTGATATTTCGGCCGGCGGCCTGCGGCACTTTCCGGTGTATTGTCGGTGCGAGCACGCTACACTTCACGCTTGTGAACGTTCAGCTATTTCTGCTGATCATCGTCGTAATTACAGCGCTGGCTTTTGACTTCACCAACGGATTCCACGACACCGGTAATGCCATGGCCACCTCGATCGCCAGCGGGGCGCTCGCGCCGAAGGTCGCAGTGACGCTGTCGGCGGTCTTGAACCTGGTGGGCGCTTTCTTATCCACCGCTGTCGCCGCGACGATCGCCAAAGGTCTGGTTGACGCGCATCTGGTGACACTGGAGCTGGTTTTTGCCGGCCTGGTCGGCAGCATCGTGTGGAACCTGTTGACGTGGCTGCTCGGCATCCCTTCGAGTTCCTCGCACGCGCTGATCGGGGGCATCATCGGCGCGACGATCGCCGCGGTCGGTGGGCACGGGGTGATCTGGCGGGGCGTGGTATCCAAGGTGATCACGCCCGCCCTGGCGGCCGCAATAGTGGCCATCGCGGTCGCGGCGACCGGCACCTGGCTGATCTATCGCGTCACCCGGGCCGTCCCGGAGAAGCGCACCGAAAAAGGTTTCCGTCGCGGCCAGATCGGCTCGGCGGCGTTGGTGTCGCTGGCGCACGGCACCAACGACGCCCAAAAGACAATGGGTGTGATCTACCTGGCGCTGATGTCCTACGGCGCTGTCAGCAGTAAAGCGCACATGCCGCCGATGTGGGTCATCGTGAGCTGTGCGATGGCGATAGCGCTGGGCACCTACCTGGGCGGCTGGCGGATCATCCGCACCGTGGGCAAAGGTTTAGTGGAGATCAAAGCCCCGCAGGGGATGGCTGCCGAGACGTCCTCGGCTGCCGTCATTTTGCTGTCCGCCCATTTCGGTTACGCGTTGTCCACCACGCAGGTTGCGACGGGATCGGTGCTGGGCAGTGGTGTGGGAAAACCCGGCGCCGAGGTGCGTTGGGGCGTGGCCGGGCGGATGGTGGTCGCCTGGTTGGTCACGCTTCCCTCGGCCGGCGTCGTCGGGGCGTGCACCTACTGGCTGGTCCACGGCATCGGGGGATACCCCGGTGCAATCATCGGGTTCGCCGTGCTGTCGGCTGTGGCGCTGGCCATCTACGGCCAGTCGCGTAAGGTGCGGATCGATCACACGAACGTCAACGCCGATTGGGAAGGCAGCCTGACTGCCGGGCTCGAGTTGTCACCTGGACCTGGATTCGGGGCGCCGAAGCCAGCTGCGGTCGGCGTGCAGAAGGCATCATGAGCACCTGGTTCAACTACGTCGCCATTGGGAAGATCCTGCTCTTTGGCCTGCTGGTCGGTGCCGGGTTGCCGGCGCTGTTCGCCCTGGGAGTGCGCTTGCAGGCTATCGGCGCCGGTGTCACCAACAGTCAAGCCGTCGCCGTGAAGAGGCGCCCGGCCTTCGTCGTGTTCAGTTGGGCCATCTACGCCCTGGTGCTGGCGGCAGTCCTGCTCGGGGTGCTGTTCATCGCGCGCGACTTCATCGCGGCGAAAACGGGCTGGTACCTGCTCGGGGCCACGCAGATTCATGCTGTGCCCGAGATGACCGAGTAGGCGACACCACCAAAAGCCGTGGCGAACCCCTGAAGCTCGCGAAGCATCCGGAGCTTGCGGCGCTACGTGCCCGGCTGCCTCGGCCAGTTGGTCGCCGGAAACGACCTGCCGACGTCGATGCCGGCCAGTGGCCATTCGGCTGGCTGCGGCCAGCGCACCCCCGGAGCTGCTCTTCGGTCAGTGGCGTGCTGTGCAGCAGAGCCAGCAACGGAACTCGGTCAGGTCCGGGAACACCGTTCGGATAGCCGATCTGCAGCCGGCGCACAACTGACCGGAGAAAATGGCGATGATCGCGGTGCGAGGCAAAGGGATCCGTCATCCCGACAGTCTTAGGCCAGTGGCATAACCCACGCCAGTGCACGGTCGCACCATATTGAATAATTCGTGGGCCGTTCATTAAGCGCTTTGAATTCGTGACGCACGGCAAAGTAACGACGTCCTTGTCGATTGCGAAACCGCGTGGATTGCGATGTCAACGGTTGCGGAAGACCTTCCAACCCCCCGATGAAGTGCTGCAATTTCATGTCACCCGACGCCTCCTTGCACCGGTGCCGCAAGGTTCAGACCACGCCAGGTGCACCAAGGGTGTTGAACCTGGGGCTAATATAGGCGAGCCTGGACCCGGTGTGTCCCGAATGGGAAACGCGTATGGCACGCAAACTTAGCTGTTCTGGACCATCCCGGGTTTCGTGCACACCTTCTTTTGAGGGAAGGATGGCACGATGGCAACGAAGTACGACCAGGACGCGAAGGCCAAGGCGGTCCGGCTGGAGATGAGCGCGGAGACGCTACGGAAGTGGGTGCGCCGGGCCGCGATCGACGACGGCCATGCCGCCGGGGTGTCGACGGCGGAGAGCCGGAAGCTACCCCGCGGTGTCGATCTCGGCCCTGGCTTCCTCCAGCTCGACCTGCTCGCCGGTCTTGCCTGGGCGGCCCGCTCGCGCCAGATCGGCTGTTCATGCGGCCTGCCCCGTGGTCGTTTTGTCCGGTCGTCCGGGGAGTTCGGCGTCGTGGAATTGGGCGTTCCCACGCACGATCGTGTCGACCGACGACGACGCACCCGGAACCGTCACGGTCAGCAGAATCAGGGAAAACACAATGATCACCGAGGTAGGTCTTCCCAACCAGCGCCCAATCAGCGCCGACTGGGAACGGATCGCCACGCTGGGAAAACACCGGGCCTGGCATCGGTCCTGTATTGCCGGGTTCAGGCCTGCGAGGCGAAGATGCGGAAGCCGGTGACGACCTCGGATTCGATGGCCAGGACCGTGTCGGCGTGATTTACCCACGGTTGCAGCAGTTGCTCATAGCGCGAAACCTGCGCGGGATCGGTCAGAGTGTGCGCGCGCCCGGTAACCACAACGCTCCAGCCCGCCAGCCGTTGCGGATCGATGCTGTCGGCTTCATAGGCGACGACCACACCATCGGTGGATCGCACAGTGCTGGCGACCGCCGAGGCCAGCCGGGTGCGGATGATAATCCGGCCGTCATCCACGAGATGATTAACGGGGCGGATCGCCGGTAACGCGTTGAGGGTAAATACGACCCGGCCATAGGCAACGTCGGCCAGCAGCCGCATTGCCTCGGTGCTTTCTAATTGCCGGGCACCGCGCGCCGGCTGCGCCAAGCCCAAGCCGCCGTCATAACCCACCACATAGTCCACAAGGCCAGTATTTAATCTCCTTTTCCTCGGCAATAGGGCCATAGGGCCACACAGTGGACAGCATGCCGTCACGGTGGGGGCGATTGCCCGGGCGGTGGAGCATCAGCCGACGGTGACGCCGACGGTGGGCTCCGGCGCGTATGTGACCGCCGCATGAATCATGCACGACCTGGTCGGGCCGAGGAGTAGCCGGCCATCATACGACCAAAACCGACTTTCTATAGCCCACCCCGGGTGGGGTGGGCTATACTAGGCTGGCGACTGTTGGGAGGTAGTGGTGAGCAACGAATTGACGGCCAAGAAACAGGCGGCGCTGAATCGGCTCAAGACGGTCCGCGGTCACCTCGACGGGATCATCCGGATGGTGGAGTCCGACGCGTACTGCGTGGAGGTGATGAAGCAGATCTCCGCCGTTCAGTCCTCCCTGGAGCGAGCGAACCGGGTGATGTTGCACAACCATTTGGAGACGTGCTTTTCGGCGGCGGTGCTGGGCGGCGCTGGACCAGCGGCGATCGCCGAGCTAATTGATGCGGTCAAGTTCACGCCCGCGTTGACCGGACCGGATTTGCACCTCAACGGTGCCGCGGTCGGCGAGCCGGCTGCTGGTCAAACACCGGCCGACGGCAACGCAGAAGGCCTGTGAGGACAGCGACAAGAAAGAAGAAAGGGAGTGCTCGATGGTATGGCATGGCTTGTTAGCGAAAGCGGCGCCCGTGGTGGCGACCAGCGTGATGGGGGCCATGGCCTACGAGGCAACGCGTAAGGCATTGTCCCAGGCACCGCTACGAAAATCTGCCGTCGTCGCGACTGCCTGGGGCATGCGAGTGGCCCGAGCGGCGCAGCGTCAAGCCGAAGAGAAGGCCGAACGGGCTCGGCTGACGGTCGCCGATGTGCTGGCCGAGGCTAAAGAACTTGCCGGGCAGGATTTTTCACCGATGATGGCGGGTTCGGGCGGCGACAATGACCACTGAGGTCCTCCCCGATGCCGACCGCGCGCTGAAAGTCCTCTCCGCCGCAGCGGGGCGGATGCGGGTAGAGGTCAACGGGTTTCGTGTCGACACGGTCCGAGCTGTGGCAATCGAGGAAACGGTTTCCCAAGTGAGCGGCGTGCACTCCGTGCAAGCCTATCCACGGACCGGATCGGTAGTTGTCTGGTATTGGCCCGAGCGCTGCGACACCGCTGCGGTGCTGTCGGCGATCAGCGATGCCGAGCACGTCCCGGCCGAACTGGTGCCCGTACGTGCCCCGCACTCGGCCGCTGCCCCCGGGGTCGGCGTGGTGCGCAGGATTGTCGGCGGGATCGGGTTGGCGCTGGCCGGCTTTCGCCGCGACGCACAAGACCATGCGCGCGACGTCGCGCAGTGCGGCAGTTGCGGATCCGGACCGGTCAACACCTACGAAGTGTCGCCGAGCGAACACAGTCGACGCGAGCGTCGGACATGGTTGCGACGGGTGTGGTTAGCGTTTCCGTTGGGGCTGGTGGCGACGACGACCATGTTTATCGGCGCACCGTGGGCCGGGTGGTTGGCCTTCGCCGCGACGTTGCCCGTGCAATTCGTGGCCGGGTGGCCATTCCTGAAAGGCGCAGTGCAGCAGGCGCGGGCGTTGACCTCCACCATGGACACGCTGATCGCGCTGGGCACGTTGACCGCGTTCACCTACTCAACCGTTCAATTGTTTGCCGGTGGACCGCTGTTCTTCGACACCTCGGCGCTGATCATCGCGTTCGTGGTGCTGGGCCGCTATTTCGAGGCCAGCGCCCAGGGCAAGGCGCGGGAGGCGATCAGCAAGCTACTGGAGATGGGCGCCAAGGAAGCCTGCCTGCTCATCGACGAGCAGGAACTCCTCGTACCGATCGATCAGGTCGGGGTCGGGGATCTGGTGCGGGTACGTCCCGGCGAGAAAATCCCGGTCGACGGTCAAGTCGTCGACGGGCGCGCCGCCGTCGACGAGTCGATGCTGACCGGCGAGTCCGTTCCGGTCGAGAAAACAGTCGGTGACCATGTTGCCGGGGCCACGGTCAACACCGACGGGCTACTGACCGTGCGCGCCACCGCTGTCGGAGCGGACACCGCACTGGCCCAGATTGCGCGCCTGGTCGAGCAGGCTCAGAGCGGCAAGGCGCCGGTACAGCGGTTGGCCGACCGGGTCTCGGCGGTATTTGTCCCGGCCGTCATCGGGGTTGCCGCCGTAACGTTTGCCGGGTGGACGCTGATCGCCGCCAACCCCGTTGCCGGCATGACCGCGGCGGTGGCGGTGCTGATCATTGCGTGCCCGTGTGCGCTGGGCCTGGCCACCCCCACCGCGATCATGGTCGGCACCGGTCGGGGCGCCGACCTGGGCATCCTGGTCAAAGGCGGCGAGGTGCTGGAAGCCTCGAGAAAGATCGACACGGTGGTGTTCGACAAGACCGGCACGCTCACTCGCGCCCGGATGCAGCTCACCGACGTGATTGTCGGCAAGCGGCGCCAGCCCGAGCAGGTGCTGCGGATCGCCGCCGCGGTCGAATCCGGCTCGGAACACCCCATCGGCGCGGCGATCGTCGCCGGTGCACGCGAGCGGGGTTTGGCGATTCCCGCCGCCACGGCGTTCGCGTCCCTTGCCGGCCACGGGGTGCAGGCCGAGGTCGACGGCCAGCTGGTGCTGGTCGGACGGCGCAAGCTCGTCGACCAGTACGATTTGCAGCTGCCCAACCACCTGACTGCAGCCGCGATCGAGCTCGAAGAGCGGGGCCGCACGGCGGTGTTCGTCGGCTGCGACGACCAGGTCGTGGGTGTGCTCGCGGTCGCTGACACGGTCAAGGACGACGCGGTCGAGGTGATTCGTGAACTGCATGCCATGGGGATGCAGGTCGCCATGATCACCGGCGACAACACCCGCACGGCTAATGCGATCGCCAAGCAGGTCGGCATAGACCGAGTGCTGGCCGAGGTGCTGCCACAAGACAAAGTCACCGAAGTTCGCCGACTCCAAGACGAGGGCCGGGTAGTTGCCATGGTCGGCGACGGTGTCAACGACGCCCCCGCCCTGGTGCAGGCCGATCTGGGCATTGCGATCGGCACCGGCACCGACGTGGCCATCGAAGCCTCCGACATCACCCTGATGTCGGATCGGCTCACCGGTGTGGTGCGCGCGATAGGGCTTTCTCGGCAGACCCTGCGCACTATCCACCAGAATCTCGGCTGGGCCTTCGGCTACAACACCGCCGCCATCCCGCTGGCCGCGCTGGGTGCCCTGAGCCCGGTCGTGGCGGGTGCGGCGATGGGGTTGTCGTCGGTCAGCGTGGTGACCAACTCGCTGCGGCTACGCCGATTCGGCCGCTACCCCCACCAGCGACCGGTCAGCGCCGACTCCGGCCGGCAGGACCTTGCTCCCTCTGAAAGGCCTGGTAGCACCCGTGATATCTGACCTGGTGCTGCGCTGGGTGGTCACCGGACTGTTCGTGCTGGCCGCCGCCGAGTGTGGTCACGCGATCCTCACCACGCGCCGACCGTGGACCTCGGTCGTCAGCCAGGGGTTGCATTTCGCGATGTCAGTGGCAATGGTGGTGATGGTCTGGCCGCGGGGCGCGCAGTTACCGGCGACGGGACCGATGCTGTTTTTCCTGCTCGCGACGGCGGTGTTCGCGACGATGGCCGTCGGTGTCGCCCACGCGCCCGCGCTGCGCCTGCAGTACGGCTACAACGGTCTGATGATGCTGGCAACGGCCTGGATGTATGCCCTCATGGATGGTGATCTGCTCACGGGTGGATCTGTCACCTGGGATCGCGCGCAGTCGGGTGCGGCGATGCCAGACATCGACATGGCGACCATGACCATGCCGGCAAGCAGCGGATCACCACCGTGGTTGAACGTCATTAACTGGTGCGGCACGGTAACGTTCGCGGCCGCAGCGGTGTTCTGGACCCACCGGTACCTCGTCGGGCGGTTCCGCGGAGCCGGCGGGTTCGGGTCGCTGGCAAGCCTGGGCCAGGCAGCGATGGCCGCCGGCATGACGGTCCTCTTTCTCGCGACCCTGTTTCCGATCTGAGCCGGTTTCGCCTGCTGGCTGGGCTTAGGCAGGCGGCCGGCCATCCGCCGGGTCGATGAGGACGCCCGGATTGAGTATCCCGGCCGGGTCGAGAACATCTTTGGCCGCGCGTAGCACGTCGGCGAACGGTTCCGGCCGCTGACGGTCGTACCAGCCGCGATGATCACGACCGATCGCGTGATGGTGGGTGATGCTGGCGCCGTGGTCCACCAGCACCTGTGACACCGCCGCTTTGATGTCATCCCACTGCCCCAGCGTCTTGCCCCAGTGACCGGCCGCATACACGCCGAAGTAGGGCGACGGACCGTCCGGGTAGACGTGGGTAAACCGGCACGTCAGCACGCCTGGAGCGTCGACGGTAGCCATCGCCGCGGTGGCAACCTCGGTGACCGCGGCATGCAGGGTGTCGAAAGTGTCCCAGGTACAAGAGGTTTCGAATGTCTCGGTGATCATCGAATGCTGCGCCAGCGCATCGCGCCGGTAGGGCATGCGGATGAACGACGAGCGCCACGTGTCGGCCGCACCGCTGGTCGGGTTGACGTCGGCGGAATCGCTCGATCGCACACCGTCGGGCAGCGTGCCGCCATAGTCGGCGACGATCTCGACCGCCCGCGCCAGCCACCCGTCGACCGGGTGGTCGGCGGATTCGAAGGCCAGCACCAAAACCCCGCCCGCCGTCGTCGTTCCGGCGTTGAGCATCGCTTCCGTCGGGTCCAGTAGCCGGCAGTTACTGGGAAATAGCCCCGACTGCGCCACCGTGCGCGTCGCGTCCACGGCCTGGGCGTAGTCGTCGAAGATCACCGACGCGCCGGCACGCCACCGTGGCCGCTCCTGGAGCCGCATCCACGCTTCGGTGATCACCCCGAGCGTTCCCTCCGAGCCCAAGAACATGCGGTCCGGCGACGGGCCGGCACCAGAGCCCGGCAAGCGCCGGGACTCGCTGATACCGCGGGGCGTCACCACGCGCAGCGATTCGGTGAGATCGTCGATGTGGGTGTAGAGGGTCGCGAAATGACCGCCCGAACGGGTGGCCAGCCAGCCCCCGAGGGTGGAGAACTCGAACGATTGCGGGAAATGCCGCAACGAGTATCCGTCACCGCGCAGTTGATCCTCGAGCGCCGGGCCGAGCACGCCGGCCTGGATCCGGGCGGCGCGGCTGACCCGGTCGATTTCGAGCACGCGGTTCATGGCGGTGAGGTCCAGCGCGACGACACCGGCGTAGACATCGCCAGAGTCGCCGTCGAAACGGGGTTCGACGCCACCGACGACCGAACTGCCGCCGCCGAACGGAATCACTGCGATTCGCTCGCCGGTGCACCAGTCCAGCACGTCGGCGACTTCGTTTTCCGCGGTCGGCCGCAGTACGGCGTCGACGACGTGGTCGACCCTGCCCATCAGGCAGCGCACCACGTCGCGGTAGGCCTGTCCGTGACTGTGCCGCACCCGGTCTGCCAGTTCGGTCGAGGCCAGGTGGGCCAGTGCCGACGGCGCGCTGACCCGCGGCGGTCGCACTCGGAGGCTTAGCAGCGGCGGTGCCTGGTGCAGCGTGAGATCGGCGTTTGGCAGCAACGTCTGGACTTGCCGGACCAACGCCTTGCGCTCGTCGGGACTGACAGCGTCCTCGACATTTCCCCAACCCCACCATGAGCGCGTCATTGACGCCGTGGCCTTTCGCCGCCAAGCAGAACAGCAGCCTCGCCGACGGTGGCGGCAACGATATCGCCGGGCGAAGTAACGTCGTGGATCAGGCCGACGGCCTGACCCACGATGACACTCGCAATGGTGTCGTCGTTTTCCTCGACCGCGCGGTGGTACCGCTTGGCGATACTCGCCCCGCTGGCGGACAGATCGGGTTCGGTGCCATTCCAGCGGTCGGTGAAGGCATTGCGCAGCACGCTCATCGGGTTTCGCTCCGGCCAACGGTAGCCGCGAAGGACGTCGTAAACCGTTGTACGGCAAGTACAGTCACCCGTGGCTGCCATAATTGCTTCGCAGGCTTGTGCAGTCGTCAACGCCTCGGTCGAAGCGTAGAGTCGCGTTCCCATCAGTACGCCGGCCGCACCGAGCATCAGCGCAGCGGCCAGCTCCCGACCGTCGGCGATTCCACCGGCGGCCAGCACAGGCGTTCTGATTCCGCGTGCAGCGATCAGGTCCTCCCGAAGGCCGGATCTTCTCAGCAAACGGTGTCGGATCGCCGAATGAAAGCATCACTGCCACGGGGTGATACGCCAATGCCAGATCGAGCAGCTGCGGCCGGGTGCTCAACGACCAGGTGATGAAGCCGCACCCCACCCGCGTCTCGTCCCCGTACCCGCCACCTATCAAACCCAGGCCGCCCGCTCGGCTGACTGCCGCGGCCAACCGGCCGCCTGCGACTGCGTCCATCGGCGCCGACACGATCGGATACTCGATGCCCACCAACTCGGTGGCCGCAGTAGAGATCGGCACTGACTGCCCTCCTCACCGGTGCGGGCACACCGGCCCGGTTCCCGCACCGAGTGTAGGAGTGGCTTCCCAGTACCAGAATCCAAGGCTTGCTTTTCGAACATATGTTCGATACACTGACCGTTGTGCCCCGCTCCGATCAGATCGCGCCGGCTGAAGTCGTGCGCGCCCGTATCCGCGCCGATTTGGATCTCGTCGACCGCGCACATGCCAGGCTTCGCTCGACCTGCACTGATCTGGTGGGCAACGCTTTTCGCATAGAGGTGGCCGAGCGGCTGGAAGCTCAGCAGCGCACCAACCGCGGTCTGTCCTACCGGATGTTCGGTGAAATCGCCGATCCCGCCGACGGACCCGACGACCCCGCGCTGCCCGCCGAGGTCAAGGTACGTGACCTGCTGTGGGCCCGACTGCGCATCACTCGCGGTGAGATCCGGCGCCGGTTTTGCGTTGCGGCCCGGATTCGGCCGCGCCGCACGCTCACCGGGCCGACGTTGCCGCCGGAACTGCCCGCACTCGGCGCGGCCGTCGAGGCCGGCGACGTCGGCGAGGACCATATCACCGCGGTGACCAGAGCCCTCGACGAACTGCCCGCTGCCGTCAGCTCCGCAGACCGCGACGACGCGGAGCGCAGACTGGTTGGCTACGCCACCAAGCAGGACGCGAAATTCGTGACCGTGATCGGCAACAAGATCGCCGACTGCCTCAATCCCGACGGCAACTTCACCGACGAGGACCGCGCTAGGCGACGCAGTCTGGTGCTGGGTCGCCAACGTGCCGACGGCATGAGCCGGATCAGCGGATTTCTCGATCCCGAAGCCCGTGCCTATCTTGAAGCCGTGACCGCGGCGGTGCGTCCGGGTCATCGCCTACCCGAGACACCTGCCGGCCGCGCGGCTGACGAGCGTGACACCAGATCGTCGGCACAGCGCTGCCACGATGCTCTCAAACGTGCGCTGCGCTATGGAATCAGCTCTGGAAAGCTCGGCACCCACCGCGGGGTACCCGTCACCGTGATCGTCACAACAACACTGGGTGAACTCGATCAGGCGGCCCGCGCCATCTGCGATCCCGGTGTCGAAATGCCCGCGCCCGCGCGCACCGGCGGCGGCAGCCGTTTGCCTATGCGTGATCTGATTCGGATGGCCGCCGAGTCGATGCACTACCTGGCGGTGTTCGCGGACCATTCCGCTCGGCCGCTATATCTTGGCCGCAGCAAACGTATCGCCACCACCGACCAACGCATCATCTGCTATGCCCGCGACCGCGGCTGCACCCGGCCCGACTGCCCAGAATCCGGCTATCGCTCTGAAGTGCATCACGCCCTCGACTGGGCCCGTGGCGGCACGACCGACGCCGACAATCTGTTCTTCGGCTGCCCGCCCGACCATGCCGCAGCGACCCGTGGCGACTACCTCACCACCGTCACCAAAGAGGCTCGTCTGGCCTGGTCCGACGGCACCGGGCCGCCCCGGGTCAATCACATTCACCACCCCGAAGAACTCCTCGGCGACGAGGAGGATCCGTAACTGCGTTATGCCTGCAATGCTGCTAATATGCAATCATGGTGGCGATAACGATCCGGGACATCCCGGACGACGTTCGTGACGAGCTTGCCGCACGAGCCGCACGGGCCGGGCAGTCTCTGCAGGAGTATCTACGCGGTGTCCTCGTCGCAACAGCGGAGAAGCCGACCGCTCGAGACGTCATCGCCCGTGCCCGCGCACGAGTGAACACCACCGGCGCCCGGCTGGACGTCCAGGCAATCCTCGCTGCAAAAGACGCCGACCGGCGGTGAGAGACCGGGTGGTCTGCGACGCATCCGCGGTGATAGCAGTCCTGTTGGATTGTGGGGCCGACGGTCAATGGGCCGCTCAGCGATTGGTCGGCGCAGAGCTTTTCGCGCCGGCACTGATGCCCTTCGAGTGTGCCAACATCATCAGACGATCAGCACTCGACAACGCGATCGGCTCCGACCAAGCGGCACAAGCGCATGCGGACCTCCTCGACTTGCCGGTCGACCTGTGGCCATACGACATGCTGGCGACCCGTATCTGGGAGCTGCGCGCCAACTTGTCGAGCTACGACGCGGCATACGTGGCTCTCGCAGAGATCTTGTCGGTACCGCTGGTAACCCTTGATCGGCGGATCCACGGGGCACCGGGGATTGCCTGCACCGTTATCGGCCCCGGCGACGGGTGAGAAAGCCCCGCTAACACAATCGCGGCGTGAGTCTTGCAGCAGCCGGGTGCCCGTGGGCGTCATGGTGAGGGGGAATCGGCCGATGACTGTGGTTTCGTCTCTTCTCTGAAGCATCGCTCAACGAAATTTCGGTCTCGCCCGCGCCCGTGACGGACGGCCGGGAACCCCGGATAAGCCGTCAAGCCCGCCGGTTCGCCGGCGGTCAAGCGTGGCCCCGCCCGTGGATGTCCGCCCGCTCGGTGAGGGCGCGCGCTTCTTCCTCGTTTGCGACCGAAGGCCCCGACCCCGGCAGCCGCTGACCGGCCACCTCGGGGGTGAACAGCAGGGTCACCAGACCGATAACGCCGGCGACCATCAGCATGTAGGCGGGCACCATCACATTGTGCAGGCCGTAGACCAGCGACTCGGCGATCAGCGGGGTGGTACCCCCGAACGCCGAGACCGAGATGTTGTACCCGATGGCCACGGCGCCGTAGCGCACCGGGGTGGGAAACAGCGCCGGCAGGGTGGCCGGCTCGGTGGCGTAGAAGCACAGCATCATCATGCCGATCAGCGAAACACCGACAAGGATTACCGGATAACCGTTGCCGAGCCGGATCAGCAGGAACGCCGGGACAGAGCCGACGATCAGCAACCCACAGCCGATCCGCATGATCGGTTTGACGCCGATTCGGTCAGACAACGTGGCCACAAAGACCACGGCCGACATCATGGCGAGCAGCACCACCCCGATCAGCATCAGCCCGGCGGTGCCGCCGATACGCCCGACCTCCTTGAAGTAGGTGGGTAGATACCCGGTGAGCATGTAACTGGTGATGTTGAACGTCATCACCAGGCCCATGCACACCAGCAGTGGCCGCCACTGCTGCACGACCGTGTGCTTGAACTGCTGCCAACCGCCCGAGCTGGACTCTTTCTGCATTTCCCGCATCGCCTCGAAGGCCGGCGACTCGTCGATGCGCATCCGCAGATACAGCGCGACGACGCCGAACGGCGCGCCCACCAGGAACGGCACGCGCCAGCCCCAGCTCAACATCTCATCAACCGATAGCCGGACCTTCAGCAAGGAAACCAGCACCGCTGCCACCAAGTAGCCGCTCAGCGTGCCCAGCGGCAGAAACCCGCCCAGCCGGCCGCGTCTGCGGTCAGGCGCGTGTTCGCCGATGTAGGTCATCGCACCGACGTATTCGCCGCCGGTGGAGAAACCCTGGGCCAATCGGGTGATGATGAGCAGGATCGACGCCCAGCCGCCGATCCTGCCGTGATCCGGCAGGATGCCGCTGACCGTCGTGGCCATCGTCATCAGCAGGATCGTCATGATCAGCACCCGCTTGCGTCCGATCCGGTCGCCGAGCGGGCCGAACACGAATCCGCCGAGCGGTCGGACCGCGAACGCCGCCGCCAGCGTGCCGAACGTGGCGATCAGGCCGACGCCGCTGGCGCTGTCGCCGGGATAGAACACTTGCGCGATCGTGGTGGCGAGAAAACCATAAACCCCGAAGTCGTACCACTCCATGAAGTTGCCGATCGCCGTACCGGCGATGGATCGCTGCAGCGCTTCCGGGTCGGACACCCTGATCTGGTCGCGCGTCCAGTGGGTGTCGCCGGCCGCGTGGCTAGCAGAGATCATCGGCACTTCAGTCTAGCGCCACTTCGGCTACAAGAAAGGCGTGGTAACCAGCCTCGAAGCGCTGACGCCCGAAATTATCAGCTGCACAACGACTTCCGATTTTCTGCTGCGCGCGTGCCGGGCAGCACAAAACGCCTCGTCAACTCTGTTGAGGTAATTCCGGCGGCGTCCCGATCACGCCTTCGACCGGCCTGCGGGCCTCGGCCTCGGCCTTGGCCACCGCCGCCACGATGGCGGGATCGGTCTCGGTGGAAAACCAGTCGGCGATCTCGTCGCTGTCGTCCTGGGGCCTGCGCTGGTCGTCGTCCACCGGCGACGGCTGATAGCGGAACACCCCGTCGTCGCCGGGCGCGCCCAGCAGTTTGGCAAAGCCTTGCAACGCCGAACCGAAGTCGCTGGGCACCACCCAGACCTTGCTGGCCTGGCCCTGCGCGATCTGCGGCAGCGTCAACAGATACTGATAGGCCAACAGCTCGGGGGTGGGCCGGGCGGCCTTGATCGCGGCAAACGTCTTCTCGATCGCCTTGGACTGACCTTGGGCCTGCAGATACGCCGCGGCCCGCTCACCCTGTGCGCGCAACATCCGCGACTGTCGGTCGGCCTCGGCAGCCAGGATCGCGGCCTGCTTGGCGCCCTCCGCCGCAAGAATCTGGGCCTGTTTTTCACCCTCGGCCTGTTTGATCGCCGACTCGCGTTGCCCTTCAGCGGTCAAGATCATCGCCCGCTTCTCGCGGTCGGCCTTCATCTGTTTTTCCATCGAAGCCTGGATCGACGGCGGTGGGTCGATGCTGCGCAATTCGACCCGTGCCACCCGCAGCCCCCAGCGGCCGGTCGCCTCGTCGAGTACCCCGCGCAGTTGGTTGTTGATCTGGTCTCGCGAGGTCAACGTCTGCTCGAGGGTCATGCCACCGACGACGTTACGCAATGTGGTGGTGGTCAACTGCTCGACACCCACGAGGTAGTTGTTGATCTCATACACGGCCGCCCGGGGATTGGTGACCTGGAAGTAGACCACGGTGTCGATGGCCAGCGTCAAATTGTCCTCGGTAATCACCGGCTGCGGCGGGAAGGACACCACCCGCTCGCGCAGGTCCACCCGCGCCCGGACCCGGTCGATGAACGGCACCAACAGTGTCAACTGCCCGCTGACCGTGCGGCTGTAGCGGCCCAGCCGCTCGATCACCGCCGCCTCGGCCTGCGGAATCAGCGCCACCGACTTGGCCACCACGACGACCGCAAACAGCACCAAGACAGCCGACAACACCAAACCGGCAACCACAGCAACTCCTTTTCTTAGGTGCTTTTCCAGACCACCGCGGTAGCTCCGTCGATGTGCATGACGGTCACCCGCTCGCCGGGTTGATAGACGTCGGTGTCGTCGAGCGGCCGCGCCGTCCATACCTGCCCGTCCAGCTTGACCTGCCCCTGGTCGCATGCGACGCGGTCGAGAACCAGTGCGGTCTTGCCTTCCAGGGCCTCCACGCCGGTCGGTACGCCCGCCGCGGGGGTCAACCGTCGTCGCAGCCCGGGCCGGACCACCGTCAGCAGCAACACCGACATCACGAGAAAAACTCCGCCGCCGACCCAGACCGGTCCACCCACCAGCCAACTGCTCACCGCCGCGGCCAGCGCCCCGCCACCGAGCATCAGCAAGAACAGGGTGCCGGTCAGCGCCTCCGCACCGGCCAGCCCCAATGCGGCGATCAGCCACACCAGACCGGCGGACATGCCGACAGGATATCGCGCACCCGGCCCCGATCACGGCGGACAACTAGACTGCGCACCATGTGGTGTCCCAGTGCGACGCTCTCGGTGTGGGCCAGCGCCTGGCTTGCCGGCAAGGCTGCGCCCGACGACGTCCTCGACGCGTTATCGCTCTGGGCGCCAGCGCAATCGGTTACCGCCTATGACGCGGTGGCGGCGGGTCACGCCGGGTTGCCGTGGCCGGATGTGAACGACGTCGGCGCAGTCTGGTTGCTGCAGACCCTGCGCAGCGCGGCCGGCCGGGCGATCCACCCCGCCGCACCCGCTGTCAACTTGGTGTTGCCGGTGCCCGGAGATGTCCGGGGCCTGGTAGCGGGAACCCATTTCGAGCAGGACGCGCTGGCCGCCGGCGAAGCGGTGATCGTATCGGGTCCCGACGACGCGACGACGGCCGTCGGCGTGGTTCCGGAGTTCAGATACGACGACGCTGATGACGACGCGGGCATGCCTGCCGTGTGCGCGCTGTCGTGGACCGTCTACTCGTTGCCCGCTCTGCCGGACCTCGAGCACCACGAGCTGGCCGAAACCGAATACCAGCTGCGCGCTGCCGTGCGGTCGGCGACCGAGGCGCTCACCGCTATCGGGCCGGGAGCCGCCGGTGTCGACGTCGACGATCCACGCGGACGCGTCGAACAACTGCTGGAAACCACCCGGCACCATCGCGTGCCCGACCATGCGCCGTCGCGTGCGGTGCGGGTATTGGAAACCGCTGCCCGCGTCGATGCGATCATCACGGTCGGCACCGGGTCGACGCGGCCCTGGTCGTCGTCGCAGGCGCAGATTGCCGGTGACACGCTGCGGCCGCTGGCGCAGGTGGTGCGCTCGGCGCGGATAGCTGCGGTCAGCGCGATCCTGCGGTCGGCCTGGCTGGGCTGACCACCTCCGCCACGCAGTGCGGCGGCCCGCATGGCGTTCCGTTCACACTGGCCCCGCAGCCCGGCACCGGGTCGGAGCCGGTGACCCGGGTGGGCTCGCGGCCGTCGCGCAGCTCCTCGATCAAGTCCTTGGCCAGCCGGGCAAATCGCCGGTCGGCGTTGGGCGTAGCGGCCCGCGCAAACGCGACCCCGGCCGCGGTGGCCGCCGAGCGCAGTTCGTGGTCAAGATCCCACACCACCTCGATGTGGTCGGCTACGAAGCCGATCGGGCAAACGATGACGGCCTTGACGCCGGCGCCGGCCAACGCGGCGAGGTGATCGCCGACATCGGGCTCCAGCCATCGGACATGCGGTGGGCCCGAACGCGACTGCCATACCAGGTCGTAATCGGCGTAGCCGGCAGCCGCCGCGACAAGCCTGGCGGCATAAGCGACTTGGCGGCTGTAGAGATTCGGGCCGAGGCCTCGGTCGGCGGCCACCGGAATCGAATGTGCGGTAAACACCAGCCGCGCGTCCTCGGGCACGGTTTCAGCGGCGTTGACGATGGCTTCGGCGAACATCTCGACAAACAGTGGGTGATCGAAGTACGGCCGCAGCTTGACCAGTTCCGGTGCGCGCTCACCGGCCACCCGGCGGGCCCGGGCAATGTCTTCGACGTATTGCGTGCAGCCGGAGTAGCCGCTCCAGGCCGAGGTGACAAATACTGCTGCACAACCGATCCCGTCGTTCCGCATGGACCTGACAGTGTCTTCGACGTAGGGTGCCCAGTTGCGGTTACCGAAGTAGACCGGCAGGTCAAGTTCGGCGCGCAAGGACTCCGTCAACGCGCGGTTGATGCCGTTGATCGGCGACACTCCGCCGAAGTGCAGGTAGTGCTCGGCGACTTCGTCAAGACGTTCCGGCGGTACGTCACGGCCGCGGGTGACGTTGTCCAAGAACGGCCGCACCTGCTCGGGGCCCTCGGGGCCGCCGAACGACAGCAGCAGAACAGCATCAAAGCGCATCACAACAACTGGGTGTGCGCCCCGCCGTCGGCGTAGATGATGTCACCCGTGGTGGCCGGCAGCCACTCGGACAGCACGGCACACACCGTCTTGGCAACCGGGGTGGCATCCTTCATGTCCCAGCCGATCGGCGCCCGCTGGTCCCAGCCCTGCTCGAGCAGCTGCATCTGGCCGCTGGCCTCCTCACCGAGCGCACCCCCGACGATAGCGCTCATCGCCAGCGTCCGAATCGGTCCGGCAGCAACCAGATTCGAACGCACTTTGTATTTCCCGGCCTCACGCGCCACGAACCGGTTCACCGACTCGAGCGCACTCTTGGCCACCGTCATCCAGTTGTAGGCCGGCATCGCCCGACTCGGGTCGAAGTCCATGCCGACAATGGCGCTGCCCGGGCTCATGATCGGCAGCAGCGCCTTGGCCAGCGAGGCGTACGAATACGCCGAGATATGAATGCCTTTGGCGACATCCTCGTAAGGCGCAGCCAAAAACGGGTTGATGCCCATCCCGCTGGGCGGCATGAAACCGATCGAATGCACCACGCCGTCAAGCTGATTGCCCTCACCGATCACCTCGGTCACCCGGTCGGCCAGGGTCGCCAGGTGCTTCTCGTTTTGCACGTCGAGTTCGAGCAGCGGGGGTTTCTGTGGGAGCCGGTCGAGAATGCGCTCGATCAGGCGCAGCCGGTCGAAACCGGTGCACACCAGTTGAGCGCCCTGTTCCTGGGCCACTCGGGCGATGTGGAACGCGATCGACGCGTCGGTGATAATCCCGGTGACCAGAATCCGTTTGCCTTCGAGCAGTCCTGCCATAACCGTCCTCATGTGGTGGGGGGTACGCGGGCTCAGTGACCCATGCCGGCGCCGCCGTCGACCGGAATCACCGCGCCGGAGATGTAGCTGGCGTCCTCGGAGGCCAGGAAGCTGACCACGCCGGCGACTTCTTCGGGTCTGCCGATGCGGCCCAGCGGAATCGCCTGCTGTGCCATCTCCTGGTATCGAGGTTCCATGGCGCGGGTCATCTCGGTGTCGATGAAACCGGGGGCCACCACGTTGGCGGTGATCGACCGCGACCCCAATTCCCGGGTCAGCGAGCGGGCCATGCCGACCAGCCCGGCCTTCGACGCGGAGTAGTTCGCCTGTCCCGGCAGGCCGGTCAACCCGACCACGGAACCCATGAAGATGTAGCGCCCGAACCGCTTTTTGACCATGTTGCGTGAGGCCCGCTTGGCGACCCGGAACACACCGGTGAGGTTCGCGTCGATGACCTTGTAGAACTGCTCCTCGCTCATCCGCATGATCAACATGTCGGAGGTGATACCGGCGTTGGCCACGAGCACCTCGACCGATCCCTGGTGTTCCTCGACGGCGGTGAAGGCGGCGTCGACAGCGTCGTAGTCGGTGACGTCACACTCGACGCCGAACAAATCTTCGGGCGCACCCGATGACCGGTGGGTCACCGCCACCTGGTGCCCGTCGGCGGCCAGCCGGCGCGCCACGGCCAGCCCGATCCCCCGGTTCCCGCCCGTCACCAGGACCGAGCGGGAGACGAACGGCGGCCGAGCCGCGGTAGGCGGTTCGGGAGTATGCGCGGTGGCTGCGTCAGTCACCCCGTCAACTTAGCGCCTCGGTTCACCGTGCCGAGACGGGGCCGTTTCGCCGCAAACGTTCGGCCGGACGGCGCTTGGGGTTACCGACACCGCCCGCGCTGCGAAGGACGATGTCGACCGCCGCCTCGATGACGTCGTCATCGGGCACCGTGCCGAACATCAGCGATGGGCAGGCGACGACGCCGGAGAGCATGGAGACGGCCGCGTCCAGCTGTGGACCCTCGAAGGCTTCCGCGAGGATGGTCCGGATCGGTCGTTGACCCTCGGAATTGACCTCGTTTCTGATCCGATGCATCGCGTCGACCGTCGCCCACTGGGCCATCGCGGAGAGCACCCGGTCGAGCCGCAGGTCGAGCACCCCCTGCCGAAACGCCTTGAGCTGCCCGACCAGATCGGCCCGGATATCGCCGGTGCGTTCGTGCTGCTTGACGCCCCGAAGCGTCTCCAAGGCCAAGGCCGCGAGGTCGGACCTCGATGGCCAGTGCTTGTAGAGGGTTGTCTTCGAGTAGCCGGCCCTCTCGGCGACATGGGCATGCGTGAGGGCCTCGGACCCCTCCCCTGTCAACACGTCGAAGGCTGTGCGCGCAACATCGGCCCGGGTTCGGGTGATCCGGGCGTCCTCGTCCGGATCGCCCGTTTGGCGGCCATGGGTTTGGCGGCCATGGGTAGGTGTCATCCGAGGGTCCTTCCCCGCTGCACGCGGTCTGGATGTGTCACAGCTGATCCCAAAAAATACCCGATGAACACATTGACCAGAATTAACCGACCAATCCACTACTGGATTTTGTGTTCATTAGTGTACTGTCTGTATTGTCCCTCTTTCCAACACGTTCAAAGGTTCGACGATGATCCCTGAGGAACTGACCCGGTCCCAATTCGACACGGTCTACAACGTCCTGTCCTTCTCCGTCGCGGCCCAGCTGTTCACCGCGATTTTCCTGCTGGCGACGCAGGCACGGGTGCTAGCCCGATACCGGCAGGCCGTGGTGATCTCCGCGATCGTCTGCGGCATCGCCGCCTACCACTACTTCCGTATCTTCGACTCGTTCAGGGGGGCGTTCGTCACGACCGCCCAGGGCGGACGCGGCACCTACGTCCAAGCGGTCGGGCAGTCGTTCAACGAGGCTTACCGCTATGTCGACTGGTTCCTCACGGTGCCGCTGTTGCTGACCGAGCTCGTCGTCGTTCTGGCGTTGTCGCGCAAACTGCAGAACTCGCTCCTGTACCGGCTCATTCCCGCGTCGGCGCTGATGATCGGGCTCGGCTATCCCGGGGAAATCAGCGGCGACAACGTCGTGCGCAACGTCTTCGGGCTGCTGTCCACGATTCCCTTCCTTTACATCCTCTACGTGTTGTTCGTCGAGCTGACCCGCTCGCTGGATCGTCAGCCCGCGGCCGTGCGCAACACCGTCGGCGGTATCCGGTTCTTGTTACTGGCCACCTGGGGCGTCTACCCCATCGCCTACATCATTCCGCTTTACGCCTCCCATGCGGGAGCCGCGGCGTGGGTGGCCAAGCAGGGCGGCTACTCGGTGGCCGACATCTTGTCCAAGTGCCTCTACGGCCTGCTGATCTACCGGATCGCCCGCCTGAAGTCCATGGACGACGACCCTGGCTTCGCGGCCGAGGAGGGCGTGCACGGCGATGATCAGCGCGTGATGGTGTCGGCTTAGCGCAATCAGCGCACTGGCAAGGCAGGTTCGCATGGTTACCGCAAGCCGCACACGCCTCGAGGGCGCGTTCCCTGCGGCGACCGGCCCGTGCGGCCAGGTGTCCCCGACCCCGACCACGTGGCAGCGATCCCCACTGGCGACCGCTGCCACGTGGTCGAGATGGGTGGTGTCGGGCACGGCGCTGGTGGCGAGCGTCCACGTGATCGGGTTGCCCGCCGTCCCGGCACCGGTCGTACTGGCGGTTGCCGGCTTGGCCCTGATGGCCGGAGTCCCACACGGCGCGGCGGATCACGCAATCGCCACGTGCCTGGCCGGTGGCCGACCCGTCGTCGCCGTCGTGGCCGCTTACGTCGGCGTGACAGCTGGTGCGTGGGCGCTGTTGTGGTGGGCCGGTCCGATCGCGCTGATCGCGGTGCTGGCATTGAGCACGCTGCACTTCGGCCTCGGCGAGCTCGAAGTCGCACGCCAGCTGACCGGCTGGCGACCGCCGTGCCTGGTGACCCTTGCGATCGTCGTCGCCGGATCCGGCGCGCTGCTGCTGCCTCTGGCTCGTTGCGGCGACCAGCTGGGGGCGGTGGCGAGGGCCATCTCACCGAGTCTTGCCCGAGCGCTCGGCTGGGCACCGATGCAGATCGGTCTCGTGGTGGTGTGGCTGTTGGCGGCGCTGGTCGCGCTGATCGCTTCGCTGCGGACTGCTCATCGCGCGGTCGCGCTCGACGTCCTGATCCTCGGCGCAGTCGGGGTGCTCGCGCCACCGCTGCTCGCTTTCGCCGTCTGGTTCGGCGGCTGGCATTCGCTGCGCCACTGCGCGCGGCTGCTGACCATCGAGCCGGGCTGCGCGGCGCTGCTTGCCGCGGGCCGACGCCGCAAAGCGGTCCTGCGGCTGATCCGACTCGCCACGGTGCCAACGCTTGCGGCGTGGACGGTATTCGCCGCGCTCGGCTGGTTCACGGCGGCGGCGTCAGATCCGTCCACGGTCTTGGCCCCGGTCTTACGGCTTCTGCTCGCGCTGACGGTGCCGCACGCACTGGTCGTCCACTGGGCAGACCGCAATACCCACCGCGAAGACGTCCTGTCAAACAAATTGGGGGGCACACCTGATGAGTTCTAGACCCGCTACGGGTACCACACTCGCGCGCCAGGCCGAGGCGATCGACACCCGCTATCACCCCGCGGCGGCGCTGCGGCGCCAACTGAACAAGGTTTTCCCGACGCACTGGTCGTTCCTGCTCGGCGAGGTTGCACTGTACAGCTTCGTCGTGCTGCTGATCACCGGCGTGTACCTGACCTTGTTCTTCGATCCGTCGATGACCCAGGTCACCTACGACGGCGTCTACCAGCCGCTGCGCGGGGTGGAGATGTCCAAGGCCTACGCCTCGGCGCTGGACATCTCGTTCGAGGTTCGGGGCGGGTTGTTCGTGCGCCAGATCCATCACTGGGCCGCGCTGCTGTTCGCCGCCGCGATCATGGTGCACCTGGCCCGTGTCTTTTTCACCGGCGCGTTTCGCCGGCCTCGCGAGGCCAACTGGGTGATTGGGTCGCTGCTGCTGATCCTCGCCATGTTCGAGGGCTTCTTCGGCTACTCGCTGCCGGATGACCTGCTGTCGGGAACCGGTCTGCGGGCCGCGTTTTCCTCGATCACCTTGGGGATTCCGCTGATCGGCACCTGGCTGCACTGGGCGCTGTTCAATGGGGATTTTCCCGGCGACGTCATCATCCCGCGCCTGTACGCCATTCACATCTTGCTCTTCCCGGGCATCATGTTGGCGCTGATCGGGCTGCACCTGGCCTTGGTGTGGTTCCAGAAGCACACCCAGTTCCCCGGGCCGGGTCGCACCGAGCGCAACGTCGTGGGCGTGCGGGTGATGCCGGTGTTCGCCGTGAAGTCCGGAGCCTTCTTCGCCGCAATCCTGGGACTGCTGGGCCTGATGGGCGGGCTGCTGCAGATCAACCCGATCTGGAACCTCGGTCCCTACCAGCCTTCTCAAGTCTCCGCGGGCTCACAGCCGGACTTCTACCTGATGTGGACCGACGGTCTGGTCCGGTTATGGCCGGCGTGGGAGTTCTACTTCTGGCACCACACGATTCCGGCCGCCGTGGCCGTCGCGGTTTTGATGGGCGCCATTTTTATCGTGCTGATCGCGTATCCGTTCCTGGAAAAGCGGTTCACCGGTGACCACGCTCACCACAACCTGCTGCAGCGTCCCCGCGATGTCCCGGTTCGTACGTCGATCGGAGCGATGGCGATCGCGTTCTACATCGTGCTCACGTTCTCGTCGTTCAACGACATCATCGCCTACAAGTTCAACATCTCCTTGAACGCGATGACGTGGGTGGGGCGCATCGGGATGGTGGTGCTACCGCCGATCGTCTACTTCGTCAGCTACCGCTGGTGTGTCAGTTTGCAGCGCAGCGACCGCGCGGTGCTCGAGCACGGCATCGAAACCGGCATCATCAAACGCCTGCCGCACGGTGCCTACGTCGAACTGCATCAACCGCTAGGTCCCGTCGACGACCACGGCCACCCCATTCCGCTGGAGTATCAGGGCGCCCCGGTTCCCAAGCGGTTGAACAAACTCGGCCTGGGCGGGCGGCCGGGCTCGGGCAGTCTCCTGTTCGCCGATCCGCCGGCCGAAGCGAAGGCACTGCGCGACGCGGCCCACGCCGTTGAACAGCGTGCCCTGACGGCGCTGCGCGGACGCCAGAACGGCGCCGAAGCCAACGGGCACCACCGGGGCGGCTAGGAACAAAGTCCGGCGCGCGCTGCCAGGAGGGTGACGCTCGCGGTGTGTGCGATGAGGTTCTCGTCGATGGGGTCGCCGGTTGTGACCATGCGATAGAACAGCGGTGCCCGGAAAGTGGTGAGCAGTGCGTCGGGATCACAGTTTGCTGGAAGTTCACCTCGATCGATCGCTCGGGCGACGACGGGGATCATGCGCGCGGCCTGGTAGTCGAAGTAGCGTCGGGCTGTTTCGCGGAGCTGGGCGGATCGCAGGCCCGCTGTGAGGACGAGTGCGACGACCTGGCGCCCGACGCCCCCGTTGAGTGCCTCGGCCAGTTCGGCGCCGAGCGCGAGCAGGTCGCTGTCGATGCTGCCGGTATCGGGAGCCGGGATGGCCTCGACCGACCACGTCATGAGCGCATCAACCAGCAGATCATCCAGCGTCGGCCACCGGCGATAGATGGTGGTCTTGTTTACCCCGGCGCGCAAGGCGACCGCCTCTACGCTCAGCGCTGCGTAGCCGCCGTCGATCAGCTCACTCATCGTGGCCGTAAGGATCGCCTCACGGACCCGCGCGCTTCGACCGCCAGTGCGAACACCTTGAAAGGCCTGCTGCTTTCCCACTAATCGCATCTCCTGTTGCTTTAATGACCAAGGTGTGCCACCCTCACTGTATAGCACCACCAAGTTGCTTTAATCGGGAGGCATGGTCATGCGTTTCATCTTCGACACCGACGAATCGTTCTCGTTCGAGACGTTGCGTGCGGTGGGATACACCGCCTACGGCGGCGCCGACATCGGCGAGGTGCTCGCCACCGCGAAACGCATCACGCCTGGCGACCCAGAGTCGTGGTATCGCGAATGGCGGGCCCTGGCCGACCGGATAGCGGGTATCGCCGATCACTGTGCCGCCAGCGGGCATGCGGTCAGTGCCAGCGGCGCCTACCTGCGCGCGTCCAACTACTACCGGGTCGCCGAGTTCTACCTTCGCGATGATCCAGAAAACGATCCGCGCGTGGCGGACACCTCCTCACGGGCGACCGAGACATTTCGCGCCGCGCCCGAAATCCAGGCACGATGGGCTCGGGTTCCTATCCCCTACGAGGGAATCGAGCTGGAGGGCTATTACCTCAACGTCAGCGGAGACGAGCCCGGGCCCACGCTGCTCGCGCACGGCGGGTATGACTCGACGGTCGAAGAGATGTTCTTCGCTGTCGGGGAAGCCGCGCGGCGGTATGGCTGGAACTGCCTGATCTTCGAAGGTCCCGGCCAAGGCGCAGCGTTGCGGCAGAACAAGTTGCTGTTCCGCCCCGACTGGGAGGCCGTGGTCACCCCGGCGGTGGATGTTGCCATCAACCTTCGCGGGGTCGACCCCGAACGCATCGCGCTGCTTGGGATGAGCATGGGTGGCTACCTGGCGCCCCGCGCGGCCGCCTTCGAGCACCGGATCGCGGCGTGTATCGCCTACGACGGCGTGTTCAACATGGCCGCGGCTCTGCCAAAACCACAGGGAAACGACGGTGATTCGACGGAATCAGCTGCAGCCCTGGATAGTTTGATCGCCCGCCGAACGGAGCAGCCGAGTTCGCTGCGGTGGCTGTTGTCCAACGCGTTGTGGACTACCGGGGTAACGACCGGCCGAGAGCTGATCGATGAGTTCAGCAAGTACGACATCAGCGGGGTCGCGGATCAGATCACGTGTCCCACGCTGGTCTGCGAGGCCGAAAACGACCAGTTCTTCGCCGGGCAGCCGGCCCAGCTGTACGAGGCGCTCCGCTGCCCGAAAACGTTCTTGACGTTTACCGCCGCCGAGGGTGCCGAAGAACACTGCCACGAGGGAGCGCTGACGCTGTTCCATCAGCGGATGTTCGACTGGCTCGACGACACCCTCAGGACCTGAGGGCCTCGCCGTCACGACAGCACATTGCCGTAATCACCACTGCCGCAGACTGTCCCGCCAGACACCACACCGAGCGAATAAAGGACACGTGCGATGACAGTTTTCCCTTTTCCAGATCTTGACGCCGAGAAGAAGGCACAATACGAGCTTTTCCCGATCAACCTGACACGAATGATGCTGCACACCCAGGGGCTGACCCTACCGTACTGGCGCTACGCGTTGGGCTTTCGTAACGCCAAGATCACGCCGACGGTCCGCGAGCAGGTGATCGTGCGGGTTGGCGCGGTCACCGGTTGCGAATACCAACTCGTTCAACACAAATCGGAAGCCCTGCGGACCGGCACCAGTGAAGAGGTGCTGGCCGACCTGATCAATCCACAGCGTCAGCAGTTTGACAATACGGCGCTGACATCGCTGGTCCACTACGTCGACTCGCTGGTGACGAATATTGGCGCCGAACAGCACACCCTCGACACGCTTCGAAAGCATTTCCCCGACAACGAGGTTGCCGAGATCACGTTGCTGGCCGGCACCTATGTCTTATGCGCCGCGTTCCTCAAATCACTGCAGGTCCCCCTCGATGACGGACCCGTTGACTGGGACGCCGCCGACGCCTGGATGAAGAAGGAACGATTCTGGTGACGAACGACCTAGAGGTCATCGAGAACTACATCCAGCGGTGCACCAACTGGGGCCGCTGGGGTCCAAACGACCAGCTGGGCACGGTCAACCTCATCACCCCGGAGAAGATCCGCGAAGCCGCAACGCTGGTGAAGCTGGGCAAAACTATCTCGTTGACCATGCCCTACGACGAGCACGGTCCGCAAACTGGCTACCTTGGCAGAGCCAATCCCCATCTCTACCAGCTCACTTCGGGACCTGGGTATCTCGTGGGCGAGCAAGAAAGAGTAGAAACACAGACCCTGGCCGACTGGCGAAGCTCGACCGGGCAACCCACGGCCGGCTACTACGACGACGTTCTGGTCATGCCCACCCAATCCGGCACCCAGTGGGATGCACTGTGCCACTTCTTCTGGCGCGGCCACATGTACAACGGTCATCCAGCTGCCGACGCCGGAACAGCGGGCAGCCGCAGCAACGGCGTGCAGAACTACACCGGCAAGATCATCACCCGCGGGGTGTTCGTCGATCTCGCCGATCACCGCGGCGTCGACAGCCTCAAGCCCGGTTATGCCATCACCACCGATGACCTCGACGAGTACCTGGCCGCCAAAAACCTCGACATCCGTCCCGGCGACGCTCTGATCATCCGCACCGGATTCATGAGTGCTCGACGCGGGAACTGGGGAGACTACGCCGGCGGCGCATCACCGGGACTGTCCCTGCACACCGCTCCATGGCTCCGTGACAAAGACATCGCCGCTATTGCCACCGATACCTGGGGAATTGAGGTACTACCCAACGAGATCGATGTCTGGCAGCCACTACACGTGGTCAGCCTCGCCCATACCGGACTGGCATTCGGCGAGATGTTCGACCTCGACGCGCTGTCAGCCGACAGCAAGGCCGACGAAATCTATGAGTTCATGTTTTCGGCCTCACCTCTTCCCCTGACCGGCGCTTCCGGGAGCCCGGTCTCGGCGCTAGCCATCAAGTAACATGAGAGAAGCTCCGCGAGTTCACCGCGAAAAGCTTGACCTGGGCTTTTGCCGCGAAGATTGGCAGCGTCTCGAGACACGCCGAAGTCTTGTCAAAGTAGCCAGGCGTGTCTTGTCAATCTTCGCTGCATCTCGACACGGTCGGCTCAGCGGAAGCGGATGCTCATTTTCGCCAGGCCGAAGATCTTCCGGCCCGCCCGACTTCGCGGCGACAATGACCACACCGGAGCGGGCCGCCGGGTCCAGCGACTTGATCCGGCCACTGAATTCGATGTCGGGGCCCTCGTTGGCCGATACGATCACGGGCTGGGACAACCAAGACCACCGAACAGATCATCGAAGCACTCGGACGACTAATGAAACGAATTAGCGGTGCGGGACACTGGCAGGCGGTCGCCGGGGCCCGCCGCCTGGTGCGCCCAGCGTGACGTCAGGGCGAAATTTCGGGCAAGTTTTCGCCCTGACGTCCCGCTCGACGCGACAAGCCGAGAAAAGTCAGCCGGGCAGGCGGCGGTTGATCAGCAGTGCGGCCAATGCGGCCAACGCCAGCACCAGCGAACCGAGTCGCAACCAACCGACGCTGGCGTCGCCGCGGATGGTTTCGTAGCCGATCTGCTGCTGCAGATTGGCATACACCTCTTTGAGCTGCGCAAGATTGGACGCGGTGTAGTTGTTGCCGCCGGACAGCTCGGCGACCTTTTTCATCGTGGTGTTGTCGACGGGCACCGGCTGACGCTGACCGTTGATGTCCACAAAGCCATACGGCGTGCCGAACGAAATCGTCGAGATCGGCACACCCTGGTCCTTGGCGGTCCGCGCCGCGGTGAACGCCCCCTTGGGGTTGTCGGGGTTGGTCGGCACTGTCTCCTTGCCGTCGGAGAACAGCACGATGCGGGCCGGCGGCGGAGTGTCGCCGCCGCCGATCACCGCGCCGACGGTGGCAATGGCTTGCAGCGCCGTGAAGATGGCCTCGCCGGTCGCGGTGCGATCGGCGAACTGCAGCTTGGAAAGTGCGGCCGTGGTCGCCGCCCGGTTGGTTGTCGGTTGCACCAGAACCGTCGCGGTGCCCGCGTAGGCGATCAGCCCCAAGTTGATACCCGGGGTCAGCTCGTTGGCGAAATCCTTGGCGGCCTCTTCCGCGGCGACCATCCGGTTGGGTTGCACGTCGGTGGCGCGCATCGACTGCGACACGTCGATCACCAGCATCACCACCGCGCGGTTGCGCGGAATGCGCACATCGCGAGTCGGTCCGGCCATCGCGATCGTCAACAGCGCCATGGACGCGATCAGAAGGATTGCCGGCAGGTGCCGCCAGCGGGTGGGCCGCTTGGGCGCGACGCTGTCCAACAGCTCCATGTTGGCGAACCGCAGCATCCGGCGCTGCCGGGCCACCTGCGCGATGATGTACAGCGCGGCCAGTCCGAGAACCACCAACAGGAACAGAAAAAACCACGGGTGCGCGAACCCGGTCAGGGTCATCGGCCCGAGCACCGGCACCGTCATGACAGACCTGTCGTGGTGCCGGTCACTGGCTGCCCGCCAATGCGCCCCGTCGGCGCGACGCGACGAAACGGACGATATCGGCGATCCAGTCGCGATCGGTGCGCAGCGACAGCAACGGCGCCCCGCAACCGCGCATGGTGCGCGCCACCTCGGCGCGATGTGCGGCCGCAGCCTTGGCGAAGTCGTCACGCAGCTGCGAATCGATGGTGAATTCGCGGGTCACCCCGGACTCGGCATCCTGCAGAATGACGTCGCCGACGTCGGGCAACTCGACATCGCGGGGATCGAGCACCTCGATGCCCAGCACCTCATGGCGCGCCGCGATCGCGCGCAGCGGACGCACCCAGTTGATCGGGCCGAGGAAGTCGCTGATGATCACGGCCATCCCGCGGCGGCGTTCCGGGCGGCGCAGCGCGTCGATGGCCACCGCCAGGTCACCGCGCACGCCCACCGGCGCCTTCGGGGTGGTGGCGATGGTGCGCAACAGCTTTTGCTCGTGCAGACGTCCGGAGCGGGCCGGCACCCGGGTCAGCTGCGCCCCGGTGGCGATCAGCGCGCCGAGCCGGTTGCCGCCGCCGCTGTTGAGGAAGGTGATGGCCGCCGCGGCGGCCACCGCTAGGTCGCGTTTCTCGCAGACCGCGGTGCCGAAATCCAGGCTGGCCGACATGTCGATCACCATCCACGTCTCCAATTCCCGGTCGGCGATCATCTGCCGGACATGCGGGTGGGTGGTGCGCGCGGTGACCGCCCAATCCATCCGCCGCACGTCGTCACCGGGCTGATACAGCCGCGACTCCCCCGGTTCGGAACCCGGCCCGGGGATCAGACCCTGGTAATCACCGTGCAGCACACCGTCGAGCTTGCGCTTGACGGTCAGCTCCAGGGTGCGCAGCGCCGCCGACAGCTTCGGGTCCTCGATCTGCCCGCGCTGCATCGACGGTGGGGCAAGAGCCGTAGGCTTGGCCCCGGCACGGTTGGTCTGGGTCACCGACCGCTGGCCGCCGTCGCAGTCTGCATCACCGGGGCCACCGAATGCCCTTGCGCAGGAACGGCGTTGACTTGCGGCAGCGCGACGGTCTGTAGAACGCGGTTGATGACGATCTCCGGCGAGATTTCGTCGGCGAGCGCGTCGTAGGTCAACACCAACCGGTGACGCAGCACGTCGGGAATGACCTCGACGACGTCCTGCGGGATCACGTAGTCACGGCCGCGCACCAGCGCCAGCGAGCGGGCCGCGGCGATGATGCCCAACGAGGCGCGCGGTGACGCGCCGAACGAGATCCAACTCCGGACGTCGTTCATGCCGAGCTGCTCGGGTTGGCGAGTGGCAGTCACGACGCGGACCACGTAGTCGACCAGAGCATGATGGACGAAATTGTTGGCAGCGATGTCCTGCAGCCGCAGCAGATCGCCGGTGCTCAGGATCTGCTTGGGCTCTGGTGGCTTGACGCCCATCCGGTAGATGATCTCCCGCTCCTCCTCCGGAGAGGGATAGCCGACGTTGATCTTGAACAGGAAGCGGTCCCGCTGAGCCTCGGGCAGCGGGTAGACCCCCTCGTGCTCGATCGGGTTCTGCGTCGCCATCACCAAAAACGGGCTGGGCAGCGGGAAGGTCTTGCCGCCGATCGACACGTGGCGTTCCTGCATGACCTCCAGCAACGCCGACTGCACCTTGGCCGGTGCGCGGTTGATCTCGTCGGCCAGCAGGAAGTTCACCACCACCGGGCCGAGCTCGGTGTCGAACTCTTCCTTGCCCTGCCGGTAGATGCGAGTACCGATGATGTCGGTGGGCACCAGGTCGGGGGTGAACTGGATCCGCGCGAACGTTCCGCCGACCACCCGCGCGAAGGTCTCCACCGCCAGGGTCTTGGCGACTCCAGGCACACCCTCGAGCAGCACGTGGCCCTTGGACAGCAGGCCGACAAGCATGCGCTCGACGAGCTGGTCCTGGCCGACGATGATCCGTTTGACCTCGAAGATCGCCCGCTCCAGGGTGTGCACCTCGGCAGCCAGTCCGTTACCGGCGCCCGACGGTGCCGCGTGCGCCGGCACCGGGTGTGGTTCGCCGGTGCCCGGGTAACCGCTGACGCCACCTGCTGATGTCATCGACACAACCTCCACAGCTCTCTTGCGACACGACTGCTCACACGACGAACGTCGCGGGGCAGCGGCGTGCCCGCGTTCAACTATTCCAGGCCGCCCCGGTTCCGTCGACGTGGCGGTCGGCCCGAGCCGTCGGGGACGGCCCGAGCAGGCGGTCAGTACTCGATGATCCGGGCCAGATATGGCGACATCCCGGCAGTTCGGACCGGGCTGACGGTCACCTTACCCGCACTGCCCGACGCCTCCAGCATCTGGCCGTGCCCGAGATAGATCGCCACATGCTGGCTGCCCCCGGGACCATAAAAGATCAGGTCACCACGCTTGGCCTGGGCGGGCGGCACGTGCCGGCCGGTGTTGTACTGGTCGCCGGAATACTTCGGGATCAGCACGCCCACCCCCGCGAAGGCGTATCGGGTGAACCCCGAGCAGTCGTAGCCCACGGTGTCGGCCCCCGAGCCCACACCGCGGCTTGGACCATTGGGCGTCCCGCCGCCCCAGGAATACGGCACTCCGATCTGCGACATGCCGCGACGGATCACGTATTCGACGGCCTCGCGGCCGTAGACCCGCGGGATCCGGTTCGGCGTGGTGCTGGTGTCGGTACCGCCGACATTGAGGCCCAGCCCGCCCAGGAACTTTTTGCCCAGCTCCAGCGTGGTCTGGGTGGCCTGGGCGGTGGCCTGTAGCGAGGCGTTGGCGATGGCGACCGGGTCGCCCGGCGCTCCCGCGCTGACCACGGCGGGCAGTGTCGGATCCCACTCACCGCCATCGGCGGTGGCCGCAGGGGCCAGCCCGATCAGCGACGCGACCACCGCCAGCACCGGCCAGGCAACTCTGAAGAGTCGAAAACGCTTGTGGCGCATAGGTTCTTTCTCGCTCAGTATTCGATGTAACGGACTACGTAGGGTGTCATGCCGCTGGTGCGAACCGGCGACACCTTCACTCGCTGGCCGACGTCGGGGGCTTCGAGCATCTGTCCGTTGCCGAGGTAGAGCGTGACGTGCTGGCTGCCGCCCGGGCCGTAGAAGATGGCGTCCCCGCGGCGCATCTGCGCCGACGGAATCTTGCGACCGAGGTTGTATTGCGAACCCGAGTAGTGCGGCAGCTTGATGCCCACCCCGGCGAACGAGTACAGAATCAGGCCTGAGCAGTCGAAACCGACCGTTCCCGAACCGGAGCCGATGCCTTTGCTCGGGCCGGCGGCATTACCCCCGCCCCAGGAGTAGGGCACCCCTATCTGCGACAACCCGCGGCGTATCACGTATTCGGAGGCCTGACGGCCATACACGCGCGGGATGCGGCCGTTGGTGATGCCGGGGTCCGGGGTGTCGGGCTTGATGAGTCCCACCGACTGCAGGAATTTGTGCCCCATAGTGGCGGTGACCTGCGATGAGGTCGCTGAAATCCCCAGCACGGTGTTGATGATCGCGATCGGGTCCCCGGGCACGTTGGCGCTGGGCACCATCGGCAGGCTGGGATCCCACTCGCCGTCCCATCCCCTGGGGTCTCGCTTCGGCGAGGCCGTCCCCACCGCGGTGGGATCCCACCGGTCACCGGGTGGCGACGCCGCCCGCGGGCCCGCGGAGTGCCCGCCCGTCCGCGTCGACCAGGCGCGGGCGGCGTCGAGTCTGGCCCGGGCCGCGTCGCGCTGGGCGGCCAGGCGGTTGACTTCCTGCTGCTGTTCGGCGAACTTGCGCTGAGCGTTGGTGAGGGCCGATACCGCAGCGTCCTGGCTGGACTGCGCATCGGCGGCGGCCTTGTCCGCGCGCTGCTTGGCCAGCCGCGCCGCCGACTCCCTGTTCACCTGCTCGGTTCGGGCCCGCAGCAGGTTGTCCAGCACCCGCTGAGAGCTCACGGCCAATGTCCGGCCCGCGATCGCGGTCGCGATGATGTCGTCAGGGCCGCGTGCGGTCAGGTAGCCCTCCGACGGACCGTTGACGTAGGTGGCCGCCGCGAAGGTGTTGAACCGCTGCTGGGCGGCGGCGATCGCGGCGTTGGCGTCCTTGACCGCCTGCTGGCTGGCTTCGACGTCGTGTTGGGCGGCCGCGGCGGTCTCGCGCGCGGTCTCGACGTCGACCAGTGCCTTGTTGACGCTTTCCTGTTCGGTCTCGATCTCGGCACCGAGGTCGTGCAGCCGTTGGTCGGCCTTGGCCACGTCGGCGATCAACCCGGCCAGCGCCTCGGTGCTGCCAGCGGGGTCGGCGCTGGCCAGCGCCGGCGTGCACAGCAGCAGGGCCACAACCATCGCGGCCGGTCCCAGCGGCCGGGCCGGCCTGGCGACGAGCCCAAGACCGGCCGCCAACCGGGAAAGTGAGCCGCGGCGGGTGCGTCTCATTGGTCTCCTATGGCTCAACGCGGACGGACGGCGTCGGCCCCAGTTGTCACTGAAGCGCGCTCTAAAACATATGCATCACTAGCACCGTAAGCCACATCTGACTCTGCTGAAACTTTAGTCACAAACTACAGGTCTGTAATTGCAGAAATTGTGACTCAACGTTGACCTGGCACATTTGCCAGGAGTGACGCAAAGCGCTCCCAGGCTGCGCTCGATGACGCGCTAGCCGCGCTGTTCGGCGTTGTGCGCCGACGGTTCGCAGTCGTCGCCAGCCGTTGCTGTCCGCTTGACGCGCTGCTGCAGGATCCGGGTGCCGACTGCCGCTGCCGCGACCCCGATCAGCAGCACGATGGTGAGCGCGGTCCACGGGAACTGCGGCACGGTCAGCTGGTGCAGGAAATTCTGCGCCGAGACCACCGGGTTGCCGGTCTTGGCGTTGTCTTCGCCGATCTCCAGCGTGGACCGGGGGAAGTGGCTGCTGTAGGAACCGACGAACGAGGGGCTGAGCACCAACACGGTGGCGTCCGGGTGGTCGGAACCCACCACCGTGGCGACGTCGCGCAGCGGCGGATCGTTGGGCGGGTTGCGGTCAAGCACCACGATCTTGAGGTCGATACCGTGCTCGCGAGCCTCGTTGACCACCTGGCGCAGCTGCGGCGTGACCGCCGGTGGTGCGCTGACCGAGTCGGCGTCGACCTGTGCCCGGACCATCGCCAGGCACTGATCGGGCGGGGTGGACGGATCGGCGCCGACGGTGCCGCAGATTTCGCCGGGAATGTACAGCGGCGCGTACCAGGTGGTCACGCCGCAAAACGCTACCGCGTGCCGGGGCGGGTCGCGCCAGCAGACTCAAGCCGTCGCCAACAACACAGCGCCCCCGCGCGCGACGAGACTGGTTTCGGGTACCCCAGAATGCAGGACAACCGTACTGCTAGAGTGGCGCCCGCCGTCCAGATCGCCCGTCGGCGTGTGAACCAAATCCCGGGGAGTTGATGTGACCAGCAAGAATTCGGTGAATTCATTCGAAGCCCGCGACACGTTGCAGGTCGGCGACAACGCCTACCAGATCTACCGGCTGAACGCAGTTCCCGGCACCGAGAAACTTCCCTACAGCCTCAAAATCCTCGCCGAGAACCTGCTGCGCAACGAGGACGGCAGCAACATCACCGCCGACCACGTCCGGGCCATTGCGAACTGGGATCCCGGGGCCGAGCCCAGTGTCGAAATCCAGTACACACCGGCCCGGGTGGTGATGCAGGACTTCACCGGCGTGCCGTGCATCGTCGATTTGGCCACCATGCGGGAGGCCATCGCCGACCTCGGCGGCGACCCCGGCAAAGTCAACCCGCTGGCGCCCGCCGACCTGGTGATCGACCACTCGGTGATCGCAGATCTGTTCGGCCGCACCGACGCGTTCCAGCGCAACGTTGAACTCGAATACCAGCGCAACCGCGAGCGCTACCAGTTCCTGCGCTGGGGTCAGGACGCATTCTCCGACTTCAAGGTGGTGCCACCCGGCACCGGCATCGTCCACCAGGTCAACATCGAATACTTGGCGAGCGTGGTGATGGCGCGCGAGAGCGCCGGAACGATCACCGCCTACCCCGACACCTGCGTGGGCACCGACTCACACACCACGATGGTCAACGGCCTGGGCGTGCTGGGCTGGGGCGTCGGCGGCATCGAAGCCGAGGCCGCGATGCTCGGCCAGCCGGTGTCGATGCTCATTCCCCGGGTGGTCGGATTCAAGCTGAGCGGTCAAATCGCCCCCGGCGTCACCGCCACCGACGTCGTGCTCACCGTCACCGAGATGCTGCGCGAGCACGGCGTGGTCGGCAAGTTCGTCGAGTTCTACGGCGAGGGAGTGGCCCAGGTACCGCTGGCCAATCGCGCCACGCTGGGCAACATGAGCCCTGAATTCGGTTCCACCGCAGCGATTTTCCCGATCGACGAGGAAACCATCCGCTACCTGCGGTTCACCGGTCGCGACGAGACGAAAGTGGCGCTGGTCGAGGCCTACGCCAAGGAACAAGGCATGTGGCACGATCCGGCCCACGAGCCGCAGTTTTCCGAATATCTCGAATTGAACCTCTCCGACGTGGTGCCCTCGATCGCCGGACCCAAGCGGCCACAGGACCGGATTCCGCTGTCGCAGGCCAAGTCTGCCTTCCGCGAGACGCTGCCGAACTACGTCGGCGACGCCCCCCAGACGACTTCGTACTCCAAGTTAGACGAGGCCGTCGACGAGACTTTCCCCGCCAGCGACCCGGCGTCGCTGTCTTCCAACGACCATGGCGACGCCCCGGTGCACTCGGCTGCTCAACACGCCAACGCCCGCCCCAGCAAACCGGTGCCGGTCAAATCCGACGAACTCGGCGAGTTTGTCCTCGACCACGGTGCGGTAGTGATCGCCGCGGTCACGTCGTGCACCAATACCTCCAACCCGGAGGTGATGTTGGGAGCGGCGCTGCTGGCGCGTAACGCCGTCGACAAGGGCTTGAGATCTAAACCGTGGGTGAAGACCACGATGGCCCCCGGCTCGCAAGTGGTCAGCGACTACTACGAAAAGGCCGGGCTGTGGCCATATCTGGAGAAACTGGGCTTTTACCTGGTGGGCTACGGGTGCACGACGTGCATCGGCAACTCCGGCCCGCTGCCCGAGGAGATCTCCCGAGCAGTCAATGACAACGACCTTTCGGTCGCCGCCGTGCTGTCGGGCAATCGCAACTTCGAGGGCCGTATCAACGCGGACGTCAAGATGAACTACCTGGCGTCGCCGCCTCTGGTGATCGCCTACGCCCTGGCCGGCACCATGGACTTCGATTTCGAATCGCAGCCGTTAGGGAAAGACGGCAACGGCAACGACGTCTTCTTGCGCGACATCTGGCCGTCGCAGCAGGAGGTCTCCGACACCATCGCCTCGGCGATCAACCGGGAGATGTTCACCAAGAATTATGCCGACGTGTTCACCGGCGACGAACGCTGGCGCAATCTGGCGACACCCAGCGGCAATACTTTCCAGTGGGATCCGCAGTCGACCTATGTGCGCAAACCGCCGTACTTCGACGGGATGTCGGTCGCTCCCAAGCCGGTCGGCGACATCATCGGTGCCCGGGTGTTGGCCCTGCTAGGCGATTCGGTGACGACCGACCATATCTCTCCCGCCGGGGCGATCAAGCCCGGCACCCCGGCGGCGCGATACCTCGATGAGCACGGCGTCGCCCGAGCGGATTACAACTCTTTTGGTTCACGGCGCGGAAATCATGAGGTGATGATTCGCGGCACCTTCGCCAACATCCGGCTGCGTAACCTGCTGCTCGATGGCGTCGCCGGCGGGTACACCCGCGACTTCACCCAGTCCGATGAAAACGGGCAAGCCCCGCAGGCGTTCATCTACGACGCGGCGCAAAACTATGCGGCGCGTAACATTCCGCTGGTGGTGTTGGGCGGTAAGGAGTACGGGTCCGGCTCGTCACGGGACTGGGCGGCCAAGGGCACGCTGCTGCTGGGGGTGCGCGCGGTGATCGCCGAGTCGTTCGAGCGCATCCACCGGTCCAACCTGATCGGCATGGGGGTGATCCCGCTGCAGTTCCCGGCGGGCATGTCGGCCGCGGCATTGGGGCTCGACGGCACCGAAGTGTTCGACATCACCGGTATCACGGCGCTCAACGAGCAGAAGACGCCACGGACGGTGCACGTCAAGGCCAGCAAGGCCGCCAGCGCGCCGGTGGAGTTTGACGCGCTGGTACGCATCGACACTCCCGGTGAAGCGGACTACTACCGTCACGGCGGCATCTTGCACTACGTGTTGCGCAACATGCTGCAGTCGCACTGACGGAGTAGACGTGCCCAAGGTCAGCCAGGGCCGTCTGGCGGCCCGCCGCCGGCAGATCCTCGACGGCGCTCGCCGCTGCTTCGCCGAGTACGGGTATGACAAGGCGACGGTACGTCGGCTCGAACAGGCCATCGGGCTGTCGCGCGGCGCGATCTTTCACCATTTCCGCGACAAAGACACGCTGTTTTTCGAGCTGGCCCGCGAAGACGCCAGACGGATGGCCGCGGTGGCGTCCCGGGAGGGTCTGATCCAGGTAATGCGGGATATGCTCGCGGCACCCGAGCAATTCGGTTGGTTGGCAACACGTTTGGAGATCGCACGCAAGCTGCGCAACGATCCCGAATTCAGCCGGGGGTGGCAGGAACGCTGCGCGGAACTGGCTGCGGCGACGACGGATCGGCTGCGCCGTCAAACGCAGGCCGGTCGGGTACGCAGCGATGTCCCCGACGACGTGCTGCAGTGCTACCTGGACCTGGTTCTGGACGGGTTAGTGGCCCGACTGGCGTCCGGTGAGGACCCGCAGCTCCTTGCCGCCGTGCTCAATCTGGTCGAGGGCTCAGTGCGGCAGAGCTAACACTGCCGCAACGGTATTCGGCAAAATTCGCCTCGATCCACGGCTACTGCGACCGGGTGCGGTGGTTGGGCCCACCACGGCCACGCATCGCGGCGCCGGATTCGCGCAGCATACTGTGAATCGATCCGTACGACCTGCCGGTGGAAGCCACCAACTTGCGAATACTTTCACCTCGTTCGTAGGCTCTGCGCAGCTCGATCAGCAATTCCTCGCGCGCCTTCGTCGATTTCCTCATGGGCGTTTCCCCGGTTCACTCGGATTCCCCAACGCCACTAGCGTAAGAAGTCCTCGTCGGCGCGGGATCGGATTTGACGAAATCGCGCCGGGTCGTGCTCGCGGGCCGAAGGGCCGCTGTCATGCCAACTCGATGAGATCCCGATACTCCTGGGACCAATAGTCTTCGGTGCCGTCGGGCAGCAGCACGACACGTTGCGGGTCGAGCGCCTCGGCCGCCCCGGGGTCATGGGTCACCAGCACCACCGCTCCGGTGTAGCTGCGCAGCGCGTCGAGCACTTGCTCCCGCGACGCGGGATCGAGATTGTTGGTGGGCTCGTCGAGGAGCAGCACGTTCGCGGTGGAGGCCACCAGACCGGCCAGCGCCAATCTCGTCTTCTCCCCGCCAGACAACGTGCCGGCAACCTGGTCGAGCTGGGCACCGCTGAACATGAACGCTCCGAGCAGACCGCGCAATTCCTGCTCGCCGGAATCCGGCGCCGCGTGACGGATGTTCTCCCACACCGTCGCAGCGCTGTCCAGGGTGTCGTGCTCCTGGGCGAAATAACCGACCTTCAGGCCGTGTCCGGACTGCAACTGCCCGGCGTCGGGGCGCTCGATGCCCGCCAGCAGCCGCAGCAATGTCGTCTTGCCCGCGCCGTTGAGCCCGAGCACCACCACCCGTGACCCGCGATCGACGGCCAGGTCAACTCCGGTGAACACTTCTAGCGACCCGTACGTCTTGGTCAACCCGGTGGCTACCAGCGGGGTGCGTCCGCACGCGGCCGGGGTCGGGAACCTGATCCGGGCCACCTTATCGGCCACCCGCTCCTCGTCGAGCTCGGCCATCATCCGGTCGGCGCGCCGCAACATGTTCTGCGCCGCAACAGCTTTGGTAGCTTTAGCGCCCAGCTTGGCGGCCTGGCTACGTAACGCGGCGGCTTTGCGTTCGGCGTTGGCCCGCTCCCGACGGCGGCGCTGCTCGTCGACAGCGCGGGCGTCCAGATACTTCTGCCAATCCATGTTGTAGACGTCGACCTCGCCGCGCGCGGCGTCCAGAAACCATACCCGGTTGACGACGTCGGCCAGCAGGTCGACGTTGTGGCTGATAAGGACGAGCCCGCCGGTGTGCGCCCGCAGGAAATCCCGCAACCACCCCAGCGAATCGGCGTCGAGGTGGTTGGTCGGCTCGTCGAGCAGCAGCGTCGTGGTCGATCCGGACCCGCCGGCCCCACCGTCGGCGGCCGCGAACAGGATGCGCGCCAACTCCACCCGCCGGCGCTGACCACCCGACAGCGTACGCAGCGGCTGGGTCAACACCCGCTCGGCCAGGCCCAGGCTCGCACAGATCCGACCTGCTTCGCTTTCCGCGCCGTAGCCGCCGAGCGCGGCGAACCGCTCCTCTAGCTGACCGTAACGGCGGATCGCGCGGTCGCGGGCGGTGTCGTCGGCGACCTCGGCCATCAGCACCTGTTGCTTTTCTAGTTCCGTCAGCAGGGTGTCCAGGCCGCGAGCCGATAACACCCGGTCACGGGCGACCACGTCGAGATCGCCCTCTCGGGGATCCTGAGGCAGATAACCGATTTCACCGCTGCGGGTCACCGACCCGGCGTAGGGCTCCCCCTCGCCGGCGAGGATGCGCAGCGTCGTGGTCTTTCCGGCGCCGTTACGCCCGACCAGACCGATGCGGTCACCCGGCTGCACCCGCAACGCCGGACCGTCAGCGCAGAGCAGCGTGCGTGCGCCCGCGCGGACCTCGAGGTCCGTTGCCGTGATCACAGTCACTCTCCCTGCGGAATTCGTCCCGGGTACGTGCGCCGGACACTGGTTAGGTGTCGTCGGTGAACACCGGTGGCCGTTTTTCGGCGCGCGCGGCAACCGCTTCTTCGAAGTTGCCGGTGAGCAGACGAACAAACAGCTGTCCCAAGCCCTCAGCCTGCATATGCCCTTCCAGGCTAGCGGCTTCCAGCCCACTCCACAGTGTGCGTTTGGTCAACTCGACTCCCGGCCGGGAAAACCCGGCGATCCGCTCGGCCATCTCATAGCAGGTGTCCAGCAGCTGGGCGCCGGGCACCCGTCGCGACACCAGCCCGATCCGTTCGGCCTCCTCGGCGTCGACGTCGCGGCCGGTAAGCATGAGCTCAAATGCCCGAGACGTGCCGATCGCCCTGGGCAGCAAATAGCTCAATCCCAACTCGCTGGCGGTCAGGCCGTTGTTGATGCCGGCGGCCCGGAAATACGCCTCGGTCGAGGCGACCCGGATGTCGGCGGCCAACGCCAGGCACAGCCCGCCGCCGATCGCGGCGCCGTTGACCGCGGCGATCACCGGTTGATGTAACCGCCGCAGCGCGAGGATGACGTCATCGAGGATCTCCATCGAGCGCAGCGCGTAGGTCGGCCGAGTCAGCCCGTCGACGTGCGGCACCTGCCCCGCCGATTTGTGGTCGGCGCCCGAGGAGAACCCGCGGCCCGCGCCGGTCAGCACGACCGCCCGTACCGAGTTGTCGTAGGTGACCTGTTGCAGCACCTCTTTGAGCGGCACCATGACGTCGAAGGCCATGGAATTCATCCGCTCCGGCCGGTTGAGGGTGATCAGGGCGACCGACGGCCGTGGGCGTTCTAGCAAGACCATGCTCACCGTTGCACGGTAACGTGCCCGCCTCGGACCCGCCTCGGAGCCGCCTCGGACCCGCCTCGGACTTAGTCGCGCTGCTGCTGCGCGGCGATCGCGGCGTCGATGTCGAAGTCTTTGATCTTTTGCACCAGCTCCTCCAACGCGGCCGGCGGGAGCGCGCCGGCCTGGTTGAACACCAGCTTGCCTTTCTTGAAGGCCATCAGCGTCGGGATGGACCGGATCTGGGCGGCCGCAGCCAGCTGTTGCTCGGCCTCGGTGTCGACCTTGGCGTACACGACGTCGGGGTGTTTTTCCGACGACGCGGCGAACGTCGGCGCAAACGCCCGGCACGGGCCGCACCAGGACGCCCAGAAGTCGACCAGCACGATCTCGTTGTCGGTGATGGTGTCGTTGAATTGTTCAGCGGTCAGGTCGCGGGTAGTCACCTTACGGCTAACGTCGCACGTTGCTCTGCTGTTCCCGCCGCCAGGCCCGGCGGGCCAGCAGCCGCAGGCCGTTGAGCGCGACGATCACGGTCGATCCCTCGTGGCCGGCCACCCCCAGCGGCAGCGGCAGCCGCCCGAACAGGTCCCAGATCACCAGCACGGCGATGAATGTGGTCGCGATGGCGAGATTGGCGATCACCACCCGGCGGGCCCGCCGAGCCAGCGCGATGATCGTCGCGATGCTGTGCAGCTCATCGCGGACCGTGACCGCGTCGGCGGTCTGCAGTGTGAGATCGGCGCCGGCCACGCCCATCGCGACCGACGTGCCGGCGGCCGCCATCGCCGGCGCGTCGTTGATCCCGTCGCCGACCACCAGCACCCGGTGCCCATCAGCCTGCAGCTCGCGGACCGCGTCGACCTTCTGCTCGGGCAGCAGTCCGGCCCGTACGTCGATGATCCCGGTCGCACCGGCAACCCACCCGGCGGCGCCGGCGTTGTCGCCGGTTAACAGCACCGGCGGCGCGCAGGTCAGCGCGGTCAGGGCCGCCACCGCGTCCGCGGCGTCGGGGCGGATCTGGTCGGTCAGCTCAAGCGTCCCGACCGGTGTGCCGTCCAGCGCCACGACGACGACGGTGGCGGTGGCGTCCGGGCCGGCGACCGACCGATCCGGGCTGCGGACCTCAACGAGCCGCTGCTCGACTACGGCACGCACGCCGCGGCCAGGCACCGCGCGAAACCCGTCGGCGGCCGGGATCGCGAGGCCACGATCGTGGGCGGCCGCGACAATCGCCCGGCCCAGCGGGTGTTCGCTGAGTTGCTCGGCGGCGGCGGCCAGTTGTAGGAGCCGGTCCTCATCCAGCCCCTCGAGACGGGCCAGCGGCGTGACGGCGGTCAACCGGGGCACACCGCTGGTCAGCGTTCCGGTCTTGTCCAGGGCGACAATGCTGGTGTCCGCGAGTTGTTCGACGACGACCGCGGATTTGAGCAGCACACCATGACGGCCGGCATTGGCGATCGTCGCCAGCAGCGGCGGCATGGTGGCCAGCACCACCGCGCACGGCGATGCCACGATCATGAACGTCATCGCGCGCAGCAGTGTCGGCTGCAACGGCGCACCGAGCAGCAGAGGAATCGCGAACAGCGCCAGGGTGGCCGCCACCACCCCGACCGAGTAGCGGCGCTCGACCTTCTCGATGAACAGCGCGGTGGTGGCCTTGGTGGCCGACGCGCGGGCCACCAGTGCGACGATGCGGGCCAGCACGGTCTGCGTCGGGTCGCGCAGGACCTTTACCTGCAGGGCGCCGGAACCGTTGAGGGTGCCGGCGAAGACGTCGTCGCCGCGGCTCTTGGGCACCGGCAGCGGTTCGCCGGTGATCGAGGACTGGTCGACCTCGGAGCATCCGTCCACGACCGCGCCGTCGGCGGCGATCCGCTCCCCGGGACGCACCACCACCCGGTCACCGACCGCCAGTTCGGTAGCGGGCACCATGTGCTCGCGGCCCTCGTCGTCGATCACCACGGCCCGATCGGGTGTCAGGTCCAGCAGCCCCCGGACGGAGTCCGCGGTGCGTTTGGTGGCGACATCCTCGAGCGCACCGGACGTGGCGAAGATGACGATCAGCAGCGCGCCATCAACGATCTGCCCGATCGCGGCCGCCCCGATCGCCGCGACGATCATCAGAAGATCTACGTCGAGGGTCTTGTCGCGCAGCGCCGCTATGCCGGTCCGCGCCGGGCCCCAGCCGCCGGTGACACCGCAGGCCAGATACAACGCCCACCGCACCTCGGTGGGCGCACCGGCCGGCGCGGCGGCCAGCCCGGCCACAAACAGCGCCAGCGCGGCCGCCGCCCAGCGCGCCGATGCCACCGACCACACCGCCTCGCCGACGCGGCCGGGACGCAGCTGCCGAACCGGGGTGGCGTCGCGGACGGAGGTCACGGACACGAGTGTATACATGTCGAGGTCTACATGTATACAGGGCTCGGTGTGCGTGGTTCAATGAGATGATGGGACATGGGGTGCAGGGCCGCACACCGCCGGCGACGCTGGACCCGAGCGCGGCCGGCAAAGTCGCCGAGACGCTGCAGGCGCTGGCGTCGCCCACTCGGCTGCTCATCCTGACCCGGTTACGGCAATCGCCGTGCTCGGTAACCGACTTGTCGGCGGCGGTCGGGATGGAACAGCCCGCCGTCTCCCACCAGCTTCGGCTGCTGCGCAACCTCGGTCTGGTGGCCGGCGATCGCAGCGGGCGCAGCATCGTCTACCGGCTTTACGACAATCACGTCGCCGCGCTGCTCGACGAGGCGGTGTACCACATCGAGCATCTGCGACTCGGCGCCCGCGACACCATCGCCTGAGCCGGGCCCCGGGCAGGCTTGCGGTCCGGCGATCAGGTCAAATGGTCGTACTCGCCGCGGACCCAGGCGGCGTGGCGGGCGGCCGAGCGCTGGACCACCGCCCGGCCGTCGCTGTCGATGGAATTCGTGAATAGGCCATAGATGCGGTCGAACTCCAACCTCGCCAGGGTGTCGGCCATGCGCTGCACCACCGCGGCAGACAGCGGAAGCCGGTTGGGATAACTGCGCAAAAAGCCGACCGTCCGCCGGTCGGGATTGGGAAAGATGGTGTCCCCGGCCAGCAGTACGCCACGTCCGTCCGCGCCGTCGCCCCAGCAGGCCACCGCACTGCCGGGGAAGTGGCCCCCGACCCGCAGGACGGAAAGCGAGGGAGCCAGCTGCAAGCTGTCCGACCACTGCCGGATCACCGGGTCGGGGCGCATCACCCACTGGGCGTCGGCGGCATTGACGTAGACCGGGACGCCGCCGAGCCGGTGGCTCCATTCGACTTGTGCGCCGTACATGTGCGGATGACTGGCCACAATCGCGATGACCGGCCCGCGCTCGGCTACCGCGGCCACCGCGGCGTCGTCGATGAAGCCGGGAGGATCCCACAGCAGGTTGCCGCCGTCGGTGCACACCAGTTTGCCCAGCTGCCCGATTCCGAACGCCGGCGAACTGCCGACCCCGACGAGCCCCTCCTCGATGCCGATGAGCTGCGACCGCATTCCGTCGGCCGTCAGCTGTTCCAGCGTCGCCCACTGCTGACCTTCGCGGGGCACCCATTGGCGGTCATCGGCGCAAATTGCGCAGACACTCGACGGTTTGTCGTGCTCGACACCACAGGTTCTGCACAACCAGAACATGGCACAACTGTAGTTCGGGCGCCGCAGCCGGACCGGGGCAGCACGATCTTTTTCACGGCGTTCAACGTTTTCCGACGTGCCGAGGTGGCCGATATCGCCGCGGGGGGGTCACCCGTCGGGCCTCGGACTGCGGGTTCCTAGCTGGTCCGACATCGTCTGGCGCACAGTGGCTCTCGGCGACGGGAAACTGAGATAAAGATAGAATCCCACGGTTTCGTCACCGTAGGTTACGGTTGCGTCGCCGTAGGTTACGGTTGCGTACCCCTTCCCGCATCCGACACACTGCGTTCAGGCTTGGCCGGGAAGGGAAAACCGTTGGGGCACTATATCGCCAATGTCCGCGATCTCCGGTTCAATCTGTTCGAGGTCTTGAACATCGACGCGGTCCTGGGCTGCGGGCGCTATCGCGATCTGGACGTCGACACCGTTGCCGCGATGCTCGATGAAGTCGCGCGCTTGGCCGAGGGACCGCTGGCCGAGTCGTTCGCCGACGCCGACCGCAACCCGCCGGTGTTCGACCCGACGAGCCACACCGTCGAGGTGCCGGCCGAATTGGCCAAGTCGGTGCAGGCGGTCAAAGACGCCGGATGGTGGCGTGTCGGGCTTGCCGAAGGGATCGGCGGGATTGCTGCTCCGGCGCCGGTGACGTGGGCGATCAACGAGATCCTGTTGGGCGCCAATCCGGCCGCGGCGTTCTTCTACGACCTCGGTCCGGCGATGGCCAATGCGCTCTACGTCGAGGGCACCGAAGAGCAGAAGCGTTGGGCGGCGATGGGCCTGGAACGCGGTTGGTCGGCCACCATGGTGCTGACCGAGGCCGACGCCGGCTCCGATGTCGGGGCGGGGCGCACCAAGGCGATCGCGCAACCGGACGGCAGCTGGCACATCGAAGGCGTCAAGCGCTTCATCTCCGGTGGCGACGTCGGTGATACCGCCGAGAACATCTTCCATTTGGTACTGGCCCGGCCCGAGGGTGCCGGTCCCGGCACCAAGGGGTTGAGCCTTTTTTACGTGCCCAAGTACCTGTTCGACCCGGCTACTTTCGAACTAGGCTCCCGCAATGGGGTTTTCGCTACCGGCCTGGAACACAAGATGGGCCTTAAGGCTTCCCCCACCTGCGAGTTGACCTTCGGCGGCCACGGGGTGCCTGCTGTCGGCTACCTGGTCGGCGACGTGCACAACGGCATCGCCCAGATGTTTACCGTGATCGAGCACGCCCGCATGACGGTCGGCGTCAAAGCCGCAGCCACCCTGTCCACCGGCTATCTCAACGCGCTGGCCTTCGCAAAACAGCGGGTGCAGGGTGCGGATCTGACCGAGATGACCGGGAAGGCCGCGGCGAGGGTCACGATCATCCACCACCCGGATGTGCGCCGCAGCCTGATCACTCAGAAGGCCTACGCCGAGGGCTTGCGGGCGCTCTACCTGTATACCGCGGCACACCAGGATGACGCTGTAGCAGAACAGGTTTCCGGTGCCGACCCCGAGATGGCGGGCCGGGTCAACGACCTGCTACTACCAGTCGTCAAGGGCGTGAGCTCGGAGCGGTCCTACGAAATCCTGACCGAGTCGCTGCAAACACTGGGTGGGTCGGGCTTTGTGACCGATTACCCCATCGAGCAGTACATCCGCGACGCCAGGATCGATTCGCTCTACGAGGGCACCACGGCAATCCAGGCGCTGGATTTCTTCTTCCGCAAGATCATCCGCGACCGCGGCGGGGCGCTCGACCAGGTCACGTCCCGAATCAGCCATACCATCGACACCTGCGATGCGGCGCTACGCCCTTGTGCCGAGTTGCTTCGCACCGCACTTGATGACGTCACGTCGATGACGAGCACCCTGACCGGGTACCTGATGGCCGCCGGGCGACAGCCCACGGAGATTTACAAGGTCGGACTCGCGTCGGTGCGGTTCCTGCTCGCGGTCGGCGACTTGCTCATCGGTTGGCGGCTCCTGGCGCACGCCGAGATCGCCCGCGCCGCGCTGGCCACCGCGCCGGCGCACGACGAGTCGTTCTATCGGGGCAAGATCGCCACTGCCGAATTCTTCGCCAAGAACATGCTTCCGAGACTGACCGCGTTGCGCGGTATCGTCGAGTCCCTCGACGACGCCATCATGCGCCTTCCCGAGACGGCGTTCTGACGGGTCGCGATCGGCTTTCACTGTGCACTCAGGGCGGCGACCGCCGGCGTGTCGTCGCCCTGAGTGCACAGTCGACGCAAAACACGGATGCCTCTTACACGGTGAAGCCGAGCGCGCGCAGCTGGTCGCGGCCATCCTCGGTGATTTTGTCTGGGCCCCACGGCGGATTCCACACCCAGTTGATCCGCAGCTCGTCGACCAGGCCGGTGCCGATCAGCGCGGCACGCGACTGGTCTTCGATGACATCGGTCAGCGGGCAGGCCGGCGAGGTCAGCGTCATGTCGATCAGCGCCACGGTGCCCTCCTCGCCCTCTTCCAGGCTCAGCCCGTAGACCAGTCCCAGGTCGACGACGTTGATGCCCAGTTCGGGGTCGACGACGTCGCGCATCGCCTCCTCGACGTCGGCGAGCAACTCGTTATCCGATGCGGCGGTTTGGCTCATCCTTTACCTCCTCGAAGCGTTGGGTCGCCTGTGCCAGGGCGTCCTTGAACGCCATCCAGCCCAGCAGTGCGCATTTCACCCTGGCCGGGTACTTGGCCACCCCGGCGAACGCGATGCCGTCGCCCAGGACGTCCTCGCTGCCTTCGATATTCCCGCGGGAGGACACCATCTCGGTGAACGCGGCGACGATGGTGAGTGCCTGTCGCACGCTGTGACCGATCACCTGCTCGGTCAGCACCGAGGTGGCCGCCTGGCTGATCGAGCACCCCTGCCCGTCGTAGGAGACGTCGGCGACGTGCTGGCCGTCGTCGGACAACGCCACCCGCAGGGTGACCTCGTCGCCGCACACCGGGTTGACGTGGTGGACCTGGGCGCTGAAGGGCTCACGCAGCCCGCGATGCTGCGGATGCTTGTAGTGATCGAGGATCACGTCCTGATAGATCTGTTCCAGCCGCATCGGTCAGGCTCCTCCGAAGAAGTCCACCGCGCGTCGCACACCGGCCACCAGCCGCTCGACCTCCTCGAGCGTGTTGTACACCGCGAACGATGCCCGCGCGGAGGCGGCCAGCCCGAACCGGCGATGCAGCGGCATCGCGCAATGATGTCCGACGCGCACGGCGACACCGTCGTCGTCGAGAACCTGCCCGACATCGTGCGCATGCACCCCAGCGACGACGAACGACACCGGCGAGCCGCGGTTTTGCATCGACGTCGGCCCGATGATCCGCACCCCGTCGATCCCGGACAGACCGTCGATGGCGGCAGCCACCAACTCACGTTCATGGTTTTCCACGGCATCCATGCCCAGTGCGCCGAGATAGCTTGCCGCAGCGGCCAATCCGACGACCTGTGAGGTCATCGGGGTGCCGGCCTCGAAGCGTTGTGGAGCGGGCGCGTAGGTGCTGGACTGCATCGTCACCGTCTCGATCATCGAGCCGCCGGTGAGGAAAGGCGGCAGGGTCGACAGCAGCTCGCGGCGGCCGTACAGCACACCAATTCCGTTGGGGCCTAGCATTTTATGCCCGGAAAAACCGGCGAAGTCGACGCCGAGCGCGTGCAGGTCCACTGGCTGGTGCGGCACCGATTGGCAGGCGTCCAGCACCGTGAGCGCGCCCACCTCGTGTGCCCGGTCGACCAATTGGGCAACCGGCGCCGACGCGCCGGTTACGTTCGAATGATGGCTGAAAGCAACGATTTTGACGTGTTCGTCCAACTGCAGCGAATCCAGGTCGATGCGGCCGGCTTCCGGTCCCTCGCAAATCACCTCGTACCAGCGCAGTGTGGCGCCCGTGCGCCGGGCCAGCTCCTGCCATGGGATCAGGTTGGCGTGGTGTTCGAGCTCGGTCGTGACGATGACGTCGCCTGGGCCGACCGCCCGATCGAAGCGGCTGTCGCCCAATACATAGGACACCAGGTTGAGCGCCTCGGTAGCGTTCTTGGTGAAGACCAGCTCGTCGGGGTCGGCGCCGACGAACCCGGCGATATCAGCGCGACCCTGCTCGTAGGCGTCACTGGCCTCCTCCATCAGCTGGTGCGCGCCTCGGTGCACCGCGCCGTTGGAGGTGGTCAAGAATTCCCGCTCGGCGTCGAGCACCTGCACCGGCCGCTGTGAGGTGGCGCCGGAATCTAAGTAGGCCAACTGGTTTCCACCTCGCATCACTCGATGCAGGATCGGAAAGTCCGCGCGGATCGCCGCGAGGTCGAGTAAGGGTGCGCGAGCTAAGGCGGTCGCCATCGTTAGGACCCGGCGACGGCCGTTTCGGAGAAGCGGGTGTATCCGCTTTCCTCGAGTTGATCGGCCAGCTCGGGACCACCCGATTCGATGATCCGCCCGTCGACGAACACGTGCACGAATTGCGGGTGAATGTAGCGCAGGATCCGGGTGTAGTGGGTGATCAACAGGATGCCGCCGTGTTCGGATTCGGCGTAGCGGTTGACCCCCTCGCTGACCACCCGCAGCGCGTCGACGTCCAAGCCGGAGTCCGTCTCGTCGAGGATCGCGATCTTGGGTTTGAGCAGTTGCAGTTGCAGAATCTCGTGGCGCTTCTTCTCGCCCCCGGAGAAGCCCTCGTTGACGCTGCGTTCGGCGAAGGACTGGTCGATGTCGAGGGCCTCCATCGCAGCCTTGACCTCTTTGACCCAGTGCCGCAGTTTCGGCGCCTCGCCGCGCACCGCGGTGGCTGCGCTGCGCAGGAAGTTCGACATCGACACGCCCGGTACCTCGACGGGGTACTGCATAGCCAAAAACAGTCCGGCGCGAGCACGTTCGTCGACACTCATATCCAAGAGGTTCTCGCCGTCGAGCGTGATCGACCCCGAGGTCACCCGGTACTTCGGGTGACCGGCGATGGCGTAGGACAGGGTGGACTTGCCCGAGCCGTTGGGGCCCATCACCGCGTGCGTCTCACCCGAGCGCACGGCCAGATTGACGCCGTTGAGAATGGGAATCTCACGCTCGCTATCCGACGGGTCCGTGACGCTGACGTGCAGGTCCTTGATTTCCAGTGTGGTCATGAGGCTGCTGTCTTCTCTGTGATGGCCAGTTCGTGTTCGATTGCTGTGGTCAGGCGGTCCCGCACCGCGGGCACCTCGATCTTGGCAATGATCTCGCTGAAGAAGCCGCGCACCACCAGCCGGCGGGCCTGCTCTTCGGGAATGCCGCGGGAACGCAGGTAAAACAGTTGCTCGTCGTCGAATCGTCCGGTAGCGCTGGCGTGCCCGGCGCCGATGATCTCGCCGGTCTCGATCTCGAGGTTGGGCACCGAGTCGGCCCGCGCCCCGTCGGTCAGCACCAAGTTGCGGTTGACCTCGAAGGTGTCGGTGCCGGTGGCCTGGGCCCGGATCAGCACGTCGCCCACCCAGACGGTGTGCGCTTCGGGCCGGTTGGATTCCGGATCCCCTTGCAGCGCTACCTTGTACAGCACGTTCGATGTGCAGTCGGGGTAGGCGTGGTCGATCAGCAACCGCGACTCGAGATGCTGGCCGTCGTCAGCGAAGGACAACCCGAACAGCTCGGCGTTGCCGCCCGGGGCGGCGAACCGCAGGTTGGCCGACATCCGGACCAGTTCGCCTCCGAGCATCACGGCGGTATGCCGCAACACCGCGTCCTTGCCCAACCGGACGTGATGCATGCTGACGTGCACGGTGTCGTCCGCCCATTCGGCGATCCACACCACCGTGAGCCGGGCCGCGTCACCCACGACGAATTCGACGTTGTCGGCGTACGTTCCGCTGCCACGCTGATCGATGACAACGACGGCTTCGGCGAGCTCCTCAACCCGGATCTGCAGATGACCGTAGGCCACCGCGCCCTCGCCGGGGCCGTCGATCATGATGCCGACCGGCTCGGCGATCTGCACGTCGCGCGCAACGGTGACTACCGTCGCGGAGTTGAACGACGAAAATGCCTGCGCAGCCACCCGATCAGTGGGCCTACCGCCGTCACCGAGCCGCTCGTCGCCGCGCCGCACCTGCTCAACGCGCACGCCGGGGCATTCGCCGACGCTGATGTTGGCGCGGCCGGTGGCGGGTGCCGAACCGTCGTGCAGTCCCCGCAGCCGCCGCAGCGGGGTGAACCGCCAGATCTCGTCGCGATGCCCGGGCACCTCGAAAGCGTCGACGTCGAACGAGGAGAACAGTTCGCCCTTGTTCAGTGCGACCGTCATCCGACCGCGCCCTCCATTTGCAGCTCGATCAGCCGGTTGAGCTCCAGGGCGTATTCCATGGGCAGCTCTTTGGCAATCGGCTCGACGAAGCCACGCACCACCATTGCCATCGCCTCGTCCTCGGTCAGGCCGCGGCTCATCAAGTAGAACAGTTGGTTCTCGCTGACCTTGGACACGGTGGCCTCGTGGCCCATAGTGACGTCGTCCTCGCGGATGTCGACGTAGGGATAGGTGTCGCTGCGGCTGACCGTATCGACCAGCAATGCATCGCATTTCACGTTGGAACGCGAGCCGTGCGCACCCTTGTTGACCTGGACCAGGCCGCGGTAGGAGGTGCGTCCGCCGCCGCGGGCCACCGACTTGGACACGATGGTGCTCGACGTGTTCGGCGCCAGGTGCAGCATCTTGGCGCCGGCGTCCTGGTGCTGGCCCTCCCCGGCGAAGGCGACCGAGAGCACCTCGCCCTTGGCGTGCTCGCCGGTCATCCACACTGCCGGGTACTTCATCGTGACCTTCGAGCCGATGTTGCCGTCGATCCACTCCATGGTGGCGCCGGCTTCAGCCCGGGCCCGCTTGGTGACCAGGTTGTAGACGTTGTTCGACCAGTTCTGGATCGTGGTGTAACGGCAACGGCCACCAGGCTTTACGATGATCTCCACCACCGCCGAGTGCAGCGAGTCGGACTTGTAGATGGGCGCGGTGCAGCCTTCCACGTAGTGAACGGAGGCGTTCTCTCCGACGATAATCAGCGTTCGCTCGAACTGGCCCATGTTCTCGGTGTTGATCCGGAAGTAAGCCTGAAGCGGGATGTCAACGTGTACGCCCGGCGGGACGAATATAAAGCTGCCGCCGCTCCAGACCGCGGTGTTGAGCGCGGAGAACTTGTTGTCTCCGGCCGGGATCACCGTGCCGAAGTACTCCCTGAAGATGTCTGGGTGCTCGCGCAGGCCGGAGTCGGTGTCCAGGAAAATAACTCCTTGCTTCTCGAGGTCTTCCCGGATCTGGTGGTAGACAACCTCGGAGTTGTGCACAACCAGACCCTCGGCCACAAAATTGTGTGGTCCGTCGACCTCGATGTCGTAGACCGGCTCCACGGCATGCGGCTCAATGGACTTCACCCGCTCGAAGCCCAGCCAATTGTTGGAGTGCGCCCCAATTGTCGTGTCGTGGGCACTGTTGGGCGAATGCGGGTACCGTCCAAAGCAATCTGTCCGCTTCGGATTGCGGCAACCAATTCGCTGAAAGTCGCCGGAAATGCCTAAGCTCCAGGAGATCTGGAGTCGGGTGCGATCGTGGTAGTGAGGCTGCGTGAACGACCACGGCCCGCCAGCGTGCAACCCGGATAGCTCGACAAGCTCACGAGCCTGACCGATCAGCGCTTCGTCGGCACAAGTCAACAAGACCCAACCGCTTTTGTCTGAGCTCACATACCCGTCGGCGTCGACCCAACCACCGAGGAAAGCCAGCCGCTGGTCGACGGGCAAGCCGTAAACCCAGTCCGGAACCCGCTTCGTCAAGGAGAAACCGCCGAAGCCCAACGCACCAATCCACTCGGCCAGTGCCTTCGAGTTCACGACGACGCGGTACTCGTCAGCCTCGATGCAGCGCAGCCCGAACGAATCGTCGACCACCCGGGCCAGCTCGGTCCGAAGCTGCGCATCGGTTGCGGGAATGTCGAACTGAACCCGACACGTCCTCGAGAGGTACAGGCTCCCGCCGCCGATGTAGAGACCCAGCAGCCACATCAGATCAACGGAACTCACCGTGGGAGTCGCCAAGCCGGCAACACTGGGAAGTTCAGCCGCGACGCCGACGTCCGGGATGGCCCGTGGTACCGCGATGAAGTCGCCGGGCTTGATCTCGCTCACGGTGACCCAACGACGGGCATACCGGACGCCCTGCCGGCCTTCCTTGCGCTCGTCACGCACTACCAGCATCGGGTGGTTGTCGGTGGCGCGGATGCTGCGCCGCGTCGTCTTGACCGCGTAGGTCAGCCGAGTGTCGGTCTGCGCCGAAGCCTTGACGGGCGCGACCACGAATCGCTCGGCGTTTTCGTCGTACGCGAATACCCGATCGCCGAACTCAATGTCCTTGATCGGGACCTGTCCGCGGTTGGCCGTCCACACCAGGGTGTCGCCAGCAAGGCACTCATACTGAGCCGCTACTCCAGCAACCAATCTTTGTTTCTCTGCTTCGGGAATTCCCAGTTTGTCGTAGGTGTTCCGAATGTCCTCGGGCAAGTCATCCCACGTTGCGGCCTGCTTTTCGGTGGAGCGCACGAAGTACTTGATGTTGTCGAAGTCGATGCCCTCCAGGTTGGAGCCCCACGTCGGCATCGGCTTGCGCTCGAAGATGCGCAGCGCCTTCAGCCGGTTCTGCAGCATCCATTCCGGCTCGTTCTTCTTCGCCGAGATGTCGCGTACCACCGCCTCGGACAAACCGCGTTGCGCGCTGGCGCCGGCCACGTCGGGGTCGGCCCAGCCGTAGCCGTAACGGCCCAGCGAGGCGATCGCCTCTTCCTGCGACAGGGATTCCTTAGCCAAGGGGCCGGTCAGCTTCTGCACCTCGGGGGTGGTCGTCATGACAACACTCCTTGCTTGCTCGTGGTGGCTTCGACGCGAGCGGTGCGTCGAAGCGCGGGTTCGGTTGCGGTGAGCGGGACGTGCGTGGTGCAGGCGCAGTCGCCGTTGACGATCGTCGCCAGGCGCTGCACGTGGGTCCCGAGCACTTCGGACATCGCCTGCAGCTCGGTTTCGCACAACTCCGGGAATTCCTCGGCCACATGCGACACCGGGCAATGATGCTGGCAGATCTGCACGCCGTGAATCGGACCGTCCACCCGCGTGGTGGTGGCGACGTAGCCGGCCTTGGTCAGTGCCGCCGCGACCCGGTCGGCCTTGACTTCGACGTCGGCGGCGGAGTCGGCAGCTTCGGCAAGGATCGCGTCGATGCGCTGCCGGGCGAACCTTCGGACCGCCTCTTCCCCGCCGATTTCGCGGAGTTGGCGCATCGCCGCCGACGCCAGGTCGTCGTAGCTGTGCTCCAGCTTGCCGCGCCCGGCGGCGGTCAGCCGGTAGCGCTTGGCCGGACGGCCCCGTCCCACCTGCTGCCAGGCCGCCGCCGGGACCGCTTCCGCCTCACCGGCATCGATCAGCGCGTCCAGATGGCGCCGCACACCCGCAGCGGACAGGCCCAATCGATCACCGATCTGCCCGGCCGTGATCGATCCGGACTCCAGCAACAACCGCACGACGGCGCGTCGGGTGTGGCCTTCGTGCGTCGATGCTGCGGCGAGCGCTTCGGCGCCAACATCCGACCGGAATTTCACAACACCAGTGTGACGCAATTCCGGCGGCGGGTCCAGTCGGTAACCGGCCGGTGTCCCCCGGGTGGCGGTTACGCTGCGTTGATGGCCGCCCGCCAACACACGCTGAGTTCGTCGATTGCCAGCTGGCACGGCGACGAACAGGCCGTCGGATCGCCACTCACCGAGAGCGAGCTGGTCGCGGTTCGCCGCACTCGGCTGTTCGGCGCAACCGGCACGGTGGTGATGGCGATCGGCGCCCTGGGCGCCGGTGCGCGCCCGGTGGTCCAGGACCCGACGTTCGGGGTGCGGCTGCTCAATCTGCCCTCACGGCTCCAGACGGTGTCGTTGACGATGACCACCACCGGCGCGGTGATGATGGCGCTGGCCTGGCTGATGCTGGGCCGGTTCGCGCTGGGCGAGCGGCGCATGTCGCGCGGGGAGCTGGACCGCACGCTGCTGTTGTGGGCAATCCCACTGCTGGTGGCCCCGCCCATGTACAGCAAAGACGTGTACTCCTACCTCGCCCAAAGCCAGATCTCCCGGGACGGCCTCGACCCCTACCGGGTGGGTCCGGCCCCCGGGCTGGGGCTCGGCCACGTGTTCACGCTGTCGGTGCCCAGCCTGTGGCGCGAGACCCCGGCGCCGTACGGGCCGCTGTTCCTGTGGGTCGGCCGCGGGATCTCGGCGCTGACCGGGGAGAACATCGTCGCCGCGGTGTTGATCCATCGGTTGGTGGTACTGGCCGGCGTGGGCCTGATCGTGTGGGCAACCCCACGGTTGGCTCGGCGCTGCGGAGTCGCCGAGGTCAGCGCACTGTGGCTCGGCGCCGCCAATCCGCTGCTGATGATGCATCTGGTTGCCGGCATCCACAACGAGGCGCTGATGCTCGGGCTGATGCTGACCGGTACCGAATTCGCGCTGCGCGGTGTGGACGCCCGACGACCACTGGTCCCCCCGGCCGGCCGGCGGCGGGGCTGGCAGCACTGGGCACCGCTGGGCATACTGCTGACCGGCGCGGTGCTGATCACGCTGTCCTCGCAGGTCAAGCTTCCATCGCTGCTGGCATTGGGATTCGTCGCGATGGCTTTGGCCAGGCGCTGGGGCAGCAGCCTGCGCGCGTTCCTGCTGGCCGGCGCACTGATGGCCGGGCTGGCGTTGGCGGTGATGGGGATCGTGGGCTGGGCCAGCCGGCTCGGCTTCGGGTGGATCTACACCCTGGGCACCGCCAACGTGGTGCGCAGCTGGATGTCGCCGCCGACACTGCTGGCCCTGGGGACCGGCCAGGTGGGCATTCTGCTGGGCCTGGGCGATCACACCACGGCGGTGCTGTCGCTGACGCGGGGCATCGGTGTGCTGATCATCGCGGTCATGGTCGCGTGGCTGCTGCTGTTGGTGTTCCGCGGCCGGCTGCACCCGGTCGGTGGGCTCGGCGTCGCGCTGGGCGTCACGGTGCTGCTGTTCCCTGTGGTGCAACCCTGGTATCTGCTGTGGGCGGTTATCCCGCTGGCCGCCTGGGCCACCCGCCCGGGCTTTCGGATCGCCGCGATCGCAGTCACGATCATCGTGGGTGTTTTCGGCCCGACCGCCAACGGCGACCGCTTCGCGGTGTTCCAGATCATCGACGCCACCCTGGCGAGCGCGTGCATTGTGCTGCTGCTGATCGGGCTGACCTACACCCGCCTGCCGTGGCGACGACCGCCCGGCGCCGACCGCGAGCCGGTCCGCGCCGCGGCGACCCCGGATGTGGCCGGCGCCAACGCGACCCGACAGCTCAGCACGGTGCCAGGCGCTTACGCTGAATTCCCGTGAGCTCAGCCTCGGATGTCCCGGTCCGGTTGCGCGGGGTGTGCAAGCGGTACGGGTCCGGCACGTCGGCGGTGACGGCCGTGGCCGATCTAGACCTCGACGTGCAGGCCGCCGAGGTGTTCGCCGTGCTGGGGCCCAACGGTGCCGGCAAGACGACGACGGTCGAGATGTGCGAGGGCTTCGTTCGGCCCGACGCCGGCACCATCGAGGTGCTCGGGCTCGATCCGATCGCCGACAATGCCCGGCTCAGGGAGCGCATCGGGGTGATGTTGCAGGGCGGCGGCGGTTATCCCGCCGCCCGCGCCGGCGAGATGCTCGAGCTGGTCGCCGCCTATGCCGCCGACCCGCTCGATCCTGACTGGCTGCTGAGCACACTAGGCCTCACCGATGTGGCACGCACCACCTACCGGCGACTGTCCGGCGGACAGCAACAGCGGCTGGCGTTGGCGTGCGCGCTGGTCGGCCGCCCCGAGCTGGTGTTCCTCGACGAGCCCACCGCCGGGATGGACGCCCAGGCCCGGGTGCTGGTGTGGGAGCTGATCGGCGCGCTGCGCCGCGATGGTGTGACGGTGGTGCTGACCACCCACCAGCTCAACGAGGCTGAGGAACTCGCCGACCGGCTGGTCATCATCGACCACGGAGTCATGGTGGCCGCCGGCACGCCGGCGGAGCTGATGCGCACCGGCGCCAAAGACCAGCTGCGCTTCAGCGCCCCACCTCGGCTCGACCTGTCGCTGCTGGTCAAGGCACTGCCGGAGGCTTACCAGGCCAACGAGGTAGCACCGGGCGAGTATCTGGTGGAAGGCCCGGTAGACCCGCAGGTGCTGGCGACGGTGACGGCCTGGTGCGCCCAGATCAATGTGCTGGCCACCGACCTGCGGGTCGAACACCGCAGCCTCGAGGACGTGTTCTTGGATCTGACCGGACGGCAGTTGCGGTCATGAGCTCTGCAGTGTTCCCCGAAGGCACGTTCACGCCCAACCCGCGGCCGAACAGGGTGCCGCAGATGCTGGCGGCGCAGTCGACGCTGGAGCTGAAACTGCTGCTGCGCAACGGCGAACAGCTGCTGCTGACCATGTTCATCCCGATCACGCTGCTGGTCGGGCTGACGCTGCTGCCGCTCGGGTCGTTCGGCGACAACCGCGCCGCCACCTTCGTCCCGGCGATCATGGCGCTGGCGGTGATCTCCACCGCATTCACCGGCCAGGCCATTGCCGTGGCGTTCGATCGTCGCTACGGGGCGCTCAAACGGCTGGGCGCCACCGCGCTGCCGGTGTGGGGCATCGTCGCCGGCAAGTCCCTGGCGGTGGTGGCAGTGGTGTTCTTGCAGGCAATCATCCTGGGCGCCATTGGTTTCGGGCTGGGCTGGCGCCCGCACGTGGTCGCTCTGGCGTTGGGCGCCGGCGTCATCGCGCTGGGCACGGCGGCGTTCGCCGCGTTGGGCCTGCTGCTGGGCGGCACGCTGCGCGCCGAGATCGTGCTGGCGATCGCCAACCTGCTGTGGTTCGTGTTCGCCGGCTTCGGCGCACTGACCCTGCGGACCCAGATGATCCCCGGCGCGATTCAGTGGGCCGCCCGGCTCACCCCGTCCGGCGCGCTGACGGAGGCGCTGTCACAGGCGATGACGCTGTCGCTCGACTGGTTCGGCGTGGCCGTTCTGACCGGGTGGGCCACGCTGGGCGCGGTGGCCGCGCTGCGCTGGTTCCGCTTCACCTAAGCCGACGTCAGGCTGCCCTTGAGCTGCCCGAGCGTCACGCCAGCGTGACGCTCGAAGCTCATCGCCACGCTAGTGTGACGCTCGCGACCGGAATGGCGCCGGCTTCCCTACTACGACGGGACGTAGTTGCCCGTGCCTTACGATCGGGCGGTGCTCGTCGGACGGTGGTTGCTGCGGCTGGTGGACCTGGTGCCCAAGCCCAGTGTGCGCACCCAGCGCATCATCGCCGCGATCGTCATCGCTACCCAGGGCGGCATCGCCGTAACCGGCGCGGTCGTCCGCGTCACCGCGTCGGGGCTGGGCTGCCCCACCTGGCCGCAATGCTTTCCGGGCAGCTTCACCCCGGTGACGGTCGCCGAGGTGCCGCTCATTCACCAAGCCGTCGAATTCGGCAACCGGATGATCACCTTCGCCGTCGTCATCGCTGCCGCGGCGGCGGTGCTCGCGGTCACCCGGGCCCGCCGCCGCGCGGAAGTCCTCGTCTACGCCTGGCTGATGCCCAGCTCGACGGTGCTGCAGGCGGTGATCGGCGGCATCACCGTGCGCACCGGGCTGTTGTGGTGGACGGTGGCCATCCACCTGCTGACGTCGATGACGATGGTGTGGCTTGCGGTGCTGCTTTACGTCAAGGTCGGCGAACCCGACAACGGCGTCATCCACCACCCGGTGCTCACACCGCTACGACGGCTGACGCTGCTCAGCGCGGCCACGCTGGCAGCGGTGCTGGTCACCGGGACACTGGTCACCGCCGCCGGCCCGCACGCCGGAGACACCAGCCCGGTGCGCACGGTGCCGCGGCTGAAGATCGAGATCACTACGCTGGCGCACCTGCATTCGTCGCTGATGGTGGCCTACCTGGCGCTGCTGGTCGGGCTCGGGTTCGGGCTGCTGGCCGTACGGGCGCCCAGGCCAGTGCTGCTGAGGCTGGCTGTGCTGGTCGTACTGGTGTGTGGACAGGGTCTGGTTGGCACCATCCAGTTTTTCACCGGAGTTCCTGCGGCCCTGGTGGCCGTGCACGTGGGCGGTGCGGTCCTGTGCACCGCGGCCACTGCGGCGCTATGGGCGTCGATGCGAGAACGGACCGAACCCCAACCGCTCCAGGGCTGACTCGACGCACACCGCGAATTGCCGTTGGGCGGTCTCGCGGGCCGCGGCGTCCAGCAGTCCCCAGCCCAGCACCGGCGCCACCAGATTCAGCCCGACCAACCGCGCATCAGCGGTGACGTCGGCGCGGGCATCCAGTAACTCGTCGACTCGGATGCCGACGTGTTCGGCGGCGGCACGCAGGGCGCTCCGGCCGAGGTCCCACAGTTCGAAGTCGGCGTCCACCGCGCGCTGTGTGGTGAAAGCGTGCGATTGTGTGCCGCCGAGGAAAACCAGCGCGGTTGTATCCCCCGAGCCGACAGCATCGGTCGGCACCCCGGCGTGCTGCAGGTCCCGCAGGTAGCGCCGGTCGGTGTTCCAGGCGACGACGTCGGGCGGGTTGAGCAGGTGGCGCACTCGTCTGGTCCAGGCCAAGAACTCGCCTGCTCGGTCGGCGCCGGCTGTGCGCACAATCACCAGATCCGCACGCAGGGTGTCCAGGTCGTCCCACCGCAGCCAGTGCGCGGCCAACCCGCGACGGCGCAATGCGCCCAGTAGTCCCGCATCGTCGGTGGGCGCTGCGCCTGATTGCCCGGCCAGCACGATCCGGGGATGACGAATGTCGGGCCGGGCCAGCATTATGGGCACTCCACGGGATGATAGTGCCCATGCATGCCATCGAAGTCGCCGAAACCGGTGGTCCCGAGGTCCTGCGCTATGTCGAGCTGCCGCGACCGGCTCCGGCCGCGGGGCAGGTGGTGATCCGGGCCGAGGCGATCGGGGTCAATTTCATCGACACCTATTTCCGCTCCGGGCACTATCCGCGCGAGCTGCCGTTCGTTGTGGGCATCGAAGTGGCCGGCACCGTGGCCGACGTCGGCGCCGGCGTGACCGGGCTGCGCCGCGACGACCGGGTGGTGACCGCGGCGGCGTCGGGGGCCTATGCCGAATTCTGCACGGCGCCGGCAGAGTTGGTTGCACAGCTGCCGCCGAAGGTGGATTTCGAGGTTGCGGCTTCGGCGCTGCTGAAGGGGATCACCGCCCATTACCTGCTCAAGTCGGTCTATCCGGTGCAGGCCGGCGACACCGTGCTGGTGCATGCCGGGGCCGGCGGCGTGGGCCTGATCCTGACCCAATGGGCCACCAGCCTGGGCGTGCGGGTGATCACGACGGTGTCGACGCCGGCCAAAGCCGAGCTGTCCCGGCAGGCCGGTGCGGCCGAGGTGCTGGACTATCCCGGCGAAGACCCCGCGGAGTTCGGCGGGCGCATCCGCGAGCTGACCGAGGGCGCCGGGGTGGCCGCGGTCTACGACGGTGTGGGGGCCAGCACCTTCGACGCCAGCCTGGCCAGCCTCGCCGTGCGGGGCACCTTGGCGTTGTTCGGCGCGGCCAGCGGACCGGTTCCGCCGGTTGACCCGCAGCGGCTCAACGCGGCCGGCTCGGTGTATTTGACCCGGCCGTCGCTGGTGCATTTCACCCGCACCGCTCAGGAATTCGCCTGGCGTTGCGGGGACCTGTTCGACGAAATCGAAGCCGGTTCGATCAGCGTGACGGTCGGCGGTCGCTATCGGCTGTCCGACGCCGCGCAGGCCCACCACGACCTGCAGGGACGCAAAACTGTCGGCTCGATCGTGCTGGTGCCCTAACGCTCATGGCTGCCCGTCGGGCTCCCAGCTGCCCGGCACCATCGGCGTCGCGGGACCGCCGCTGAACTCAGCACTGGCCAGCGTGGCCAGCCCCGCGGCCTGCTCGCCAGCCTCGTGGCGGGCGGTGCCGGCAAAACCCAACGGCCCCGCCCCGTTACCCGACGCCAGCGGCTCCCCCCAATCGGGGTCGACACCGATCGTCATATCGGCGTACTCGTCGCCGTGATCGCGCATTATCGCGCCTCGACGCCGCCGCGTCCGGCGCTGCTCCCGCGCCGCCGCGGCGGCAGCGGCAGCAGCACTGTCGGATTCCGGTGTCTTTTGCTTGGCGCTGGAACTGGCCCCGGTCTGCATGCCCGAGTCGAACCCGATACCCGGAGGAGCGACTGCGTAGGGCGGGTAAAAACCTGCCCCGCCGCTCGGCGGTGGCGGTGGCGCACCGGTGGCCACGCCGGCCGTCGACGCAGGCGACGGGGCCGGGGCCGGGGCGGTACCGGAGGTGATGGGCAATGCAACACCGGTCGGCATGGTCGCGGCAACCGGCACCACCACGGGCGCTGCCCCGATGGGCGCCAGCACGGGAGCTTCTGCGGGCAGTGCGGCGACTTCGCCGCCGGCCAGCTCCACGAGGCCGGTCATCGCTGCTCCGGCGGGGGCAACCGCCAGACCCGAGTAGATCGAGGGGGCAACCGCGTCGTAGACGAGAGAGGGTATGTCGGTGGGATCAAAGAAGAGCAGAAGTGGATTCAACAGGAAAGGCAGCGGATTGGTCCCGATTGCGTGGATCTTCCCTTCGATGAAGGCACCCGGGTTGTTCAAGAATGTGTACAGGTGTCCGATTCCGAATAAGTGCAGCAGGGGCTGCAGCCCTACCCGTTCCACTTCGGACTCCAGCAGGGTACCCAGGCCGGTCGACGATATGGATTGGGTTGCCTGCACCGGGGCGGCCTGAGCCGGGGTAGCACCCGCGGTTTTCTGGATCGGCGGTGCCGCGGTGGTGGGTGGCGTCGACGCCACCGCGGCGCCGGCCACCGTTTGATAGGTCGTCATCGTGACGGCGGCCTGGATCCACATCCGCGCATAGTCGGCTTCGTGGACAGCGATCGGAATCGTGTTGATCCCGAAGAAATTCGTCGCCACCAACACCGCATGGGTGGCGTGGTTAGCGGCCAGCTCAGCCAGGGTCGGCATGCCCGCCAACGCGGCGCTGTAGGCC
>Ga0078972_1000568_pt1 | contig 152697 bp, 133 predicted proteins | sample YelNatPaOPGAMG01_FD_67568 | JGI IMG/M metagenome (GOLD analysis project Ga0078972, IMG submission 67568) | Hot spring thermophilic microbial communities from Obsidian Pool, Yellowstone National Park, USA - OP-RAMG-01 (SPADES assembly) (version 2) | ecosystem: Environmental > Aquatic > Thermal...
CCATAACACCAAAGTCCCCACTACCAACTCCCACATCATCCACTTCCACCACCTCCATCGCATCACCCTACCTACCTCCTTTCTTCGCCCCCAACCGCCCCAAAAGTTCATCTATGGCAGATGCGAGGCTCCAAGATGTGGCAAACCGGCTGCGAAAAGAGCGCACGCGATACAACATAAGAGAAACAAGGTGTAACACTGAGTTAGTGCAGGGCCTTGGTATTTAAATGGCTGAAAATTCTAGTGCGCGACATGTTGCCTGTGCCCGGGGGTGTATAGCGGACAACTGGCATCGGTCTAACTCCACTGCCACGGACCGTTGCAGGAGAGCCACGCTAACCACGACTCTCCATGTGTCTTTGACTTGAACCAGTATCCCCTCTATCCCTCGCAGTGGGCCGGACTCTATGCGGACCCTTTGCCCTACACTTAGAAATGGCCACGGACCCACGGGGAGGCCAGATGCAATCATTGACAGTATGGCCTCAATTTCGGAGTTTTCTAATGGCACGGGTTTGTGGCCGAAGCTCACAATGGACCGGACGCCAGGGGTTGAAAGCACCGCGGCTTTCTGCCCCGCGTGAAACCGGCAAAACACATAGCCAGCAAATAGTGGCAGCTTGAGTTCCTTTATCCGATCCGACCACTTGTGCCGGGTACGGTACAGGGGAAGGAAACCTTCCAGCCGTTTGGCTTGCAGGGCTGCGGCAACAGCCTTTTCGTGCTGCGGTTTGACTGCGAGAGCAAACCACCGTGGGATGATCTCCGTAGCCGAATTCCCCATCATTGCTAACCTTGTTACCTTTAACGGCTGATCGTAGCCGGCTGTTTCTCCTTTTTGAACTTCAAAAAATACAAGGCCGTACCCCCTCCCGCTCCTGCTACGATGACACCCGCAATGACTGCCTTGGCAGCTCCGGACATGCCTCGGGAAGTACGAGTCGGCATCTGTGTCGGAGCAGGAGGCTGCTGCGGGCTAGGAGGCTTTGGCTGCGCCGTAGCCGGTTGCACAGCACATTTGCCCGCAATACGCCGGATACGAACGATCTGAATCACTTCTTCAGCCCCGGCAACAGGCTTGACATCTTTCATCTCTGTGGCCGTGACCTCCACCATCGAACCCACATACCCGTCCAGATTTTGCCCGCGAACTTCTTCTACAACTCCAGCAATCTGATCACGAATGACGAATCGGGCACCCCACCTTTCCAGACACCCCGTCATGGAAAATACCGGCGCCTCGACTGCGGCTTGCGGCTCAAGATTGACAGGATTGCCCGGAGATACGTAAGCAACGGTGCGGCCTGCCTCCGTACTTACTTTGAGAATTCCAGAAACAGTGGCCACCTGGGCGTGGCGGCCGTCGACAGCAACCCATGCTTCCCAGCGTGATGACGGTGCCCAAATCCTGAGGTTCGGCGCTTGAATTAGGAAACCGGAATCAGCGTTTAGCTCGCTTAGTCCTTCATCTAGCACAAGTCGATCAGGAAATATGCGAGCACGCGTATTCGATGCTAGCCTTAGTCGTGGCCCGCTCTCAAGACGTAACTCTGAAATTTCCTGGCCCGTTTCCACATAAGAGCCGTCAAACACGGTGAAATTACCAGAAACCACGTTTCCGTTGACGCGGACGTTCCCTGTGGCAACGGCCAGTCCAATAACCCTATCAGATGCAAGACAAGAGCCCACCAGGATGGGAAGCAAAGCCGTGACCACCCGGCCTGCAGCGCAGCTAAGCATTTTCAACCTCCAGCCACAAATCTGCTGCGCGTGCGGGATTAGTTGGAGAGGTACCACGCTTTCACCACATCTGTCAAGCGAACCATTACCCTTGTTTTGAACACGCATGGCTACTAATGTGGACATAGCTCACGCCTTGTGAGTCCCAAGATGGATCTCAACCCACACACTTCGCGGGAGTGAGGAGTATTCTGAGCAAAGCCCAGACATTCTACCCACTCTAAATAAGGCCTTCTAGCGGCTTAATCCAGCACTTAAAGCATAACTATCGGAGGGTTATGTGCTGGACTGTATAGGGCCGGGACACTATTGACAGCGTCTAAGCCTGACGGTTTCTTCGGCCGCATTGGAAAGGCTTAGTTCTTCATTGGTGACGGGCTTGACTTCAGTGCGCCACAAATGCGATGTAACACGAGCGATCCCAAGCAACGCTCCTGCGGCCTCGCCCAACCCCAGGCGGCCGCCAGCAACAGGGCTGCAGCGAGGCTGCCACGCCGAAGCCCACAATCCGGACCTGCTCGCCAGTAATATTAAGAAAAGCTCTTTTCCAATGGAGCAAGGCTATGGCCGGCCCAGCCAGTGGGTACAAAAGCCTTGCTGGAAGTTTCCACCCTTTTGTTCGAAGGGCTCCAAAACCGTAGCCAACTATGACCAGCAGAGAAAATTCGCGCGCTAGGCCGGGCGGGTCAAAATGCCGCATGCGGGCGTGATTTTCCAGCCAGAAGCTGCGTCCCTGCGCTTTTAGCTTCCGAACCAGAAATGCGCCCACCAACAGTTCACCAGGAAGTCGGGTCTCGAACAGCCGCAGCAATTCAGCACGGGTTGTGCTGTTCCAGCCGCAAATAATCTTGACAGGGCCTCCTGTGACTGGCTCCATCCACTCCCCGTAACCGAGTAGAAAGGAGGCCTCTGCCCAGATGCTAGTGCGGTTGCCAGGGCGCAATGCGGAGGCAATGCCATCCCAGCCTTCCTTGAGACGGGTGATGATCGCTTGCGCCTATTCCGGATTGGGAAGGCAATGGTCCTCGGCGAGCATGATGTAGTCGCCTCTGGCCTTTTGTATGCCAATGGCCCTGGCTTCATGGAGGCCAGCCGTTCCGACGCAGATGGGCACCACCTCGGGAGGCAAAGCGAGCGACTGTTGCCCAGAGGGGCCGAGACCTGCCGGGCAAAGAACGAGAATCTCCAGCTCGCTCCGGTGAATTTGCGCAACCCATGTACTTAGAGCCGGTTCAATGGCGTCATAACCCATCATGGCTGGCAAAACAACTGAAAGTGCTGGTTTCAGATCAGGCAGTATTTCCATAGGATTCGTTCCAGAGGATAGAAAACATCCCGAAAAAACCGGTCGTAGAAGCCGCACAGGCGTTGAGCGGGAGTAGGTGGTTCGCCTGTAAAATCAGCTGCCACTCGCGCTAGTGCCTGCTGGTATAAGGAATGGAAAGGTCTTCCGACTGGAGTGCGCCAGGGTTTGATACGGCCCGCGAAATGAACGATGCCAGGCCGTCGACACGCTTGTTTCGGCATCCGGCCATGAGGTCTACCCGCTTCAGTTGCCAGTAGATTCCAGCGCTTGTCGAGCTGCTTCCAGTTGTTCCACAACACCGCATTCAATGCTTCCTGGTGCAAAAAATCGACAGGTCCAGGGGTAGTCCGCAAATATTGAAAAGCTCTGTGGACAATCTCGCCCCACCACTGACGCTCCAACCGTATCAACATTACGCCTGCATTGAAGTACGGGGCCTCAGCGGGTATGCCGATTTTCTGCCAATTCTTGACTCCACGTGGGGAGGAACAGTGAGGCACGGCGCTGTCGGCTACTGCCGCCAAAGGACAATTTTCGAGCGGTGTTTGCCAGAGCTCCGTCAAATCATCCAGTACCAGCAAATCGGCGTCGAGGAAAAGAACTCTGTCAAGTTTTACGGGTAGTATTTCCGCCAGCAACAGCGGTACCGATGCTTCGGGGGAGAATTTCTGTGAACGCGGGGCAGCCGAGATCTGTTTCGGATGTAAAAGGATTGGGTGCGTTTCGATTATTGAGGAGATGGTTTCAAGGACACGTGGAGGAAGACCGGCGTGAACCAGATAAAGTTCAACCCCCTGGCCGGGCTTAAGGTGCTGTTTAGCTGAGTCCAGCATCACGGCCAGAGGAAGCGCGTAGGACTGGTTGACAGAGCTGACTATGGCGATGTTGCCCTGGTTCACATTGTCGGGTCTCACGTTGTTGAGCGATTGCCACTAACAGCATACAAGATGGCTCCAAGAACACACGCGGGCCCTTTTCGCTTCCAGGCAAGTTTGGATACTGCACGAGCAACCACAGCGGGCACAAATGAAACATGGCCGGCTGTTACCTGCGCTTGTGTTACGCTGGAAAATCTACACTTATGAAGAGCATCACTGTGACTCTGCCGGATGGGAGCAGTCATACTGTCCCGGCAGGTTCGCGACCGATCGACATTGCAAAATCTGTTAATCCGTGCCTGGCTGAGGATGCGGTCGTGGCCAAGGTGAACGGAGAACTGTTTGATTTAACCAGGCCGCTGGAGTCTGATGCCAAGCTCCAGATACTGACTTCCAAAGACCCGGAATCTTTGCAGGTGTACCGCCATTCAGCGGCTCATCTGATGGCAGCAGCCGTTGTGGAGCTTTATCCGGAGATTAAATTGGGTATCGGTCCGGCCATCGACACGGGTTTTTATTACGATTTCCTGCGTCCAACACCTTTCACGCCCGAGGATTTGGAAAAAATCGAGGCCAAGATGTGGGAGTTACAGGCAAAGGATTTGCCCTTTGAGAGGAAGGTGTCTCCCAAAGAGGAGGGGCTAAAACGGTACGTTGAGTCGGGCGAATTCATGAAGTACGAACTCATTCAGGAGAGGGCGGGGGACACGATTACCGAATACAAGCTTGGCGAACACTTCATCGATTTCTGCCGCGGTCCTCACGTGCCTTCCACTTCCAGAATCAAGGCCTTCAAGTTGTTGTCAATTGCCGGGGCATACTGGCGTGGCGACGAAAAGAACCAGCAACTGCAGCGGATTTACGGTACCGCATTTTTTTCCAGGGCGGAACTGGATGCCTACTTGCATCAGCTTGAAGAAGCTAAAAAGCGGGATCATCGCAAGCTGGGAAGGGACCTTGACCTGTTCAGCATCCAGGAAATGGCTGGCCCAGGGCTGATTTTCTTTCATCCCAAGGGCGCCATGGTGCGGAAATTACTCGAGGACTGGATGCGCGAGCAGTACATTGCGCGAGGCTACTCACTGGTTTACACGCCGCACGTGGCTCGTGCCGAGCTGTGGAAGACTTCCGGGCATTACAATTTCTATGCCGAGAACATGTTCCGGCGTATGGAGCTGGATGATGCCGAATACCAGCTTAAGCCGATGAACTGCCCCTTTCATATTCTGATTTACCAAGACAAGCTGCGTAGTTATCGTGATTTGCCAGTGCGCCTCGGGGAGTTAGGCACGGTTTACCGCTATGAGCGTTCTGGGGTGATGCATGGCCTGTTGCGCGTGCGTGGCTTTACGCAAGATGACGCCCACATTTTCTGCACACCGGAACAGATTGAAGATGAGATTGTCGGTTGTCTCCAGTTTGCTCTGGATGTACTGCACACCTTCGGGTTCGATCAATACGAGGCGGAACTGTCTACGTGGGACGGAGGGATTAGCGGAAAGTACGATGGAGACGCAGCGCAATGGGAGCTTGCTGAATCAGCTCTCGAGAAGGCCTCTGAGCGCCTCAATCTGAAAGTCAAGATGATGCGCGATGAGGCAGCGTTCTATGGTCCGAAGATTGACGTAAAGCTTGTGGATGCTATCGGACGGCTCTGGCAGCTTTCGACTGTTCAGTTCGATTTTACTCTTCCACGACGCTTCGGGCTCGAATATATCGCAGAGGATGGCAAGGCTCGCCAGCCGCTAATGGTCCATCGTGCCTTGTACGGTTCTGTCGAACGCTTTTTTGGCATTCTGCTCGAGCATTATGCTGGAGCGTTTCCGGTTTGGCTAGCACCTATCCAGGCGATTGTGTTGCCCATTACGGACCGGCATCTCGAGTATGCACGGCAAGTAGGCAGGCGACTGGCCGATGCCGGAATTCGTGCGCAGGTGGATGACCGCGGCGAAAAGGTCAATTTCAAAATTCGCGAAGCACAGCTACAGAAAATCCCCTACATGTTGGTGGTTGGGGATCGTGAGGCACACAGCGGTTCAGTCTCCGTGCGTAACCGGCGGCACGGTGATCAGGGAGTGAAGCCACTGGATGGTTTTCTTGAAGAGATTCAGAAGATCGTGGTTAACAAAACGCCTGTCGAGTGAGTCCTGATGGGCCTGCTGTATATATTGTTACTTGTTCTGGTTGTCGGCTCAGCCGTTTACTGCATTCTGGTTATTGAAGCTGCCCGCCGCTACCGCCACCGCATGTTTCCCGCATTTGCCGCTGCTCCGGTTGTTCCTATCAGCGTGCTCAAGCCCCTACGAGGGATTGAAGAGGGACTCGCCGAAAACCTGCGCAGTTTCCTGGCGCAGGATTATCCAAGCTTCGAAGTGTTATTCGGCGTGGACGAACCTGACGACCCAGCTCTTGAAGTGGCGATGGCTGTATCCCGGGAATTTCCTCATGTGGCCTGCCGTTGCCTGGTTACTGGCACGCCAAGTTACCGGAATCCAAAGGTATACAGTCTGGAGCGTTTAGTTGCTGCTGCCCGTTACGATCTGCTGGTCATGAGCGACAGCGATATCCGTGTGGGCCCGGACCTGCTGCGTGTCATTGCAGCGGAATTTGCAGACCAGAATTTAGGGTTGGTCACTTGTCCTTACCGCGCGGTTTCAGGAAACAGCTTCTGGTCCCGGCTCGAAGCCATCGGCATCAACACGGAGTTTATCGCAGGGGTGCTGGTAGCGCGTCTCATAGAGGGTATGAAGTTCGCCGTAGGTCCTACGATTGTTATCCGCAAAAAGGTGCTCGAATCTATTGGTGGTCTCCAGAGGGTGAAAGATTACTATATTGACGACTTTCTCCTCGGAAAATTCGCTGCTGAGCATGGTTTCGGTGTGGAACTTTCCGCGTACGTGATTGAGCACCATATTGGCGCCCAAGGTTTTTTGGACAATTTACGACATCGAGTGATGTGGTTGCGGGGAACACGCCGTTCCCGCCCCAAAGGGTACTTTGGACAAATTTTTACTTACACGCTGCCTCTGGCGCTATTATTGCTGATCCTCAAGCCGGCGTTGTGGCTTCTATGTATTTCCGCAATTTTGCTTCGATTTGTCTCCGCTTGGGCGGTCGCGGTGTATGTGCTTCGCGACCCTTTGACTTCCAGATCATGGCACCTGTTGCCTTTGGAGGATCTGTTGTCCTGGTTTTTCTGGCTAGCTGCTTTGTTTGGAAACACGATCCTTTGGCGGGGACGGCGCTTCGCGTTGCTGCCTGACGGGCGATTTCAACCTTTGGAGCGTGAGTCGGCTGGATAAACGACCCATGAAAACTCTGGTCACTGGCGGCGCTGGTTGCATCGGTTCTGACCTTGTGAAAGCACTTCTGGACCGCGGACATGAAGTCGTTGTTCTGGACAACTTCAGTAGCGGCAAAGAGGAACACATTGCCGCGTTTCGAGATCACCCGAGATGCTCCGTTATTGAAGGAGACCTGCTGAACCTAGACCTTGTGAGCTCTGCGCTGGACAACGTGGAGATGGTATACCATCTGGCGGCCAACCCGCACATTAAATTTGCTCCGGGTGTGGCTACAGACAGGGACTTACGGAACAACGTTCTGGCCACGCACCAGCTTCTCGAGGCCATGCGGCTGAAAAAAGTCAGCCGGATCGCCTTCACATCTAGCTCTGCGGTTTACGGCATTCCTGCTCGGTTGCCCGTCAAGGAAGATGATTTTTTTCCCCGTCCCGTATCTTTGTACGGAGCGACCAAACTAGCCTGCGAGGCCTTACTTTCTGCGTTTTCTAATTTGTTTGGCATGCAGTGCTGGGTTTTCCGGCTGGCTAACATCGTCGGTCCGAAGATACGGAAAATTGGCCGAACTGTGATTTCCGACTTTGTCTACAAGCTGCGTAAAGACTGCACACGGCTCGTCATTTTGGGAGACGGCTGTCAAAGCAAGTCGTATCTAACTACCGAGGAATGTGTGCAGGCCATACTCTTTGTAGTGGAGCGGGCGCAGGATGAATTCACGGTACTGAACGTTGGTGGTCGTGGCACCGTCACAGTGACTCGCATTGCTGAGATGGTAGCCGGCATGATGGGGCTGAAAAATGTAAAGTTCATCTATACCGGGGGAGAAAGAGGCTGGCCGGGGGACGTTCCTCGCTGTGAGCTCGATGTAACGGCGCTCGAAAGACTCGGATGGAAAGCTCGATGGGACTCTGAGGAAAGTGTTACCCGGGCCATCAGGGAGATGCTGGAACAAACCACATGAACGCGAGTTCAATTCAGGCGGTTATTCTTGCAGGTGGGCTGGGCACAAGGCTTCGGCCTTTGACTAGGACCGTGCCTAAACCGATGGTGCCTGTTGCAGGCGTACCATATCTTGAGTATCAGTTACGGCTACTGGCCGGCCAGGAGATTCGTGATATCGTTATTTTGGCTGGATATCTTGGAGATCAAATCCAGCACCACTTCGGGGACGGATCAAGGCTTGGTATACGCATAAAGTATTCGTTTGAACCCGAGCTGCTTGGGACCGGTGGAGCATTGCGCAAGGCTGAGGCCTTGCTGGAAGATGCGTTTCTTGTTCTGTTTGGAGATTCCTACCTTCAGATTGACTATAAGGATGTTTTTAAGCGGCTGATCGAATCAGGAGTGCTGGCTGTACTAGTAATTTATGATAACAGCATCGAAGACACACATGTGCCTAACAATGTGTCGGTGGATGGCGCCTGTTACATCACCAGATATGAGAAGAGTTCTCGTGACCCGGAGCTGACTCGTGTAGATGCGGGTGTTCTGGCTATGCGCCGTTCAGTCTTGAAATTTTGTGGCTGCCCGGGAGCATTCTCTCTGGAAAAGGAGCTGTATCCGAAATTAATCCGGATGCGCCAGCTTCTGGCGTACGAAACGCGGCAGCGCTTCTATGACATCGGCACACCGGCGGGCTTGAAACTGTTTGAGCAGGTTATCGCCAAATGATTCTCACGCGTACGCCGTTCCGTATCAGTTTCGCCGGCGGAGGTTCAGACCTGGAGGCATGTTATTCCCGCCAGCCCGGCGCCGTTTTGTGCACGGCCATTAACAAGTACATGTACATTGCGGTGAAGGAACACTTCGGCAAACAGTTTCGGGTCAGTTACTCCCGCACGGAATTTTCTGAAACCGCCTCCGGGATCGAACATCCGATCGTGCGTGAGTGTTTACAGTGGTTTGGGGTGGACAAGCCTTTGGAGATCGTTTCCATGGCAGACCTTCCTGCTTACAGCGGCATGGGGTCTTCGAGCAGCTTCACGGTCGGTCTGCTTCACGCGCTTCATGTTCTGAGAGGAGAGCTGGTAACTCCTGAACGGCTTGCCAGGGAAGCGTGTCATATCGAGATTGACAAGTTGGGAGAACCCATCGGTAAACAGGATCAATACATTGCCGCTTATGGGGGTTTGCAGTTCATCCGTTTCAACCTGGATGGCACCGTTTTTGTTGATCCTGTAATTTGCCGCAAGGAAACGTACAGACAACTGAGCGACCGCCTGCTGATTTTTTTTACGGGCGTGACTCGAAGCGCTCGTGAGGTGTTGTCAAAGCAGCGGGAGAACACGACTGAGCGACTGCACGTATTGCAGAAGCTCCGGGATATCGCTTTACAAATGCGGGACGTTCTGTGCTCTGGGAAGGATTTGAACGAATTCGGCCGTTTACTCGGCGAAAGTTGGGAGGCGAAAAAACAATTGGAGACCTCCATTACCAACCCCGCAATTGACGGAGCCTATCAGCGCGGACTGGAGGCGGGGGCGCTGGGCGGTAAACTCCTTGGTGCGGGAGGAGGAGGGTTTCTGCTTTTCTACTGCGAGCCTCACCGGCACGTGAGGCTCAGGGAGGCGATGTCCGGCCTCGTAGAAGTTCCTTTTTCCCTCGAGCCAGAGGGGAGTAAGGTAGTGTACCTCGGGAGTGACCGGTGGTGAAGCGACGCTGCGTTTTTCTGGACCGGGATGGCGTCATTAATGTCGCCCCGCCACCGGGAGAGTATATCCTTTCAGCGGAGGATCTTCATATCATTCCTTCCATCGCTGATTGGATCCGTTTGTTCAACGTACTTGGCTTGTTAACCATCGTCATCACCAATCAGCGTTGTGTGGCCCGCGGTTTGTTACGCCGTGAGGAGCTCGAGCGCATCCACGAAAAAATGCGGCAGGAACTGGCGCATTTGGAGGCACACGTGGATGACATTTTTTACTGCCCTCACGAAGAAGGGACGTGCACCTGTCGGAAACCTGGTGCAGGTCTGGTAGAACAGGCGTGCAAAAAGTGGAATATCGATCTCGAGGGTTCGATCGTGATCGGGGATAGCGAACCAGACCGTCTGCTGGCCCAACGATGCGGCATGGCTTTTGTTCATGTTCACGAAGGGCGTATTCTCGACGTGATCAAGGCTCTCAAATCTTAGGGGATCACCGCCAGTGCCTTCCTGGACTGGATCTTAAAAAACTCCATCGTGAAAGCCTTACCTTTACGAAAAGCTTCCCATTGATCCCGGAAATGTTTGGAAAAAACCTGTCCTGACTGACCTAATGTTAGAACCCACAAGGAGTTATCCCAATCGGCGAGGTCCAGTACCATCCGCATTGATGGGCCGAAATTTCGCACTTGTTGTTGTACAGAAGTTGGTGAGCCCCCCATCGGCACAGTTCCGATGGAAAAATACCTGCCTACCAGCGGAAGTTGACCAATCACCGGAGGAATTAGATTTATGTGGTTGTACACTCCGTAATCCCACTTACTCGTATCTTTTCCTTGTATGCGCGCTCCTTCTTCAAGGGCGTCCGTAAGGCAGCGGAGTAACAGCGAATCGTAATCGCCAAACCAGTCCGAGGGTCTGGTCTTCAGAAGCATTTCGACTGCTTCCGATGTTACGGCAGAGTCGTACTTAGCGCTGTTACCAGGTGAGGCGCACTCCGCTACAGCTTTACGGATCTGGTGGAAGGCTAAGGTGACGATCATGGGCGCCGCGAGCCCTCTCTCCATCTGCCCATTCCAGTTTCTGAGGAGATCAACAGTTGTAGTGACAGGCTTGACCTTGGTCTTCCAGCGTTCAGCGGTAGCCACAATTTGACGCGCCAGAAAATGGTGAAATTTGGAGTAGGTATCTGTTTGAACGGCCAACATTTGTGCAGCTTTCCAATGCTTGCTTGCCTTGAGAAGTTCTTTTATCCGCTGTGCCCGGTATCCGCCAGAAAAATCTCCACTAACGAAATACGGATAATCGGCAGAGGCACAGTCCGGGGTAGCGGGAAGCGCAATTCCAGAGGGCGGATTATATTCGGCGGGAAGCTGCTCGAAGGGAATGTACCCCTTCCACTCATGCTCACCGGAACTGCCATCAGAGGGCACGTCGCCTTGATTGTTAGTGCGTATGGGAAGTTTTCCTGCAGCATGCCAGCCGATGTTCCCTTGCCGGTCCGCGTAGACAAAGGCGGCTGCTGGCACAGAAATCTGGGCTAGCGCAGATGTAAAGCTGTGCCAATCCTTGGCGTGATCCAACTCGATAAAGGGATATTGAAACTGTGAAACATCCGCTGCAGTCCATTTGAGCGAAAAGAATTTGCCATTCTCTGAGGCTATGACCGGGCCATGTGCAGTTACCCAGCAAAGCATCTGAAATGGGGCTTCCCCTTTGATGCGAATTGTCTGCCGTTCCAGGGCAGCTTGTTGCCGCTGGCCGTGAAACCAGTAAACACCTGTAGTTGGGTCGAAGTCTTCTGCATACAAATCCTGCACGTCGAATCCCAAATCTGCTAAGCCCCACCCGATGTTCTCGTTGTGACCGATCAAGATTCCTGGGAGTCCTGGAATTGTGGCCCCCTCTACATTCAGGCCGGGAGCTGACAGGTGCGCGAAGTACCACAGGGACGGCCAAGAAGCCTCAAAGTGAGGATCATTTGCGAGAATAGGCCGTCCTGATAGAGTCCAGGCTCCGGAAATCGCCCAAGCATGCGCGCCCCTCTGCCATTGTCCGACACTTCGAGCAGGATACAGGAATTTCACTTTCGCAGCATCACCGCCCGCCAAGAGGGCTAGCTTTTGCAATTGCCGTTCCCACCCTGAACTCATCCAGCGTGCCCATTGGAGAGCGATAAGAACAGAATCCACGGGGCTCCAGGGTTTGGGATCGTAGCGCAGCAGGGAGAACTCGACAGGGAGCCTGTTCTGGTTCTGCTCGATGTAGAAATTAACCCCACGGGCATAGGCACGGAGGGTTGCGCGGGCGGTTGGATTCAGCGCTGTGTAACTGGCTTCGGCGATCCTGGCAAGCCGTAAACGGCGCGCTTGCTGATCTGTGATCAAGGCCTTACGCCCAAATAGTTCTGCTAACTCGCCGGCGGCAATACGGCGCAATGTATCCATCTGCCACAGCCGGTCCTGAGCAGTTACATATCCCTGAAGAAACAGAGCGTCTTGCTCACTGCCGGCTTGAATATGTGGGACTCCAAGAGAATCCCGTGAGATTGTCGCAGCGTTCGTAACAGGGGCTTCAAGTTGGCCAGAGGTTTGCGGCAAAACGCGCCATGCGAACCAGTAAGCCGCAAAAAGAGCTCCCAGCAACGCCGCACCGATGGTCATGTTGATATATTTGAGAACGCGGCCTAAGAGCACTAATCGTGATTGTACTGGATAGGTGTCAGCCGCGGGCGAACACATGCCATGGGTGAACCTTACTACGGCTTTCGGTTTCTGCTGCTGATCGTCATCATAATGGCGAATGCCTTTTTCGCCGCTTCGGAAGTGGCTCTTGTGCGAGTGCGACCTTCGCGGTTACGGGAGCTGGCCACGGAGGGACGGGCCGGAGCTCAAGCCGCGCTCAACTTGCTGGCCAACCCGGGTCGCCTGCTTTCGGTTGTCCAGGTGGGCGTAACGCTGGCCAGCTTGGGGCTCGGCTGGGCTGGGGAGGACACTTTATTCCGATACTTCGTGGGCCTGTTTCATCCAGTTCTCGCTCCTCTCGGGGTCAAATTATTGCACCTGCTGAGCTTTACCGTAGCTTTCCTACTGATGGCTTTTTTTCACGTAGTCGTCGGCGAAGTGGTTCCCAAAAATCTGGCGATTGAGAAAGCCGACCATCTGGCGGTACTCGTGGCTCCGCCTTTACTGATGTTTCTTCGCGTCTGCGCCCCTTTTGTGTATGTGGTGGAAAAGTCTTCTGCCTCTATCTCTAAACTGTTCGGATTACGTGGCGAGCCGCGAAGTGGCGGTCACTCTGCGGAAGAACTGAAACTGATTATAAGCGCGAGCCGTGGCAAAGGTTATGTACCCAAGTTTGAGGAGGAGGTGATTCACCGAGTCCTGGATCTGGATGAGATCTCCGTCCGCGAAATCATGGTGCCGAGGAATGACCTTGTTTCTGTCCCGGTCGATTCGAGTCTTGAGGAAATATTGCGGACCATGATAGAGCACCAGTACTCACGGCTGCCGGTCTTTGAAGAAAGACCAGAACAGATCATCGGCTATTTACATTACAAGGACGTGGTCCGGGTGCGCGAAGAATTACGGGCTAGCGGACTGTTGCGATTGCCTGCCGTCAGGTTACGTTTGAGCACCATACTGCGCAAACCCCTGGTTGTTCCGGAAACAAAACCTGTCAGCCAGATGGTGGACGAGTTCCGGCGCTGCCGTACGCATATGGCCATGGTGGTGGACGAATTCGGCACCATTGTCGGGATGATTACCCTGGAGGACGTTCTTGAGCAAATCTTCGGTGAAATTGAAGATGAGCACGATGTTGCACCTCCCACAGAGACTTTAGAGGCTCTGGTCGTCGATGTGGAGGGAACCACGAACATACGCGATCTGGATGCTCGCTACGGGATCCACCTCCCGAGTGATGGAGGTTTTGAGACTCTGGCGGGTTTCCTTTTATACCGCTTGGGGGTTATTCCGAAAGTCGGTGATAGCGTCGAGTTTGGTGGTCGGCTGTTTACAGTCACGCAGATGGACGGCAACCGGATCGCGCAGGTGCGTGTTGAGAAGGTTGCCACCAGTGGGCCGGGAGGCTCAGTAGGGGCTTAAAGATTCGATCTGGTTGGAAGCGGTTTGCGCCAGGATTTTTTCTACTTCTTTTTTAAGCGGCGGCAAAATCTTCTTGTAAGCCATCTTATATGCTTCGCAAAAGTAATCCAAATCCGTGAAGCGTTGGTTTGGGGCGTAACGGAACTTAGGGCAACCAGCGTGGCAAATCGACAAGAACTCACAGGCATCACATTCCGTACGCCGCAGTGTCTTATTGGAGGCAAACTGATAGCGCCGTTGGCGGCGTGCGATCTCGGGCCAGGAATCTATAATGATATTGCCCAGCTTCCAGGTATTTTCTACGAAGAAGTCGCAAGGAAAGACATCGCCGTTATATTCCACCACCACGTAGCTGTCACACGTCTCATGCAGTGTGCAACTTCCCGGCTTTTGTCCAGCGAGTGCTTCAGCGACGTTGTCAAAGAACCGAATCCGCATTGTGCGGCGCTCAGGCCACCACAAATCAAAAGTTTGGCAAAGGAAACGCCCGTACTGTTCCGGTGTTATGGTATAAGGCAGACGGTTCCCTTGGCTATCAAACTCCGCTAGCGGGATGTACTGTATATAATTCACTCCCAAGCTACGGAAAAATCTATAAAGCTCAGCAGGCTTTTCAACGTTGGCTTCGCTCACTACGCACAGGACGTTGAGCTCCACACGGTTCCGGTTCAACGTTTCGATACTCCGCATTACTTTGCGCCAAGTGCCTTGTCCCTGTTTTGTCAACCGGTATGTGTCATGGACGTCTTCTGGGCCATCAAGTGAAACGCCCACCAGCCAGTTGTACTCTCTAAACAGGTCGCACCAGTTCTTGTCGATTAGAATGGCGTTGGTTTGCAGAGAGTTACTGATGCTTTGTCCAAAGCGCCCGTATTGTTTCTGGAACTCAACCAGACGCTCGAAGAAAGGGAGCCCTGCCAGGGTTGGCTCTCCGCCTTGAAAAGCAAAGAGGCTGGTTGGATAAGAGTAAAAAAGATATGTATCTACGAGGCGCTCCAAAGTATCGAGAGACATACGGCGGCTGAGAAGGTCCTTGTAAGGGTCGGCATCCCGTTGCAGATAGAAGCAGTAAGCACAATCGAGGTTGCAAAGTGCTGACACAGGCTTGATCAACAACGAATGGATGCGAGGCGCTGTGCCCTGTCCTTCTCCCGATATGGACGGTTTCAGCCCGTGTCCCATCTATAAGGCTTGCAGCGGGCTAGCCCAGCTTAGGCGGAACCTCTGTTAGCGGGCCGCGCCATTCGAGCTCGCGTTCGATGTCCCGGTGCATTCGGTAAGGTCTCTTGACGTCGGATAATTTGGCGCCTTGAACATTAATCTTGGAGAGATCATACTGGCCAAGACCGACCTGGCCGCAGTAAATGAGGTAACCAACCCAGGAGGGATCGATGCTCATTGCTTCGAGCGCCACGCGGTCGGCAGCCACATAATCGGTCGATGCGATGGCGATGCGGGATGGCACTGGCGTGCCGGATGAAGGGCCGTTGCCTTCCATGCCCTCAAAGCCGTCGATCACGGTAGCACCCCAGAAGGGCTTCATCTTCTGGGCGGTCAGGTACATGTTGTAATGTGTCTGGCGCACCCCTCCGTGGTACTTCCTCTTGTCGTTCCACTTGGTACTGTCGCTGGGGGCGTAATGCAGCGGCGCCCCGAGAACCATGTTCTTGATGGAAAGAGTGGCCACCACGGTGTTGTGAGTTTTCATGATAGCCGCACAGATAACAAAAGCATCGGGATCGAGCAGTCGCGCCGCCAGCCGCACAGGTTGCACGTGGAGGTCGGGACTAAGTAGCGGCATCACCTCATACTTGGCCTCCCGGTTCAAATCTACAAGCTTGAGTTCCGCGCGGCGGTATTCCTTGGGAAGCGCCGTATATTTGAAATTCTCGTAAGCCTCCAAGGTGTCGCCCGCCGAAGACTCAGCAATCACCACCGGCCCTTTAAAGCGCGGCTCCAAAAAGTCCAGAATGCCACGCAGCGTATCCGCATTGGTCGCGGCTAATGGATTGACCGTGGAGACATTATTGGGCTTGATGACAACGTATTTCTTCCGTTTCAAAACAGGCCGAATGTCGTCTTCGATGGCCACCAGGGCGTCGTGCACGATCTTCCGCCGCTGTTCTCCGGAAATGACTGCTACGGTCGGTTGGTTGTTGTAAGAGAAAACCGGTTCGAATGTGTCCTGCGAAGCTGTCTGGGCGGCCGCAGGTTTATGTCCCACATGCGCTGCCGCGCCTACCGCTGCTGCCAACTGGAAAAAGCGCCGCCTTGATACGTCGCCCGGCATGCAAGTACCTCCTGGCTTATAATAAAACCTTAACCGCTAATTATACCGGATTATAAAGGAACGCTTATGAAAGCTTCGTCGTCTCGCCGTAATTTTCTAACCGCCAGCTTGGGTTTGCCTGTGACCGGCCTGGGGGCAGGTTTTAGCCGTCCTTTGACGTTATCGCCTTCATCGTCCCCGGAAATCCGTTACCGGACGCTCGGTAAGACGGGTCTTAAGGTCAGCACTGTCGGCTTCGGCTGCATGATCACTTCCGACGCGAGCGTGATTGAGAAGGCGGCTGACCTTGGCGTCAATTACTTCGACACCGCGCGCGGATACCAGGGCGGCAATAACGAGCGCATGGTGGGAGCGGCCTTGAAGAAGAGACGCAAGCATATCGTGCTGTCCACGAAAACTCATGGCGAGACTAAACAAGCTGCGCTGGCCGACCTGGATACAAGCTTGCGAGAACTCGGCACGGATTATGTGGATATCTGGTATCTTCACGCGAAGAGCAAGCCTTCCGAGATTACTGAAGAGCTGATTGATGCTCAGGAAACCGCCAAGAAAGCCGGCAAGGTCCGTTTTGTGGGAGTAAGCACCCATAGCGGGCAGACCGAGCTGATTCCTGCTCTGATTGCGGGCGGCAAGACGGACGTTGTGCTGGTGGCTTTCAACTTCACCATGGGCAAAGACATGGAAGATGCCGTAGCTGCTGCCAGCAGAGCCGGGCTTGGCGTCGTGGCCATGAAAGTAATGGCGGGAGGATACCGCAGGGCGAAACCGGGCGACAAGTTAAACGAGATTTTCAAACGCCAGGGTGCCATGGTTGCCGCATTGAAATGGGTGCTGAAAAATCCTCATGTGCATACAACGGTTCCCAGCATTACCGACATGGATCAGCTGGACGACAATCTTAAAGCCATGTCAGAGCCGTATACTGAGGCCGACCAGAAGCTGCTGGCAAGCCAGTTGGAGCGCATCCGCCCCATCTACTGCCACATGTGTGGAGAGTGCGAGAAAAATTGTCCGGAGGGCCTTCCCATCGCGGATATCTTACGTTATGTTATGTATGCAGACGGCTACGGGCAGTTCGCGTTGGGGCGCGAACAGTTTCTTACTTTGTCGGAGGAGGCTACGCCGGCCCGTTGTAAGCTGTGTCCAACCTGCACGGTGACGTGTCCTTATGGCGTTAACGTGGCGCGGCAGCTTCGCCGTGCTCAGGAACTGTTCGCATGAGATTTCATAGTGTTGCTTTTCTGTTGTTAGCAGGTGTGGGCACGCGCGCCCAGATCGTCCCGGATTGCGGACTGGTGCCGGGATGGGCTCAGCAAGGTCCAGCGCGCAGTTATGTAGCGGAAAACTTATTCGAGTACATGGATGGCAATGCGGAGGGGTATCTCATCTACCACTTTGTGCGAATGAACGGAGTGACGTGCAAATCCGGGGAAAAATCGATTCTTATCGACGTCTCTGAGATGGATAACCCGGAGTCGGCTTACGGGATTTTTGCTTCTAATCGCGATCCCGCCGCACCTGTCGAAAAAATTGGGATGAGCGCGCAGATTCAACCTCGCCGTGCTATTTTTGCTAAGGGAAAATATTACGTGGAGCTGGCTGCCAATCCAGAAGGTGATTACACGGCTACCCTCAAAGCCTTCGCCTTGGGGCTGGAGAAACGTATTCCAGGAACAACCCATCTTCCGGCAACTATTGGGTGGTTCCCGAAGGAGAAACTCCTGCCGGGTTCGATTCGCCTGGTTCCTCAGAGCGTGTTGGGAATGAGCCAGATCCGGCGAGGGTTCGTGGCCGAGTACGAATTCGGCAAGGCTTTTATCGCTGCGGAGACTTCCCCCGAGGCAGCGTCAGCCGTATTGGCCAAAGTGAAGGCGCGCGTAGGAGAAGTTAAACCTGTGCAAGTGGCTGATGAAGCGTTTGAAGCCGATAGCCGCTATCTCGGGAAGGTCTGTTTTTTCCGCAAAGGAAGCTATCTAGCCGGTTACGTTAATCTTGCAGCCGGGCAAGATGCGGTCACTTTAGCTTCTGCTCTGGCGTCAAGGATTCCTTAATCTGGGCCGTGCGGCGGAAGACGCCAACCTGTTTTTTTGACAACTTGTCTTGAGAGCCGCGCAAGCAGTGTGTGTGGTGTCAGCCGTAGCATGGGGTGCCTAAGTCCCGGGGCAAGTTCGGCCAGTGGTTGCATCACGAAACGCCGTTTGGCCATACGCTGGTGGGGGATTCCCAGCTCCTGAGTTCGGATTACGGCATCGCCATATAGCAGAATGTCGATATCAATGATACGGGGTCTGTTCCCATTCTTGCGGCGCCTCCCCAATTCACGCTCGATCCTCTGCACACGAGCAAGCAACTGCCGGGGGAAAAGGCTTGTGCGTGCCTCTACCACCAGATTCAGAAACCACGGCTGGCTCTTCAACCCCTGTGGTTCCGTTTCGTAGACGGAAGATACCCTCAGGACCTGAATTCCTGACCCGTCCAGCAGGCTCACAGCCTTTACTAGCGCTGCCCAACGGTCGCCGAGATTCGTACCTAATGAGAAATAGACGGTTTTCACTGCTTTGTGTTAAAACAGCGTGCGCTGGGCGTCGTGCCGCGATTTCCGTCGCATGCCGAAATATTCAAAAGCACGGTCGGTGGCCAATCTGCCTCGCGGCGTGCGATCAATGAAACCAAGCTGAATGAGGTAGGGTTCGTAGACTTCCTCAATGGTGTCCGGCTCCTCATCAGTTGAGGCGGCGATGGTATTCAGCCCCACCGGCCCGCCTCCGTATTTTTCAAGTAGGGTGTGCATGATCTTCTGGTCGATTTCGTCCAGCCCGAAGCGATCGACTTCCAGCAGGTCCAGGGCGGTGCGGGCCACCTCCGACGTAATGCGGCCGTCAGCCCGTACTTGCGCGTAGTCCCTGACTCGCCTCAAAAGACGGTTAGCAATGCGAGGAGTGCCACGGCTTCTCCTGGCAATTTCTTCGGCGCCCTCATCCTCTATAACTACCTCGAGAAGCTTCGCCGACCGTAAAACGATTTGCTTAAGCTCTTCAATGTTGTAGTGATTGAGACGGAGAACTAGCCCGAAGCGTCCCCGCAGTGGCGCGCTGACCAACCCTTGCCGGGTGGTAGCGCCGATCGCGGTAAAGCGCGGTATCGGCAGCGAATGGGTGCGCGCGCCTGGTCCGGATCCGATCAGAATGTCCACACGGAAGTCCTCAAGAGCTGCGTAAAGCATCTCCTCGACGTCGGGCATCAAGCGGTGGATTTCGTCGACGAAAAAAACCTGCCGAGCGCGGATGTTACTGAGGATACCGGTCAGGTCGAGCTTCTTCTGAAGAATTGGACCAGAGGTTTGTTCAAATCCTACACCTAGTTCATTCGAAATGATGGTAGCCAGCGTCGTCTTGCCAAGCCCCGGGGGACCGTAGAGCAACACGTGATCCATGGCGTCCCCTCTCTGTCGTGCGGCTTCAATGGCGATGGCAAGGTTCTCTTTTAGTTTGGACTGCCCGGTGAATTCCTCAAGACGGCGAGGACGCAGGCTAGCCTCAAACTGACGCTCTCCGTCGAGTTGTGTTGCCGAGATAATTCCCTGTTCGCGCATAGATCAGCGCCAGGCGTAAAGGCCGGGGCACAGAAGACTAGCGTACCAATTCCAGCGCTCGGCGGAATAGCGGTTCGAAGTCAGCCGGAGCGCCAGCAGCCTTGGCCTTTCGCACCGCAGCTTCAGCTGCCGGGCGCGAACAGCCCAAGTTCAAGAGTGCAGAGAGGACATCCTGATCAAGAGCGGTAAAAGTAGTTGCGGAAACTGTCATTTCTCCTGTTCCGCCGCCCAGGGCGTCAAGTTTATCGCGAAGCTCCAAGACGATTCTCTCGGCGGTTTTCTTTCCAACGCCCGGAATGCGCACAAGTTGCTCCACCTGGCCGTTTCGGATACAAGCCGCCAAATCGGGAGTAGAAAGGCCGGAAAGCACTGTAACGGCCAGTTTCGGACCGATTCCGCTCACATCGATTAACTTCGTAAACAGCATCTTTTCTTCCACCGTCAGAAAACCGTATAGCGATAGAGTGTCCTCCCGGACGTGCGTGTAAATATGCAGGCGAACCTCTGTCCCAGGCTCAGGCAGTGAAGCATAGGTGGAAATTGGGATGGTCACGTCATAGCCCACGCCGCCAGTGTCCACGATGACCTGGTTAGGGTGCTTCGCAAGTATAATTCCGCGCAGATACGCGATCATGACAGGCGTACATTATTGTACATGGCGAGGCGGCGTTTTTTTGTGCACTCCGTTCGGGGTGATCGCGCAGAACTGACAGGCGAGGCGGCGAAGCACCTGCGCCAAGTGCTCCGTGCCGAGCGGGGACAGGTATTCGAAATTTCTGACAATCAAAACGTGTACCTCGCCGAAATTCAAGGTTTCGGAAAAGACCAGGTACATTTTCGTGTTCTCGAAAAGCTGGCCCCTGTTGCTGTCCCTGTCCGGGTGCGACTCCTGGTGTCTTTGATCAAATTTGACCGCTTCGAGTGGGTACTCGAAAAGAGCGTCGAGCTCGGCGTGGAAGCGATTATTCCCGTCAGCAGTGAACGCAGCGGGAAAGGCTTGGACCTGGCGGCATGGAAAAGGCTGGAGCGATGGCGAAGGATAGTTTTGGAAAGCAGCCAGCAGGCGAGGCGTGCGCATCTTCCAGAAGTGTCTCTTCCCTTGGAATTCGAACGCGCGATCAACCTTGAGGGGAAGTACCGCTATTTTTTGGATGAACAGTCGGCTACGGCGCAGCCTATTCTTGCTTGTCTGCCGGACGCTTGCCTGCGAACTTCTTCGGACATCGTCTGCATCCTGCTGGGTCCGGAGGGTGGCTGGACCGAGCAGGAACGAGCCCGCGCTGCCGCCGCCGGGTGGATGCCAGTATCTTTGGGCCCGCAGGTTCTACGAGCGGAGACCGCTGCCATTGCTGCGCTTGCCATTGTTACCAGCGCATGGGATTTCAGCAGGCGGCAGCAGCCCGGCCTTACAATGGACACGTGAAACGTTTCGGCTTGCTGTGGTTATACGCTTACGCTTGCCTGGCGCAGGCCCCTTACGACCTGCTTCTGAAAGGCGCCCACGTAATCGATCCGAAAAACAACATTGACGCGCCTATGGACATAGCAGTTCGCAATGGCAAGATCGCTGCCGTTGAACGCGTGATCGACGCTTCGCGGGCCAACAAGACCATATACCTACAGAATTTGTATGTCACTCCAGGGTTGGTTGACATTCACGTTCACGTGTTTTACACGACGGGAGTCAAAGACGCTTGGGCGGGTGATAACAGTGTGGCTCCCGACGGCTTCAGCTTCCGCACCGGTGTGACGACTATGGTGGACGCGGGAAGCTCAGGCTGGAGGAATTTCGAAACTTTCCGCTACACGGTGATCGGCCGGTGCATGACGCGGGTGCTGGCCATGATTAACATCGCCGGGCTAGGCATGATGACCGATATCGCTGAGCAAGGCGACTTTAACCCTCAGGAGGTTGCGAGGCTCGCGAAAAAACACGCCGATGTCGTAGTCGGGGTCAAGTCTGCGCATTATCAGCTACCCGACTGGAAATCCGTGGATAGCGCCATTGAGGCCGGAAACCTGGCAGGAATCCCGGTTATGGTTGATTTTGGGTATTTTCTGCCCGAGCGCCCGTACTGGCAACTGGTGTCTGAAAAATTGCGACCCGGCGATATCAGCACGCATTGCTTTCGCGGCCCTGTGCCTTGGGTGGACGCCAAGGGGAAACTCTACGACTACCTCTATAGAGCGCGAGCAAGAGGAGTTAAGTTCGACACTGGCCACGGAGGTGGTAGTTTTATGTTCCGCAACGCCGTTCCCGCAATCCAGCAAGGATTTTACCCGGACTCAATTTCCACGGATCTGCACGCTGGGAGCATGAACGGCTCCATGATGGACATGCCCACCACAATGTCGAAGTTTCTGGCTATGGGGATGCCCCTCAAAGAAGTAATCCTGCGTGCAACGTGGTTGCCCGCACAGCTTATTCACCGGCCTGAATTGGGCCAGCTTAGCCCCGGGGCGGTTGCCGACATCGCCGTGTGGCGACTGCTGGAAGGCGATTTCGGTTTCGCTGACGGCTGCGGAGGACTGGTACGAGGCAGCCGAAGGTTGTGGTGCGAGATGACGATCGCGGGTGGAAAAATTGTGTGGAACTGGAATTCCCGTGGGGCAGTGGATTATCGCTCATTGCCGCCTGATTGCGGTATTAGGCCAGGATTGGATTTTGTTGTGCTTCCGCGATAAGTCCGTTTAGACTGGATGAATCGCCACGCTCACCGGTTTGGCCCCAACTGGGATCACAGTAAATAAGGGCGCGGATCTCGTCCTTCTTGGCACGATCGCCGCCAACCGTATGACCGCCATGTTGCCGGAACGGCGGTTTAAGACGAGGGCGTACTGGTCGTCCGGAGTCATCGCAATACAGGCTGGCTCCTCACCTACCGTCAAGACTGCGATGACGCGCTGTGTATCCAGGCTCATGATCGTCACATCCCCAGATTGCGTGTTGGCCACGAACAAGTACTCGCGGTTTTCAGACCCGGAAACGGTCATTGCTCCTGGCGTCCTTCCGGCCAAGACTGTTTTGGCCACTTCCGTAGTATATGGGTACACGATGACAACCGCATCCATTCCTTCCCCTGTGATGAAGAGCTGCCCCCCGTCTTTTTTAAAGCAAAAGTTATCCGGACGAACAGCCAGAGGCAGGCGCACCACGAGCCGGCATGAGGGGACCTCGACAATGGCTAATATGCGCTCTTCAGGGATGGCGACGAGCAACTGTCTTCCGTCGGACCGAAACCGTATAACTCCAGCCGTATTCCCAATCCTGATTGGGGACGCTGATTGTCGGCGGGGTGGGGAGAACAGGCTTAGTGAGCCCGGAGAGGCTAAGCTAACGGCACACATGTGTCCGTCAGGCGAGAGGTCGAAATCCGCTGGAGCTGCGGGCAGGGAAAGATAAAAGCTGACGCGGAAATGCTCCAGGCCGATCTTCACCACTCGAGGTGGATCAGCGCACAGGACCCATAACGCATCGGACTCCGCAGACAACCTCATTGACAGAGCGTTCCTTCCGGCCTGGATTTTCCTGCGCACGATGAACTGTTCCGTATCGATCTCATAAACGGCTGCCGTGCGGGGAGCAAGGACATATATGGCGTTACGGTTCGGGGACGCAAGGACTTGGCCAGGATTTTCCGGCAGGGGGATAAGCCGCCGTACTTGAAAATTCATCAGATCAACGACGGCGATCGTCTTGCTTTCTTCATTGGCGACGAATGCGTAGCCGTTAAAGCCGGTACCCTTTTTCGGCTTGCAAGCAACTGCTGCCCCAAAAAGACAGTAGAGGATATTTCGGCGAGTGGGCACAAACAATTCATTGTATGCTTTGTGACAGTATTCGGAGAAGGTGGCGCTTTCTAAATAGCATACAGACCGATTACCTCCGTGTCTCCAGGGCTAGGGAAATCGCTAAGGCGAGGCATAAGGTCTTGTCTTTTTTTCTGTATGCGCATAGACTGAAGTCGTATGGGGCGTAAGCCCGGGCTCGAACGGCAGCTTAGGGCTCTGGCGGACACGAGCAGACTGCGAATTGTCAACTTATTGCTACATAAGGAGATGTGTGGCGCCGAGATTGCCATGGCGCTGGGTTTATCCCAGCCTAACATCTCCCGGCACCTGAATTACTTAAAACATACCGGGCTGGTGGGAAGCCGTAGGAGAGGTTTCCGGGTTTACTATCGTTTAAAAAGGCAGGATCGGCTGGTTAGTGGTCTGTTGGACTTGCTTCGCATCGTTTTTGGGCGTGATCCGGTATTTTTGAGAGACCTGCGCCGTTTGCAAAAGATCATGCCGAAGGGCAATTACTCCAGCTCTTCTGCACCAGCCACCAAGGGCAATTCGGAGGGGGGCCGGAAGCTGCAAGCTGACTAGCCTGGAAAGGTTACAGGAGGAAGCATGATGGGCGAACGCAGGAAGGTCCGCTTCATCGAACCTCGTAGTCGCAAAGGGCGACCATTCAACGCTTGGGTATCCCGTTGGCCGTTGTTGGGACCTGTTTCCCTGGCTACTGTGCTAAGCAAACGGGGTTATGACGCGCTCGCTTACAATGAGAACGTCTCCGGGCCGCTGGAAGATAACCCGGCGGCCTACGCGGATATTTGCTCTGCGGATGTCATCGGGATCAGCATAATGACCTCGACAGCGGCTCGTGGATATGCTCTCGCTGATCGGATCAGGCGTGATGCCCCTGGCAAGATGATCGTATTCGGAGGGATACATGCAACCTTTGTCAGCGAGGAGGCGCTGGCGCACGGAGATGTGGTAGTTCGTGGCGAGGCGGAAAATGTTATTGAGTCGATTGCCAGCGGCACTATCCGAAGCGGCATCATAAACAGCCCTCCTCCAGAAGACTTGGACTCATTGCCGGCCCCCGATTATTCACTGATGTTCGATTTTGAGCGCCTGCTGGCGCAATTTCCGTCCAAAGGGCTCTACCAGCTGCCAATTATGGCCTCGCGTGGCTGCCCATACGCCTGTTCCTTTTGCTCGGTCAGTCGCATGTTTGGGCAGAAGGTGCGGCGGCGGTCAGTGGAAAAAGTCTTCCAAGACATTTTGGATTACTACGACCAAGGTTTTCGACAGTTTTTCTTCTACGACGATAACTACGTTTCGGACCGGGACTGGACCAAGCGTCTGATGCGCCTTTTGAGCACATTGGATGTACGGGTCTATGCGCAGGCGCGAGTAGACTTCGCGTGGCTGGACAGGGTAGGCGGGTTGCTGGATCACTCCCTGCTTGAGGAGATGCGTCGTGGAGGCGGCTCTGTTCTCTATATAGGTTATGAAACCATCGATGAGGCCACGGCCTCTTCATGGCATAAGGGCTACCGTGGTCAAGGCTCTCTGAGGCAGCGCTTGTTAGAGGACACGCGCGTTTTGCACGATAACGGCTTCTGGATCCACGGAATGTTCGTTGTGGGCCCGGAGCACACGGAAAACACTTTGGAGCAAATCGTCGACTTTTCCCAGGAAGCCAAAATTGAAAGCATTCAGCTCAGCATTCTTACGCCCTTGCCCGGCACGCCTTTATTTGAAGAAATGTGTCCTCATCTTGTACTAACCGACTTTCCGCAAGATTGGGACTACTATGACGGAACGCACTGCGTTTATGCGAACAGCCGTCTCGGCATCAGGGGCCTTCAGCAAGCGGTGCTGGAGGCGCACCGGCGATTCTACCGCGGTTACAGTTGGAGCCTGCGGAGGATTCGGGACATTTTTGGTGAAAATGCGCCTCTGGCAGATCGGTTCCGGTGGCTTTGGTCTACCGCGCGAGTTGCCCAGAGGACCCTTAAGGAATGGGAAGAGGAGACCAGGACATTTTTGGAGATGATTCGGAGCAGAGGGATCGGTAGTCCACCTGTGCTCCAGAGCACTATGCGAAGTATGACGCCTTGAGTCGGTTGAAGAAACTGGAGGGACACACTATGGCCCGCAATGGCAAGAGCCTGAACGCAACTTCAGATAGATGGCATGCGGCTGTACTGCTGGCGCTGGTCAAAGCGGCTGAGTTGTCGCTACATGTTCCCACTCAGCACAATTTCTTTATACAGAGGCTGCTTCATTTTCTCGATAAAGCTTTCGATGAAACGGAGCAGGATCCAGAGACGCACGCTACCCTTGCCTGGTTTGGCACTCACTTGAAGGCATTTTTGAGGCGCTTGGTAAGAGAACGTCCTACTGCAGCCCGCGCGATTCTGCGGTTCCTTGGCACTTACATCGAAGACGTTTACCGGCGCACCCGCAGTCAGGAAACGGGCATCGTGGCGCCATCCACGGTGGTCATTGAACCAACGGACCGGTGCAACTTGCGGTGTCCGGGCTGCTATGCCAAAAGCGGCGCCGGAGGCAGCGACCTTCCCTTCGAACGGCTGATTGAGATCGTCGAGCAGGTGGTCGACATGGGTGTTTCGCTGATCACCATCTCCGGAGGAGAACCATTTCTCCGCGAGCGGGTCGACGGCGCGATCAGCCGGCTGGCGGAACGTTTCCCTAATCACGGCTTTTTGGTTTACAGCAACGGGACAATGATCGATGAATCTATCGCCGCACGGCTCGGCAAACTGGGGAATGTGTTTCCTGCCATAAGTGTTGAGGGCTTTGAGAATCAAACTGATGCTCGCCGGGGGAAGGGGACCGCTGCGAGCAATCTTCAGGTCCGTAAGCTACTGGCGGGTCACGGTGTAATGTATGGGTTTTCGGCCACCGTTACCAGGGAAAACGCCGAGGCGATAGCCAGCGACGCCTTCATTTACCAGCGAATTGCCGAAGGAGATTTGTTCGGATGGTTCTTCCTGATGCAGCCCATCGGGCGCGCCCCACGGCCCGAACTCATGGTCACAGCTAGACAACGGGCTCAACTGCGCGAAGCTATTATTCGCTGGCGTGAGGCTGATTTGCCGATTTTCCTGGGTGATTTCTGGAATGACGGCCCGCTGGTAGGTGGCTGTATCGCTGCCGGGCGCTACTATTTCCATATTTACGCCAATGGAGATATTAGCCCCTGCGTCTTTGCTCCGGTCGCTTGTGGGAACATCTTCGACATCATAGCCGGGCGAAGCGAGTATTCCAGTCTAAAAGATTTTGTCCAGCGGAACCCGGTCTTCGTGGCCTATCGTGCTGAGCAGGCAAAGATCGGAGACCGGAAAAGGCCGTGCTTGCTCATCGATCACCCGGAAGCTTTCCGGAGGATCGTTCAGATTGAAGGTTGCAAGCCGGCGAAAAACATGCCGCCGGGTTACCTCGATGGTGACATCGCCAAAGCCATCGACAAGGCAGCTGCTGAATGGCGGCAGATGGCGCCCACATTGCCGTCCATTGTTGAGGTTGAACAACAGACCCGGCCTCGGGCGCCTGGTCCCCTGCATATGGGGGCTCCGTGGATGAACGTGTCAGAACCATCCGACCGGCCCTCCGCCGGAATATAAGACTGTATCCGGTTGCCGCCCCATGCTTTCGGGATTTCCTGAGCGTGGGTCTTAGAGTGTCCTTATTGAAGGGAGCCGACCAGATGCAGCCCATATTCTGCAGCCTTGGCAAGTACCTTCCGCCGGTCAAGAGTTAGCATTTCGCGCTTATGGACAATTAACCGCCCGTTGACCATTACGTTTTCCACATCGCACCCTTTGAGGGAATAAACGAGCTGGGAGTAGATGTGATACAACGGCACGGCATGGGGCGCGTCAAGGCGCACGGAAATCAGGTCGGCTCGCTTTCCTATTTCAATGGAGCCGGTTTCTTTTTCTATCCCCAGTGCGTTTGCTCCCTGAATAGTGGCCATTTCGAACGCCTGTTGGGCTGCCAACGCCTTAGGATTGCCGGTGGTGACCTTCTGAAGTTTTGACGCCAAATCCATTTCTTCAAACAGATTAAAATCGTTATTGGTTCCTGCTGGACCATCCGTGCCAAGTCCCACGGAGATCCCCATGGCTAGCATCCTGGTTACAGGAGCAACGCCGCTGGCCAGCATTGTGTTGCTGGAAGGGCAATGGGCGATGCCAACGCCACGGGCTTTCAAGATCCGCAGATCATTGTCATCCAACCAGACCCCATGAGCCCCGAGCGTACGCCCGTTGAACACCCCCAAAGAGTCCAAAACGCACACAGGACTCATCCCACGTGTGGACTCCGATTTCTGGCGCTCCTGGCGCGTCTCGGCAAGATGTGTAAGCAGTGGAACACCGTAGCGGTTGGCAAGAGCGCGCGACGCAATGAGCGTTTTGTCCGAATTGGTAAACAGGGCATGAGGCGCCACTGCAGGCACAATTAATTGGTCGTTGCGAAAGCGTTTGATGAACTTTTCAGTAAATTGGAGAGCATCCTCGGGCCTACTGGCATCAGGCGACGGAAAACTGATGATGGTTTCCCCAAGCACTCCGCGCAAGCCAGCCTCTTTGGTTGCTTGCGCGACGACGTCCTCGAAATAGTACATATCGGTGAACGTTGTGGTGCCCGACAGGGCCATTTCCAAGCAAGCGAGCCTTGTGCCCCACCGCACAAACTCCGGTGACAGGTTCTTTGTTTCGGCGGGGAAGACGAACTTTTTAAGCCAGTCCTCAAGAGGCATATCGTTTGCAATGCCCCGAAACAAAGACATCGCTGCATGGGTGTGGGTGTTGACAAGGCCTGGTGCGATCAGACTCTTGGGGAGATCAAACCGACGTGTGGCGGTAAAGCGTCGCTCGATCTCAACACGTTTGCCCACCCCAACAATTCGTTCGCCCATGACAGCGACGGCGCCGTCTTCGATCACTCGTCGGGTGGAATCCATGGTGACAACATACCGGGCGGTCCAGATCCAATTGACGTGCTCAGCCTGAAGGTGCCAGGCAACAAACAGCAGGACCGCAAGGACTCGCATTCACAACCTCATGCCTTCAGCCTGGGCAGGAGAGTCTTGAGAAGCCGGACCAGCGTGTCCCTGACTGCCTTTCCCGTCTCCAAAACCTCCTGGTGGCTGATCCGTTGTTCCGACAGTCCCGCAGCCATGTTGGTAACGCAGGAGATTGCCAGAACCTTTACTCCTGCATGATTCGCTGCAATGACTTCCGGCACGGTTGACATGCCAACAAGATCGGCGCCGATAGTGCGTAGAAAACGGATTTCAGCCGGCGTCTCATAACTTGGCCCCAGCATGGCTGCATACACGCCTTCTTGCAGCTCGACTCCCATTTCCCACGCCGTACGGCGAGCGATCTGCCGGAACGCTTTCGAATATGCCTCAGACATATCCGGAAAGCGTGGTCCCAGGGAGTCATCGTTAGGTCCGACAAGAGGGTTAGACCCCTGAAGGTTAATATGATCAGTGATAAGAACCAGCGCTCCGCGCTCGAAAGACGGATGGATACCCCCGGCAGCGTTGGTAAAAACCATCACGCGCGCCCCAAGGCGCGCCAGCACACGCACACCATGGACCACCTCCGCCGGCGAGTAGCCTTCGTAGAGGTGTGCCCGTCCCGACATTACAACAACGTGCAGGTTTTCCAGCTCTCCAAAGACGAGCTTGCCTGCATGTCCTGTGGCGGTGGACCTAGGCCAACCAGGGATGTCGGCGTAGGGGATCTCCAGCCGGTTACTGAGGTGGTCGGCAAACGCTCCCAGCCCGCTGCCCAGCACGACAGCGTGGCTGGGCCGCCGTTTGCCGACCCTGGCTTCAATCCATTCTTGGGTTTCTTGGATTGTCAAAGCAGGACGCCCGCAATACATGCTGATACGAAGTTTGCCATAGTTCCGGCAGCTACAGCCTTGAGTCCCAGCCGCGCCATGTCGGGTTTGCGATTGGGCGCCAATGCCCCGATTCCGCCTATCTGCACTGCAATAGAGCTGAAGTTGGCAAAACCGCAAAGCGCATAAGTGGCTATGGTAAAAGAACGAGGATCGAGATGGCCTTGCATTGGCCCTAGTTGCAGAAAAGCCACGAATTCATTGAGCACCAGCCGTGTTCCGAGGAGGTTGCCCACTGTGGGGGCGTCTTTCCAATTGACACCTAGCAGCCAGGCGACAGGGGCAAACAAAGTTCCAAAAATCTGCTGCAAGGAGACAGGAAGCCACCCCAGTCCCGGCAAGCCGTGCGCCCAGCCCAAAGCGCCATTGACGAGCGCGATCAAAGCCAGGAATGCGATGAGCATTCCTGCTACGTTCAGAGCAAGATATAGTCCTTCTCCTGCCCCTTTTGCGGCGGCATCGATCAAGTTAACGCCAGGCCTTTCGATTTTTACGCGCACTCCCCCTGCGGTAGCCGGTTGTTCGAGTTCAGGCACTAACATCTTCGAAAGCATAATCGTTCCGGGGGCTGTCAAAATCACGGCGGTAAGGAGATGTTTGATATCTACGCCGGCGATCTTCACATAAGCGGCCATCACGGCTCCCGAAACGTGCGCCATCCCGCAGGTCATGACAGTGAATAGTTCCGAGCGTGTGAGATTGGGTAGAAACGGCCGGATGGTGAGCGGAGCTTCGGTTTGGCCCATGAAGATACTGGCTGCAACATCAGTGGATTCGGCGCCGCTCGCGCCCATCACCCGCTGCATCACAACGGCCAGGGCTTGTACCACCATTTGCATCACCCCCAGGTAGTACAAAACAGAGAAAAGCGAGGCAATGAATATGATGATGGGCAGGACCTGAAAGGCGAAGACTACACCAAACGGCCCCCCTTTTTCACCCAAAGGCCCGAAAACAAACCGACTTCCCACTTCGGCGTATTGGAGCAGGGCGCTGACTCCGACGCTCGCAATCTCAAATAACTTTCCGAAGCGTGTTTTCAGAACCAAAACCGCAAAAGCGAACTGTAGCCCAAGGCCCCAGAAAAGGAGCTTGGTGCGGATAGCCTTTCTGTTCTCTGATAACAGATAAGCCACACCAATGATGGCCACGACCCCGAGTAGTCCGGTGAAGCGGCCCATAGCCTCGATCGGAACTCAGCCCACCACTTCGAGGATGAGTTCCCGCTCCTCAGGAGGATGTGCAGAAATGCGGAAAGCGTCCTCGAGAACCTGAGCAGCCTCGTCGAGCCGTTCCTCGTGGGTGTAATAAATACGGCAAAGAACGGAGCCCGCTTCGACTTTCTCTCCTGTCTTGACCTCCAAAATGACGCCCACGGCTGGATCCACGGTATCATCTTTGTTTTCGCGTCCAGCCCCGATCATGGCAGCGGCACGCCCCACGTCTTCTGCATTGATGGCACTGACGAAACCGGATCTTGGAGATGAGATCTCACGTAAACCCGTAGCGTTGGGAAGCAGTTCGAAACGGTCCAAAACCTGGGGATTTCCCCCTTGCGCTTTGATGACCTCTTTGAGTTTCTTATATCCCGAGCCATCAAGCAGTTTCTGTTGTGCCGCCTCGCGGGATTCCTCCATGTTTCGGGCGACTTTACCCAAATAAATCATCCGGGCGGCCAGCTCGAGAGAAATGCGCGTCAAATCCGTTGGCCCTACATTCTGGAGCGTTTGAGAAGCTTCCATTACTTCCAGAGCGTTACCGACCGCGTAGCCCAATGGCTGGTTCATGTCCGTGATTAAAGCCTGCACCCGCTTGTCAGCCCGTCTGCCGATCGCCACCATGGCTTGAGCCAAACGTCGGGCTTCTATCTGCTTCTTCATAAACGCGCCCGACCCAACTTTAACGTCGAGGACCAATGCATCGAGTCCACTAGCGAGTTTTTGCGCCATGATGGACGAAGCGAGTAAAGGCGTCGATTCTACCGTAGCGGTCGCCTCGCGCAAAGCGTAAAGCTTATTTTCAACAGGCGACGTCTGAGCGGTCTGCGCGACAAAGCACAAACCGTGATCCCGCAGGTTTTCCCTTACTTCATCCACGCTCAATTCCGTGCGAAAGCCGGGTATAGACTCCAATTTGTCACGGGTCCCGCCCGTGTACCCATATGCGCGATCTGAGATCATGGGAACAATGGCTCCAGCCGCGGCAGCCAGTGGGGCGGCGATAAGGCTAGTCTTGTCTCCGACGCCGCCCGTGGAATGTTTTTCGACCTTGACGCCTGGAACGCTGGAAAGGTCTGTGCGTTCTCCGGAACGGAGCATACACTCAGTAAGCGCCCCGACCTCTATGTCGCTCATCCCACGGAAAAAAACGGCCATAAGAAAAGCCGCCATTTGTGGCTCCGGGACCTCGTCTCTGGCGAACCCTTCCACCAGATAAACGATTTCCTCGGCCGACAGTTCCTCGCCATCACGCTTGCGGTGAATCAGATCAACTATTCGCATTGAGATTAAGAACCTCAGGCTACCATCTTATTCGACTGAAAGCAAAGGCGAATTCTGAATAAGGGAGCTTGGACCGGGGTTACTGGCTGCCAAGAACCGGAAGCGGAAACCGGTATCCTCCTGCGAAAATCTCCGAAAACAGCTGAAGAATTTCCGGATGCAGGCGTGTATTGTCAGCCAAAATATGCGGTCCGCGGAGTTTTACAGTACCACCACGCATGTCTGTGACAGTTCCGCCCGCTTCCCGTACGAGCAAAATTCCGGCCGCCATATCCCAGGGGTTCAGGCCAAATTCCCAGAAGGCATCCAGGCGACCGCAGGCCACATAGGCTAGATCGAGTGCCGCTGCGCCAGCCCGCCGCACGCCATGAGTTGCCATGGCCATTTGGTAAAAGAAGTGCACATTGACGTTGAGATGCCTCTTGCGGTTTGGAAACCCTGTCGCTACCAGAGCTTCGGTCAGATTGTGAGCATTAGACACCTGTATACGCCTTCCATTCAAGCAGGCGCCCGCGCCGGCTTCCGCCGTAAACATCTCATCCCGCAAAGGATCATAGATTACGCCGGCGATAAGTTCCTCATTGCGTTCTACAGCCAGTGTGACGTTAAACATCGGGAAACCATGAGCAAAATTCGTGGTTCCGTCGAGAGGATCTACATACCAGTGGTATTCAGAGGACGTGGAATACGCGCTACCTTCCTCAGCAAGAATGCGGTGTGAAGGGTAATATGCCCTCAACTGTTCAACGATGAATTTCTCTGAGGCGCGATCGGCCTCGGTGACCAGGTCAAATTCTCCTTTGAGCTCAAAACTGATCCTGCGCTGCGCAAATTCCTTAAGTAGCGCACCTGCTTGGCGCGCAATATGCTCGGCCGTTTCCAAGTAAGAAGCCATTGTTGGAATACAAACTAGCCGGCGGGTTCCTCGTACAAGTATTTGATGTCGTGTTTGAATAGGAACAGGTTGGGCCCGTCGTCTCTGGTAAGCCGGATGAACCGGGAATCGTAAAACTCAATCGTTCCTGAGTATTCCTCACCACTGGTGAGGCAGACCCGGACCCTGGCTTCATCTTCGATCAGACGTTTTAAATACTTGATTTCCTCAAACGTCTGCTCCGGAGGCTTGCCTTTAGGCTTATTTTTCGCCGGCTTGGTTGCTTTTTTGTTCACTTCTAGCGATGTTCTATTGCCGTGGGCTTATCGGCGGGTCCGAAGACCCTCGCCCCGCTACGGAATCAATCACACTATAATACCCGCTTCGCGACAACACCTGCAAATCCGGTCTGTGCACCTTCACCTCCAGACGGTGGAACCGATCCTTAGAAGCGGGAACCTCCTTTGGATAGTAGGCGAGATAATACTGCGTCCTCAATTCTTTTAAAATGTCCTGGAATGCGGCGTCAAGTGTGGCGCCCACAGACGGCGTGAAAACGCGGCCGCCCGTGCCCGTTGCCAGTCCAACCAGCGCATGCTCACCACCTACGTTCCGCCCTGCGTCCGCCGTAATGGGCATGACCAGGATGGCATACAGTACGGCGTCAGCAAATTGAGCCGCTTCCAGAGCTTGATGAAACGTTTTGACGCTAGTTGTGTCTCCTCCGTCGGTCACCACTACGATTACACGCCGTCCTTGCCGCGGCTCCAGATCTTTCGATGCCAGGTAAATGGCATCGTATAACGACGTGCCCCCTACAGGCTTGATAGATTTAAGCGACTGTTCCAGACGCTCCTTCCGGCTGGTGAAGCTGCTCAGCAATGTGACTTGGTAATTGAAACTATACAGAGCGACTGCATCTTCCGCACTACCCTCAGCAAACAAAGCCCGCAAGAATCGGTTGACCGAATCAACCTCGTAGCGGAGTTCGATTGCCGTGGATAAACTTGTGTCGACCAGTAAGGCTATAGAAAGTGGTTGTGCAGTCCTCCGCTCAAAAATCGCAATCTCCTGTTTTACCCCGTTATCTAGAATTTCGAAGTCTTCTTTATTTAGCGTGCCGACCAGTTCACCGGCAGAGTTTTTGACCGTAGCCAGAATTCTGACTAGCTGGACGTTTACACGAAAGATCGGGGTCTGGCAATTACTCCGTGCGGGTAAAATTACCCCCACCAGAATCAAGAGCGTGGTTAGTGAGCTACGGGCTAAAAACTCCTTAACGAGTCGTCCCATTTACCCTCCGCCCAGATCTCTCCGTCTTCGAAGTGCTCTTTTTTCCAAATAGGAACGATGGCTTTTATACGGTCGATCCCGTCCATAACCGCTTCGAAAGCGGGTTTGCGATGTGGCGCCGACACCACTATGGCAACGCTGGTTTCCCCGATATCCACTCTGCCCAGCCGGTGTACTATCGCGATTCTGCCAATCGGGAGCTTGGAAGCTATTTCCCGTCCTATCCTTGCCATCATTTCGACGGCCATAGGCTCGTACGCTTCATATTCCAGAAACAAAGTTTTCCGGCCTTTTGTGTTATTGCGCACTATCCCCACGAAATAAACTACCGCGCCGTCTTGAGGACGCCGCACCAAAGCGCTCAGTCCCTCAAGATCAATCGGCAGGTGAGTAAGCGCGAAAAAGTGCCCCGTTGCTTCGTCCTGGATCTCCCAGTCATAGCGCCCCGAACCACCGCTTACTGGTGGCAGAAATGCCAGTTCGTCTCCGTCGTCGAGGTTTTCATCAAGGGAGCAAAACCGCTGATTCCGGGCCACGGAGATGGAGGGCCTTATGTCTGCCATTTGGGGAAATTGGGTGGTGTAATGGTCCAGGACGTCCCGCACTCGCCACCCCGTTTGCGCTACGAGCTCCTGTTCTCCTGTACCGGCAAGGTCTTTTAGATGTCCAAAGAATAAAACTTGGATACGCACATTTCTACCCTAGCAGACGGTCCTCGATCCTTTTCCGTTACGGCTATGGCCGGTGCTGCTTTTGTTTGCAATTACTTTACGTTTTCCTGAGCGTCAAGTTTCTCTTGACCTACGACTTCGACTAAGGCGACGACATCACCCAGACTGTCATAGACGGGCGCCAAGACCGCCACCCAAGCAGGCTTATCGGTAGCCGTGAGCCTTTTCCCTGTTTCGAGAACGATTTTCATTTCCGGGGGCATGTCTTGAATTAAAGCGCCCCAGCGCCAGAACCGGCTTATCTCATGGACGTTACGAATCAACACTTGAATTTTTCCCGGCATGCCTTCGATCGGCATCCAGAGATTTACGTCGCAGGGAAAAGTAGCGAGACGCGACAAGCGGATGAGGGTCTTTTTGGTTTGTATGTACGGCTCGTCGTTGACATCGAAATTGTCTCCTGCAAGCGCAGGATCCCGCGGATCGCTTTTGGCAATGAATTCTAAAGCGCGCTTGGTCATGATGCGCTTACAAACGTCACCATCGACCATCACGCTTGCCACACGGGCGATGTCTTCAAGCTGGCGGCTCATTTCTGCTTTTGAAACTCCGGGTTGGTCCATGGCAGGGCACCCGGCAACCACCACCCACATCAGCAATGAAGCTAAGAAAACAAAACGTCTCATTTCGCCTCCGAAGCCATCTCTAAGATCCAACCGCGCACGTTCAGCCAGGAACGCGAATTCACTTTCTCCGCAAGGCGCCGGAGCGGTTGGGAATTCTCCTCGATTAATGTATTGGTCAACTCCTCTCCGGGCAAATCGGCAACCGCAGGCTTGGGTGGCCACCAATCGTCCATAGTGGAGGCGTTGTACCGGCGCGCAGCCTCGTTGCGGAAAAAATCAGTGGGCTTTGAGCCCTTTAAACTTTCCAGTAGCGTGAGATCCTGCACACAGTTGCGTTGGAGTTTCAGTCGGATGCTCGGCATGGGTGCTTCGATTCCAAAGCGCTCACCCGGATAGACGAGTGTAACCCCGCCCCCATCGGAATGAAACCACGGATCAGGACCTGGCGAAGTGGTCAGCCATCTCACATAGCCGTCAATACCCCAAATCCAGCTTTGAAACGGGGCGAACGTAATTGCCCCGGAATTCTCTTCGATCGTAGGAGTTCCGCCATAGACGAACACTATGTCGCCGCGACTTTTCAGCATCTGTGGGGCATACTTATACCAACTGAATTCGCTGTTGCCCAGAACCCAAAAGTTAACCACGCCGGCGAGGACTCGAAACTGCTCTTGCATGGTCCAACTCGAATCGGAACGGAAACGGAACTTGACAGGTGAGTCAGGGGGTAGCGCTTTTTGCAGCAACCTGCCGTATTCCAGAAAATACCGATTATCCTTGCTGAATTTCACCTCATCGCCGTCCCACGGAAAGGCCTTATACCGTTTCTTATGGTTAAAAAACATCTCGAAAACCGTATGGGTCCATCCTTTTGACCGGAAGTGTTCTTCCATCTGGCGAACTACATTTACGAACTCTGTTTCGTAGCCTGGCTCACCCCACCATAGGAACGAAGCCGGCCACTCGGGATTGATTGGCAGGTACACGTAAGGGATAGGCCTGGGACCACGCCTGGTTGCCGAGAAAGCAGTTCCATCAAGCAGCGGGCCGTAATGTTTATCGTAAAGATCCCAGTCGGCAATCCGTTTCATGCGGCCGGAACCTGTAAGAGCCGGCGCGAATTCGGGTCCCACTTTGCCACCGTGGCCGTAACCGAGTTGATGAAATGTCCCGAGGTGCTCATAAAAGATGCGGTGGTAAGCGTGAATGAGGCCGAAAAATTCCTTGCTAGCGAAAAATGAGTCTCCCAGCTTCCTCCTGAGCTCAGGATACTGTTGTGCTAAAAAGGCCGTTCCGTAACAGTTGTGATCGACCGTCACACTTTCCTGCGACGGGATTACGGCAGCGAGTGCTTCGAGTGCAATAGGCTTGACGAACCGTTTCCCGGCTGCTTCCATTACAGCTTCGCCACTGTAAACCCCTGGGGTGATGTTGGGCGGGATGTAGATATCCACCCAGAATGATTGTGCAGTTTGTTTGTCCACCTTGTTATCGGGCTCGGGAAGCACCGAACGATATGGCATGTGGACAGGAACCAAGGCGTCTGGGCAGAAGCGCCTGCTCCGGGAGATAAAATGAAACCATTCCCGAAACAGATCGGTTTCTAAAGCAATGTCCGATTGTTTCCAGCGGACTTGCACTGAATACCGCCCCCCCTCGGGCACCTTGGCAACCAAATGGAATGAGACGTAGCCGCCGCGCGCCCCCCTGAGGCGGATAACTCCCTTGGAGTCGTAGAGTGCGGCGCATGGTGCTGCATTCTGCATGTCTGCTCCCACAATGGCGCCCTGTGGATCGACACGCGTGAAATCCGGGCAAGCGTCTATGTCTGCGGCATACCCGCAAATGGAAGTTAGCAGGGAAAAAAGAAAGCAGTATAGTGCGCGCATGGCAGTAGTCATCCTACCAGAGTCGTTGGATTTGAGGAACAGACCCTTCGTGTATAATCCACATCGATGCATTATCACGAAAGTCGTCTGCGGGCGCGTTATGCCGAGACAGATCAAATGGGCGTAGTTTATTACGCCAACTACTTCGTTTGGATGGAAGTCGGACGCGTGGAATATTGTAAAAGTGCAGGTTTCCGTTATAAAGACATGGAGGCGGAAGACGATATTCTCATGGTGGTGGTCGAGGCCCATTGCCGTTATGTCTCTCCCGCCCGTTATGACGATGAAATCATAGTGAAGACATACGTAGAAAAGGCGACAGTGCGTATGATCCAGTTTGGCTATGATTTGCGTGAGGCCAACAGTAACCGCCTTTTAGCCACCGGATATACTAAACACATTTTTTGTGGCCGCGACCTGAAGCCGATGAGGCTCCCGCCAAAATATCAGGCTTATTTTGCGGCATTGAAGGCTCTTGATTGATGCCCTCATGCTCGCTATAATGCCGCTTTAATGGTTCATGTCGACGCCATCTGGTTTAGCTTTTGGTACTGGAGCTTTCCCAGCTCCGGCTAGAGTGGCGTTGGCGTAGACAGAAGAATTTGGAAAATTCAGCCAGCCCACTCGAAAGAGTGGGCTTTTTATTTTATTTTCCGGGTTGACGCGCCCGGGGGAGGAAAACGTGATTATCTCGATGAAACCGCATGCCACCCAGGAAGAGATCGACAGGGTCTGTGAAAGGATCCGCGAATTCGGATACAAGGTCCATTCGATTCAAGGTGAGGAGCGGGTGGTCATTGGCGCTGTCGGAATCGGTGACGTTACGGCTTGTCTGGAATCGCTTGAAGCGATGCCCGGAGTCGAGACCGCTGTTCGCATTTCAGCTCCGTACAAGTTTGTTAGCAGGGAATTCCAGCCGGTGAAGAGCCGTATCCGTGTCAATGGAACAGAGATAGGTGGGGATCATTTTGTGGTGATGGCGGGCCCCTGCTCGGTGGAAAGTGAGGCGCAGATTATGGAGACGGCTGAAGCAGTGGCGCGCGCAGGCGGGCGCATTCTCCGCGGTGGCGCTTTCAAGCCGCGCACCTCACCGTATGAATTTCAGGGCCTGGAAATCGAGGGTTTGAAGCTCCTGCGCAAAGCCAAGCAGGCCACGGGACTTTCCATTGTCACCGAAGTGATGACCGATAGTGACGTAGATCTGGTTGCCGACTATGCAGACATCCTTCAGATCGGCGCCCGCAACATGCAGAACTTCGCGTTGCTCAAGGCTCTGGGCAGGGTTCAACGGCCAGTGCTCCTGAAACGGGGCATGAGCTCTACGATCAAGGAGCTTCTCATGTCCGCCGAATATATCGTTGCCCACGGGAATCCTAACGTAATACTGTGCGAACGGGGGATTCGCACGTTTGAAACCGCCACGCGGAACACGTGCGACATCACAGCCGTTGCCGTGTTGAACGAGCTGACGCACTTGCCCGTCATCGTTGATCCTAGTCATGCTACGGGGAAACGCAGTCTGGTGCCGCCGCTCTGCCGGGCAGCGGTGGCCATTGCCGCAGACGGACTACTGGTGGAAATACATCCTTGCCCGGAAAAAGCCATGAGCGACGGCGCACAGTCGTTGAGCATTCCCCAATTTGAACGCTTGATGGAAGATCTTGCTCCGTATCTGCGGCTGTGGGAACAACTCCGTGTGGCTAAGGATGCCGCTACGGTGTAATCTAAGTTACTTGTGAAGTTAAGACTACATCCTGCGTGGGTGGTAGTGCTGACCGCGGCTGTCTGTAGCGTGTGCGTAAGTCTTATAGCGCTGCTGCGCGGCCGGGTGGCCAGCCCTGAGGAGCTCATAGGTCATCTTCCTTCTGCGGATTCACTAGTTCTGTTCATTGATGTGGATGCGTTGCGCCAATGCGGCATTTTGGAGGCGATAGGAAGCCTCGATGTCGAAGAAGAGCCGGAGTACAAGGCGTTCGTCGTCGAAACCGGGTTTGACTACACGCGGGATCTTGATCAAGTGCTGGCGGCTTTTCGAGGCGATACAACGTATTTTCTGGTGCGAGGGCGATTTAACTGGGGGAGGCTGAAATCCTATGCCGCTAGCCTTAGAGGTCTTTGCCATAATTCCTTTTGCAGGGTAAACGGGAGCACTCCGAAACGGAACATTTCTTTTTTCCCTCTGGCGCGCGATGTGATGGCGCTAGCCGTTAGTCCGGACGGGTGGGCTGCCTCCGGGTTAGCTGCAAAAAACCCTGGCGCCACCGCGCAGACCTACCCTCAGCAACCGGTCTGGATGCTAATATCTCCTTCATTCCTGAAAAGCTGCAATAACTTTCCTTCCGGGGCCCGCCTGTTTGCCAAAGCAATGGAAGACGCCAGCCGTATGGTGCTGACGTTTGGGCCCAGGCAGGGAAGACTGGAAATAGGTCTGGAAGTCACCTGCCACTCTCCGGAAGAGGCTTCGGTCTTGCTGGTGCAGCTGGAGGGTATTACACGTTTGCTGCGCGAGCTCCTCGCCAAAGAACATAAGGCGCCCAACCCGCGGGATTTAAGTGGCGTTCTGGCTGCCGGGAGTTTTGAACACTCCGGGAACCGGGTTTTGGGACGTTGGCCCGTTGATCGTGCGTTTATCCAAAACATTGTAGGTGGTTCGCATTAGAATGGCGCCTTGTCCTTTCCCCGGTGTCGTGTGCATAGGCAATGTAGTGTTCGACACGCTCGTACGGCCCGTTGACCGCATCGAGTGGGGCACGACGACATGGGTGGAAACAATTGAACAGCACATGGGCGGCAACGGCGCTAACACCTCTTACACTCTTGCGCGGCTAGGTGTGCCTTGCAAGCTACTCAGTGTAGTTGGGCGAGATGTGGCTGGAGACACTCTGCTGGCCAAGCTCGACGATGCGGGCGTGGATACCTCTACAATTCTGCGTTCGGATGCGCCTACGCCCGCGACGGTGGCTTTAGTGAATTCGGCAGGGGACCGGCTGTTTTTGCACCAACCGGGCGCTTGCCGCACGGCTTTAAGCGCTCCGATAGAGTTCACTGATCAGTTGCTGGCTGGAGTTTCTCGGTTTCATTTGGCGAACATCTTTGCTCTTTCGGCTTTCCGAGCTCAAGCCGCTGAAACGTTGCGGCGGGCGCGCGCGGCTGGCTTGCTGGTTTCGGTGGATACGGGATGGGATGCGCGAGGGCGCTGGCTTGAAGACCTGGGTTCCTGTTTGCACTACGTGGACTTGTTGTTCGTCAACGAGAGCGAGGCGCGGATGCTTACCGGCGCGGCAGAAGTGGCGGAGGCAGCTTCCACTTTGATTCAGTTGGGTGTGCGGAAGGTGGTGGTAAAACTGGGGGCGCGGGGATGCGCCGTCTATTCAGCCTCGCTGAGCTTTCACGCGCCCGCTTTTCCGGTGCATGTGGTCGATACCACCGGCGCAGGGGATTGTTTTGTAGGGGGCTACCTGGCTGCCCTCCAGCGAGACCTGCCCGATGAGACTGCCGCCGCAGTGGCAAACGCGGTCGGAGCTTTAGCTGTACGGCAATTGGGCGCCGCCGAAATGTTGCTTTCCTGGGAGCAAACTGAAGCATGGATGCGCGAAAGGTCAGGTGCTGCCTTTAGGCCTTAGACGCTGCCATAATTGTGTCGGAGGCATAAAGGATGGACAGTAGTCTTTTATCCGAGAAGGAGACAAACCCCTGGCTGGCGGCCGAGTCGCGGTTCGAAGAGGCCGCGGACCGGCTGAAGTTGGATGATGGCCTGCGTAAAGTTCTTCGAAACCCTTCGCGAGAGATCACAGTGTATATTCCGGTCCAGTTGGACGACGGGCGCCTTGAAGTTTTCACCGGCTTCCGCGTGCAGCATTCCGTGGCCCGGGGACCTGGCAAAGGTGGAATCCGCTTTGCCCCTGATGTCACTTTAGATGAGGTTCGGGCTTTGGCTTCGTGGATGACCTGGAAGTGCGCGGTCGTCAATATCCCATTTGGGGGCGCAAAGGGCGGAGTCGTCTGCGATCCTACGGTTCTGTCCGAAGGCGAGTTGGAGAGGATTACCAGACGTTACACGGCGGAACTCTTGGATTTTTTAGGGCCTGAACGCGACGTGCCGGCGCCCGACATGAATACCAACGAGCAGATCATGGCGTGGATAATGGACACCTATTCCATGCACATGCGCCATACGGTCACGGCGGTGGTAACTGGCAAGCCTCTTGATCTGGGTGGTTCTCTGGGGCGCGCGGAGGCCACCGGCCGGGGTTGTACGATCGTCACGCTGGAGGCCCTTAAAGAATTAGGGCTTACCCCATCTTCATCTCGCGTGGTGATTCAAGGGTTGGGAAACGTTGGCGGGATGGCTGCGAAGTTTATGAGTCAGGTAGGATTCAAGATCATCGCGGTAATCGAAATTGACGGGGCGGTTTACAATCCCCACGGTCTCGACATCCAAGCCTTGATGGAGCACCGCAAACAGACCGGTTCCATCCTCGACTTCCCCGAAGCCGAAAACATTTCGCGCGAAGAAGCTTTTTACCTAGATTGTGAAGTGTTGTTACCAGCTGCGAAAGAGAACGTAATTCATTCGCTGAATGCTCACCGGATCCGCGCCAAGATTTTGTGTGAAGGCGCCAATGGACCAACCACTCCGCCGGCCGATGCGATTTTGGCGGAAAACAATGTCTTCGTAATCCCAGACATCCTGGCAAATTCCGGCGGGGTGACGGTGTCCTATTTTGAATGGGTACAGGATCGCCAAGGATATTTCTGGAATGTGGAACTGGTCAATAGCCGTTTAGAGGAACTGATGACCAACAGCTTCTACCACGTTCTCTCCTACGCCCGAAACCACTCGGTGAACAACCGGATTGCTGCTTACATGCTTGCCATAGACCGCGTGGCGTTTGCTCATAAACTCCGCGGCATTTACGCATGAGTCAGGAAGCTTCCACGCCGCTGATGCGGCAATATCACGCCATCAAACAGCAGGTCCCACACGCTCTGCTGATGTTCCGTCTGGGGGATTTTTACGAGCTGTTTTATGAAGACGCCGTGACGGCAGCTAGGGAGCTAGAGATTACCCTTACTTCCCGGAACCGGGAAAAAGGTCAGCCGATACCCATGTGCGGTGTCCCGTACCACGCCGCAGAAGGGTATATTGCCCGCCTTATTCAGCGTGGCTATCGCGTAGCCATATGCGAGCAGATGGAGGATCCGCGCTTTGCCAAGAAGCTCGTGAAGCGGGAGATAACCCGCATTGTGACTCCTGGTACCGTTACAGACACATCGGCGTTGCGTTCGCGGGAGAACAATTACTTGGCGGCAGTGGCGGGGGAAGGCGAGCGTGCTGCGGTGGCCCATGTGGACGTCTCTACAGGAGAGTTTCGGGTCACGGAAATAGGGGCCGCCGAGGTTGCGGCAGTGCTGGAGCAGCTGGGAGCGCGGGAGATCCTGGTCCCGGCTGGTTCGCAACTGTGCCTGGCTCCGGGCGCTTCCGCTGGCCCGCTGCGAACTGAGCTCGACCCGTGGGTCTTCGCGCCTGATTACGCCGACCGCACGTTACTTGGTCATTTCCAGTTGCTGACGCTAGACGGCTGCGGGCTCACAGGCCGGCGCCTTGCACTTTCGGCCGCTGGTGCGATCCTGCATTATTTGAAAGAGACGCAGAAGACAACTCTCACGCACCTGGACCGCCCCCTTTACTATGAACGGGCCGACGCTATGGGGCTAGATCCTGTTACCGTGCGCAATCTCGAACTGGTCGAACCGCTTTTTGCCGCCGATTCTGCCTCGGCCAGGGAGATGACCCTGCTGGGCGTAATCGACCTGACGCTGACTGGGATGGGCGGCCGACTGTTGCGGCGGCGGTTGTTACGACCGTCGGTGGACCAGCGGGAGATTGAAGCTCGCTTGAACGCGGTGGAGGAAATACTGTGTGCCACCATCCCACGCACAGAGGTACAGAAACTCCTGGCCGGCGTCCAAGACATGGAAAGGCTTCTGGCTAGAGTCACTCTGGGGGTTGCGGGGGCGCGAGAGCTTGTGGCTCTGGCGCGGTCCCTTGCCAAGGTTCCGCGAATAAAGGAAGCACTACACGACCACTGTACGTCGTCGAGACTGTCGGAAATTCGCGATCGGCTGGATGAGGTGGCTGAGGTCCGAGACCGCATTTTTGCTGCGATAGCTGACAATCCCCCCGTGAACTTGGCCGATGGCGGAACCATCCGGAAAGGATTTCACCCCGAACTGGATGAGCTTCGCGACATCAGCACAAACAGCCGGCAGTACGTGGCCGGCATCGAAGCCAGAGAACGGCAACGCACCGGTATTGGGTCCCTCAAAGTCCGATTCAATAACATCTTTGGGTACTACATAGAAATTTCAAAGGCCAACCTGCATCTTGCTCCAGCGGATTATGAGCGCAAACAGACGCTCGTCAACGCGGAGCGTTTTACGACACCGGAACTGAAGGAACTGGAACGGAAGATTCTGGAAGCTGAGGAAAAAATCCTTGCACTAGAAAAAGAAATCTTCGGTGAGCTACGGCAATTCACTGCCGGGCACGCGGAACGCATCCGTCAAACAGCGGCTGCGCTCGGCGAGCTAGACGTCGTCTGTGCTCTGGCACAGGTGGCTGCGGAGAACCGCTATACACGGCCCCGGTTCTCTGAGGCAGGCGAGATGCGGATTATTGCAGGACGGCATCCCGTAGTCGAAAAGCTCGCTGAGAAGGAGGCTGCGCGGTTCATTCCGAATGATTTGTTTCTGAACCGGGATAGCAACCTCATAGCAGTCATCACCGGGCCGAACATGGGTGGCAAATCCACTTACTTGCGTCAAGCGGCCTTGATTGCAATCCTTGCTCAAGCGGGATCATTCGTGCCTGCTGAGCTCGCCGTGCTCCCTGTCATAGACCGGGTGTTTACCCGCATAGGAGCGTCTGATAACCTGGCGCGTGGGCGATCAACTTTTATGGTGGAGATGACAGAGACTGCGGCTATTTTGAATACCGCTACGCCAGACAGCCTCATTGTGCTCGATGAGATAGGGCGCGGCACGGCCACCTACGATGGGCTCGCGCTGGCTTGGTCTGTGGTGGAATATATCCACGACAGGATTCGCGCCAAAACCCTTTTTGCCACGCACTACCATGAACTGACAGAGCTGGCCGAACACCTGGAAGGTGTGCGCAACCTGCGTGTTTCCGTCAAGGAAGCTGGTGACCAGATCGTCTTCCTGAGAAAAGTGGAGCCGGGCAGCGCGGATCGTAGTTACGGAATCGAAGTGGCCCGGCTGGCCGGTTTACCCCTCAGCGTGATCGAGCGGGCGCGTCAGATTCTTTGTTTGCACGAGAAGACCGAGCAAGAGGTTACGGAGGAACTGACGCCTCGATCTGACCAGCCGCCCCGGCCGGTACAGATCAACCTGTTTGAGCCCGTGAATTACCAGATCGCTAACCGGATTCGTGACCTCAAGCTGGATGAACTGCGGCCCATCGAGGCCCTGCGTCTTTTAAGTGAGCTCCAGCGGGAACTGCAACGTTGAAGCCGCACTGGAGTTCCATATAAGGAGGCACGCAGTGGATTTCTCTTATAGGGTTTTTGGCAAGCAAGCCGCCAAAGCATAGTCCCTTTTTTCACGCTATAGTATTAGGACGTCGGAAGGATAGGCGAAGGAGAGATGCCTATGTGGAATAAGCGTCGGGAAGAAGATTTGAAGCCAAGACCTGTTGCGCCGCCAACGTCCGCGGAGTTGGCCAAGGAGGGAATTCCGATTTCGACTTTTGCGACAAAAAATTCGGAGACGGACATACCGCGTAGTAACGCGTTAATCGGCAAGTCTGTGTTGATCAAGGGACAGATTTACAGCCGTGAAGACCTCACCATAGATGGTGAAGTGGACGGGACGATTGAGTTGCAGGAACATAGGCTCACTATAGGCCCTCACGGCAAGGTGCAGGCTGGCATCAGAGCCAGAGATGTCGTCATCATGGGGACGGTGCACGGGAATATCGAAGCCGCTGACAAGATCGACATCCGTAAAGAAGCAAAGCTGGTTGGAGACATCAAAACAGCGCGGATCGTGATCGAAGACGGAGCATACTTCAAAGGGAGTATCGATATTTCCCGGCCCGAAGCGACCAAAGCGCAGGTCCCTAAACCTCAGGCTGCTGCAGCGCCCGCATCGCCCGCGCCGCAACAGCAGCCGCTTGTGTCCCGCCCTGTCGAAGCCAAGTAAGGTTCGCGCAAGGGAGCTCGATCCTGTTGCTCAAGGAGCGGCTGAGGCGACTGATCCTAGGAAGGCCTGTCGGGTCCGCGCAGGCGGCCGAGGAGCTTGTGTCCGCTGGTATTGAAGGCAAGCACGCCAGTCAAACGCAGAAATCTGAAGATGGTTTGTCCACTTCCTACGCGCGACACAGCCACGCTCTCGAACAGTTTGCCTGCCACATCAGAGCCAATCCGGGTCTCTCGATTCTGGACCTAGGCGGAGTTAGGCAGGCAAATGTTACTTTCATCACCGAGTTAGGACACAAACTTTATGCGCAAGACTTCCTGCGCTCGTTTTCGGAGATGCTTGGTGACAGCGGCGACAGGCAGGACGACCAGCAGCAGGTTGCTATTTTTGTGGAACAAAATCTCAACTTCCCGGATGCGTTTTTTGACGGCATGCTCATCTGGGACCTGCTTGAGTTTTTGCCTCCACTGCTGCTCAAAGAGACGGTGAGCCGTCTCTTCCGCATAGGAAAGCCGGGCTGCCATTTGCTCACTTTGTTCCACGCCGAGGAAAGGAGCGCCCTTGTGCCGGCTTACGCCTACCGGATCTTGAGTCAAGACCAACTGTCTTTGATATCCTGCGGGTTACGACAGCCAGTACAGGTTTTTAACAACCGGAGCATCGAAAAACTCTTTCAACAGTTCCAGTCCGTAAAGTTTTTTCTCACCCGCGACCAGTTACGCGAAGTCATCGTGCTACGTTAGGCGTTGATCGCGGCCGTTGTCATTTGTATCGGCCACGGATTTGGTGGCAGCGGATGCGTAGCAGATCGAGGAGCATGTTCAGGCTGTCCCGGAACATCCGCACTTTGGTGCCTTCCGAATGGGCCCAGCGCACGGGAACTTCCACAATACGGAATCCCAGTTTTGCCGCAAGCCAGAGGGCTTCGACATCGAAGCCAAACCGGTCCAGGCGTTGTCGCGAGAAAATCGCGCGTGCCGCGTCGCGGCTGAAAAGTTTAAATCCACACTGCGTATCGCGGAAAGGAAGGCCCGTCAACGTTCTGACGAGGAGATTGAAGATCCGGCCGGCCGTCTGTCGAAAAAAAGATTGATGGATGGTGATGAGCGACCTGTCGAGAGCGCGGGAGCCGATGGCCACTTGGGCGCCTTCTCTTTTGGCGGCCTCGATAAGCTTATCGACTTCCTCAATAGGTGCTGACAAGTCCGCGTCAGTAAACAGGATCCAGTCGCCCCGAGCCTCCAAAATTCCTTGGCGGACCGAATATCCCTTCCCGCGATTGCCAGGGTTCGCCAGCAGTCGCACGGCCGGATGCACGCGGCCGTATTGCTGGGCGGCGCTGGCGGTGCCGTCGGTAGAACCGTCGTCGACCACCAGCACTTCAGCGAAAGCCCACGTGCCTTTACTGAGCCATGCGAGTATAGAATCGAGCGTGCCCGGGAGCCGGGCTTCTTCGTTAAAGGCTGGAATAACAATAGAGATGGAATTCAATGCTCAATTATAATAAGTGCTTTCGGCTCGGGAGATCCTATTGTCACTAGAACAGGAGTTATTGGCACAGCGCATCCGGCGCGTTCGCGAGATTGAAAAAGCGGGGTTTAAGGCTTACGGCCTCCGGTACGATTTCACGCATACGATCCCGGAAGTACTCGCGGCTTATGGGATGAAGACAGTTGAGGAACTGGGGGATCGCGTTCGCGTGCGCATCTGTGGCCGCGTGCAGACGGTGCGGCGCATGGGCAAGGCCGGCTTTGCCCACTTACTCCAAAATGGGAGCCGTCTCCAGATTTATGTGAGGCAAGACTCGGTGCCAGAAGCTGACTTTGCGCTTTATCGGGAGCTCGATATCGGCGACATCATCGGCGTTGACGGCTATTTATTTCGAACAAAGACCGGCGAGCTCTCAGTACACGCAGAAAAGCTGACCCACCTCGCCAAAACGCTTCTTTCACTACCGGAAAAGTGGCATGGTCTTGAAGACGTAGAGCTGCGGTACCGCCAGCGGTATCTGGATCTGATCGCCAATCCCGAAGTTCGGAATATCTTTGTGGCGCGTAGTCGTCTTATTGCTTCCCTCCGGCGTCAGTTGGAGCAGCGCGGTTTTGTCGAGGTAGAAACTCCGATGATGCAACCGCTGTACGGCGGAGCAGCGGCGCGCCCGTTTGTCACCCACCACAACGCGCTGGACATAGATCTCTACCTCCGCATTGCTCCGGAATTGTACCTCAAGAGATTGGTAGTGGGCGGCTTCGAGCGTGTGTACGAAATCAACCGGAACTTCCGCAATGAAGGGATTTCCTCTCAGCACAATCCCGAGTTCACCATGCTCGAGTTCTACCAGGCTTACACAGACTACCTCGGCCTAATGGATTTTTCTGAACAGTTGCTACGCCAGGCGGCAATTGACACGGCTGGCTCGCCGGAGATTGCATACCAAGGGTGGAAACTTGACTTTTCGCGGTTGCGCCGCTTCAGTCTCAGGGAAGCGATCTTGGAATTTTGGAAAGGCGCCGACCGGCCCTCACTCGAGCAGCTTAAGGACCCGGAATGGCTTAGATGGCAGTCCACCAAAGGCACTCCCGGTGAAGCCTTGGTGGATATTTTCGAGCGCGTGGCCGAGAACCATCTTATCCAGCCGACCATAGTGTATGATTATCCGGTTGAAACATCGCCACTTTCCAAACAAAAGGCTGATGAGCCGGAAATGGTGGAACGCTTTGAGATTTACGCTGCGGGCATGGAAATTGGCAATGCATACACGGAGCTGAACGATCCTTTAGAGCAACGCCGCAGGTTCGAAATGCAGCTCAAAATGAGGGAGAAAGGAGATGAAGAGGCGCACCAGATGGATGAGGACTTTTTGAGAGCGCTGTGCTATGCCATGCCTCCGACTGCGGGCGAGGGTATCGGAATCGACCGGCTTGCCATGATCTTTACGAACTCGCGTTCGATTCGCGACGTAATCCTATTTCCGCTGTTGCGCCCGGAGGGCCCTATCGGGCTTGCTGAGCGTCTGGCTGCACTCGATGCGTAATCGCCTTGGGCTGGGGCGCTTTGAGCTCTTTGTTGCCCTGCGCTACCTCAAAGCGAAGCGAAAACAGGCGGTCGTGTCCGTGATCACCGTCATCTCTGTAGCCGGCGTGGCCGCGGGAGTGATGGCTCTGGTGGTGGCGCTGGCCATCAACAATGGATTCCGAACAGTTCTCCAAAAAACACTTTTGGGAGCAACTGCACACGTTACGGTTCTTGAGAAGGAGCCCCTGTATGGGATCGACGACTGGGAAGGGCTGGTAGCCAAATTGGTGAGGCTACCGCATGTGATTTCGGCCGAGCCTGTCTTATATGGCGCCGTGTTCCTGTCCAGCCCTTTACAATCCGAAGGTGCAGAAATCAAGGGAATTGAAGTAGGCCCTGGGCACAGGGTAAACGATCTGTTGCGACATCTCAAAGAAGGTTCAATTGAACGGCTGGAGAACGCTTCAGGTTTTCCCGGTATCATTTTGGGATCGAAGTTATCGGTTCGCACAGGGTTGACGCTCAACAGCGTAGCTACAGTGATAAGCCCCCAAGGAGAATTGACTCCCTTCGGGCCCAAGCCTAGTTACTTCCGCTTCCGTGTGGTCGGAATTTTTGAGACAGGATTCTACGATCTGGATTCGCAATGGGCCCTGACAACGCTTCAGGCTGCACAGAAAGTTCTTTCGCTGCGCGATGTCGTCAACGCTATTGAAATCAAGCTCGACGATATTCATCAAGCCCCGCAGGTGAGCCGTCTGGCATCCAGAATCGTTGGTCCTAAGCTGGTAGTCACCAATTGGATGGAGCTGAACCGCCCGCTGTTCCAGGCTTTGAAAATGGAAAAGCGAGTTACCGTGGTGACGATTGGACTAATCGTATTGATCGCAGCCATGAATATCCTGGTTGCGCTGGTTATGATGGTGATGGAAAAGTACCGAGACATTGCGATCCTTGTTTCCATGGGGGCGAAGAGGGAACAGATCCGGAGAATCTTCGTTTTGCAAGGACTGATGATCGGCACATTGGGTTCTGTGATCGGGCTCGTGGCTGGATACTCGCTTTGCTATTTCGCGGAGCGATATCGGTGGGTTCGCTTGGATGAACAGATCTATGCATTAAGTTACGTCCCTTTCAACGCACGATGGAATGACGGTGTATGGATCGCGGCAGCAGCCATCTTCATCAGTTATTTGGCTACTCTTTATCCCGCGCGTAATGCTACGGCAATCGCTCCTGCGGAGGCACTGCGGTACGAATGACCAGGAATTTTTCTCAATTTTTGAGGCGCTAAATTGTTAAAATAACATCATGCTTTGGGAGTTGGCAGGCCGCCTGGCTTGGCCTGGGGGCGCACTAGTGTATCGAGGTCCGAAGGAGAGGAAGGCGCTTGCGCTAACTTTTGACGACGGCCCCAGCGAATCGACTCCAGAGTTGCTAGAGCTGCTGGCTCGCTACGGCGTCGGGGCCACCTTCTTTCAGTGCGGCATGCACGTCAGGCGCTTGCCGGACATCGCGCGGGCGGTCGCGGAGGCATCACATGAGATCGGCAACCACTCCGATTCACACCGGTCCATGCTCTTTTGCAGCCCGAGAATTATGTACGAAGAATTGAACAGTGCGCAGGAGACCATTTTTGCTATCACAGGAGTGCGTTCGAGATTGTTCCGCCCGCCGTACGGTTACCTTTGGTTCGGCTTGAGCGGCGTGACGCGCCAGCTTGGACTGACCGGCGTGATGTGGACGACGATTGGTTGGGACTGGACGCATGACGCCAGACGGGTGCATGCGATTTTGCGCAACGGTTGCCAGAACGGAGCGATTTTCTGCTTGCACGATGGACGAGGAACCGAAACCAAGCCTGACATCGCGAACACTTTGGAAGCAGTCCGGAGATTTATTCCAGAAGCTCTTGACCAGGGATTCCGCTTTGAAACTGTCAGCCAGTTACTCCGACATTGAGACTAGGTCCCATGAGGGTGTGCCAGACCGCTACTACGGCTTGATCGTAATCGTCGTCGCATTAGTGATTTTTTTGGGCTGCATCGTGAGCCCACCCTCGTTGATGGACGACGTGGATGCCGTGCAGGCGCAGATAGCCCGAAACATGCTCGAATCGGGTGACTGGGTAACGCCTCGGCTCGATGGTGTCGTGTATCTCGAAAAACCTCCGCTGAAATACTGGTTGATCGCGTTGTGTTACCTGGCTTTTGGCGTGCACGACTGGGCGGCGCGTATTCCTGTAGCCCTAGGCGCTGTTTTGTTGTGCTGGCTGACCTATCAGTTCGGCTGCTGGGCCGAATCCCGCCGGGCTGGGTTCTATGCCGGTCTTGCCCTGGCGACTTGTGTGGGATTGTTTATTTTTACCAGGGTGTTGATTGCCGACATTCTTGTAACGCTGACGATCACGGCGAGCATATACGGGTACATGCGAGCCATCGAGGGCAGGGAAGAGGAATCGAGGCGGTGGGCGTTGCTAGGGGCGGCGGCGATGGGGTGCGGGGTATTGCTGAAGGGGCTGATTGCGGTGGTATTTCCTGTGGGTACGGTATTGGTGTACTTGGTGGTGAGCGGGGGGTGGCGGTCGAAGGAAGTTTGGAGGCGGGTGCATGTAGTGGGGAGCATGGGGTTAGTGGTAGGGATAGCGGGGCCGTGGCACATACTGGCGACGTTACGGAACCCGCCGTATTTTGATTTCAGTTTGGAGAGTAGGCCGGGGCAGTACCGAGGTTTTTTCTGGTTTTACTTTTTCAACGAGCACATTTTGCGGTTTTTAGGGCGGAGGTATCCGCGGGATTACAACCGAGTACCGGTGATATGGTTTTGGTTGCTGAACGTAGTATGGCTATTTCCGTGGAGCGTATTTTTTCCTGGGGTAGTGGGGCTGGACTACCGGGGTGAGGGGCGTGCGGAGCGGGTGAGGCGGCTGATGGTGTGCTGGGTGGGTGTAGTGCTGGTATTTTTCAGTTTTTCGACGACGCAGGAGTACTATTCGATGCCGTGTTATCCGGCTTTAGCGTTGCTGGTGGGGTCGGTGTTGGCCAAGGGAGGGGCATGGGTGAGGGGAGGGATGAAGGCGGCGGGGGTGATAGCGGGTGCTGGGGCAGTGGGTGTGGTGGTGTTGTTGTATGCGGTGCGTGGAGTAGGTACGCCTGGGGACATTTCGGTGGCGTTACGGCAGAATCCGGAGTTATACACGCTGTCGCTGGGGCACATACGGGATTTGACGCTGGGGGCGTTTGCGTACTTACGGTGGCCGTTGGTGGTGGCGGGGGTAGGATTTTTGGTGGGGCTGGTAGGGGTATGGCGAGGGAGGGGGATGCGTAAGGTGGTCTGGCTGGGGGTGATGATGGTGGTTGTGGCGCACGGGGCGCGGCTGGCGCTGGTGGTGTTTGATCCGTACTTATCGTCGCGGGCGCTGGGAGAGGCGTTAAAGCGAGCGCCGGCTGGGGAGCTGATAGTGGACGATCAGTATTACGCATTTTCGTCGGTATTTTTTTACGCGCACCGTAAGGGGTTGCTGTTGAATGGTCGTGTAAACAATCTGGAGTACGGTTCGTATGCGCCTGGGGCGCCGAAGGTATTTATTGACGATGGGGAATTTGCGGGTTTGTGGAGGAGCGGGCGGAGGTACTATTTGGTGGCCTCGGCATCGGCGCGCCCGCGCCTGGAGCGCCTAGTCGGCCCTGACAAGCTACATGTAGTAGCTTCAGCCGGCGGGAATTTTCTGTTCAGCAACAAGTCAATGGCGGGCTCCGCCTGACGGACTGAAGTTCTTTTACGATAAGCTGGACTGCTCATGCGTATCCTCATCGACGGGACTCCCTTGTTGCTACGCAGTGCAGGCGTAAAGACCCACGTCCACAACTGGATTCAGAGTCTGCGCCAGATAGCAAGCGCCTGTAAAGTCGACGTTTTTCCAATGCTCAATAGTTTCACCCGCTTTTCTCATGAACGGTCGGTTGTATCCTTTCCAGGGACTTTGTGGCGGTTAAGCTTTCTGCAGCTTGCCAATTATACTGGGCTTGATGCGGTGAGGTTGTTACATCAACAGCCGGATGTCTTCCATGTTTCACACCAATTCTGGAGTCCGCCGCATCATGCCCGGATTACTACCACGATTTACGATATGACCTGTTGGGTGGTTCCGGAAACCCATCCTTTTTACAATGTGAAGGGGGCAAAGCGCTTCGCTCAAAGGGTGATTACCAGGGTGGACGGTTTGATCGCAAACTCACAGAGCGCAAAGCAGGACGCCATACGGATTCTGGGTCTTCCTGAGGATAAGATTGAGGTAATTCATCCCGGGGTCGCGGAAGCGTACTTTCGCGCTTATATGGCAGATTCTCGCGCGAGGGTTAAGAAATACGGACTGCTAAAGCCATACATTTTTTTCGTTGGCGCCATTGAGCCGCGCAAAAACCTGGATATGTTACTCGACGCATACCAACAACTCCCGGGATCTCTGCGCGACGAGTTTGATCTCGTCCTTGCTGGTCCAGTGGGCTGGGCGACTCCAAAAACCCTGGCACGGATCCGGCGTGGGCCCCCCGGTGTTCGGTATCTCGGATATGTTGCTGAGCAGGATCTGCCTGAACTGACTGCCGGCGCTTCCATATTTGTTTACCCCTCGCTTTATGAAGGCTTTGGTCTCCCGGTAGCTCAGGCAATGGCTGCAGGAGCGCCGGTAATCACCTCCAACGTCTCCTCGTTACCGGAGGTATGTGGGGACGCGGCCTTGCTGATCGATCCGCGCAGCGCAACTGAGCTGCGGGATGCTATTGCCAAACTCCTGCTGTCTCCAACGATGCAAGAAGCGTTAAGAAAACGAGGCCATGAACGCGCACGGCTGTTTACTTGGGAAAGGTACGCGCAGAAATCGCTGGATTTTTTTCGAACTGTGTGTGGAAGGGTCTAATTAATCCGGTTGGGGTTTCGAAGCTGCTGACCATGCCTCATACGCATCGAGGATTTCATTTAGAGGGCCCTTGTCAACGACACAGCCCTGGTGCAGCCATAGCGCTCTGCTGCAAAGCCGTTTCAACATCTCCGCGTCATGCGAGGTGCAGATCAGCACTTTGCCGCGTTGCTTGAGTTCAAGAATTTTTTCCATGCACTTCACCTGGTATGCCTGATCTCCGACAGCCAGAACTTCGTCGATGAGCAGGATCTCTGGATCCACATTCATTGCCACGGAAAAAGCCAGGCGCATGATCATGCCGCTTGAGTACGTGCGCAGTGGCTCATCGATAAACTCACCTATGCCTGAAAACTCGACTATCTCATCGAATTTTTCCGTGGTGGCTCTACGGGACATCCCCAACAGAGCGGCGTTCATGCGAACGTTCTCCGCTCCGGTAAGGTCCGGGTGAAATCCTGATCCCAGTTCGAGCAGTGCAGCCACCCGCCCATTTGCCTCGACGATCCCTTCCTCAGGCCAGCAAAGACCGGCAATGACGCTGAGCAAAGTGCTCTTGCCCGCGCCGTTCGGCCCCACGACGGCCAGGCTATCGCCTTCCTCCAGCCGCAAAGAAATCTGTCGCAAGGCATAAAAATGTTCCTGACGCCGCTTGAGCTTGTGTGCGAGGAAACTGCGAAAAAATTGCCGCCCTGTTTTTCGGGAATAAATTTTGGAAACGTTTTCCAGGCGGACGATGGTCATGGTCATTACAGATAATCGGAAAACTTTCGCTTGAGCCGCCCGAAAATCCACAAACCCGCTAGCAGGGAGGCGAATGAAACGAGCGCCAGTTTCCAGAGTAAGGTGGAGGGTGGAGCTTTCGCCTCCAGCAGAATGTGACGACTAGCCAAAACAACAGCCGCAATCGGATTGTATTGATAGAGGGAACGGAATTGGCTTGGGATTTGGCTGAAAGAATAGAATATCGGCACAAGCCAGAATAGCAAGGTGTTCGCCGATTCCACGACATAGCGCACATCGCGGAAGTAAACATCGAGGGCCGAAGAAGCCAGCGAAAGTCCGCACACGAAGATCACCTCGAAAGCCATCACGACCGGCAGCAGAAGCCAGTACGGGTTGATAGCGTAACCTGCCAGCAAAACGACCACTAGCAGTAGAGCCACCTGTATCAGGAAATGAATACAGTTGGCAAGGACAGTGGCAATAGGGACGATCTCTCTGGGGAATAAGACCCGTTTGACCAAATTGCCGTTGCTGTATATGGAAATGGTCCCACTGATCCAAGCAAGGGCAAAAAAGTTGAAGGGGATAATGCCGCACAGCGCAAAAACGTGAAAGTGAGGAATGTCGCTATTACGATAAATCCGCGTGAAAATGAATGTAAGCACGCTCATCATGATCAGTGGATTGAGAAGGGACCAAAACACCCCCAGTGACATATTCCGGTAACGGATGCGGAAGTCCCGCAAGATAAGATTGCTGAGGAGAAAACCGTAATTCCGCTCACGCATGTGGAGAGAAGTAGTCTAGCACCAAGTTACGGCGGAATTGGGAATGACCTGGCACACAAAGGCCCGGTCGCGATCCGTTCAATACTCGTAGCGCAAGGAAAACTGGATAATACGGGGATCTCTGGAGCCCATGACCCGGCCGAAATTCACCGATGCGATGCTGGAATCCGGGTTAAGAAACTGCGTATGGTTGAACAGGTTGAAGAATTCGGCTCGCACCTGAAGGTTCTGTTTTTCGGCAAAGACGAACTGCTTGGTGGCTGCGAAATCCCAGTTGTTAATGCCGGGTCCATGAAACACATTACGGCCCAGGTTCCCAAACCTGCCGGCTCCGGCCGCCCAACTGGCTGCGGAACCTACGCGGCGGAAAAACGGACTCGCCGCGGCTGTGGCGGTAGCGCCACCCGTCCCATCGAACCAGGAATTGGGTCGGCCAGGAACGGCGGATGGAGATCTTGGATCGAAAAACGTAATTTTTCCACCGATGTAATCGGGCCGCTGTCCGCCACTGTCGCATAAACAGCGATCCTCGGTCTCGATGATGTCAAAGACCAAGCCTGTCTGAAATGTATTCACTCCTGCGATGCTCCATTTTCCCAGCAGCTTACCCAAAATACCGCTCTGGTTTTTCATCCAGGGGAGTTCGTAATAGTAGGTCATTACATAGCGGTGGCGAACGTCCTGCTCCGAATTTCCTCGATCGGCGCGCGCGTTGTCGACACGTGACTGGCTACCGCGAATGCCGGAGATGTTATCGATTGCGTGGCCCCACGTGTATGCGTGAGACATGTGTAATCCCCAGGCCAAACGCTTGGTTGCAGAAAGCTGAAGGCTGTTGTAGTTGGAGTTGGCGTCAGTTAATTGATTTGTGACATAGCTGAAAGGGGTCCCCTTGTATAAAGCGGCTTCCGGATGGTTGATGTTATACACGCGCCGAGCGTTCGTATTGCCCACCGTGGCTCCCGGACCGGGCAAAGCGGGATTGATGTTTCTCCTGTCCAGCAGCTTCACTCCCGAGGACCCCACATAGCCGGTTTGAAAAAGCCAGTTGCCCGGTAGTTGGTATTGAAGCTCTAAACTCCACTGCTGCCCGTACGGAGTAGCGAAATCCGGGTCCATAACAGTTAACGGGATCGGGGCAACCGAGGCGAAGTCGAAATTACCACCCGCCGAGACCCCCTGAAAGGGGAAAGGATTCTGTTTTCCCGCGAAGGGGTTGGCGTAGCGTACGTAGTACAGGTTTGACTGGATCGAAAACGGCGCGGTGGTCAGGAACGGCAAGCTAAGCTCGGCCATTGGTGTGTCGTAGAACACCCCGTAGCCGCCGCGCAGGCTCATCTTCGCGTTTCCCAGCACATCCCAGGCGAATCCAAACCTAGGGCCGAAATTATTGAAATCTTCCCTGTAGGTAGAGCGGCTGATCCCATGATCTCCCGTAAACACCATGTCGAGAGGAGCATCCGGGAATATTACAGACTTCAGACCAGGGCGAAATGCAGCCACCTTGTTGTGTACCTCCTTCAGGCCGGTGTTGTATTCCCAGCGGAGGCCAAGATTCAAAGTCAACCGGGAGAAAACCTTCCAGTCATCCTGGGCGAAAGTCGCGCCTGTTCCGGTGCGATAGCCGGCTCTGCCTGCCGAGTTTTGAGCGAAAAATGTGGCGAACCCATGCGCAAAATCGTTCAGCGCTGGAGGCAGCCCCGGGGTTTGCGGCACCATGCCGAGTAGCGTGCCACTGCCATCGATCACAATATAACCATTGTTCATGAAAGTGAGGAACTGGTTTTGCGCGTACCTGCGCAGTTCGCCACCGAACTTGAAAGAGTGCTTTCCGTGGTTCCAGCTCAAATTATCCAGATATTGATAGGTATTGTCTGCTCTGCCCTGAGGACCCTGGATGGTATTGCCGAAGGGCGAATAGCCGGAAATGACCACGTATGGTGGTCCTTCGGCTGAGGGATCATCGGGGATAATCCCGCTGAGTCCTAGATCCCGCAGTGGGGTGCGGTTCTGCGGAACATTAGCAGCGTTAGCATTGCGATGGTAAGAGACTCGCAATTCGTTGAGCAGCGCACTCGAAAACCAGTGGGTATCTTGCAAGATGACGTTCTGATATCGCTGCGTATTGTTAGCGCCGAAGCTGGGGACACTGCTGCCTCCGGCAGCGAAAGGTGCGCTATCGACTGGCATGTCTTCAAAGAAATAGCTGGCTGAAAAGTGGTTGGCCGTCGAGAAATTATGGTCTATTTTGGTGAAAAGCTGGTTTCGGCTCCTTGCGTTACTCGGTGCAATGAACAATGTATTTCCGGCCGATGCGCGGGGTATCAGAGATAGCAAAGCTCGCGCTTCGGGCATCGCTACAGCCTCGATGGCTTGCCGCTGGGCGTCACTAAAAACCGTGGCGGACTTGAAAACCCCTTGCCGGCGCCGGAATCCGAGATATCCGATTGTGAAGAAAGAGCGATTTTTCACCAAAGGACCTGTAACCGTCGCATCGAAGTCGTTGCTATTCCACTGTGGCTTGCGCGGGGCGCCATTCGGTAGCGCCCGGGTCGTTCCTCCAGCAACCGATTTTTGGAAAAACGGTACCGCGTTGAGCTTGTTATTTCGGAAAGTCTCTGACATGGACATATGCAGCGTGTTACCACCCGAACGGGTTAGCACCTGTATGGTGGCGCCGGAATTACGGCCATACTCTGCTTTCATGGGGCCGGTAATGATCCGGAATTCTTCAACCACGTTCGGGGAAATTACTTGCACCGAATCGGGTGTATTGGCAGCCAGATCGTTGGAATCGGTACCGTCAAGCATGTAGTTATCCGATTGCGCCCGCTGTCCGTTGACAGAGAAGCGTCCTGCATCTTGAGAAGCAAGTTGACCCGCAAAAACCACCCCAGGTTGGGTTGCCGCCAACGAGAGTGTGTTACGTCCGTTAGGACCAGACAGCAAGGGTAAACTTGTGAAATCCCGTTCAGTTTGGCCCAACTCGGCGGTTTGCAACTCCACCAAGGTCGGAGAGATCTCGACGGTCACGGACTCGGAGGTGGAGCTGAGTTCCAGCTGGATATCTTGTCTGAGGGTATCGTTCAGGCTGAGCCGGCAAGGCTTGGTAACTGTTTTTCGAAAGCCTTCAGCATCAACCTCGATGATGTATGCTGCCGGAGGTAGGTTCCAAAAGCGAAAGGCCCCATCCTCGCTGGTATGAGTCATCCATTCTGCCCCAGTAGAGACATTCCTGCATACGACGCGAGCCTTGGGCACCATGGCTGCGGTGGGATCACGCACAGTACCGAGGATTGTGCCCGTCACCGTTTGGCCGAAGCCTGCATTAACCAACAAGAAACAATGAAAAAAAGTGTTTCGTAAAATACGACAGATCAAATTTCCTCTCATAACTTTTTTAGATCTTCTGACTTTGGCAGGACGACCACTGCCGGGAATTGCTGCGGCGAGCCTTAGAATATAGCACACGTTTGCGCTAATGAGCGGTGGAAATATGAACCATGAAACTGAAAATCTGGCGAGTCGATGAAGTTTTAACGGGTACTTTCCGGTCGATAAGCAAAATCCCAAACCTGGGTATTAGCTTTGCCCTCGGTGAACTCAATTACTGCGTATTCGCCAGGGGCAAGGGACTCGCGGGGCCAGATCTTGTATAATTCCTCGCCCATCTGCTGCTGGAAAATGGGTACCTCGTCCTGGTCACGGAGAATAATGTCCTTGGCTACCGGAACAATACTCCACCTTTCAACTTCCCGCGCATTCTTTTTGGATTTCACCCGCACTATGCCAAACCTCTCTTCCGTGGCAAGCCGGAAATAAAATTCTGGCTGGGGTGTGGATACCAAATTGGCTGAATGCGCCTCGTCCAGCTCGAGCGTAGCTTTGCCCGACAAAACCGGGGCAGGCGCAAGGATTTTCAGGACAGCACGTTTTTTATTGGTTACCACCTTAGGTTCGGCTTGCTTTAAAGGCTTCAGGTCCTTGCCGTCGATCAGATAAACGCCAGGCTCCACAGGAATACGTGCTATTTCTTCACGTTGTTCCCTGAGGACCTTTTCCTCGGCTGCGGCAGCCTTTGCCTCTTGATCGATCGCAGCCTGGCGCTCGCGGGCCTCGGCTTCGGTCTTTTGCAGGTCTACAAGGCTCAACGGGACCTCTTCCCACTCATCGCGTTCGACGCTGTAAAAGTGAACTCGGTCCGCTTCCACTTTATACTCCCGGACGATCTGGTAGGTCCCATCTTTGAGGTAAAGGCGCATGTTTGCCGCTAAAGCTGAGACAACTACTAGAAACCCGATCAGGACGGGGCGCCACATAGCAATCTTTCAAACCCGCCGCAATTTTATTCTACCGCCGCCTAATATTGTCAGTTCTATAATGAATAACGATATGCGCTATCGTAAACTCGGCAGGACTCAGCTAGAAGTCAGCGAAATCGGCTATGGAGCTTGGGGAATCGGAGGACATCTTTGGCAGGGCAGTGAGGATCAGGAATCTGTATTGGCACTGCGCCGTGCCATCGAGCTTGGCATAAACTTTATCGACACGGCACTGGCATATGGTTCTGGTCACAGCGAGAGGTTAGTTGGACAGGTGGTGCGGGAGTCTGGTAGCCGCGTCTATGTGGCCACGAAAATTCCACCCAAAAATCAGCTTTGGCCTGCCCAGCCTGGAATCGGAATCGAAGAAGTTTTTCCTTACGATTACATCATCAAATGCACTGAGACGAGCCTGCAAAATCTGGGGCTCGAGGTAATTGACTTGCAGCAACTCCATGTCTGGAATCCGGAATGGATTAACCGGGACGAGTGGAGGCGCGGGTTTGAGGAGCTGAAGAAATCTGGCAAAGTGCGGTTTGTAGGTGTCTCTATCAACGACCATCAGCCCGACAGTGCATTGGAGTTGATTCGGACCGGCCTCATAGATACCGTGCAGGTTATTTACAACATTTTCGATCAGAGCCCGGAACGAAACCTATTCCCGCTGTGCCTGGAGAAGAATATTGGTGTCCTGGCAAGGGTGCCTCTGGACGAAGGGAGCCTTACAGGAACCATAACTGAAGATACGGTATTTCCACCGGGCGATTTCCGTGCAGACTATTTCCGCGGCGACCGAAAAAAGCAGGTGGTGCAAAGAGTTGAAGCTCTAAAGAGGGACTTGGCCGGTGTGGTTGATGGACCCCTGCCGGAAATCGCTTTGCGCTTCTGTATTTCGCACCCCGCCGTCTCCACGGTTATTCCCGGGATGCGAAAAGTCCGTAATGTGGTTGCCAATTGTGCAGTTTCCGACAAAGGTCCACTGGACGCCAAAGTGCGAGAGATTCTCAGGCGACACGTTTGGGAACGAAATTTTTACGACTGAACTTGCATGAGACTTCTATTTCTTTGAGACCGTGCGTGTAGGGGTGAAGACCCCCGCTCGGAGGATGTCAGGCGCTAACGTCAGTGTGCTGTCTTTGCAACCGAAAGGGTCTTCTGCACCTGGGTATTCATACATCCATAGCGGGGTCGCTCGCAAACGCCGCAAGCAGAGCTGCGGCTCTGGGGGCCAACACGCTGCAGATTTTTACCGCCAGTCCGAGAACCTGGCGGGCCACGCCGTTTGATCCCCAGCAAGCCCAAGAGTTTCGCAGCGTCTGCAAACGGCTTCACCTTTCGCCTGTTGTGGTTCATGACAACTATCTGATCAATCTGGCTTCGCCAGATCCTGCCTTACGAAAGCGATCGATTCAAGCATTTCGTGACGAGCTGATCCGCTCGATGACGCTGGAGGCGGACTTTGTGGTGTTACATCCTGGTAGCTGTAAGGGACAGTCTATCGAAACCGGGATCCGCACGGTTTCGGATTCGTTAGTCACGGCATCCCGAGATCTGAAGAGCGAGCGCCTAAGCCTGCTTTTAGAGAATACGGCAGGTTCTGGTTCCTCTCTGGGCAGCCGGTTTGAAGAACTAGCCCAGATACGCGCCGGCATTTCCGGAAAAGTGGGCTTTGCGATGGGCTATTGTCTGGACACCGCGCACTGCCTGGCAGCCGGATATGACATCAGCACCTCAAAAGGATTGTCGATCACGCTCGATGAACCGGACCGCTATCTTGATTTGGAGAACGTGAAAGTAATTCATGCCAACGACTCCAAAACTCCGATTGGTTCACACGTGGACCGGCACGAACACATCGGGCGGGGATATATTGGAATTCAAGGGTTTCGCCGCATCCTCCAGCACCCCAGGCTGTGGAATAAAGTTTTTATCCTGGAAACCCCGATGGACCGGGAAGGCGATGACCGCCGAAACCTTCAGAAGCTGATACAACTATGCCGGAAAAGTCATACGACCATAACAAGATTGAGTTGAAATGGCAACAACGGTGGCGTGAGGCTCGCCTGTTCAAGGCCGAAGACAATTCTGATCGCCCTAAGTACTACCTTCTAGAGATGCTGCCATATCCTAGCGGCACGTTACATGTCGGCCATATACGCAACTACACTATTGGTGACGCGCTAGCGCGCTACAAATGGATGCGTGGGTTTAATGTGTTGCATCCGATGGGGTGGGATGCTTTCGGGCTGCCGGCTGAAAATGCCGCTATTGCGCATCAGCGACATCCGCGCGATTGGACGCTCGAAAACATCGCGTCGATGAAGCGGCAGCACCAGAGGTATGGCTTCAGTTACGACTGGGATCGAGAAATCTCAACGTGCGAACCGGAGTACTACCGCTGGAATCAATGGTTTTTCCTCAAAATGCTCGAGCGCGGGCTGGCGTACCGAAGTCGGGCGTTGGTGAACTGGTGCCCGCAGTGCGGTACGGTTTTGGCCAACGAGCAGGTGGTGGATGGTTGTTGCTGGCGGCACGAATCGACTCCAGTGGAACAGCGCGAGCTGGAGCAGTGGTTTTTAAGGATCACGGCCTATGCCGATGAACTGCTGCGTGACATCGAGAAGCTCGCCGGGGCATGGCCCGAACGGGTGCTGACCATGCAGCGTAACTGGATTGGTCGTTCTGAGGGTGCTGAGATCGATTTTCGTTTGGAGGAAACTGGGGAGCCCATCCGCGTTTTTACCACGCGCGTCGACACCATTTTCGGAGCTACCTGCTTAATCCTGGCTCCCGAGCACCCGCTCGTGCCACAGCTTGTCTCGCGGGGGGCTCAGGACCGCGTTAAAGCGATGATCGATGAACGCGGGCGGCGCGACCCCGGGAACCTCGATAAAGACGGACTTTTTACCGGGCGATATGCCGTGAACCCATTCAGCGGGGAACAAATTCCCATATGGGTTGGCAACTTCGTGCTCATGAGCTACGGGACCGGCGCTATCATGGCCGTTCCAGCTCACGACGAGCGCGATTTTGAGTTTTGCCGTCGGTTCGGGATTCCGGTTCGGCCGGTGATCCGGCCGGTGGATGGGGTTCTGGCCGACGCGTGGACCATGCAGCAGGCATTTGTTGATGACGGAATCTGCGAGTGCTCCGGGGAATTTTCAGGTCTCCCCAGTGCTGAGGCCAGGCGGCGGATGTGTGCTAAAGCTGAAGCCGAGGGCTTTGGTAAGTCTGCCGTAACATACAGATTGCGAGACTGGGGTATTTCCCGACAACGCTATTGGGGAACGCCAATTCCGGTTATTTACTGTAGCTGCTGTGGTGTGGTCCCCGTGCCGGAGAAGGACCTGCCGGTTGCATTGCCGCTCAATGTGAAGATTACCGGGACCGGCCGCTCACCCCTCGATAACGTTCCGGAGTTTGTTAACGTATCTTGCCCGAAATGTGGAGGTGTGGCGCGCAGAGAGACCGATACCATGGATACGTTTATAGATTCATCCTGGTATTTTTACAGATACTGCGATCCGCACAACGATAAAGCGCCCTTTGACTCGGCCAAGGTTGCCTACTGGTTCCCCATTGATCAGTACATCGGCGGGGTAGAGCACGCAATCCTGCATCTAATTTATTCGCGGTTTTTCACGAAGGTGATGCGCGATCTCGGGCTCATCCACCACGACGAACCAGCTCTGCGGTTATTTACGCAAGGGATGGTGATCAAAGACGGCGCCAAAATGTCAAAGTCCAAGGGAAACGTGGTGAGCGCCGACGAGGCTGCGGGTCAATACGGCTCCGACACGGCTCGCCTGTTCGTCCTTTTTGCGGCGCCCCCTGAAAAAGACGTTGACTGGCAGGATGCCGGTGTTGAGGGAGTACATCGCTTTCTGGGGCGTATCTACCGGTTTGTAACGCGTAACGTAGAAAAAGCGGCGGTAGGTTCTGCAGTCGTTGGTAACCCGGAGGCTGACCGGCGGGTGTTACGCAAGCTTCACCAGACCATTCGTAAGGTGACCGAAGATTTTGAATCACGGTGGCATTTCAACACTTCCATTGCCGCCATTATGGAGTTGGTTAACGAATTACACGCCAACGAGGCCGGGCTGTCGGGGAATGCAATCCGCGAGGTTTTGGAAAAGCTTGTACTTCTGCTTACGCCTTTTGCTCCGTACCTTGCCGAAGAGTTGTGGGAAGAGCTGGGCCTTCAAGGGCCGGTTTTCCGGCAGACGTGGCCCGGTTATGATGCTGAACTGGCCAAAGACGACATGGCCGAAGTCGTCGTGCAGGTGAACGGGAAACTGAGGAGCCGATTCTGGGTTCCGTTTGGAACTCCAAAAGAAGAGCTGGAAAGGCAGGCTTGCATGGACGAGAAGGTGAAAAGCTTGCTGGATGGCAAGAAGCTAATCAAGGCCATTGTTGTGCCCGATAAGCTGGTCAACCTCGTACTACGCTGAGAGCACGGAAAAAAACGGAAAGGGGACTGGATGCGGATTCTGTTGATGTGTATTTTTTGGGCCGGACTGATGACGGCCGCGGACGCGCCTTTCGCGCAATCGAAATTTGAGGCACCTCTGGGCGGTCTTCCGGAAGGTTGGCGTACCTGGGCCGCACGCTCGGAAATTGCGCCGCGCACGTTTGTAGACTACAGATACTCGCGTGGCGACCACGGATCCTTGGCCATTTCAGGAGACAATAATCCTGCGGAGTATGGTGGTTGGGAACGCAAACTTACCGGGATCAAAGAAAACCAGTGGTATCGTTTCGCAGCTTACTACCGGGCGACAGGATTGCGGTATGAACCTCGGGACGTTATCGCTCGGCTTTCTTGGGAAACCGCTGACGGAAAGCGCGCAGGCCGGCCCGATTACCCGTACGCCATTTCTCGTGATGGTGCGTGGACGCGATTGAGCATGGATGTTCAGGCGCCCGAGAACGCAGCAGCGGTCACCATTCAGCTCTATTTGCAAAACGCACCCAAGGCCACGCTGTGGTGGGACGACATTTCGCTACAGCCCATCCCTGATCCTGGGCCGCGTTACGTAACTATTGCCTCGCTGAATTACCGTCCGCGGAAGAAAACCGGCTCAGGCATTGCGAACATAAGGTGTTTCATCGAGGCAGCCGAGAAAGCCGTATCGGGCAAGGTGGACGTGATTTTGTTTCCTGAGGCCACGTCCGCAGTGGATACGGGGCTGTCTTACGCCGAAGTTGCAGAACTCGTACCTGGTCCGATAACTGCCTTGTATGGAGAACTGGCCAGGCGAAAAAACGCTTATATTATCGCTGGAATCGACGAGCGCGACGGTCGTACCGTTTACAATACCGCGGTGCTGATTGATCGCCAGGGTAAAGTGGCCGGTAAGTATCGTAAAGTCTATATCCCACGGGAAGAAATCGAAGTAGGGATTACACCTGGCAACGAATATCCCGTTTTTAGCACGGACTTCGGACGTATCGGTATCATGATTTGCTGGGATTCAGAGTACCCTGAGCCTGCTCGCGCATTGGCGCTTGGTGGCGCAGAGATTATTTTTCTGCCAATTTGGGATGGAGACCAGACCCTCGTGAAAGCGCGAGCCATTGAAAATCACGTATTTCTGGCTGCTTCAAGCTACGGTTCGCCCACGCAAATCCTGGATCCCGGCGGTGAACAGCTCGCCGTAGCCTCAAAGCTGGGTGATGCCGCTATTGCCACCATCGATTTAAACCGGCGGTATAAGGATCCCTGGCTGGGAGACATGCGCGCGCGTATGATGAAAGAGTATAGGGGAGATGTTCAAATCCGCCGCCCAGGGTATGAAAAAGACGGAAGATGAAAGTTGAAAGTAAGATGACGAACCGAATCAATTGAGGCCGCCAAGCATTTCTGGTGGAGTCTTCGTTCTCGGTAGCCTGTGACGGGAGCTGGGTTGTTACTTTGCTTTTAGTAATTGTCGTCACTTTGTACGTTGACTCTATCGCTTAGGTCTGATAGAATCCCGACCTTAAAAGCGATTGTCTGTGGATATGAACAGGGAAAATCTCCGGGCCGCAAGGCTCTTCTTACTTTTCGCGTCAGTTCTTACAATTAGTGTTTACGGCCAGCAATCACAATGGACAAAGCTCCCGGTGAGTTTTCCGCCAGGTAAAGCAACTTACGATGCAGAGCATCATGAGGTGGTTTTGGTTACCAGTTCCGGAGAAACATGGGGATGGTCCACTACTTGGACTAGAAAAACCCCTCTAAGCCCTCCGTCCCCTCGAGAAGGGTACGGCATAACCTTTGATGCGGGGCGAAGGCAGGTGGTTTTATTTGGCGGCTTTAGAGATTCCAGCTATTTGAACGACACTTGGGTTTGGGACGGTGTGAATTGGGATGCACGTTTCCCTATGAGTAACCCACCTCCTCGGTCTGACTTTGCCATGATTTACGACGCGGCGCGAGGGCAAGTCGTGCTGTTTGGTGGCTACGATGGAGAGAAGTACTTGGGGGACACATGGGTCTGGGACGGCGCGCATTGGGAGCAAAAGATTTCTCAGGTTAGTCCGGCGGCTCGTGGTTGCTCCGCAATGGCTTATGATGCTGCTCGGGGATTGGTAGTGCTGTTCGGGGGCACAAATGGGTCGAGTGCATTCCAGGATACATGGGTGTGGGATGGCACGAAATGGGAACAGAAAGTGACAGATACCAGTCCTGGCAATCGATGGCAGGCTGGTATGGTTTTTGATGCTGTGCGAGGAGAGGTGGTGTTGTTCGGCGGCGATCGAGGGGCGGTGGACGGACTGGCAGATACCTGGACATGGAACGGCAGCACGTGGACGCAGAAATTTCCAGCAATCTCGCCACCTGGGAGTAAATCGCCCACAATGGTTTTCGATGAAGAAATCGGCGGCGTGTTGCTGTTTGAAGACTCTGGCTGCTACTTTTGGAACGGTTCGACCTGGCAGATGCACGACGGCATTCCGTCTGCCAGATCGGGTCACTCAATGGCCTACGATTCGGGCGCCGGCTCTGCCGTGCTTTTTGGCGGCCGTTTTGGTATGAGCGGCTCGCTTGGCGACACATGGCTTTTTGATGGGCGGGGATGGATAAAGAAATCCCCTCTGAATAGCCCTAGCCCTCGGTTGAATCACGCTATGGGGTACGATACCGCCAGAGCGCGTGTCGTGCTTTTTGGAGGCGATTCTGGGACAAATTCGACGTTGAATGATACATGGCTGTGGGATGGAGTTAACTGGACACAACCATCCGGCATTACGAGCCCTACTGCCCGTTCCCTTCACGCTGTGGCATACGATTCGGCGCGGCAGGAATTGTTGCTGTTTGGGGGGTGTTCTCTATATATACCTGGTTCTGCTGACTGTGTGCAGCCGGCCGAACCATTCACGTGGACATGGAACGGAACGAACTGGGTCAAGAAAAGTCCTGCTACGAGCCCCACTCCTCGCTGGGGCCATGCTATGGCTTTTGACGAGGCGCGAGGGCAGGTTGTGTTGTTCGGAGGGATTGATTCAAGTTTAACTTTTCACGCACTTCAGGACACTTGGGTCTGGGACGGCGCCAACTGGGTAAAGAAGTCGCCTGCTACAAGCCCACCACCCCGGTATGGGCACACCATGGCGTATGACGCCTCACGCGGCAAAGTAGTTCTGTATGGTGGGAACAGTTTGAGTGACGTGTGGTTGTGGGATGGAACAAACTGGGTTCAAGAGCTCGTGGAGGGAGGTCCTTCAGCCCGCACGGGATATGCCATGGTCTATGACGCAACCCGCCATCAGATAGTTTTGTTCGGAGGCGCTGAGGGGTACGGAATCGAGAGAAATGACACCTGGATCTTGAGCGCCCGTCAGGGCATAACTGCTTCTAAAGCCACGCTGGCGTTTACATACATTTTTGGCGACAGCGCTCCGGCAGCGCAAAGCATCGATATCTCGGGGCCAAGTGGCCAATCCTGGACAGCCTCTTCCAGTGTGCGATGGTTGAAAGTGACGCCATCTTCAGGCACCACTCCTGGCAGTATTTCGGTGACAGTGGACCCGTCCGAACTATACTTAAGCTCTTCTTTTGGTGGCGCCATTGTGGTAAGGAGTAGCGAAGGAGCGTCGCAGGTTATAGACGTGGCTTTAAATGTTACACTACCTCCAAACTTCCCTAGGATTGATTCAGTTATTAATGGCGCCAGTTATCGTAACATTCTCGCTCCCGGGACCTGGGCTGCGGCAAAGGGTTTCAATCTTGCTTCGACAACTCGTATTTGGAATGAGTCTGACTTTGTAGGGGACAGGCTTCCTACTAATTTGGATGGAGTGTCTGTGACTGCGGGTGGATTGCCTTGTTATGTGTGGTATGTCAGCCCTACACAGGTGAATTTTTTGTTGCCGAGCAATCTACCTGTAAATACATTGGTGCAGATAAAAGTTACGAACCCATTCGGACAGAGCACTTTCTTTTGGGCGTATGTAGAAGGGTTTTCCCCAGGCTTTTTCACGTTCACTCCTGAAGGCAACAAGTACGTGGCCGGAGTGCACCCAGACGGAGTATATCTAGGCAAGCAGAGCTTGTATCCCACACTCACCATGAGAACCGCACGGCCGGGGGACATCATCCAACTTTACGGAACTGGTTTTGGGCCTACGGACCCTCCCCTTCCTGATGGGCGAATCGTGACCCAAGCTGCCCGGGCCGCTAACCCGGTAAGCGTCTGGATCGGTGGGGTCCAAGCTCAGGTTATGTATGCCGGTGTGGTTGCTGCCGGGGAGTATCAGATTAATGTGGTCGTTCCTGAGGTGCCCGATGGCGACCAGCCGATAGTAGCTCAAGTTGGTAGTTCTAGATCGCAGGAAAACGTTTTTATCACAGTGCAAAGGTGACTAGAGCCAGCGGCGTTCTGGTGCGGTGGAGCTGCTTCGTATGCTCCGGGCTAAAAGACTAGCCATACTCGGCTGAGCTCACTCTGAGAATTTCCTGAAGTTAACATTGAGCAGACGCCACCGCTGGGCGTGAACACGAAGTCGCTCCAGAAACGACTCATAATTCTTCTTTTCCGCCGGGGTCCACGCTACCTCCGCCAGCGCTGTCAGGCGGGGAAACGCCATGTACTCCAAGTGCTCCGGCGTGGCGATGTACTCGGTCCAAAGTTGTCCCTGAGTTCCCAGAATGTGAACAGCGCTAGCTGCATCGAGTTCGGGCGGGATAGGCTCATATTGGTAAACCTTTTCCAGAGGAATAAAACCTCCAATCGCAAGGGGTTCCTTGGGGTCTTTCGCCTGGGAATAATCAAAGTAGGTGTGCGAGGTTGGTGTCATGATTACATCATGGCCAGTTTTGGCTGCGGCGATACCCCCTTTGACGCCACGCCATGACATGACGGTTGCTCCGGGAGCAAGACCGCCTTCAAGAATCTCATCCCAGCCGATCAACCGGCGTCCACGGCACGTGAGAAACTGGTCCATTCGCCGGATAAAATAGCCGTGCAACTCTGTCTCATTGGCCAGACCGAGCTCTTTCATGCGGGCCTGAGCCTCTGGGCTGGCCTTCCATTCGTCCGTCGGAACCTCATCTCCGCCCACATGAATGAACCGGCTGGGAAATAGTTCCAGCACTTCGTCAAGGACATCCTGGAGAAACCGTATGGTCTTCTCATTCACGTTGAATATATGTTTGTTTACGCCCCAATCAGTCCTGACCTCGAGTTTTTCGCCCGTGTTGCCGAGCTCAGGGTAAGCGGCGATAGCTGCCTGCGCATGTCCGGGCATTTCGATTTCGGGCACCACGTTGATAAATCGCTCGCTGGCATACTGCACAATCTCCTTGACGTCCGCTTGTGAGTAGAAGCCTCCGTGCGGCTTTCCGTCAAAACCCTGGTTATCGCGAGGGCGCCCCACACGCGTTTCTTTCCGTATGGAGCCTATTTTCGTGAGCAGGGGATATTTTCTAATTTCCAACCGCCAGCCCTGATCATCGGTCAGGTGCAGTTGGAAGACATTTATCTTCTGTAAGGCAAGTTGATCGATAAACTTAAGGATGAAATCCTTGGGCATAAAGTGGCGCGCAACATCGATGAGGGCGCCGCGCCAGGCAAAGCGTGGCTGATCTTCGATGCGGACGCATGGTATTTTCCAAAGAACGCCTTTTTGTGGTTCAGACGCGAAGATCTGCGGGGGCAACAATTGGCGCAAGGTCTGTGTCCCATAAAAGACGCCAGCGGGCTTGGACGCATGCACTGTCACGCGCCTGGGCGTTACCTCAAGCACGTACCCTTCGGGACCAAGCCGGGCAAGTTCCGGGTCGACAACCAGGACTATGCTGTTATCTCTCGGGTGGACCGCATCTTGAACTTTGAGCTTGTAGCCTAGTGCTGGCGCCAGGCAACGCGATAACAACATTCCGATCGACATAGTTTCCCGGTCGGTAATAACTAACGTGTTGTGTTTGAGCCTGAAGTGCCCGGATGACCGCTCAATTTTTACTGGTAGAGGGACAACTGCAACAGAGGTGTCATTGGCCAAAGCCCAAACCGCACAGGCAATAAGGAGTGTACTGAGGCGCTTCAGCATACGCGGAAGAATCCCTTAGATCGGTTTAATTGTAGCAGCACGCCTTAACTAGGAGTTTGTGGAAAACTATGAACATGACACGACGCGACTTGGTCAAGCTGGCCTTCACCGCCAGCGTCCCCTCTGGCCTCGCCAACAAAAGAAGTGTGCTGTCCAGCCAACCTCACATTCTTTTACTTATGGCCGACCAGCACCGTGGCGATTGCCTGGCTGCTGATGGCAACCGAACCATTCACACCCCCAACCTTGACCGTATTGCCCGGGAAGGTGTTTTGTTCCGCCGGGCATATTCCTCAACCCCGACATGCACGCCCGCCCGTAGCGCTCTTTTGACTGGCCTTTCACCTTGGCACCACGGCATGCTGGGAATGATTCGCATGGCGGAACGTTATCCTTTCGAAAAGCCGCAAGCGTTACGAGATGCAGGCTATTATACGATCGCCATCGGCAAGCAGCATTTCTCGCCCATGCGGAACGGCCACGGCTATCACCACATGGTGCTCGACGAGCACTGTGACTGCGGGCGGTTGGACCCGCAGATTTTGCAAAGTCGTGTGGCCGAAGAGCGTTGCGATTACGAAGCTTGGTTTTGGTCTGAAGCTCCTCACCTAAACCCCCATGCCACCGGGCTAGGTTGGAATGACTACCCGGCTAAGCCGTACGCTTTGCCAGAACGGCTTCACCCGACAACCTGGACAGGGAACACGGCTGTAAACTTTATCAATGGCTATAACGGTAAGGCACCGTTGTTTTTAAAAGTCTCCTTTATCCGCCCACACAGCCCCTATGATCCGCCTGAGCGGTTCATCCGATTGTACGAGGATGCAGATCTACCTCCCGCCAGAGTCAGTAAGTGGGCGGCCAGGTATGCCAAACGGAATAGCGACCGCAATGACATATGGCGGGGCCAACTCAGCCCGGAAGTTATACGCCGATCGCGGCAAGGATACTACGGCTCGGTAAGCCATGTGGACGAGCAGATCGGGCGTATCCTGGAAGCTCTGGAAAAAAGAGGTTGGTTGGAGGAGACTCTCATCATTTACACATCCGATCACGGTGACATGACGGGAGATCAAAACCTGTGGCGGAAGTCGTATGCCTATGAACCCTCAGCACGAGTTCCGATGCTCATGCGCTGGCCTGCCGGCATGTTGAGTGTTGCACGTGGTCAGGTGATGTCCCAAGTGGTAGAGCTACGGGATGTTCTGCCAACTTTTCTCGACGCGGCTTCCATCTCCGCCCCGAGACCTCTGGACGGACAGAGCTTGCTTTCATTGGTGAAAAATCAGGGTGCGGGCTGGCGGGAATACATCGATCTTGAGCACAACATCTGCTATAGTCCCGAAAACCACTGGAACGCTCTCACCGACGGACGATGGAAATACATCTTCCACGCGCTGAATGGGGAGGAACAACTTTTCGATTTAAGCCGTGACCCGTATGAACTGGTGGATCTCGCCTCTGAGACTCAGTACGAAGCAGAGCTGCGGCGCTGGCGCCAGCGTTTGGTGGAGCATTTTGCGGAGCGTGGTGAACCGTTTTTGAAGAATGGCAGACTCGCTTTGCGTCCTAAAGGCCAGGCTACTTCGCCGCACTTTCCTCGCTCTGGGAGCGTATGAGCGTTTACTTGCAGAACAGCACAAGCACGAGTGTATCGAGTTATTAAAATCGGATGAGGAGGATTGATTCGTGAAGATCACGCGGCGGGCCATGCTTGCATCTGTGGCCACATCATCTGTTGCTCAAGTCCAGAAATATGCTAACTGGAAACCAAAATTGGGCATTCTGGCGCAATATTCAGACGCCAATATTGAATTCGCTAGCCAGGAGGGTTTTAAGAGCCTCCAGCTCAGCGTTAATTCTACGCTCCCGTTCGACGCTAGCGACAGCTTGGTCGCGCGGGTTACCGATCATATCAAGCGGGCAGGTCTGTACGTGTCTTCTCTTATGGCCGTCGAAAACCATGTAGACCCCGACTCTGTCGCCCGTGCTGCTGCAAACACCCGGTTTTGCAAGGTTCTTGATCTCGCCGGCAGAATGAATGTCCCATACGTTGGGACCATGTCTGGCAGCATGCCAGGCCGGAAATTTCAAGACCAGGTTGCAGAGATTGTGAGGGTATATACGGAAAAGTATTTCCCGCTGTGCGAAAAATACAGGGTCAAGATTTTATGGGAGCCCTGGGCCGGTGGGCCAAACATTGCCACAGGTCCGGTAGGATACGAAGCGCTGTTTACGGCTTTCCACGGCTCGCCCTATGTAGGGCTGCTTTACGACCCCTCGCATCTGGTATGGCAGATGATGGATCCCGTGCAATGTGCGCGCGATTTTATCGACAGGATCTGGGATGTTCACCTAAAGGATTGCGAGATTCTCTGGCACGTATTACGGAAGACCGGCATCCACCCGCTGAATAACGCCCGCTGGTGGCGGTTCCGTTTGCCCGGCCAAGGCATGGTGGACTGGAAAAGCTTTTTCACTGTTCTCGAAGAAGCCGGATACAGCGGGGCCATGAACATCGAGCATGAGGATCAGTTTTACTACCCGCCATATAAGGGTACGGACTTCACGGACCAGTATAAAGAAGGGTTTCGCGTAGCCCACAGGTTTCTGCGCCAGTATGTCCCTGAGTGATCCTGGATTGATCAGTCCACCTCAATAACGAACGGGATCTCCTGTTCGCCAGGCCGGACATAATGGCCTGGACGCGACCTCAGGCGCAAGGGAACTGAAAGCGCTCCCACGGCATGTCCTTTGCTCTTGTCTGGGCCATTGACGTAAGGATGATAAGGGTACACAGGCCAGACCAGTGTTGCCGCGCCATCCGTTTTCATCGTCCAGCCATGATGCCGGATTACCCCAGCAATTTCTTCTGGCGAAAGTTCAATCTGTTCTGAAGACAAAAGAACTTTCCGGCCGGCGCCGGTTTCGAGCATTTCCCCCATTTTGAGACAAAGCTGCAGAGTTAAACGAGCTTCATCGGGCGGTCTGCCCTTACCTGAAATCACAAATCGCAAAGACAGCTTGCTGGCGGAGGGCGGTGGTACGTAAAGATCGGTGTAAAACGTGTTGTACGCAAGAGACAACCGATCCTCCTGCGGGCTCATGCGAAGCCTGGCGGCCACAGGCATATGAAAGATTTGCCCCGAGAAGCGTTCAGAGAACGTGGCAATCTCTGGCTGGTGCTTTGAATTGGCACCCGTGATAATCAATCCGGTTTTGGTATGAAAAACACTGAGGTGTCCCTGCCGGTCGAGATAATACTGATTGTTAACGGCTTGTGTACTGATCAGGCCCGACAAACACACAACCCACGGCCCTGTCTTTCGAATACCTGCTGGCACACTCAGACGCCGGGAGTAGTTCTCCAGATCCTGAGGAATAGGCGCCTTGGGTCCCGGATGATAGTAAAGTGCGTCTTGAGCCAACCTACCTAGATCCTCATAGCCTACTTCGCCCTCTCGGAACAACGCCGTCAAAAACTCGGCGTAGCGGCGGCCATCTGGAAAATGCGAGAAACCGAATTGCCCTTTAGAGGCCGATTCGTCGTTTCCCCCGGGGGGAGGGTTGTTATCGGACCATGTCTGGAAGCCTGGCTCGTTAAAACCTGGGATGGCAGTGTAACGATTCCTGTCGTCCAGGACATCAATCGTTGTGCCGTCGGGATAGGTAAAGTATTTGTGGAATGTCAGGCCGCGGCGGAGGGCTCTTAGGGCGGCAGGGTCATGTGAGTGCTCATAGTAGAGGGCTACTCCTGTGTATGTTGTGTGGTCGTACCCGGGAGTGGGCAAGGAATTCTCATGTTCACCCCAATAGCCGTCACTCGACTGTTCCTCTGTTGCGAACCGGTGCATTACTTTCTCGCCAATTTGCACCCACTCTTTGTTATCGAACATGCGTCCAGCAAGGTACACGGTCGAAGCCCACAAGGAAAGGTGGTTGGGTGAGGTTCCATTAAAGGGAGAATTGTATCCTGGGAAATTGATGCGTTCGTCTGAGTCTGCTGCTAAGGGAGCAATGTTCTTTTCCAGTTCCTTGCGCCACCGCGCCCGGCGCTCCTGATCCAGTTGTGACTCAAGCAGCCTGTAAGCTTCAAGCCACATGTAAGTATTGCGGTCGCTGTTGAGCATTTCCTCGTACGTGCCCCTCTCGCTTTCCCTCGCCAGCAAATCACCAATTTGTATGGCGGTTGTTAGCATCTCAGAGCGATGGTAACTGTTGTTTACGGGGTCCTTGTTGGCATAAAGGACCGCGGCGGCAAGAATTGTGTGCGGAAATAAACGCCATCCCTGCCCACGTGCTTCCAATTGCTTAAGAGTGGCGCCTGGGCTGGCGGCTAGCTGGTTGCGAGCATGAGCGACCCCGGCTTCAAGCAGGCGAAAGTACCGCCCAGGCAAAGCAATTGATTCTGCACCGGAGGACTCGCTAGTAGAAAATACCACGACCGATGCGACGGTCATAAGCACACGTTGCACGGCTTGCATAAAAGTCAAATTGTATACCTTTTGGCCAGCGACAAACGCCATTTCTATGAAAAGTGCAATAGTAATGTTAAGTCTAAAAATTCGAGATGCAGTTTCTTCGGAAACAGTCAATACAGATGACGAGGAGAATCGCGTGCGCTCGTGGATCTTTTTGTTTCTTTGCAATTTGATGTGGGCGTTGCAGTTTACCTGTGTGAAATTAGTGCAGGCTCAGGTGGGTCCCCTGTTCACTGTGTGGGGCCCGATGACTCTAGCTACGATAATGTTGTATCCACTCTTGCGCTGGGAACAGGAATCGGGAGCCGGCCCGAAGCGCCGATCCGACATCATCCTGTTTCTGACGCTCGCTCTGGTTGCTGTGTTTCCCGCGCAGGTGTTCATCACATTAGGCACGCGCTTATCAACAGCCAGCAATGCTGCCATAATCGTTCTTGCTGTTCCAGTATTTACGGCGGTATTCGCATACTTTTTCCTCGGGGAACGGATGACTGCCATACGCTGGCTGTGCTTTGTCATTGCCATTACAGGGGTACTGCTTTGCTCTCAAACGAATCTTCGTTCTGTAAATTTCCGGTCCAATTATCTGGTGGGCAACCTTCTGGTAGCTGCCGGAACGTTGGGTAGCGCCATTTACAACTCATATGGAAAGAAAGTATTGCGGCGTTACTCGCCACTGGAGATGCTGTTTTGCACTTACCTGGGGATGCTCGTAATCATGACTCCCCTTGTGTTGAGCAAAGAACCTGAGGTATTCCGCCGCATCCCCGAGTTCACAAAATCCACTTGGGCAGGCTTGATGCTTCTGACACTTTTCCATTACTACCTTTCGATGGTTCTTTTTCTGAAAGCGCTTCGCAAGCTGGATGCCACGCAAGCGGCTCTTTCCAACTACCTCATCCCTTTGTTCGGAGTGCCCATTGCTGCGATCACACTGGGAGAGCGGCTGAACACAGCTTCCCTTGTGGGGGGCGCTTTGGTGCTGGCCAGTACCTTGCTTGTGACCCTATGGCCAGGAAAGCATCGAGGCCGCTCAGCCGTCACGAGCGCGGATACGCGAGCCTGAACAAGACCAGGTCAACTCCTACCGGGGGAACAATGAGTCCAGTTCTTCGGCGGTGAGCTGGCGTCCGTACTCGCAGAGCTCGAACGCTTCCACCAAGCGTACGTCCCGCGCTTTCACCGGCCCATAGCGGCGCTCGATCGCGTTCCTGAAATCGCTTTTCAGCAACTTTTGAAGCCACTGATCCAACCATTGCAATCGATCTTCGGGTGTTTTGGGTACCTGATCCAGAATGCCATCCAGCCAGGGTAGCCATTCATAGAATTGTGATTCGTGAGCGTCTAGTGCTCGGACTTTATCCAGCCATGTGGAGGTGATATCCACGACAATATCCGGAGAGAAAGGATTGGGCTTCTGAAAACTATCTTCCATATACAGGTAAACCGGATTCCGTTTGAGCGCAGGTGTTAGTGGGCAAATATTGGGCACCATGACGAGGTAGGCCGAATCTTGAACCAGAAGGCCTGTATAGCGATGGTCCGGGTGATAATCGTTAGGCCGGTGTGTCACGACCACATCAGCTTGCCATTCGCGGATCAACCGTATCACCTGAGCCCTCATTTCTAATGATGGGTAAACTTCCCCATCATGGACGTCCAATGTCTCAGAAGCCGTTACCCCCAACCGCCGCACGGCTTCTTGAAACTCTGCGGCACGGCGGCTGCTCAATGTTGCCCCACCTTGTATGTGATGACCCGCATCTCCGTTGGTCAACGAAACAAACTTGACAGCGTGTCCTTCAGCCAGTAGCTTTGCCGCCGTGCCAGCAAATCGATATTCGCAATCGTCGGGATGGGCTCCGATAACAATAAATCTCACAGCAACACTCCAACCTGAGAATGTATTAGGGAACAGAGATTTTCAGCATAGCATCCGAGAGCGAATGGCGAATATGCCCGACTTCGTAAGTTAGGCCCGTCGCAGAAGGTCGGCAATCGCGCCGCTTTTGCGAGAAGCCTGTATTCGGAACTCGTACTTCTCAATGGCTACCGCAATGGATTTCGAGTCGCCGCGAACCACTTTACCCTGTGCGACAAATTGCAGTGGGCACTTCCCATCCAGCCGGATGGGCCAGCTTACGGAAATCTCCACGCGCTTTCCAGGAGTCGGAGGCGTCTCCGACTCCAGAAGAAGTCCACCCCGGCTAATGTTAACGGTTTGCCCAAAACCGGATTCAGGCACCCCTTTGCTGCTCAACGTCTTGTAACGAACTTCACAAACGATTGGGAAACGGTTCCCAACCCTACGTTCGTGTTTTCCCGTCAGCACCCCTGAACTAGCTGCATTTGCGGCCTGTAGCATAGTCTTTAGCTCCTCTTATTAGATGATGCCTGACGGTGTCCAGGATGCCAATGGTCTGTTGGATTCATTTTGCCATGGTAAAGCAGTACCTAACTTTTGCTATTTGCGTACTACAGGTTTCTGGTGGATTTATACGGGGAAATGTTCATATCGGGTTGCCGGAAGCCGAGTAGGCCTTGAGAATCAGTAAGTTTCTGGCGCTGGGGTACTACAAAGCACGGACAAAGGCTTGGTGCCTCTAAGTAACAAGCGGTTGCTGCACGCAGCATGTCATGCCACAGCAAAGGCGGAATATCCCACAGCAAACAACGCGTGCGCTTGCGACCGGACGGTCGCAGCATTCCTACCTTAGAAGCCCGATAGCCTGTTGCGACATAGCCAGGAACCGTTGTGGTCGGTTTTTATTTAAGGAGGCGTACAGCCGTCCTCGTAGCTAGATGATCCAATGTCAACGAGAGTACCGGCCTGGTGCATATTTGCTGCGCGTTGGGCTTAAGGTGTAAAGCCTTCCACTACAGCGTGTCAAAAGCAAAATCCGCTTTGTTACACTGGGGATGCGTACTCCATGGGTATTCCCAGCTATTTGCGGCTGCTGGAAAGCGGTGAGTTGCAGCAACGTGCCGATCAGTTGGACCGCCTGTTGCGCGGCTGTACCATTTGTCCCTGGCAGTGTGGGGTGGACCGTGCCAGCAACCGTACCGGCGCTTGCGTATCTGGTTATTTGCCAATCGCTTCTTCATGGGCGCCGCATTTTGGCGAAGAGCCGGCCATTAGTGGCACCGTGCTTCCACGCGGACAAGCAAAGGGCGCCGGGAATGTTTTTTTGGGCAATTGCAATTTGCGCTGTGTCTACTGCCAAAACTGGCAGATCAGTCAACAGCTCCAGCACACGCGGCTGGGCGATGAGATGAGCTGCGATCAACTAGCGGAGATTCTCCTTGATCTTCAACAGCGTGGGTGTCATAACATCGGCTTTGTTTCGCCAACTCATTTTGCGCCACAGATTGTCCGCTCCGTGCTGCTGGGGGCCCATAAGGGATTACGGCTGCCGCTTGTATATAACACCAACTCTTATGACAGCGTGGAAGTTCTTCGCTTACTTGACGGCATTTTTGACATTTATCTCCCTGACTTGAAGTATTCGGATGACGACATGGCTAGGACATACTCCAAAGCTGCCAATTACGTCCGGCACGCCAGGACGGCGATCATGGAAATGTACCGGCAGGTAGGCCACGAACTGGTCCTGGATGAACGCGGGCTGCTTCAGCGTGGCTTGATCATACGACTGCTGATTCTCCCCAATGATCTGGCGGGAATACGGGAGAGTTTGCAATGGATCCGGGACTCACTATCACCTCGAGTGACCATCAGCGTGATGTCCCAGTACTACCCTTCGAACAAAGTGACTGAGGAACACTTCCCGCTTTTAAGCCGGAAAATAAGGCCGCGTGAGTATGAGAAAGTTCTCGAGTGGCTGGATGAGTTTGGTTTCGAACACGGTTGGATTCAACCTTTAGAGGCTGAAGCTCCCAGTTATTATCAGCCGGATTTCCGAAACCGTCAGATGCCTTTTCAAGAGGCCGTAGATTTTGATAGTGCTGTGCATTAGCGCGGGTTGACCGGCCAGTGGAGGGGTGATTAAGATATAAGTCTCCCTGTTTGTCGGCCTATGTTCTTTGAGTTCGAGGATTCATGAGATTTCTCCCAAGAGACGAGAAGTTTTTCGATCTATTTCTCAGTCAGGCGCAAATCATTACGGAAGCCTCCACCTTGTTGCTTGAAGCAGCGAAGGCTGGTAATTCCAAACTGGCAACAGCCGCTGCCGCAATTCAGGATCTGGAGCATAAGGGCGACGAAATTATTCACGACATCTTTACGCGTTTAAATCAAACCTTCATCACGCCGCTCGATCCTGAAGACATACACTCACTTTCTTCAAGCCTGGATGATGTTTTGGACGGTATTGAGGACGCTGCCTATCGGATGGCGGCTTACCATCTGGAACCGATCCCTCCATTGGTGGTGGAACTGTCGAGGATTGTGCGCGACTGCACGATTTCTATCCATGCTGCGTTAGAAGCACTGAATAAAGATAAGCCCATGCTGGAGCATTGTATTGAGATCAACAGACTAGAGGATGTGGCGGACAAGCTCGTGCGGCAAGGTGTGACCGACTTATTCCGAGGCGATATTGATCCCGTTACGCTTATCAAACTCAAAGAAGTGTATGAATTTTTGGAAGCGACGACTGACCGCTGTGAGGACGTAGCCGATACCTTGCAAGGCGTGGTGGTGAAGAACAGCTAGCCTGTCCCCCATGAGTACCTTGGTTTGGGTTGTCCTCATTATCACGGTCGCCCTGGTGTTTGATTACATCAACGGCTTTCATGATGCGGCCAATTCGGTGGCCACAATTGTAGCCACACGCGTACTAACGCCGTTTCAAGCCGTCTTATGGGCTGCTTTTTTTAACTTTGTTGCGGCGTTCAGCTTTGGGGTCGGGGTCGCAAAGACAGTCGGTACCGGCATGGTCGACCTTCGCAGCGTCTCCGAAGAGGTCATCCTGTGCGGTTTGATCGGAGCCATTGTGTGGAATCTTATTACGTGGTGGCTTGGTCTGCCCACAAGTTCTTCGCACGCCCTGTTTGGGGGTTACGCAGGAGCCGCCATAGCGCACGCTGGCTGGCTCAGAGGGTGGGTGAGCTCCTTCGACGTAATCATCTGGAGTGGTTGGGTCAAAACGGTCCTGTTTATGGTGCTGTCGCCGCTGATCGGCCTTGTGCTCGCCCACGCGCTGATGATTGGCATTTACTGGTTGTTCCGGAAATCCACGCCCAGGAAAATGGACATATATTTCCGCAAACTGCAATTGCTGTCGGCCGCGGTCTACAGTTACTCGCACGGGACCAATGACGCGCAAAAAACCATGGGCATCATCACAGGCGTGCTCGTGACCACAGGTTTTCTGAAGACGTTTGAGGTGCCGATTTGGGTAATCCTCGCCGCTCACGCTGCGATTGCCTTGGGAACATTTACGGGCGGGTGGCGGATTGTGCACACGATGGGTGTGCGAATCACCAGGCTGCGACCGAGGGGCGGGTTTTGTGCGGAAGCCGCAGCGGCTGCCTCGATTCTGCTGGCGACAGAGTTAAAGGTTGGCGTTTCCACCACTCATGTAATCACCGGTGCTATTGCCGGTGTAGGATCCATCAATCGCTTGAAGGCAGTACGGTGGGGAGTAGCCGCCAACATCATCTGGGCATGGATTTTCACTATCCCCGCTTCCGCGGGAATAGCCTGGCTTTCCTACACACTCTTCTCTCTGGTGACTGGTATCCGCTAGCGGAGTTCAGCGTAACTCAAACGTCAACACTGCACGTTCACCGCTGGCTGCCTCAGTTGCCACTACTTTCCATGTTCCTCGGGGATCATTAAGAGCTGGCCAGAACCCGGATACGCCGGTCGCCGCCTTAGCCAGAATGTTCTCGGAATATTCCCGAACAAGTTTTCCGTCGGGCCGATAGACCTTCACCACCACAACAGGGTCCGTTGTTTTGACACCGTCCACCTCGATTTTATAGCTGAAACGTAAGCCGCGGCGTGCTGGGACCTCCGGTGTTATGCGAACGGCTCTCACCTGCGATGGCAACAGTGCATACAGTTTTGGCTCGGCTGTTTTAATAGTGTCGTGGATCGTTTCGGAAAAACCTAGGTACCTTCTGTTGCGCACATCGTAAACGTGCCAGGAGGTTCCTAGGTGCACGGTCAATGGCCAGCTTCGGACCATGACCTCGTCATTCTTCAATAGACCAAGATAACGTGCACCGCCTGCGCGAAAGGATATCGCTTCAAATCCTTCAAGTGGCTTGCCCGCACTGGTGATCGTGAACGGTGGTTTCAGGCCGGCTTGATCGAGAGCCCGGCGCAGGAGCTCTTTCCATTTTCCTTCCTGATGCCTATGCCGCTGCTCAACGTACTGGTTGAAAAAGAAATTGAGGTAGATGGCTTTGCCTTTATCAACCGGGTGAATTATCAAAGCCGGTGCTCCATCAATGGCTGCCAGCGCCTTGCCACCCGATGGTTGAATCTCCTTATCGGGCTCACTTGCGGCTAGTTCTTTTTGCCTCACTGGAGCTGGCCGCCTGATGCCGAAAAGATCGTCCAGAGATCCATGGGGAAGCCACTTGGCATGACCATCCATCACACCTGCCTGACCATCGGCTATCACTACACCCCCTGCGGATACAAACTTACGAATTTCCGCAATCTCCTTGTCGGTAATCGATACTGAGAATGGGAGCACCAGAAGGCGGAAGCCTTTGCGCAACAGTTCTCCGGCTTCAATCTGCTGGCGGGCGACGAAATCAAACTGGTACCCGAGGTCTTTAAGCACATTGACCCACCCGTCCCGGTTCTCTATGAATTTCCTACCGGTGGGGCCTGCGTTGACGCTGGGGTTTTGGTCAGGACGGGTTACACGACCGTCCGGGATCCATGTCGCGTGGATGCTCGGATAGGAGTAGTGAATGGCGATCCCATTGTTGTCACGCCTGGCGGTTGCAATCATGCGGGCAATGCCTTCTCCCTGAATTTCCGCCAAAGCTTTTCGGATGTCCTGAGCGCTCTGGCAGAAACGATAATCAGGATTCAGAATGGAGTACTGCCAGAAAATATACGCGCCGGCCCAAAAACCGTGATATAGACCGGAATAAAGGTTATAAAGCGCCTGCCTTCCGTGAACGCCGTAGCCTGTGCCGGCCGATGACCGCAGTTGGGGATTAAAACTGCGATGAAATTCTAATTGATTGCCACCCGTGTACGGATTCAGGTGGCCGACGATCTGATCGATTTGGTAGTAATCACAACCATTGTGCGGAGCCGATTCTTGAGTGCCGGAAAGCAGTACAAGTCCGTCTGGGTCATGGCGATGTAAGAGATCGCGGACATAAGCATAGTTCTCTGCGTATGTCTTTTCCATGAATGTACGGTGGTCCGCCCAGGAGGCGTAGTTATTCCTTTGCTGCGCTTCCTCGGTCGTATCAGGGACGACTTTTTCCCAGCTCGTGAACTGGGTGCCCCATTCACGATTGACGTTATCCAATGAGCCGTACTCTTGTTTTAACCATTCACGTAGCCTGGCTATGCAATGTTCCGAAAAACACAGATCCATGGCGTCCTCGTAACAGGTGAGGGACGGCTCTTCGTAGATGTAATAACTCATGGGGGAAAAAGGCACCCAGGGAGTGACCAAACGCCGAATTTCTTCCTCTTCCTGTTTCAAATACTTCGGATCGCTCAGACAGTAGAGCCTGGCCAGATATTTTTTATCTTTGGTTTCGAAGTACTTCCTCTTTTGCTCAAGGTAGGGTATGCGCGCCTCACCATCGGGTGACTCCTGCCCCGAAATACGCGTTTGCGCCTGGACTCCGAAATTCGCGTGTTTAGACAACTCGAGCGGGTAGCTGGAAAGAGTGGTGACGTACATTTCCTTCAAACGCTGCTGGACTGTGTCCCAAAGCCCAGGGGCAGGGTCGGTCCCAAAAAGATACATCACCACGTCGAAATCCTCCCATTTGCGAGGCTGAAGGATGAAGACCTCCCGGCGCTTCCTGTAAATCTCATGGCCTTCCTTGATCAGTCGGCCTTCCACCCAGGCTAGTCGGGTAAGCACTCCGTTGCTCGAAAGTGAGAACGGTATCGTCCCCGCTCCATTAAGCACCCCACTGCGTTCTGCTAGTAGCCGGCCGCCGTTATCGAAAAGTCTGGTTTCGAGCCTCATCCCTGCAGCATTTGTACCCGCGATCTCGAAGACCCCTTTGACGGAATCACCTAAACGAAAGCGGTCGGAATCGAAGCGGATCTGTGTTATGGTGGCCGGTGGCTCGGTCCTATAGGTGGCTGTCCCCCAGTCTACGACTTTCCCATCGGCTTTGCTGCGCACAATCACGTCAACAAAATGAATATTGCCTGCCGGTATGGACGGCAATGGGATTTCATTTTGGGCGGTGGCTAACTTCATTACTGACTTCTCGGTTCTCCAGTGTTCATCCCGAACCTTGACCATCAACGACCACGTGGCTCCGCGAGGGATTGCAAGCCGGACCGTTACCCTGTTCGGAGCCAATGCCGGACTCGTCTGAATTTCCTCAATACCGCCTTCTGGTTCTTTGTGCGCAGCCCATACAACGCTACGGGCAAGTAGTGAATAAAGATATTCCCAATATCGCCATGTGGCGGACGTTTGCCACTGGTTCCGGATCAGGGGGATAAGTCCGCGCTCTTCCCATGTGGCTGCGACCACCCGCCCCTTGCCCACGGTTTTCACAGCCAGGATTGGATCACCCTCCGGAGTCCGAAGCAAGAGTTTTCCGCTGTTTGTGGCTTTCGTGTATTCCATCTCGTCATATGGCAAAGCGTTCAGGGGGACATTGCGTGTGATGTAATCCTTGCCCGAGACTTCCCACCGAGAACCCCGGCGCACACCTTGCCCGGGTCCGAGGGGGGACAGTTCCAACAAATCCGCGGCTTTCGCAGGGTCCTTGACGCGCATGTTTAGTAAAACAAGACCCATTCCCGCTTCCACTCGCTTTCGGATCTCGTTGCGCACTATTTCTGGGAATTCATCCCAGGGCCTTGAACCGGGCAGCACCATGACATCGTACTGAGGGCCGTTTAACAACTGATCGGCTAGGTAGGTATAGGCGAGAGTGAAGGGCGCGCCGTAAGAATCGCCCCGTTCACCGTAAAAATCACCGAACCCCCACCTGTTTCTTCCGGAATCAGCAGCCAGCGAAACAGGGTATAGACGGCATTCAAGGCGTTGCGCTAGCTCTACAGCAGCCCGCCCATGCGCCACGTCCGGCACAATCAGCACGTGCAACCTTCCATTTATAAAGGGCTTTCCCCACTTTACGTGAGGCGTCTCCACTTCCATTCCGTAGGGTGCGTCCATGCGTCCGAATTTGGCTAACACCGTGTTGTACTCCGTCAGCCGGAATCTGTCGAGAAAAATTGTCGCTGGCCCCTGCTGTGGAGCTACGTCGATGGTGAGTTTATCGATTTTGGTGAGATCAATACCGGCAAAGTCGCGCAAACGGAGCTGGACATGCTGGGCGCCTTTATGGAGCGTGACAGGCACAGAATGAGTACCAGATACTCCGGAGAGTTGCACGGAAATTTCGACAGGTTGTTCAGCGTAAACGAAGAACTGGAGGGCCTCAAAACGGTCCCATGTGAGCGGAATAAGACCGGTTTCAACGCCCCCACGTGCGCCCGCCGGCACGAAAATGCGCAGGGAATGCGTCTGCCAGGAGGGAAAATCAGTCGAGGGTTCTACCGCTGCTGCTCCAGTGGCCTTCCATTGGGCCACCTCGGCGCTGTTTTCAAAGCTGGCGAATTCGCACGGTCTATCCGCGCGTAGGCACGGAGGCCTTCGTAAGGTTCCAGCCATTTGAGTCATGGCTGGAAAAGCACCGCATGAAGAAACGAGCAGAAGGGCTATTGTCCGCAAACGCATGGGTAGATTATGCCGCAAATACCCTTCTCCTTGCAGCCTTGGCGATTCATTTTAGGTTATTTAGCCGCTGGATTATACGTTAGCCTCTATCCCCATATCCCTTACGATTCTAACTTCGACCTGCCGGTAAATCTCGCGGGTTTCTGTCAGTGATGCGAATGCTACACCCGGCAGGCGGGCTGATGCAGTGCCTGCAGCCACTCCCCACCGTACTGCATCCATGAAATCGCCGTTGCGATCCATGGCCCAGACAAAGGCGGCAGCTAGAGCGTCTCCGGCGCCGATCGGACACACGGCCTCGATGCGCGGCGGAATAACCTCTAACGTCTCGCGCTCGCGAACCGCGACGGCTCCACGGCTGCCCAGGGTCAGGATGGTGGCCTGTGGCCCCATGCGTCGAATTCGGTCTGCGGCTTCGAGAAAATGCATCCGCGTAATGAGAGCCCTATTCAGGAGACGCTCCGCTTCCTGCTGATTGGGCACTACCACGGTGGGTCCTGCCTCCACTCCGTCACGAAGGGCGTCGCCATCTGTATCGAGCAAGGTTTTTACGCCGTGCCGATGGGCCAGCTTGACAAGCCGGGAATAAAAATCTGCCGGCACTCCCGGGGGCAAACTGCCGCAGAGCATGAGCCACGTTGCTCCAGCGAGACTGTTAACCACGGCTCTTTCCACCCGGGCTACCTCAGCTCGGTTCATCCGCGGGCCGAATTCATTGAGCTTAATAGTCAAACCGGCTTTGTCTGATATGGTGAAATTCGTCCGGATTTCGTTCTTGATGTTTATAAGGCGAATAGGAAACCGGCAGTCACCCCGGAGCAAGCGTCGCATGCGGCCTCCTGAAACTCCCCCCGAACTTGCAATTGCAAGGGTTTTCCCTCCGAACGAATGGATAACATTGGAGGCATTGATCCCTCTACCGCCGGCTGACTCCCGCCAGGATAAAATGTAAGCCCGGTCTTCGAAAACCAATCTGTCCACAGTCACGTTTCGGTCAATGGCAGGGTTGACGGTCAATGTCACGATCACGTTTCAATTTTACAGCCCCCCAGAAAAAATCACCGCGCATGTGGACAATGTTAGTCTGATAATTTGCAATCCAATTCACGTTATCTCCACGCGTACTTATCCCTTGCGGCGGTTTGCTTTTTCTGGGGCACCACATACCTCGGCATCCGCATGGCTTTGGAATCCTTTCCGCCGCTTGTTTTGGTGAGTGTCCGGTTTCTGCTTTCAGGAAGCATATTGCTGGCTGCAAGTCTTTGGATGAGGGCGAAACTTCCCTCAGGGCGCGAACTGTGCCTTACTGCCGTGAACGGCATTCTCTTGCTTGGTGTCGGTAACACTTGCCTTACATTCGCAGAGCTATGGCTTCCAAGCGGGCTCGCGGCCTTAATCGTGACCACATCGGCTTTCTGGTTAGTGGCTATGGAAGCGCTGATGCCAGCAGGAGAGAAGTTGCGCCTGCCTACAGCCGCTGGACTGCTGACAGGGGCGGTAGGAGCGGTGGTGCTGGTGTTCCCCGGTTCACGCCTCGGCGGGTTAAACCGGAACACGATACTAGGATTCTTGATTTTGCAAGGTAGTTGTTTGGGCTGGTCGCTCGGTTCGATTCTTCAGAAACGGATTTCGAGGGAAGCTCATCCGATAGTCAGTGGCGCGATCCACCAATTGACAACCGGCCTTGTGTTATTCCCGGCTGCTTTTTTCTTCCCTGGAGGGCGCGTACACTGGCACGCAAAGGGTGTAAGTGCGCTTCTATATCTGGTTGTATTTGGTTCCATTGTCGGCTACAGTGCCTACGTTTATGTTCTGGAGCGACTGCCAGTTGCTCTGGTATCGATCTACACCTATATCAACCCTATAGTGGCTGTCATACTCGGCCGGCTGTTTTACCAGGAACACTTTGGGAGAAAGGAAGCGGTCGCCATGGCCATCATTTTTGTCGGGGTAACAATCGTAAAGAAATACAGCCATCCGCCTACAGAGGTTGAGCTGGATTAAACAGATAACAGGGTCCTCCAGGCGAGGTGCGGGCCCCAGGCTTCTTAATCACGGCGTAACAGCTTGGCCCCCAGTGCTCCGCCTGCGGCGAGCAAGCCAGTGAACAAGAAGAATAGCGACACCAGCAATCCGCCTATCCGCAAAGGACTTCCAAGAATCTCGAGTACTTCGCGAATACTCTGTTCGGGCATGCCCATGGCAGTCAGTTGTTGCCGATAGAAAGCGACCATTCCACCTTCGCGGCTGGCTATGGCGATCAACACCACGTTGATGGTGAACAGCAGCGTTATGATCACGAAACAGAACAGACCACTCATCCAGCCTATGCGTACGCCGTTGCTTATGCTGAGGACCTGATGACCGCTCCGGCGCCGGTAAAGGAACACTGAAAAAAAGCCCGCCCCTACCAGCAGGAGCATGCGTATGGGGAATGGAACCGGCATCAATCCCATCAGAAACGCGAGTCCTCCAGCTAGCACGCCTACTCTGACAGCTAACGAATTATGAAAGCCGACTTCCGGAACAGTTAGCGGAGGTGGTAACGAATCTATCCGGACAGGTTCAGGCTCAAGAGTCGGAGTTTGTTCCCCAACTTCGACTGGAGCGTCCTCCTCGCGTTGCGGTTTTCCGCATTTGTGACAGAAGCGGGCGTCCTGCGGCAGTTGGGCTCCGCAAGTGCAAAATTCCGGCACAAAATCAGTTTGACGCATGCCATATATCGGAATCAACCCGGCGGGCTTGGACCCTGAGCTTCCCAGGCAATGAAAGTGTTGGTCCATCCCTGCCGGCCCCTGAGTGGACGTTTAAAAGACGGCAGGAAGGCCACTGAGCAAGCCCGATGGGGGACCCTATTTGGAAGAGGTGGCAGGATCCGTGTTAGCGTAATAGTTAGAGGCGCCCGAGGCCGATGGGCACGGAAAATTATATCACTATACGTGCCGTGAACCTTGCCAAGAGGTACCGGTCGGGGACTGGAGAACTGACGGTTTTCTCCGGCCTTGACTTGGAAGTGCTTCGGGGTGAACGCCTTGCCATAGTGGGAGAGTCAGGAGCAGGCAAGTCGACCTTGTTGCATTTACTAGGCGGCCTAGATAGACCTTCCGAAGGCGCCATATACTTCGGCACCAGAGAGATCACCGGGCTGGACGATTGCGAACTGGCGAACTTTAGGAACAGGAAAATCGGATTCGTGTGGCAGATTCACTACCTGCTGCCGGAGTTTACGGCGCTGGAAAATGTGATGATGCCCTTGCTCATCCGAGGACTTCCTGAATTGGAGGCGGCAGCTCGTGCTCTGGCAAGGCTTGAGGAAGTGGGCCTACGCGAGCGCGCACACCACAGATCAGGAGAACTTTCCGGTGGTGAACAGCAGCGTGTCGTACTGGCGCGAGCGATGGTGGGTAATCCATCTGTGCTCCTGGCTGATGAACCGACTGGGAACTTAGACGCTACGACCGGGGGTATGATTATGGGTCTTCTGGATGATTTGCACCGGAACAACCCGCTGACCGCGGTTTACGTCACTCACAATCCCTCGCTGGCTAGGCGATGTGACCGGATTTTGAAACTCGAAGGGGGAGTGCTGACTCCCTGCACGTTAGAGGGAGGTAAGGCTTATGTTTGAACGATATACCGAGAAGGCCCGCAGGGTCATTTTTTTCGCCCGCTACGAAGCGAGCCAGTTCGGAAGTCCCTATATCGAGACGGAACACTTGCTGCTTGGCTTGTTGCGTGAGGACAAGGCTCTGGCCAACAGGTTTTTGCGCTCCCACGCTGTCATTGAATCCATCCGTAAGCAGATTGAGGCTCATACCACGGTTCGTGAGAAAGTTCCTACCTCTGTAGACCTCCCGCTCAGCCATGAGTGCAAGCGCGTGCTGGCTTACGGCGCCGAAGAGGCGGAACGACTTAACCACAAACACATCGGCACTGAACACCTGCTGCTGGGGCTTTTGCGGGAGGAGAAGTGTCTGGCTGCGGAAATATTGCACGAACGGGGGCTGCGATTATCTCAAGTACGGGAAGAGATTGCGCGTTCCTTTTCGGAAAAAATAGCCGCTACCCGTCCCAAGGAGAGCTCTCTGCTGTCTGAATTCAGCCGCGATCTCACTCAATCGGCGATGGATGGGTTGCTAGATCCTTTGATTGGTCGTGACTACGAAGTAGAGCGTGTGATTCAGATTCTTTGCCGGCGGACTAAGAATAATCCGGTGCTAATCGGCGAGCCGGGCGTAGGCAAGACCGCGATCGTGGAAGGACTGGCCCAGCGCATCGCCGATGGGGATGTCCCCAGTTTTCTGGCAGATAAGCGGATTCTTGCGCTTGATTTGTCGCTCATCGTCGCAGGTACTAAATACCGTGGCCAGTTTGAAGAGCGACTGAAAACCATCATGAAAGAACTGATGGAAAATCAGAACGCCATAATCTTCATAGACGAGCTTCATACATTGGTTGGCGCGGGTTCTGCCGAAGGCTCCTTGGATGCCGCCAATATTCTGAAACCGGCTTTATCCCGTGGCGAGATTCAGTGCATCGGAGCTACTACTCCCGCAGAGTACCGCAAATCTATCGAAAAGGACCGTTCACTCGAAAGGCGGTTTCAGGCCGTAAAAGTCCCACCGCCCAGTGAGGCCGACGCCACCAAAATCTTATTCGGCGTCAAAGAGCGGTACGAGAAGTTTCATGCCGTGGCGTACACGGATGAAGCCATTGAGACGGCAGTTTACGCATCCAGCAGGTTCATACCTGACCGATTTTTGCCGGATAAGGCCATCGACCTTATCGACGAGGCGGGTGCGCGGGTTAAGCTGCGGCAGACGACTCTTCCTGAGGAAGTAGCGGACATTCAGAAGCGCATTAAATTCATCGTGCACCGCATGGAGAATGCTATCGCCAACCACGAGTTCGAGAAGGCGCGTTTCTATTCCGACGAAGAACGAAAAGAGCGGGAAAACCTGCGCCTGCTACGTGAAAAGTACAATCTCGATGATACTTCGACCGGCATTGTGACCAAGGACGATATTGAGGAAGTAGTGGCGCGGTGGACCGGGGTGCCGATGACCGCAATCAAGGAAGAGGAAGTCACCAAGCTGCTCCGAATCGAGGAGGAATTACACAAACGCGTCATCAGCCAGGACAAAGCCATTAGCGCATTGGCAAGGGCCATCCGGCGATCCAGGGCGGGCTTGAAATCGCCTAAACGACCGGCGGGCTCCTTTTTGTTTCTCGGCCCGACAGGGGTAGGCAAAACGGAAGTTGCCCGTGCGCTGGCCGAGTTTCTTTTTGGCAGTGAGAAGTCTCTCATCCGTTTCGACATGTCCGAGTTTATGGAAAAGCACTCGGTCTCCAAGCTGATCGGCTCTCCGCCGGGCTACGTCGGCTACGAAGAGGGTGGCCAACTTACGGAACGGGTGAAGCGGGCCCCGTATTCGGTGATTTTGCTGGATGAAATTGAGAAAGCACATCCAGATGTATACAACATCCTCTTGCAGGTCTTTGAAGATGGCCAATTGACGGATGGTCTGGGCAATACAGTAGATTTCAAGAACACCATCGTCATTATGACGTCTAACCTGGGCGCCCGGTATTTGGAGAAACGCGGGCAGTTGGGCTTCTCGGCGCCGACTGAAGCAGGGATCCCGGGCAAAATCGAGGATATAGTCATGGGGGAGGTCAAAAAGGCCTTTAATCCGGAATTCCTAAACCGCTTGGATGAGGTCATTCTGTTCAACTCGCTCAGTGACGAGGATCTGCTGAAGATTATTTTCCTCCTCGTTGAGCAGATCAACGCGAATCTCGCGTCGCGGCAGATCAAGATTCAACTTTCTCACGACGCAGCAAAGTACATCCTTGAGAAGACATGTACTGACCGCAGTTACGGAGCTCGGCCTCTGCGGCGCGCTTTACAAAAATATATCGAAGATCCTCTGTCTGAGGCGCTGATTCAAGGCACGCTGCCGCGCCCTGGCGAACTGGAAGTTTACCTGGGCGATAACGGTTTGTTCTGCAGGCTAGTGAAGGAGACTGAAGAGCAACTGGTAGGCGCCGGCGGCAGTTCGCCTGAAGGGACTCCTCTATACATGTTTTGAAACTTTCCTGGGCTAGTGCCCGGCGTTGGGCCTGGTTTGGTGAGCGGGTCGGCGAAGGAGCATTACCAGAGGGGTCACTGCCAGGAAGATGGCGCCGAGTAGGCGAAAGGTGGCTAAAAAAGACAGCATGGCTGCATGGCGGCTGACCAGGCCGAACATGGCGCCGTTGGCCTGCTGCGCAGCCGTTGTGGCATCCATCCCTTTAGCCATGAGGTTGGCGCGCAAGCTTTGAAACATTTGTATCGCGCCCGGGTTGTAACTGGTCACATGTTCACCCAAACGACTGATGAACAGTTGCGTCCGCCGCTCAAGATAGGTGGTAGAGGCGGCGATACCCATGCTGCCACCGATGTTGCGCATTAGGTTGAACATGCTGGTGGCATTCCCCATCTCCTCGCGTGGAATCTGATCCATGCTCACAACGGTTAATGGAACAAACAGTAAGGCAAGCGCGATTCCTTGCAGAAATTGCGGCCAGAAAACATCCCAGTACCCGGCATCCAAATTCAGCCAGGATAGCTGGAACAGGGTGAACGCGTTGCCGAGCAAGCCCACTGTGAGAAGCATCCGCGGATCGAAGCGGGTCACAATAAGGCCTACTACCATCGTCATCAAAAACGACCCTACACCGCGGGGCGCCATAGCGATTCCCGCCTCAAGAGCTGGGTAGCCGAACAGCGTCTGGAGCATTATGGGTAACAGCACAAGGCTTCCATAGAGGCCAAATCCCAAGACGGTCATCAAAAACACGCCAGCCGCATAGGTGCGAGTCTTAAAAACGCGCAAATGCACGACTGGCGCCTTTACGCGAAGTTCGTGAATAAGGAAAATTAATAAAGCGGTAGCCGAAATTACTGACAGTGTGGTGATCCAGTTGGATGCAAACCAGTCTTCTTCCTGGCCCTTATCTAGCACGATTTGCAGGGCGCCGATGCCCACGGCCAGAAGACCGATGCCCCAATAGTCTACCCGAGATTCTGACCTGCGAAGGTAAGGAGGATCGAACAGGAACAGTCTGGTCATAACTAGCGAAACTAAACCCACGGGCAAATTGATATAAAATACCCAGCGCCAGCTATAATTGTCGGTAAGCCATCCTCCTAGCACAGGGCCCAGCATCGGAGCGACCACAATACCCAACCCCCAGAAAGCCATCGCTTTGCCGCGTTGTTCGGGAGTAAAAGCTTCGAGCATCACTGCTTGAGATAACGGCTGCAAAGCCCCGCCCGTAGCGCCTTGTAGGATCCGAAATGCTATCAGCATGGGTAGGTTGGGCGCGAAACCGCACATCAGAGATGAGCCGGTGAACCCGCTTAGAGCTAGCATAAGTATGCGTTTGCGGCCGAAAAACCGGGCCAGCCATCCTGTCATCGGCAGTACGATGGCATTAGCCACGAGGTAAGAAGTGAGAGCCCATGTCGCTTCGTTCACACTGGCCGAAAGACTTCCGGCTATGTGAGGAAGGGCAACGTTGACAACCGTGGTGTCCAGCACTTCCATGAAGGTGCCGAACATTACAGAAACGGCAACGAGCCAGGGGTTGACCGTGTGATGCCCGTTGTTCATGGCGCGATTACCGTTCAAGGAGTCGGTAGGCAACACTCAGACGCCTGCCAGAGAAATCGACCGGCAAGTTGAATCCCAGAAAATGCTCTGCCCATATGGTAAAGGTGCACTTCATGATCTGTCGAGGCCCCACAGTCAAGCTGTTGCGGCGGGTTTCTATTTATTATGACCATCAAGGTCTATTGGGGCAAGCGTTCAAGCAATCCTTTCCTGTCCAAGCACATGGTGACCCATTTCCGCTGAGGATTCTCACTCCACGCAGATGGAAGGAACCCAAACACATCCTTCAGGGTTGGCCGGCTTCGGGGGTTCAGGAGTCGAAGCGTAGCTCAGGCACAGGAAACCCCGAAGTTAGGGGGCGCTGCGACTCTTCGTCGTTGAGTTGAGAGCTGGCGGGGCGGCACGGGCGGAAAGACAAAAAGGCACAACGATGTTTCCGGCTAGAATGCGGCTGTTGAAAATCCAAACCGCACGACCTTTCCTGTGTGCCCCCCCGATTATGAAAGGACTGGTTCCCACAATCCAAATTTCCATTTGCGCTATCGCTTGGTCCAGACAGCACTCGAGCAGGGCCCAAGACCAAATGGCCCTCACCGAAAGTTCACGGTCACGGTATTGGAGGTCTTGCCGTCCACGGTTAGCACGATATTAACCTCTCCTTTGCCTGCCAACTCAGGCGGGACCCGCACATTTACCTGGTCCAGACCGAGTAAGTCGGCCACTGGCCCCGCATACTCTACGGTTCCAGTTGTACCCCCGATCGAAGCTGCCACCGCATCCAGTGAACTGCGCCCGCGGATGCCTGTGCCGTAAAGCAGCAGAAACAGAGGCTCTGACGCCGTACCAGCATCCAGTGGTACCGGACTACAACTTCCCACTTCAGCGCCACACTGAAAGACATACTTCCAGTCCTGCGATCCATCGGCTCGAACCCACAGCGCGACAGCCGCCGCCACTCCCTCACCCGTCGCGTTCGCACTAAACAGGCTCGGCGCCACCGCCTCGATTCTCAACACACCGGTGGCGATCGTCTGCCCCTGGTTCTTCACGCTCACCGTAGCCAATCCCGGGGCTGTTCCAGGCGGTATCTGGAGATTGATCTGCTGCGGGGAAACAAACCAAAGAAGTGCTGTCCGTTCGACACCCGAGCTGTCGGTCACCGTAACGCTGACTCCCCCGAGCGACCCTGGCAAACTCTGGCCCTCGGGCGCTACCACGACTGACGCCGCGAGGTTTTGCCCGAAGATTGATGCAATCCCTTCGGCTGTCTGCGATGCCCCACTGACAAAGCTTGCCGCAGACACCACGCTAGCCTCGGATCCGAGCGTGATGGAAAAGTTATCAAAAGCCACGGAGGCCGCGGCTTTTCCGTATATACCGAGTGAGAGGATAGAAGCCTCGGTCAGGTTCCCTTCATCAGTCGACCGCAACAACTGCCAGCCTGAAACGGGATCGTAGTAATAGGCCGAAAAGGTCGCACCGCGCCTCACCATCCGCAACCTCCCGTTCATATCTGATGTGGCAGGACCCGCTTCATACCTGGAAAAGTTCGATGCGTAACAGTTCCAAGTCCTGACCACTTCATAGGCCGGGCCCATGGGATCAAAGTTGATTTGCACCCCCAGTAACGGTGGTTGCTCGTGCGGCCAATTCAATATCGTATAGTCGACCTGAGCGTCAAAGTCCCCAGCGACCAGGAGACCTATCGCGGCGAACGAGACATCGTAACTCGGACCAATTGTTGTGACCACGCGGCCCTCGGAGTGAATGACCTTTCCGGTTCCTTCCGCGTATGTTCCCCACAGTGAGGAGCTCAGAGATCCGCCGTTAAAATCGTCTGTGATCGTTTGACCGGCGGCACGGAAACCCACGCATGCTACTACCGGCAGAATAAGCACCCAACTGCGCATGAACTTGCCCCCTTTCCCGGTATTTTGACCAGAGTTTCCTTTCTTGGCTCAGGTACGAGACGAATATATGCCCCTCCCTGCCCGGCGTCAACCCCCACATGATTTTTCGGCGCCTCAGCTCCGCCACATGGCTGTATGCGGCATCCTGCCGTCTTTCAGCACCCTCGAGCACCGAAAACCGCGCCGCATCTTTCAATCAACATTCGTCTGCGGTTTGCAGGACCGCGATAGCCTGGCCCACGCCCTAGGGGTAGGCGACGATGGCATGTAGGGGGGCGGACACCCCGTTGAAGGTCACCGAGACGTCGTCGAGTTCGGTGGGAAACGGGATGGCGCCAGCGACCACCGTGCCGGATTTGTAAGGCACTGCCACAGTACCCGCGATTCTCAAGGTGTCGCTGCCGGTCCAGCCATAGCTATAAGTGCATGTCCGAAAGCAGAACCCCGAAGGATCGGCAGGCATGTAGTCCAGCATTGAAACCGAGACCTGAGCACGGAGCTCAAAGCGGGCAAACAGCAGGTCGGGGGGTCGCCATGTGCCTGGATATGTCATCAAGCGACTAATTCAGTGCGTGCTGGTCTTGCTGCTATGCGGCATTCTCCTTATCGATGAGCCGTAGTAGGCTCAGATTGACGCTGACACTCCGGACGTCCGGAGGCGCTTGCCAGACCGGTGTGGCTTCAATCTGGACCAGGTACTCCGGAGCATCTGGTAGATCGGCTTCTAAAACGAAAAGCCCAGGGCGTTCCAGCCCCCATTGCCCTATAGGCTTGCCGTTAGCGGTGATCTTGATTTTTACTGATTCCCCGAAGGAAAAACTGTGTTCGCTGGCGTGACCTCGAACGCGGAGTCGTTGTGGCCCGTTTTTGCATCGGATCAAGCGTGCGGATGCCGACCGCCCAATCCAGCGATATTTGTTGCCATAGACGCCCTCAAGCGCTCCCCATCCTTCGAGTAGCTGCTGCTCGTGCCCAGGCTGGGAAAAATCTAGAATGTCTTGGCGGCTTGCCGGATATAGTTCTTCACGTTCCGCCGAGGGGAGGAGAGTGTATACGCCATCCTGGCACATAGCGCGGAAGCCGCAAGCGCAGCTCAATGTCTCATCTGGATCCCGTCGCAGCGCTCCCTGGCAATCGGGGCAACGCAAGAAATCCTCGAAGGGGCGGGCGGAGAAATCCGGTACATTTCCGGCTTGCCCGTGTTTGCGACAGATAGCGGCCAGCGTGCCGCCCAACAGTCGTGCTGCCCGCCATGCCGAGTGATAGGGATCGAGACGAATTGCCAGCTTCTTAACGACCCGTTCTCCCCAGCCTCGCTCGGGCACGAAGACCTCGCTGCGGAAAATGGCGAAGTGCTTGGACAGCAGCGTGTGCCAATCCGCCACAGTGAATCTCTGGTTCTGCTGGATACCAAAGCTTTCCTCCTGACCAGAGCCAATATGATCTCGTACGAGATAACCAAGAAGCCCCCAATCGTATAGCTTGCGCTCCCAGACTTTCATGCTTTCGTAGTACGGGCAGCGGTAAAGCCGCAGTGACAGCATACGCTTCATGGGCTCTTCGGCGAAAAAGAAAATGCCTCCGGGGGCTAAGACGCGTTTCACTTCGCCAAAGATGTACTCAATATCGGTGAACTGGCTGAGGAACTGGAATGCGGCGACAAAGCGGAAACAACCATCACGAAATGGCAGACGCGTTGCATCTCCCGCTATTCTTATAGGGGTACGGGCTAGCCCCCACCGCTCTTTTAAAACGGTTCCGTAGCGCAATGCGTCTGCCGACAGGTCGAGTGCAAAGCCATTAGCCCCAAACTCGTTGGCCAGCATATAGCTGGTATGACCGGCATTGGCGCCTATTTCGAGGAACGGAGAAATCGGGCCGATAAAATCCGCGTGTTTCAGCATTAAACCCCGCCGCCGTTCGTTTTCTTCGGCATAAACCGCGAAAACACGTTCCGGTTCCCCCAGTGAGGCAAACCGGTGAAACTCAACCTCGGCGCGTTTTACGGAAAAGGCCTGGGGTTCCATAAGTCACTCGAGTTAGTGCTCGGGCAGAACTGGAACGCAGTTTTCGATACGTGTTCGCATGGCGATGAGATGATGCTTGGGGGCCACTTCCGGAAACGCTTGTGGACCCGCCGGCGCCTCCTGCGGGCTGAAGAAAAGGAACATACGAGGGATGCACATAATCAAAGAAGAGTCTTGATCCGAAGAGATCGTAGATCGTCGAGAAGCAGGTGAGGAGATTCGGCAGCAAGGTCCTCAGCTGGAGTGACCCCGGTGGCAACAGCAATGGCTTGTATGCTGTTGGCCTGAGCAGCGCGGACATCCGCCGGGGCATCCCCTATGAGTGAGATTTTCGCACCTTTGCCAATCAGCCCTTCGCGGCGTGCCTGCATTATAGCCTTGTGTACAAGTCCTGCCCGGTCTTTGCTCATTCCTGCAAAAGCGCCCAACCTGAAATACTGTTTCAGGCCCGCGCGCTCCAGCTTTTTCCAACCAATGCGCGGCAGATTGCCTGTAACGATGCCCAGCGGTATTTCCTTTTTTTCCAGGCCTGATAGAAGACGGCGAACTCCGGGGCAAACTTTATCGCGGAGGTCGGGACAGCGGCGGACATAAATGGCTTGAGCGCATCGAACGATCTCGGGTAGGATGCGCCGGATCAGAGCATTGGAGGCCCCCCCAGCTCGCATCATAAGCGTGAGAATATCCGAGTCGAGCATCCCATGCAATGGGATTCCATCCGTTGTCGTTTCCATGCCGGCTACCCGCCGCACCGCCGCGACCAGTGCCTCGCGATGGTGAGGGCCGCTACGCCTCAGTAAAGTCCCATCGATGTCGAACAGAACGAGCGCCGCAGCCGGGCTTGTTTTTTTGCGTAACATCCTCTACTACTATACCCACATGGAAGTACAATCCCCCAAGGGGGAAAGTCGCATGGCTCGTGCTCGGAGACATCACCAAGGTTCCGGCAGATGCGATTGTCAACGCGGCGAACTCCGCACTGGCCGGCGGAGATGTGGATGTAGCCATCCACCATCCCGGCGGCTCTTCTATTATGTAGGGACTGGAGAAGATAAGGGGAAGGCAGCGTGGCTGTCGGACTGATAGCGCCGTAGCGACCGGCGCCGGGATGCTGCCTGTCGGCTCTGTGTTTCATACAATCGGCCCTGTCTGTCGCGATGAGAACCCCAGGGAGGGTGAGCTATTGGACCCCTGTTACCGTATTTGTTTACAAATGGCGGAACAACAAGGCGTGAAGAGAATCAGCTTCCCTGCCATTAGCACAGGCGCGTATGGATATCCCGCCAAAGAAGCTGCTTCTATCGCAATGGAAACGGTGGCGGAGCATCTATGCTGGTAGGGTGCTGAAATGCAGGAAGTAATTCTCGTTTTCGGAAGGGACTCGCAAATTTGCCGGAGCACTTTAGCAAACAAATCCGGGTAGAAGTTAAAATAGGCATTTGGATGCAGATCTTACAAAGCGGTTCTTATAAGTTTATCTTCCTGGAACTCGATCCAGAACTGGTGGGCAGGATCGCCAAACAGTCAGGGTTCGAATGTGCTTTAGTGGATGGCCACAGGAACGTTGTCGCCGACTTGGCCTCCGAACAACGGGACACTCCATTATTGCTCTTTGACGCTTCCGACCCGGCGAACCTGGGCTGGTTCTCACGTTGCCAGTTTTATGTGGACGGGCGCACGGGCGTCGTCTTACAGACCCCAATGTCTATTGCCAACCAGGCAGACCGTACGGGCCGGCCATTGCCATATGCCATTCGGCTTCAAATCGCCAAGGAGTTACCCGCTTTTTTCCGGTTCCCAGGCAGACAGCCGGTCACCGAGCAGGTTGTTTATTCGGTCCTGGCTAATTTATTGAACGCATTAAGGAACGATGGCGTAGGGGTGTGTGGTGGTCCCACGGTAAAGCCTCTGGCGGGGCGTAAGGGGAAGCCGGCCTCCAGCACAGAATTGATCTAAGCAGTGCGAGCAGGGGCTCGGACTGCGGACCTGTTCACCTATTACACTGATCCGCTTATTTTTCAGCTTCGTGGCCGCCTAAGCCAGCACCGGATCTCTAAACAAACCGATCAGAGCGCTGAGAAAGACGGTATCTTGCTCTCGAGGTTTGATGAGGCGTGTATGGGGCCGGATCTCGGTGGCCGAAAACAACTCCAAATAGTGTTATACGACAGTAAGGACAGCACACGGAGCGTGTCGCACCACGCGGATGGTGGTGGTTCCAATGACGGTAGCGTCGAAAAATCTGCGATGGCGTGCACCGATTATCAGCAAATCGCATGGAAATTGTGCCGCCGCGGCGACGATCTCGTGCGCCGGGTCTCCTGTGCGGGTCAACTCTTGAACCTCGCAGCTGGAGTGAGCTTCTCTGGGAATCCAGGCACACAAGTCTTCGATTCCGTCTTTGCCGCCTGGTTCAGCTACGTGGAGCGCAGTCAGTTTCGCACCCAGGCACTGGGCAAGCGAAACGGCGTAGCCCAGCGAGCGGCGCGCCAATTCAGTGTTGTTGACTGGGCATACGATATTGCGAATTGCTCCCGCCGCTGACCAGTCTTTAGAGCCTGGGCGAACCGTAAGCACAGGGATACTGCTTTCCCTAAGAACTCTTTCGGTTACAGACCCGAGCATCAGCCGGTTGAAACCGCTTCGCCCGTGGGTTCCCATGGCTATCAAATCGGCGCCCAGTTCGCCGGCTGCGCGGAGGATTCCGTCAACTGGCAAGGCTTCGATTACACGGCTCGCAACAGGAATTTCTGTCGCGCCGAGCTCTTTTCGGACAAACTCGTCGAGGCTGTGCGCCGCCTTCTCCATCGCTGTAGCCACTCCTCGTTTGACTTCGTCCAAGCGTCCCTGGGTAAAATACGGAGGCGGCAGGAACTGATCCGCAAAGACCACCGTAAGTTGAGCCCCTGCACACTTAGCCAATACGTGAGCTAGGCGTAGCCCCATGGCTGATGTTTCACTGAAATCCACGGGGCAAAGTATGTTCTTTGGGCTTTGGAGTTCCATGGTTACACTCGTATTAGGATTCAGATATAACCAAGAGGTAACGTAGTGCGGGCCAGTTTTTTCAATTTACCCATTCTCATCCTTCGTGGCAGAAAATAAAGGGAATGACTAAAATCCTGATGGTTGCCTCAGAAGCTGTCCCTTTTATCAAAACAGGTGGTCTCGGCGACGTGATCGGCGCTCTACCCGCTGCCCTGCGGGCAAGAGGGGAAGAAGTGGCAGTGGTATTGCCGTTTTACAAGGAGGCGACGGCTCCCGAATCCCGGCTGCTTTGGCGAAACCATCCTGTGTGGCTTGGCCATGTTTGCCATCCGGTGAATATACACGTGGCTGAAAACCGCGGGGTGCTCTATTACTTGGTGCAAAACCAGGCGTTGTTCTGTCGCCAGGGGGTTTATACGGATCCCGAGGGCAAAGATTTTCCAGATAATCATATACGCTTCGCGGTCCTTTCCCACGCCGCGCTCGACCTAGTCCGCCATTCGATGCGCCCACAGGTCATACATTGCCACGACTGGCAAGCATCGCTTGTGCCTGTTTACCTTCGAACGATTCTAGCGGGTGATCCCACTTTTATGGGGATCAAGACGCTCCTGACCATCCACAACCTGGGGTTCCAGGGCCTATTTCCTCCTACCGCACTCGCTGAAGTCGGCCTTGAGATGAACCTTTTTCGTATTGATGCGATGGAGTTTTTCGGAAAAGTAAATTTTCTCAAAGGCGGCATCATCTTCAGTGATGCCTTAAGCACGGTCAGCCGCCGCTACGCTGAAGAAATACAAACCCCTGAGCTTGGCTTCGGCCTGGATGGAGTTTTGCGATCGCGCCGTGAGGATTTGACGGGGATTCCGAATGGCGCTGACTACTCGGTATGGAACCCGGAAACGGATCCGCACCTTGCGGCTAACTATTCCGCTGCAGACCTGAGCGGAAAGCGGATATGCAAAAAGGATCTGTTGCAGCAGTGTGGGTTACCAACTGACAGGCTGGACTGGCCCCTGATCGGGATCATTTCTCGCTTTACAGATCAAAAAGGGTTTGATCTGTTAGCAGAGATCGCCGACGAGTTGACCGCCGAAGACCTCTTCTTGATAGCTTTGGGCACAGGGCAGCCGGAGTACGAGGACCTGTTCCGCAATTTGGCCCGCAAATGGCCAGCAAAGGTGGCTGTGCGGATCGCTTACGATGACTTGCTGGCACATAAGATCGAAGCCGGCGCGGATATGTTTTTGATGCCTAGCCGGTACGAACCCTGTGGCCTAAACCAGCTCTATAGTCTTCGTTATGGGACTGTGCCCATTGTGCGCGCTACCGGCGGGCTGGATGATACGATTGATGAGAGTACCGGCTTTAAGTTCAATGAGTATTCTGGGAGGGCTCTTCTGGCAGCCATCCGGGCAGCTCTTGCTCTGTTCCAGGACCGGCAACGGTGGGAGCAGCTGATGAAAAACGGGATGGCGAAAGACTTTTCCTGGGATGCTTCTGCTGCACAGTATTCCGCGTTATACAAAAAGCTAGCCGGTTGAAACTCTTATGCAGGTTGAATCATCGAATAAAAATGGAGATTACGAATGGCAGGTCCGAATACCCTTATTTTCAGCGATGCGACTTTTGACAGGGAAGTGCTCAATTCCGACACTCCTGTGTTGGTGGACTTCTGGGCGGAATGGTGTGGTCCCTGCCGCATAATGGAGCCGACTATCGACATGATTGCCACTGAGTACCGGGGCAAGGTCAAGGTGGGAAAGTTGAATGTGGACGAAAACAGCGGGACAGCAGCCCGTTACAACATTCGGGGAATTCCCACCCTTTTGCTATTCAAGGGCGGTCGGGTAGTGGATCAACGGGTCGGTGCAATAGGCAAGTCTGAAGTCCAGAGAATGCTGGATGCTCATCTGGTGACAGCCTGAATGCTTTCGATTCTTCGCGAAGTTTGCGAGATCTTCCAGGGCCGATAAGGCTGAAACCGATTGAAGACCGTGACTGCGGCGAATCGTTCTTCTACACCCGCAGAGGTGGAGCGATGATGCCGGGCAGGGTGAGTGCAGCAACGGCAGAAGGACACCTTTATTTAAACGCGATTATTGGGATTGTCGACTTCCAAGATGTCGAGCGATCGGAAGTAGTGACTTGTCGCGAACTTCTCTGGCAGCTTGTCATAAGCAGTCGATTTGACACATAGTGTGTCCTGTCACTATATTCAAAACAGCAGTCCTGGTTCTTATCGAAAGTCCAAAGCAATGGTACTAACGCCTGGCGCACAGGTTTATTTCCCCCTTTTGTTGCAAGTAATCATCTCTATCGCAATTGGCGGGGGAATGCTGCTAGCCTCCTATTTGATCGGCAAGAGGGTACACAGCCGCGCCAAAGATACGCCATATGAATGTGGAATTCAGCCCACAGGCTCTGCGCGGGAGCGTTTCAGCGTGCAGTTTTACCTTGTGGGCATGGTGTTTATTTTGTTTGACGTGGAGGCAGCGTTTCTGTATCCGTGGGCGGTTGTTTACCGCCAATTGAAGCTGTTCGCCTTTGTTGAGATGTTGCTTTTCCTGCTCCTGATCTTTGCGGGATTTTTTTATATCTGGAAGACCGGGGTGCTGGACTGGGCGTCAGGCATAAGTACCAAGTTGGAGGACCGGGACGTCGATGCTCCCTGACCACTTAAGAGACATCCAGATTGTTTCGGCATTAGAAGCGCAACTGCCGGGCGCTATTGTGGGCGGAAATCTACAGCATTCAGAGCTCACCCTGGAAATCGACCCACCTACGATCGTCGCCGTGTGCCAATTTCTTAAACAACAGCAGCAATTTGTTCGGCTCAGCGACCTGACGGCTGTGGATTGGTATCCCCGCGAGCCTCGCTTTCAGGTGGTTTATCACCTTCATTGCCTGGAACGGAATGAGAGGCTGCGTCTGAAGTGCCTACTCGACAGCTCTCGTGCCGAAGTGGATTCGGTAACTTGCGTCTGGCGTTCAGCCGACTGGTACGAACGGGAAGTGTTCGACTTGTTTGGTATCGTCTTTCGTAACCATCCTCGGCTGCAACGTATTTTGATGCCAGAAGATTGGGAGGGGAACCCTTTGCGGAAGGATTATCCGGTGCACGGATACAAGTACAGTTACGCCAAGTGAGGCAAGAGAGGATTTGTGAGCCAGTCTATTGCCCATATGGACGCTTCCACTAACGGGGAAACTCTTCTAGGAACTCCATCTCCCCGACGCCTCATTCTGAACATGGGACCACAGCACCCCTCCACTCATGGGGTGTTGCGGTTGTTGTTGGAACTGGACGGTGAAACGATCGTAAAAGCAGACCTCGACATAGGTTATCTGCATACAGGCATTGAGAAACAGTGCGAGAACCTGACCTACCAACAGGTGGTCACGCTCACAGACCGGGTCGATTACCTTTCCAATCTTGCGGAGAACCTTTGCTACTGCTTGGCCGTGGAAAAGCTGTTAGGCATCGAGATTCCGCCCATGGCCCAATGGATGCGGGTGATGTTGACTGAGCTGACCCGCATCAGCAGCCATTTGGTCTGGCTAGGCACCCACGCTATTGATATTGGGGCCATGAGCGTTTTCCTGTACTGTTTCCGCGAACGCGAGGATATACTCCGGATTTTCGAAATGTTTTCCGGCCAACGCATGATGACCAGCTACTTCCGCATTGGTGGTCTGGCGCTCGAGCCGCCTCGAGGCTGGCACAAAGAGGTGAAGCAATTCTTGGACGCCTTCCCGGGACGTGTGGATGAATACGAGGAGTTGTTGACAAAGAATCCGATCTGGCTTCAACGGACAAAAGGGGTCGGGTATGTTCCTCTTAACGATTTGCTCGATCTGGGCGTGACAGGCCCCATGCTCCGCGCTGCGGGCCTTGCTTGGGATGTCCGCAAAGCCGAACCTTACTCCAGCTATGAGAAGTTTGACTTTGATGTGCCGACGCGGAACGAGGGAGATGTCTATGCGCGTTATCAAGTCCGCGTGGAAGAGATGCGCCAGAGCGCGCGAATTGCTACTCAGGCTTTGGAGGGAATGCCCGCCGGCCCCTGGGTGGCGGATGCGCCTCATGTCGTACTGCCAGACCGGGAAAAGATGAAGACCCAGATGGAAGCGCTGATTTATCACTTCAAGATTGTCACCGAGGGTTTCCGGGTCCCGCCCGGGGAAGTATACCAGGTCATTGAATCGCCGCGCGGCGAACTGGGCTATTACGTGGTCAGTAATGGCACATCCAAGCCTTACCGCGTCCACATTCATGGACCGAGTTTCGGCAATTTGCAAGCGACCCCCAGAATGATCGAAGGGCGTCTGATCGCTGACGTGATTGCCTCGCTGGGGAGTATAGATTTTGTGCTGGGAGACGTGGACCGCTGACAAAACGACAAGGATGTTGAGTTATGACGTTTTCTCCGGAACTGGAAGCTAGGTTTGAAAAGCTTCTGTGCAATTACCCGCCGGGGCGCCAGAGGGCTGCGCTAATTCCCATGCTCCTCTACGCGCAGGATGAGATCGGGTCAGTCACTTCCGAGGTCGTGGATGAGGTTGCCAGGCGTCTGCAATTGACAAAGCTGGACATAGAGCAGGTGCTCTCCTACTATTCCATGCTTCGGAAAAAAGCAATGGGTAAACACCACATACAGATCTGCACGAACATTAGCTGCATGCTTGCCGGCGGCGCCGAACTGTACGAACATGCCTGTCGTAAATTAGGCATCAAGGACAAAGAAGTTACTCCGGACGGTTTATTCTCTCTTGAGGAGGTGGAATGCATTGGCGCGTGCTCATGGGGGCCGGCTATCCAGGTTAATTACGATTTTTACCACCACATGACGCCGGAAGCGTTTGACCGGTTGATTGAAAGTCTCCGGAAGATTCATTGACGTTATGCTGTACAATAGCCCCAGCCCGCTCGAAGTCAAGATTCTGACACGCCGCTTTGGATTGTCGAATTCCGCATCTCTGGATACTTATTTGGCTACGGACGGCTACAAAGCCTTAGGCAAGGCCTTGGCCATGAAGCCGGAGGAAATTATCGAGCAGGTCAAGATTTCGAATCTGCGCGGCCGTGGCGGGGCGGGCTTCCCGACCGGGATGAAATGGAGCTTTGTGCCGCGTAATTCGCCCAAGCCCAAGTACGTGGTTGTGAATGCAGATGAGGGAGAGCCTGGAACGTGTAAGGACCGGTTACTACTCGAGAACGACCCGCACCAGCTCATAGAAGGGGTGCTGATTGCGGCTCTGGCAGTGGGTGCGGAAGCCGGTTATGTCTATATTCGGGGTGAATACCGCTACCTCATCGAGATCATGGACCGTGCCATCGAGGAAGCTAAGCAAAATGGCTACCTTGGGTCAAATATCCTTGGCAGCGGATTTCATTTCGAACTTTACACACACACCGGTGCGGGCTCGTATGAATGCGGCGAAGAGTCGGCGCTGCTTGAATCATTGGAGGGAAAACGGGGAGTTCCTCGCATTCGCCCCCCTTTTCCTGCCGTCGTTGGTGTCTTCGGGTGCCCCACGGTTTTAAACAACGTTGAGACCTTGTCTGCGATACCTGCCATCATTCGAGATGGTGGCCCAGCTTTTGCAGCCCTAGGGACGCCTAAGAATGGTGGCACCCGCCTATTCTGCCTGTCGGGACATGTGAACAAGCCCGGGGTCTATGAACTGCCCATGGGATTCAATCTACGTCGCATGATCGAAGAGGTAGGTGGAGGTGTTCGTCGTGGCAAAAAGCTGAAAGCGGTGATTCCCGGCGGGTCCTCGTGCCCTGTCCTCAAGGCTGAGGAATGCGACATTGCCATGGATTTCGATTCGCTGGCCAGAGCCGGAAGCATGCTGGGTTCCGGAGGCGTAGTAGTGATGGATGAAGACACCTGCATGGCGCAGGCGGCTTTGCGCATCATGCGCTTTTATGCCCATGAAAGTTGCGGCTGGTGCACGCCGTGCCGCGAAGGGACACTCTGGCTGCGAAAAATACTTACGCGACTTCATGAAGGTTATGGAAGCCGCAGCGATATCGCTTTAATTAGGGACATCGCCAGAAACATGCTGGGGCGCACGTTCTGTCCCTTGGGTGATGCTGCGGCGATGCCGACAATTTCATTGGTCGAAAAATTCTCCGAAGATTTCGAAGCCCATCTGGGACACCGGGGATGCCCGTTTGAGAGTCATGAACAGAGGGTGTTGGCGAAATGAGCAAGCTTGTGAAGCTTCAGATCGACGGCCATACGGTGGAAGTGCCAGCCGGGACGCTGGTCATTGATGCGGCCAAGGTGGCGGGTATCGAGATTCCGGCATTCTGCTACTACGAAGGTTTGTCGTTACAGGCTTCCTGTCGCATGTGTCTGGTCGAAGTGGAAAATTCACCCAAACTGGTCGCCTCCTGCACACTGCCGGTCGCGGAAGGGATGGTGGTCCGGACGGATACGCCCAAGGTGGCTGAGGCTAGGAAGTCCATGGTGGAGTTTGTGCTGACCAACCACCCCTTGGATTGTCCAGTCTGCGACAAAGGCGGCGAGTGCGAGCTTCAGGACATGGCCTTTCGCTACGGGGCTTCTGAAAGCCGGTTTACCGAGATCAAGCGTCACAGATTGGAACAGAAGTGGTCTCCGGTGGTCTATTTCGATCCGGCGCGCTGCATCTTTTGTTACCGCTGTATCCGGATTTGCAGGGAAGGCATGGGCGTAGGGGCGCTCGGCATTGTAAACCGTGGGTGGTCGTCATTGATCGCGCCGAATCAAGGGGAACACCTGGAGTGTGACGAATGCGGCATGTGCATCGATATTTGCCCGGTTGGTGCTCTTACCAGCGGCGTCTACCGGTACAGAACCCGCCCTTGGGAGATGACGCACGTGGGCACTATCTGTGCCCACTGCGCCGACGGATGCAAGACTACGCTGGGTGTCTTCAATAACACGATTGTACGAGGGAATAACCGCGATCAATCCGGCATCAACGGCGAATTTCTCTGCATCAAAGGCCGCTATGCTTTCGAATTTGTTAATCATCCGGAACGGCTACGGTCGCCCTTGCTGAGAACTGAGGGCGGCTTGCAGGAAGTTTCCTGGGCCAGAGCTTTGGCCGTTGTGGCGGAGAAATTTCACCATGTCAAGGATGGCTGCGGAAAACTCGCTGTGATTGGATCCTCAAGAACCACTAATGAGGAGGATTATTTCCTACAGAAATTTGTCCGGCTGGGGTTGGGAACAAACAACCTGGATCACCACCGTACAGGTGATGTTGCGGGTTTGTTGCGGGCTTTAAGGGGAAGGCAAGACGCACTGGCTACGGCAGTCGATCTCTACGAACGCCAGGCGATTCTGATTATAGGTAGTGACCTGGCGCAGCAACACCCCTTCTTATCTTTTCAGATCAGAGCAAACTGGCGACATCACCGATGCCGCGTTTACGTAGTAACGCGAGGGCCGGTCCGGGAGGACGCAATTGCTGTGCAGAGTGTACGTGTTTCGCAAGGCGCGGAACTAGAGGCGGTTGGCTCGCTGCGTGGCTCTCTGAAAGCGGAGAAGGAGCTGGTGGTGGTGTTTGGCGACGCCATACAGGGTCCTATGGTCCGTCAACTTGTGGAGTTCGGTGACTCACTCGGTATCCCCGTTAAATACGTGTGTCTGGTAGATTATTCCAACTCGCGTGGCGCTGCGGATATGGGGCTGATGCCCGACCTATTGCCCGGCTATGTGCCGGTGGACAACGCCGGCATGACGTTGCGCGAAATGATGGCCGCCCCTGATCTGGATGTGCTGTGGGTGGTGGGCGCGAACCCCTTAAAAAACGTGCAGCTTGCCGCCGAAAACGTTTTCATTGTGGTGCAGGACCTGTTTTTGACAGAAACTGCCCGGCGTGCCGACGTGATACTCCCGGCGGCGACCGCTTATGAAAAGCAAGGCACCATTACTAATGTGACGGGTGAGGTCCAAGGGCTGAGGAAAGCATTGGAGACCAAAGGAACCAAATCCGACCTGGAGATTTTTGGACTTCTGGCCCGGCAAATGGGACTCGATTTGGGATCGTGCGATCCCGCAGATGTACTTGCGGAGATCCGCGCGACAGTGCGCGGTTATAATGTACCGCTGGCCGTAATCCAGGCGGGAGGCGCGGCGCAAACGAATCCTGTGGCGGATGCGGACAAGGGCGCTGTGGGGCAGGTTTGGATTGCATCAGCCGGAGAGACGCTGTTCACGTCGGGGACCCTGGGGCGGTATTGCGGGGTGCTGAGTTCAGTCATCGAAAGCCCTGGCGGACTGTACCGGCAATAAGTAAGTATAAGGAAGAATTGACGCCACGCCCAAGCGGCGGCTTACTGGGCATGGGGATCTGGCTCCAGCGGTGCCCGTCACTGTGGGATAAAGGCGATCACTCGAGGGTAGGATGGGCTTTATTGGTCTCACTCTGCTGAAAACGTTGGTATTCTCCGGCATTTTGCTGGTGGCCTTGCTTTACCTTCAATGGGTGGAAAGAAAAATCATTGCCCACATCCAGTTGCGTGTGGGGCCTTCGCGGGTAGGACCGCACGGGCTTCTTCAGCCCTTTGCGGACGTCATTAAGCTGCTGACGAAGGAAGATGTCATGTCGCCGTACGTCAGCAAAGCGCTTTATCTGTTCGCCCCATTTCTGGCGGTCACGCTTGCCCTGGTTTCGGTGGCGATCATGCCTTTTGGGCCTGAGGTGCAAATCTTCGGCGTGCGGACGCATTTACAACTTACAGATCTCAATATCGGAGTCCTATTTTTACTGGCAGTCTCTTCGCTGGGCGTTTATGGTATTGCGCTGGCGGGTTGGTCCTCAAACAACAAGTACGCCTTGTTAGGAGGCCTACGTAGCTGTTCACAGATGATCAGCTATGAGTTGCCCATGACGCTCGCTGTAGTCGCACCCCTGCTCCTCCTCAATACGCTCAGCCTCAGGGAAATCGTGGAGGCCCAGCGGGGTTTTTATTTCGGCTTCATCCCCAGGTGGACTATTTTTCACTGGCCAGCCCCGCAAACGATCGGTTTTCTGGTTTTTTTGGTTGCAGCTTTCGCCGAGACAAACCGCGTTCCTTTTGACTTGCCGGAAGCGGAGAACGAACTAGTGGCTGGGTTCCACACAGAATACAGCAGCCTGAAGTTTGCATCTTTCTTTATGGCCGAGTATGCGAACATGATCACCGGCTGCAATTTCGCCACCGTTTTATTTCTGGGAGGATGGCAGCCCTTGCTGCCGCACTCTTTGGGGGCTGATTATTTCCCTTCGGTGCTTTTTGGTCTGGTTGGGGCAGTGGCCTTATACCACGGGTTGAATCCGGCACGGAGCCGGGACACCCGGACATTACCTGTGGTGGCTCTGGCATTTTGGATCCTGGCAGCAACTTTTTTAGTTCCGGCCGTGCAAAGGATTTTTTTACCGCTTTTCTGGTTTGCCCTTAAGGCAGGGTTTCTGCTGTTTGTTTTTATCTGGGTGCGCGGCACTTTGCCACGGTTCCGGTACGATCAGTTGATGCGCTTTAGCTGGAAACTGCTTTTCCCCGTCGCCATGGCGAATTTATTGGTGACTGGCTTGCTGGTGGCATTACTGGAGGCGTGATTTATGGTCGTAGTCTTGTTTTTACTGTTTGCCGCTGTGGCGGTGGGCTGCGCCGTCAATGTAGTGCTTCAGTCCCACCCGATCGTCAGTGCAGTTTCACTGGTCGGCGTGATGGGTTCGCTTGCGCTGTTGTATTTACAGTTGGGCAGCCCATTTATCGCAGCCATTCAGATAATCGTTTACGCGGGGGCCGTCATGGTGTTGTTTGTTTTTGTGATCATGCTGCTGAACGCCGGCTCAGAAGTCCACACCGGCCGTTCCCTGGTGGCCCGGTATATCGGTATCCCCCTGCTGGTGCTCCTTCTAGGACTGCTGACTTTTCTGATCAAGGCTTTGTTGCGGACATCTGCAGCCGTCGAGTTTGGAGAGTTTACGGTGGCTACTCAAGATGTTGGGCAGGCCCTGTTTACGGAATATCTGCTTCCTTTTGAGTTCACATCGATACTGATCCTCATCGCCATACTGGGCGCCGTCGTTCTCGCCCGCAAGGAGTTGAACTGATATGATAAGCGTCCCGCTTTCCTGGTATCTCGTTTTGAGTGCTGTGCTGTTTGCGATCGGCATCTCAGGGTTCCTCATCCGCCGCAACATTATCACGGTGTTTATGTCCATTGAACTGATGCTCAATGCAGTGAACCTGAGTTTTGTGGCCTTCGCGCGGCAGTTCCGCGCTGTCGACGGCCATATTTTCGCGTTTTTCGTGATGGTGGTAGCTGCTGCTGAAGCCGCCGTAGGATTGGCCATTATTCTGGCAGTATTCCGCAACAGGGCCACTTTGCAAATCGATGAAATCGATTCGATGAAATACTAAGATGCATCATCTCTGGCTTATTTTGGCGTTTCCGCTTGCGGGCTTTTTGGTGAACGGACTTTTGGGGCGGCGGATCTCAAAAACGTTGGTTACGGCGGTCGCTATTGGGTCCGTATCGTTATGTCTTGTCTGGGTCGTGAAAGTTTTGCTGGATTTGGGCGGTCTGGGCGCCCCCTATGTTGAGCGGTACTTTACCTGGATCCAGAGTGGTGATCTGAAAGTCGGATTTGACCTTTCCGTCGACCGACTGACGGCCGTAATGCTGCTGGTGGTCACAGGGGTGGGGTTGCTGATCCACATTTACGCAGCAGGCTATATGGATCACGAGGGGGGCTATTATCGGTTTTTCGCCTTCCTAAACCTGTTCATGTTCTTCATGTTGCTCCTGGTGCTGGCGGCGAATTTTCTCTTGTTATTTGTGGGATGGGAAGGCGTGGGGTTGTGCAGTTACCTCCTGATAGGGTTTTATTTCATCAGAAAGAGCGCCGCTGATGCCGGAAAGAAAGCCTTTATCGTAAACCGCATCGGTGACTTTGGGTTCTCGTTGGCCATTTATCTGCTCTTCACAACTTTTGGCTCCCTTGATTTTGCCACGATATTTGGAGCGGTAAACGAACGTGCAACTGAGAGCGGAATTGGCACGCTGACCGTCATTGGCCTTCTGCTCTTAATTGGGGCTACTGGAAAATCGGCGCAGATTCCTCTCTACGTGTGGCTGCCAGACGCTATGGAGGGCCCGACACCTGTTTCAGCCCTGATTCACGCTGCCACCATGGTGACTGCTGGAGTGTATATGGTGGCGCGATGTTCCGCAATCTATTTACGCGCGCCGGTTGCACTCAACACTGTCGCCTGGATTGGTGTGCTCACAGCCGCTTTCGCCGCTATTATCGGGCTGGTTCAAAACGACATCAAGAAAGTATTTGCTTACTCGACGGTCTCTCAACTGGGCTATATGTTTCTAGGTTTGGGGGCTGGAGCTTTTTCCGCCGGAATTTTCCACTTGGTAACGCATGCGTTTTTCAAGGCCTTGTTGTTTCTCGGGGCAGGCAGCGTAATGCACTCTCTCAACGGCGAACAGGACCTGCGAAAAATGGGTGGGCTGCGCCGCCGCGTTCCAGTGACTTTCTGGAGCATGCTATGTGCGTCGGTGGCGATTGCCGGCGTACCGCCGTTTTCAGGGTTTCACAGTAAAGATGCCATTCTTGTTGCGGCATGGCGCCATTCGCCGCTCATGTACTGGATCGGCGTCATCACCGCTGCCATGACAGCCTTCTATATCTTTCGTGCTCTTTTTCTGACTTTTTGGGGAAACTACCGTGGGGAGGGTCACCCTCACGAGTCGCCTCCTGTCATGACTATCCCGCTGGCTGTGTTGGCGTTGCTTTCACTTGGCGGGGGGTATTTTGACGTGCCAGGGTTTCTCAGATCGGCATTTCCGGTCCGGCAAACTCACAACTCGGAAATGCTGGCGCTCATCTCCGTATCGGCGAGTCTGTCTGGGATTGCCGTAGCATGGCTTTTCTACGTCTATCGGCCTGCTCTGGCAGACGTAATAGCCAGCAAGCTTAAAGGATTGTACCAGCTCGTCTACAACAAGTTTTACGTAGATGAGATTTATGATGCCGCAATCGTAAGGCCGGTGGTCCATGGCTCGACAAACCTGCTGTGGCAGGCGGTGGACGCTGGGATTATTGATGGGCTTGTAAACAGGATTGGCTCACAGTCTTGCGCCGTAGGCAACGTGCTGCGGCGGCTACAATCCGGAAATATCCGGAGTTATGCCGCCTGGGTTGTAGCAGGAGCGGTACTTGCCGTAGTGGTGGCGGGATTTCTGCGGGGGGCAATATGAACTTGTTGAATTTCTGCTTGGCTTTGCCGCTCGTGGGATTGTCGCTGCTGCTGGCGATTCCTGCACACCGGCGCGCGTTGATCCGACAGTTCAGTTTGGCGGTCACAATTCTTGTTTTTGTTGCTTCTATAGGACTTGCCTTTGGGTTCAGGACGTCTGTAGAGGGGTATCGCTTCCAGACTGACCTCGCCTGGGTGCCTTCCCTGGACATCCGCTATCACGTGGGCATCGACGGAATGAGCCTGTGGTTGGTGTTATTGTCCACGTTGCTCATGCCTATTGCCATGTTGGTTTCCTGGCGCCACATTGACCGAAACGTCAAGGCTTTCCACGCCTTCCTTCTTCTGCTCGAGTTCGGTTTGATTGGCGTATTCGTGGCTTTGGATTTCTTTTTGTTTTATGTTTTTTGGGAAGTCTCTTTGGTGCCGATGTATTTTCTTATCGGCGTCTGGGGGCATGAGCGCCGGGTCTATGCCGCCGTGAAATTCTTCCTTTACACCATGGCCGGTTCGGTCCTCATGCTGGCGGCGATCCTCTACCTTTACAACGCCACCAGTACATTTGACTATCCCGTAGTTGTGTCTCAGCTTTCCAGCGGACGTCTAAGTTTCAGTACGAGAGAACAAACCTGGCTGTTTTTGGCGTTTTTCGTCGCTTTTGCGATTAAAGTGCCGTTGTTTCCTCTGCACACATGGCTCCCGGACGCACACGTAGAAGCTCCTACGGCTGGTTCCGTGATTTTGGCCTCCGTCATGCTGAAAATGGGGGCGTACGGCATAATTCGGTTTTGCTTGCCAATGTTTCCATCTGTCGCGCGCGCGAACGCGGATTGGATCATCATTTTGGCCATTGTCGGAATAGTGTATGGCGCGCTGGTTGCGATGGTGCAGCCGAATATGAAAAAGCTCGTCGCCTACTCCTCGGTGAGCCACCTTGGGTTCGTGGTGCTGGGAATCTTTTCGTTCACGCAGCGCGGACTCGATGGCGCTGTCTACCAAATGCTGAATCACGGTATTTCGACAGGGGCGCTGTTCATACTGGTAGGCTTGCTATACGAGCGGCGTCATTCTCTAGAAATCGCCGACTACGGAGGAGTCGCCGCCCCTGCGCCTAATCTGGCATCAGTATTCATGATCGCGACCTTGAGTAGCATTGGTTTGCCCGTACTGAATAACTTCGTAGGGGAGTACCTCGTTCTTCAAGGCGCCGCGCAAGCAAACTTTCGCTGGGCGATTTATGCGGCTGTTGGCGTAATTTTGTCAGCCTGTTACATGCTTTGGCTTTATCAGCGTATTTTTTTCGGAAAAGCTTCGCCGGCAATTTCATCTCAGGTGAGGGACCTCGGTTCGCGTGAATGGGCTGCGCTTTTGCCGTTACTCATCCTGATGATTTGGATGGGGACCGCCACTCAAACCTTTTTACCCACTATCAGTGCGGCAAATGCTCGGATGTTGGACGCCAGCAAGAAAAATGTGGAATTTCATGTGATGAGCCTGCCCGAAGCCGGAGAATCAACGATGAAGCCGACTGCTTTCAAGGAGCTCCGCCGTGCCCGCTAGCTTTGTTCCCAGGACGGTTGAAATCTTGCGATTTCTTCCTGAACTTCTCCTCACAGTTGCAGGCACAATCATCATGGTCTTGGCGCCCATTCGCCGGCTACGTTCAGTCGGCGCATTTGCCTATCTCGCCTTTGCGGGTCTCGTGTCGGCTACTATTGCTGCTGTTGCAGCACAGTCGCATCCCGGCTTCTCCTTCAGCGGAATGTTGGTGGTGGATGCATTTGGGACTTTTTTCCGGGTCCTGGTGATCGTGGCGGGTCTGCTGATTGTGCTGTGCTCTGTCTCCTACTGGCGCCGGGAGGGTTCCGATCCGGCAGAATATTATGCGCTGCTGTTGTTTTCAGTGACCGGACAGTGCCTTATGGCTACCGCCGATGAACTAATTATGATCTTCATTGGCCTGGAAATTTCTTCCATCGGCAGCTACATTCTGGCCGGCTATTTACGAAACGATAGACGTTCAAGCGAGGCCGCACTCAAATACTTTTTGCTAGGGTCTTTCGCTACTGCGTTTTTGCTTTACGGAATCGCCTGGATCTACGGTCTTACTGGCACCACCAGCCTGGTAGAAATCGAGCCCGCTGCCGCTTCCTTACTGAGAGCACCCGCTGCCATTCTGGTGATGACCGCTGCGGCCCTTATGTTTGTGGGCCTCGCCTTCAAGGTCTCTGCGTGGCCCTTTCAGGTCTGGGCTCCGGACGTGTACCAGGGTGCTCCGGCGCCTGTTGCAGCCTTCCTGTCGACGGGGCCCAAAGCAGCTGCCTTTGCCGTTTTCCTGCGTGTTTACTTGACGGCGTTTGGCCCTTATAGTCAGCGCTGGGCGCCGCTGGTATGGATTTCGGCCCTTGTTACGATGCTTGTGGGGAATTTTGCAGCTTTACGACAATCGAATATCAAGAGGCTGCTCGGTTACAGTTCCATAGCGCACGCCGGCTATGTTCTGGTAGCTGTCGCGGCGGGCTCCGACGGAGGAGCTGCCGCGGTTATGTTTTATCTGGCCGCGTATACCTTCATGAATGTTGGCGCTTTTGCGGTCGTTTCACATTTTGCGCGACGGGGCGAGAGATACGTAGAAATTCAGGACTTTAGAGGTCTTGCGGAACGGCAACCGGGGACAGCAGCGTTGATGACGGTTTTTCTGCTGTCTTTGATTGGTGTACCAATGACGGGAGGATTTTTCGGCAAGTTTTATATTTTTAAGGCGGCTGTGGATGCTCATCTGATCTGGCTGACGGTGCTCGGCTTGTTAAGCAGCGCAGTGGGTGCTTATTACTACTTGCGTATCCTCGTTGCGATGTACATGCAAGAACCTGCTGAACCGGTAAATACGCTTCCTTCTGTTCCCGCTAGTTTGAAAGTGGTTCTATGGACCTGTGCAGTTGCTACGATACTTCTTGGTGTTTTCCCGTCTTTCGTATTACGGTTAGCCACTGGCCCCCATGTCTTTACCGGACAAGTCTTGCCATAACGGCGACTAAAGCTTTTTGTCGGGCTCGCGAATGTGCGGATTCAGAAAAGGAAGTGGGCTGGGAAGCAGGTGCAACCTATCTGCCACGACTACACCGGCAACAAGTAACGTCAGAACGACCACAATGCGGGTAACGATACGCCACAACCACGATGGTCTCAGCGGATCAGACTTCGGAAGATAGGGATCCAATTGCTGGGGTGCCAATACCGGATTCTCCTGCTTGCGGATTCTTCCAGAAATTAACGGCATAGGCTGTTTCCCCTCCTGATCTGGTGCATCCCCAGCACCTTCTCTTTTCAATATAACCTGCTAATTGACTATTACAGAGGCCTAATTTTAGGATACTAGAACCAATACGTCGAAAGTCGAACAAACTTGTTTATACAATGAGTGGTTTTACGTGCGAAGTACTCTAAAAGTAGTACTTAATTTGGCGGAAGTTTTCTAGTACGAGTAGGCGACCGTCGCCATGCAGAATCTCCTGGCGCTCCAGAGTCCATGTATGCGCATGGGGAATGAAAACAGCATTCAACCCGACTTCGAGGGCTGGGTTCACGTCCGATTTCGGTGAGTTGCCTATCATCCAGGTTCTCACTGGATCAAGCTTGTTTTCTCTCACGAGCTTCCTGTAGGCGAGAGCATCTTTTTCTTTGACAATTACCGCCTGCGCAAAATAGTGGGCAAGGCCAGACCTGTCGAGCTTCAGCTTCTGTTCCTCGGGGTTGCCTTTAGTGAACAATAGCAGATGATGGCGTTGGGAAAGGTATTGAAGAGTCTCCGGGACCCCGTCGATCACCTCCATGGGATGGTGAAGGAGCTGTCTGCCGAACTCCATTACATATTTGAGGTCAGGCGCTTCAATTTTGCGTTCTGCGAGGCGCTGGTAGCACTCGCTGAGGTTGCGAGCAAAGTTGATAGATCCGTAGCCATAAATGCTGTTGTTGACGATCTCAATTTCGTCCAGCACCGCGCGAATTTGTTGGGCGGAAAGAGTGGAATGATTCAGGAACTCCACGAAACGCTCAAAAGCCTGTTCAAAGTAAATGTTATTTTCCCAAAGAGTGTCGTCAGCATCGAATACAAGGGTTTCGGCCATGCGGGAATGGGCACGGTGGACCGCCTTTACCTTACTACGGTCTGGGACGTGCTGGCCCCGGCGCTTGCGAGAGCGGTATAAAGCCACCATGCATGCTACCATTATGGCTTTGCGCTTCTGCCTGAGCAACGGTCGCTGGAAAAGGGTAGTTCCAGCGGGCTGTGTGGTGACAAGTTGAGAGCCAGGGAATGATCCTGAAACTGAAACGCACTCCGGGGATATATCTTGTAGGCTTCATGGGCTGCGGCAAGACCGTAGTTGGTGCGAGACTTGCTGAGGCTTTGGGGTGGCGTTTCGTGGATGTCGACCACGAAATAGAGAAAGAGCAGAAACTTTCGATAGCCGAGATTTTTGACGCCCGAGGAGAACCTGCATTCCGTAAACTGGAAACAGAGGCTATCCGGCGTTTGGTGCGGATGATTCAGACAGGCAAGGCCATGGTCGTGGCTTTAGGGGGCGGAGCCTTCGTGAATCCCCTAAACCGGAAATTATTGGAAGAAAATGGGGTCACGGTATGGCTTGATTGTCCGTTGTACCTAATCCTTGACCGGCTCCGCGAATGTTCCGACAGGCCGCTTGCTCGAGATCCTGAGAAACTCGAAGCGTTATATCATGCGCGACGAGCAAGTTACTCGCTTGCCGATTACAGGATTGAAGTTTCTGGGGATGATCCTCAACAGGCTGTCGCCAAGATCCTGACGCTTCCAATTTTTTGATCAGAGGTTCAGTGAATGATAGAACGGCTTCTGCGACATCAGGCTCTCCAGATCTTCAAGGCCGGTCTTAAGGCGGCCGATCCCGAACAGGCCGTTCTGCGTCACGTCCATATCAAAGGGAATATTCTTGTGGCAGAGAAGCAGCGTTACCGCCTGAATGACATCCGTCATATCTACGTTGTCGGCGCGGGCAAGGCAGGGGGTGCAATGGGCCGCGCCATCGAACGATTGCTGGGGACGCGAATCTCTCGTGGCTTTATCAACGTCAAGTACGACTACACGGCTAAGCTGCGTCGGATTGAACTCAACGAATGTGGGCACCCTGTGCCGGATCTAAAGGGAGTACAAGGGGCGGAACAAATCGCAGCCATTGTAGACCAGGCTGGCGAAGCGGACCTTGTGATCTGCTTGATTTCGGGTGGTGCTTCCGCTTTGATGCCCAGTCCTGCACCGCCGGTGACTTTAGAGCAGAAGCAAGAAACGACCAGGTTGTTGCTCGCTAGTGGTGCGAGCATCCATGAGATCAACGCCGTGCGCAAGCACATTTCCCTATTGAAGGGGGGCCAGCTCGCACGGAGATGCTATCCCGCTACAGTCCTTTCGCTGCTGTTGTCCGATGTGATCGGCGATGATCTAGACGTAATCGGTTCCGGGCCCACAGCCCCGGACCTGTCAACTTTCGGGACGGCCAAAGCAGTACTGCAAAAGTACCATTTGGAAGACAAGGTTCCTCACACAGTGATTGAGAGAATCGAGCGTGGGATCGCCGGCGATATTCCAGAAACGCCAAAGCCGGCAGATGAATGTTTCCGCAGAACGCAAAACCTCATTGTTGGCAGCAACAATTTGGCTGTCACCGCCGCAGCAGCAAAGGCACGAGCCCTCGGACTTCGGCCTATGGTTTTGTCCACCTTTATTGAGGGAGAGACGAAGGACGTGGCCAGAGTCCATGCCGCCATCGCGAAAGAGATGATCTCCCATGGACGGCCGTTGGAGCCACCTGCATGCCTCATCTCGGGAGGCGAGACAACCGTCACATTGCGTGGGGCGGGATTAGGAGGGCGGAATCAGGAGTTTGCACTAGCGGCTGCTATTGACCTGGCGGGATTGGAGGATGTGGTTGTTCTGAGTGGTGGCACTGACGGAACTGACGGGCCTACGGACGCCACCGGCGCAATTGCCGACGGCCGTACAGTATCAAGAGCGGCAGGGCTGGGAATGGCGCCCGCCTTCTACCTAACTGAGCATGACTCTTACCATTTTTTCGAGCCATTAGGGGACTTGCTGAAAACTGGCCCAACAAATACCAATGTTATGGACATTCATCTGCTGCTCATCGGCGCGCGCCGCCGGAACAGAAGCCGTAATTAGTCGAAACGCTAGATCGGCGAAGCTTAGTTCTCCCCTCAGTAGGTGATTACCGCCATCGTATAGGTGTGGACCTCCGGGACCGTAAAGCTTGTTCCTGTGCTCGCAGAGGTTACGTTCAGCTCTTGCGGGTTTTCTGAATCTGGCGAGTAGGTTTTCACCGAGTTGGCTCTGGCTCCACCTGGTAGTCGGCAGGTCACTTTTATATCTTTGATCCTGGCTACGTTGCTGACATTGTAGTTGATTAAGTGGACCATCATTCTCCGTTTTTCGGTCTGCTCAACGACATTTGCCACAAGGTAAAGAGGTCCGGAGATGGAGACAGGAATTTCGTCTCTCGCTGCCCACCGGACTCCATCAATCAGTTCCCGGTAGTTTTTGGGTAGTTTCCAGTATTGGTTGCGGATTTCGAAATAATTGGCCGGAGGCGGAAGGGCGCCATCGAATAAAATCGCCGGAAAATACACCACACGACCCTTACCTACCTCTTTGCGTGTTCCAGAGCCTGAAAGCTGCTCTTGCTCCACATTCTCCTGGTATCCTCTGGCTGTTACTCTTTGCCCGTCCACTAGGCCGGCCAGCCCCGGCTGCACTCGGGCTCTTCGCCATTCGTCATACATCCCGGCCAATCCCGTGACAAGCAGCCCTCCTCCGGCTTCAACGAAACGCCGGATCTGCGCGATCTGCGTGTCAGAAAGACACTCCGAATCCGGTAAGATCAAGACTTTGTACTTCGAGAGGTCGGCAAGATGTTCGTCGAAGACGAGATCAAATGGGACTCGGGTTTGGATCAATGCCTGCTCCATCAAAATGGCGCTCAACTGGGTGCGGGCATGGTTATAAGTGATAGACGGGTAGGAGCGCAATAACGCTACCGTAGCCACATCTTTGGAGCCGACAAAAAATTCTCGGTTGTTCCGATAGAAACGAATGTACTTAACCATGCCGGGCCTTAATGGGTGACTTCCAGCAAAGCCGATGGTCTGATTGAAAGCCAGGCACTCCGCCATAGCAGCTTCACTTTCGGAAGTGTATGTCAGCAAAACATTGTTGAAAGTGCGGGCCAGCTTCAGGCTGCGGATCGTGGAAATTAAGCGACCGTCGGGCAGGTAGGCCGGCAGGTTGCGCTCTTCGGTCCAAAACGCTTCGGTGTATTTGAGGAAACGCGCATGATCCAGTCCCGCTACCCAGGCCCGGTTACCGCCTGTAATCCCGTGAGGGTTGACCTCTATGGCCACCTCCGGATTAATAGATTTCGCGATGGCGGCCATTTGCTTTAGAGCGTCCGCCATCGTCTGGCAACGGTAGTCAATCCACTCTTGAATGGCAGGATCATAAATGATTTGCAATCGCTGAGGTGGATTGGGCGCGTTCCACTGTGGAGGGTTGATGAAGTCGACGTTGTCAAATCCGAAGCGTTCTCGCAGCTTTTCGCGGGAGTATTTTTTTCGCAGAAAGTTTCGGAAGCCTTCCACACAATAACGACAGTGGCACGAGTCGGGCTCGGGGTTCAGATCGAAATTGTCGAAATGGATAAAGTCCGTCTTTACTTCAGCCACACAGTAGCGGACAATTTTGCCCAAATACTCGAGGTACTCAGGGTTGGCAAAACACGGCCGGTAACGAAAGGATTGTTGGTAGCCATAGGTGAGCAAAATCGGCACGCCGTAAATATCTCTCTGGATCCAGTTTTTCGCCCGGGGCTCTTCGGCGAAAAAGGTTTCATACATCATGGTGTTCCATTGCAGGTAGGTGTCGATCTTCATTCCGAGGCGGTGGACGATCTCTGCTACGCGCTTGGTCTCTTCCATCTCAGCCTTTTCATGGGCCATACCCGCGCCCTTGTAAAAATGCGTATGGAAAACTTCTACGCCGTTATCCTTGAGCGCCTTAATTACCTGTTCACTCTGCGCATGCTGGTAAGTTTGATATGCATCGAGGCGTTCGCCGCCGCGGCGTACTTCAAAGGTATAGGGCTCATGAGATCCACCGGCATCGATAAGGCCGTTTTTGATCCATTGGGCTCGAGGCAATGGCCCTGACGTCGGCGATGTGACCTGTGCTGCCTGCCCTTTGAGACTCAGCCCGATTAATCCTGCGAGCTTTGACCAAAAAAAACTTCTGCGCGTCATTAAAAAATTCCCTCCTTTTCAAACCCTTGCCATCGCACCCCAGAGCGCGCTAAAGGGTTATCTTCATTCAGGGGCAGACAGCAACTTTATCAACATTTCTTTGACGGCGCCAGGGGTTTCCTTGAAATCTGCCCAAACGTATGGGGATTGAAACAAAGAAGGAGTAATTTTCGCGGTTATCATCTCCTGCCGGAATAACCCGGCCTCCGCCAGCATTTCGCCGCGCGGGCTCACGACAAAACTGTCGCCGTATCCCAGACGCTCCTGTCCCTGCATTACGATATTTGATCGGACGACGACCATTTTCATTTGGCAGGCCAAACCGATGTGGCAATTGCGGACCCATTTCCGGTGAGCGTCCATTGTTTTAACGCTGATGTTGTTATAGTGTGGCGAGAAGAGAATTTCGGCCCCCTTGAGTTTCGCAATTAACGCCGGGTAGGGGAAAGAACTGTCGTGACAAATGATCACCGCGAACCTTGCCCCGTTGGCCTCAAATACGGGCATCTGGCTTCCGGGAAGAAACCCAAGCTGGTTACGGTCGCCTCCGGTCAGAAACATCTTGTCGTACATTCCCAGTAAATGGCCTCTATGTATAACCAGAGCCGTGTTGTAAATGCCCGCGGAGGTTTTCCTGGCGAGTCCGATTACAACGACCATGCTATGCGTGGAGCTTTCGGCGATAAATGCGGCTAACTGGGGATCGTCAATAGGGCGGGAGCCCTGCTCCATGTGCTCCCGCGTGTCGTAACCGGACAGAAACGTTTCCGGCATGACCAGAAAGTCGCTGCCGCGCCCCAGAGCGTCCTGCACGGCCTTTCTGGCGGTCGCCAGATTAGCAGCGAAATCTCCGTCTTTACATGGCCCCTGGTAGGCGGAGATTATCACATCGCGGTCCAGGGCATTTAGAAAACCTGATCCGGCGAGCAGGCAGCAAGCCAGCATTCGGCTGATGTTCGTCAAGTTCGTCATCTCTTTGCTCCCACGGAATGCAGCCCCCATAATCTGGCTGCAAGGTTAATCTTACGATAGATATTTTCCGTCGGGAGTAAACTGAAACAGAGAGGAAAAATTGCCGCATCACTTGCATTTCCAAGACACTGGCAGGGTCTTAAAGTGGTCCATTGCTGTCACGGTTTTTTTTGTTGGAGTTGAGATCATCGCAGGGGTGCGGGCACACAGCCTGGCCTTGCTTTCCGACGCGGGCCACAATTTCACCGATGCGCTGGCGCTTTTGCTCGCCTGGTTTGGTTTTGTCCTTCAGAAAAAGCCGGCGGATGAACAAAAAACGTATGGTTATCACCGAGTGGGGGTACTGACCGCCTTTATCAACGCGCTCAGCCTGCTTGGGCTTTCTGGGTGGATTTTTTACGAAAGTTACCACCGCTTTTTGGACCCTCGCAGGGTTGATGAGGAAACCATGCTGGTGGTTGCCGTACTGGGTCTGTTGGTTAATGCAGGCGTCATGTTGGGACTCAAGTCGGGGCAGGAACATGACCTGAATATTCGTAGCGCTTTCGTGCACATGCTCGGGGATGCTTTGGGTTCGGCAGGAATCATCGCCGGGGCTGTCACCATCCACTATACAGGCTGGCAAAGAGTGGATCCGGTGCTCTCCATGGTGATCGGGGCACTCATCATTTGGACGGCCTGGGACATTATTCTTGAAACACTAAATGTCCTTCTTGAGGGACTGCCGAAAGGGCTGGATCTCCAAACTGTAGCCGCTTCCATGCGGGCTGTAGAGGGTGTTTGCGACGTCCATGATCTTCATATTTGGACCCTTGGCTCGTGGAAACACGCTCTAAGTTGCCATGTCGTGATCGACGACAAGCCACCATCGGAGAGCGAAGTGATTCTTCAACGCTTGAACGAATTACTGTCGGGCCGTTTTCATATTGAACACACCACTATCCAGTTCGAACACGTTAAGTGCGCGGTCTCCGAGAACGGTTGTTCTCTAACTGGAGGACCTCCTCGCTTTAAAAGTTCCTCGCCGTACTGAAAACAGCCGGAGTCAGCCGGCTGCCTCTAGATAACCGAGAAGCTTTCTGCGCACAGTTGCTGCAGTGGTGGAGTCAAGACACACCACCAGCACAGTATCGTCTCCGGCTATCGTGCCCACTACTTCCGGCCACTCCTCGCGGTCCAGGGCACGAGCAACAGAAGCGGCATGCGCGGGTAGCGTCTTCAACACCAGCAGGTTCTGAGCCACGCGGGCGTCCTGCAAGGATTCGGCTAACACCACTACCAAGGGAGGACCGGGTGGTTCTGCGGGCATTTGTGTGTAGCCGTCGTGGCTTTTGACCAGCCGCAGCTCCCGTATGTCGCGCGACAAGGTGACCTGTGTCGTGGCCACACCCAGATCCCTTAGCGCTCGCGCAAGTTCTTCTTGCGTATAAATGGGCCTGGAACGAATAAGTTTCAGGATCTGTGCTTGCCTGTACGCCTTATTCATGGTGAGCGTTACAACCGAGGCTTTGTGTCGCTTCTCGTCATCTGCTCCAGACGATGTTCGGCTTGTTCGAGCGCCTGCGCAACTGCGTTCGGCCCAGTGCCACCGGGCAGTTCGCGCGTGGCAAGTCCTTGGTCGGGGCTCAGCAAGCCGGCCATTTGCTCGGTAAACTCTGGAGCAAAAGCCGCTAGTTCAGCCGGCGTCCACTCGGAAGGTCTCTTGCCGCTTCGCAGGCTGGCCAGCACAAGCCGTCCCACCAGTTCATGTGCCTTGCGAAATGGCGTACCTGCGCGCGCCAGGGCCTCGGCAAGATCTGTGGCGACTATCCAGCTTTGTTCGGCCGCTTCCCGCATTCTCTCGGTGTTAATCTTGACAGACTCAACGACCACACGCGCCATTTCGAGACTGGCCGCAACCTGGTCGGCGGCGTCGAAGACCGGTTCTTTATCTTCCTGCATGTCCCGGTTGTATGTGGTTGGCAGGCCTTTCATTGTGACAAACAACGAGGTCAGGTCACCGAAGACGCAGCCACATTTGCCACGGATAAGCTCTAGTGAGTCCGGGTTCTTTTTTTGCGGCATCAAGCTCGAACCACTTGTAACCTCGTCGCTTAGCTCCAGCCACCCAAATTCTTCGCTCGAATAGAGGATCCAGTCCTCAGCCAGTCTGCTGAGGTGGAGCATAGTGACGGAGGCTGCGAACAAGAACTCTAGGGCAAAGTCACGGTCGCCGGAAACATCCAGACTGTTGCGGGTGATACCATCGAATCCTAATTGGCGGGCCAGCTCTTCTCTGTCGAACGGAAAACCGCTGCCGGCCAGGGCGCCTGAACCTAAAGGCATCAGGCCCGCACTTCGCCGCGCCCGCTCAAAACGCTCCCAATCTCGTGCGAACATTTCGAAATACGCTAGTAAGTAATGGGCCCACAGCACCGCCTGGGCGTGACGAGTATGCGTTAGGCCGGGAAGAATCACATTAGGGTGTCGCCGGGCGAGTTCCAGCAACGCAGCCATAAGTCCCGAAAGCAACTCCTGGATTCCTTCGACGGTCTCCCGTAACCAGAGACGAAGATCGAGAGAAACCTGTTCGTTGCGGCTGCGCCCGGTGTGCATTTTGTCTGCCACTTCCCCCGTGCGCTCTTGTAGTTTCCGGATAACGAGAGTATGCACGTCTTCGTCTTGGGCTCCGTCAAAAAAACCTGGTTGGCTAGCCTCCGTGCGCAACGCCTCCAGAGCTTCGACAAGTGTCTTTCTTTCTTCCGCTGTCAGAATACCGACACGCTCCAGGGCAACTGCGTAAGCCTGAGAGCCCCGAATGTCGGCATCCAGTAAACGGCGGTCAAATGACAAAGAATTCGAAAACTTTTCGAAGACTTTCGAAGGCCCTTGTTCGAAACGCCCGCCCCAGAGTTTCATGCTTTTCTTTTTGACACCTCAGCGCGGATCCGTACCGGAAGACCTATCAGATTAATGAATCCCAAAGCGTCCTTCTGATCGTATCCGGCGCCCATGGTAAAGCTCGCTATGTCCAGAGAGTATAGAGAATGCGGCGATTTGCGGCTTACGGGTTCTATGGTCCCTTTAAACAGGCGCAGCGCCACTTCTCCTGAGGTTGTGCGACTGACAGTCTCGAAGAATGCATCCAGGGCTTCGCGCAAGGGTGTAAACCAGAACCCGTTATAAACCAATTCGGCGTAATCGACCGCCAATTTTTGCTTGTAATGGAGAGTGTTCTTATCCAAAGTCAGGGATTCTAATTCGCGGTGGGCGGTCATGATCAGAGTACCGCCCGGGGTCTCGTAACAGCCTCTGGATTTCATCCCCACGAAGCGGTTTTCTACCAAGTCCACACGCCCGATTCCGTGCTCGCCGCCTATCCGGTTCAATGTTTCCAGCAACGCCACCGCGTTCATACTCTCCCCGTTAAGGGAAACCGGCGCGCCGTTTTCGAAACCAATAGTGACCTCCACGGGCACGTCTGGTGCATCCTTAGGGCTGCGGGTCAGCATCCAGATCTCTTCAGGTGCGGCGTTGGCAGGATCTTCAAGAGCGCCACCCTCATGCGAAATGTGCCAGAGGTTGCGGTCGCGGCTGTAAATCTTGGTGCTTGTTGCGGCGACCGGGACGTTGTGCTGCTTGGCGTACCGCAGCGCGTCTTCACGGGAAACAATATTCCACTCGCGCCAGGGGGCAATAACGGGAAGATGCGGCGCCAACGCTTTATACGTGAGTTCGAAGCGAACTTGGTCGTTGCCCTTGCCGGTGCATCCATGAGCCAGAGCATCACAGCCGGTCTTCAGCGCAATCTCCACTTGGCGCTTGGCCAACAGCGGCCGCGCGATTGAGGTGCCGAGCAGGTACTTATGCTCGTACACCGCGCCGGCGCGTACGAGGCGCCACAAGTAATCTATGACAAATTCCTCGCGCATGTCCTCGACATAAACTTCACAGGCGCCTGTTTTCAGCGCCTTCTCTCGGAGACCGGCGAGCTCCTCATCGCCCTGACCAATATTGCCGCAAACGGCCACGACTTCGCAGCCATAATTCTCTTTCAACCACGGGATGATGATAGATGTATCCAGCCCGCCGCTATAAGCGAGGGCCACTTTCTTCGGTTTATTCATAAATTGGGATTGTATCCTGTTCCGGCAGGCTTGTGCCTTTTAACCAAGCAACATAAGTAGTAAAGCTTTCTGCGTGTGCAGGCGGTTTTCGGCCTGGTCGAATACCACCGATCGTGGAGATTCTATTACCGCATCGGTTACTTCCTCACCTCTTTTCGCAGGAAGACAGTGCATGAAAATGGCCTCCGGTTTGGCCTTATTGAAAAGTTTTTCGTCCACCTGGTAGGGGCGGAAAGTCTGCAGACGGCGCTCTCGCTGATCTTCTTGTCCCATACTGGCCCACACGTCCGTGTACACGGCATCCGCTTCCCAGACAGCCTCATCCGGATCGTGGGTGAATGAAATGCCTGCGCCCGCCTCTGCCGCCAGTTGCTCAGCGCGCGCGCGGACACTGGAGTCAGGCTCGTATCCTACCGGCGTGGCGACGCTCATACTAACTCCCAGCCTTGTGGCGGTCAGCAGCAACGAGTGAGCTACGTTATTGCCGTCCCCAATGAAGGCCAGCTTGAGCCCACGCAGATAGCCAAAGTGTTCCTTAATTGTGAATACATCGGCCAGAGCCTGGCAAGGATGGAACCGGTCACTGAGGGCGTTGATGACCGGCACGCGAGACCATGCCGCCAGTTCGTCAATCGTCGACTGGAGGAAAGTCCGGGCTACGATGACGCCAGTCCACCGATCCAGATTTCGTGCGACGTCTTTTAAAGGTTCACGCTCGCCGATTTGGCCGACACAAAGGACCGAACCCCCTCCGAGCTGCTTGATCGCCAGCTCAAAAGTTAGTCGGGTCCTCAGCGAGGGCTTTTCGAACAACAGGCTGGCATAACGGCCACGTAACGCCTGCGAGTAGTCCTCCGGCACCCGCTTGACTTTCTCGGTAAGGTCAAGCAGGCCAGCAACTTCTTCTGCTGATAAGTCAAGGTCTTTGGTGAAACTACGCACTCCGGCTTTTCCTATGAAGCTGGTGGTGGCTGCGCCTGACATTTTTTATGGCCTCCCAGTCTAGCTTGAAAACTGGACTGAATTTTTATTCATATAAATGAATAATTACACATTAAGGGAACGGGGTCAAGAGGGTCAGCCCTCCGGGCCGGGTCCGGCCCGCCGGTCCGCAGAGCTACTGGCAAATACTCCAATCTTTACAGGAACACAATGTGGGCGCGGAACGATGTAATCCTTCAAAGCAAACTTCGCGTGCTGGAGAAGCGAGAGCAATGGTATCTTAACCGTAAGCATTTGTGTGTAGCTATATGGACAACGATGCCCCTCAGCCTCAATTAAGGACAAGTGGCCGCCTGGGCTGAGTGGTAGTCCGCGAGGCTTCATTGTACGCTGGGGTGAGGGAGCTCGATGAGGAGGAGTACATGAAACGTCATCTCGCAGCTGTATTTGTGGGTGGATTGGTGCTGATTTTGTCTTTGCAAGCTCAGTCGCCGCTCACCAATGATGACATTAGCAGGCTGGTCAAAGCAGGCATGAGTGAGGACTTTATCCTGAATTTGATCCGGCAACAACCTACCCAGTTCGCCACGGATGCCGCCCGGCTGGCTCAGTTACATGCGGCTGGCATAAGTGAGCGCATCCTTTCTGCTATGGCAGCAAAAAACAAGTCCGCGGAGCCTCTGACGACGGACGGTGTTATCAAGTTGACCAAAGCGGGTTTTAGCGAGTCATTCATTCTCGATCAGATCAACAACCAGCCGGTTGCTTTTTCCACGGACGTAAATCGCATTGTGGAGCTCAAGCAAGCGGGAGTGACCGAGCGGGTGATCGCAGCTATGCTTGGCAAAAGCGCCGGTGTACAAGTGCCCGCAGGCACAGAAATCGTTGTGCGAATGATCGACAGCGTTGACTCGGAAACGGCCCAGACGGGCAACACATTTCGAGCCAGTCTGGATCAGCCGCTGGTGGTCAATGGGGAGACTCTCGCTGAGCGCGGGACGGACGCGACTATAAAGCTTGTCGAGGTGAAGGAGTCCGGCAAGTTGACCGGCAAAGCCGAGCTTACCGTCGAACTGGCTTCGTTACGGATCAGGGGACATGAGATCCCGATCCGAAGCAGCAGTATTTCGGAGACGAGCGGATCCCGTGGGGAACGCACGGCAAAAGTGAGTGCCGGCACTGCGGCGGTAGGCGCCATCATCGGTGCGATAGCCGGCGGCGGTAAAGGCGCGGCCATTGGCGCTGGAGCAGGCGCCGCGGCAGGAGCTGGTTCGCAGGTGTTCATGAAGGGCCAGCGGGTTCGCATTCCTTCCGAGACGGTGTTAACGTTCCGGTTAGAATCGCCGGTTACAATTCAGAAATAACTTTTTCTTCGTTTGTAGTTTCCATTTTCCTGCGGCCGTAGTAGTCTTTAATACGTCGGAAATTTCTGAAGCCCTGGAGGCCGCAAATGGGAGCCCTGTCCCGTTGCTTCGTGATTGCCGCCTGCTCGGTTGTCACCGTTGCGGGGCAAGCACAAGTCTCTGGCCCGGTGATCGACGGACTACTGAATGACGCAATTTGGAAGGGGCTGTCGCCGGAAAAACTTATTCCTTCCGAAACCGGTGTACCACCTGAAATGGGTGGGGACGTACGCGTAACTATCGTGGGCCGGTACCTTTGTGTCGCGGCGCGGCTACCTGAGCCTTCTGGGAGAATCACAGCGCGCCTGATTGGACGGAACCCAGTCTGGGAGGATGAAGACCTGCTGCGTGTGATTGCAGGTCCGGATATCGGTTACACTGACCGCGAGATAAAGATTAACCCCCTAGGTGCTTACTCTGTCGAACGGAATGGACAGCTAGTTCACCCGGGTGCGGATCAATACCTAGTTGCTACACACATTGGTGAGAAGGAATGGATCGTGGAGTTGGGCTTTCCACTAAACCTGGTCAGCGCCCCGGGCCCGGAGCGAATTCTAGTGCGGATCGAACGCATTCGCGCGGCACGCCCAGGTTACCCACAAATGCTCTGGCACTGGCCGCCATATGGGCCGGTTGCAAAGGTGGGCGTCACTACAGGCGATTGGAATTTGCCAGCCCCACAGTTCCGGCCCGCACCACTGAGTCGCTCAGGACCACCGCTTGAGGCGCCACGCGTTGAGACTCTGCCGCCACTGGACAGCGGTTGGGATGATGGGGTATGGAGCGACGTGTACGGTGTCAGCTTGCTCCGCGATGAACCGGCGGCACGTTTGCCTAGATTCCCGACGGAAGTCAAGCTCGTTCACGATGGTCGCATGCTCGCACTTCTGGCCCAGTGCATGGAGCCAGGAGAAGTTCTGCTCCGTCAGCAACCAGCTCCGCCACGGGCAGCTCCCGAAGACACTTTTGGTCTGTATTTGGCAACCTCTGGCTCTGCTTATGCAGGTTCTACCATCAATCCTTCCGGAATAAGGGATGATTTCACTGGAGTCGCCGGTGGTCCGCGGGTGTCGCGCGCACGTAATTGGGAAAGTGGTGCAAGGTCGCATGTGCGGGAGACGGCACGTGGGTGGACCGTACGGCTGGATGTTCCATTGGACAAGGTGGCAGCACTTTTGGGTGAAGGGGAACCCCCAGCCGAATGGCGCTTGTTGCTGCGGCGCGAGAGGCCGTCCCGGGCAGGGGAGCCACTAGAAATCAGCGTACTTCCGGTTGTAGCAAGTGACACGCCGATATGCCCGGCTCGATATCAGCGCCTTGTGCTCTCCGAACACGGCCCGAAACAGGTGACTCCCTGGCAGGGCTCGACGCCTAAAAGCGGGCAGCCTCCGTTCGAAACGCGTGTTTTTTCTGCCGAACAACGCAGGCGGATGAATCTCGCCGATATGCTGAATGCTCAGCTCAGAAGCCGGGTGCAGGACCTGGTGCAAAAGGAGGATCGGGCATGGTCCGAGATACGTACGCGCGCAGAATGGGAGCGCTTCCGCGACCCGCGGATCAAAGCTCTTGCTGCATCGCTAGGTGAGTTTCCCTCGCGAACTCCGCTTAACGTGCACGTGACCCAAGAGTTCGCGGGTAAAGGATATCGCCGGCAGGACCTTGTGTATCAGAGCCGTCCGGGTCTGTGGGTGACGGCTAGTCTCTATTTGCCCGAAAAAACCCAAGGCCGAATGCCTGGCTTTGTAATTGTTCATAGCCATCACCGGCCCCGCACCCAGGCTGAACTACAGGATATGGGTATCCTGTGGGCGCGTGTGGGATGCGCGGTCCTGATTCCGGATCAGATAGGGCACGGGGAGCGTATCCAGAATTATCCCTGGAACAGGGAGGCGTATCACTCGCGCTACATGATGGGAATGCAGTTGTACCTCGCCGGAGAGAGCTTAATTAAGTGGATGGTCTGGGACGTGAGGCGGGGCATTGACCTGTTGCTTGAGCGCAAAGACATTAACCCGGAGCAGATTATCTTGCTAGGGTCAGTGGCTGCTGGAGGAGAACCCGCCTCAATCACCGCCGCTTTAGATGAGCGTGTGGCAGCGGTAGCACCATTCAACTTTGGGCGCACCGGGGCCGGATGGGGTGAGTGGGAATCCACACGGTGCCTCCGGCGCAGTATCGTTGACGGATTCCTCGCTTGGGTCATTAATGGGTCGGTAGCGCCACGCAGGCTGATTTATGCCAACGAGATGGGTTGGGAGAGTTATAGGAATCACGAGGCTTGGCAGCGTTACCAGAAGATCTTCAGCTTTTATGGCGTTCCGGATCATCTGGACGAGACTCACGGCTTTGGCGCTTTCCCGGGACCAGGTGAGTGCACAAATATCGGACCCACGCAGCGCCAAAACATGTACCCTGAGCTAAATCGATGGTTCGGCATCCCGGCGCCATCCGAGGAACCTCAAGACCGCAGGCCGGAGATGGAGATAAGATCATTGACTCCAGCTTTAGCGTTCGAACTGCAGATGAAACCTATTCACGAGCTGGGCAGAGAGATTGCTACTGCCCGGCTAAACGCTGCCCGCAAGCAGATGTTACAACTCACGCCGGAAGCGCGGCGGGCGTGGTTACGCGATAAGCTCACCAGCAAGCTAGGGGATATCCAGCCGAACATTCGCCCTGAGGCTATCTTGCGATGGCGAAAGCAGTGGAAAGATGTAACTGTTGAAGCCATCTCGCTTGAAGTGGAATCAGGAATTCTCGTGCCTTTGTTGCTTCTGAAGCCGGAGGCGACAACTGCACCTGTGCCCGTAGTGGTAGTTTTGTCCCAGGGCGGTAAAGAGCGGATTTTGGGAGACCATCGCGCGGAAGTGGAATCTATTCTTAGGGGTGGAGTGGCGGTCTGCCTGCCGGATGTGCGTGGGGTAGGCGAAACCTTGTCTGACCCAAGACGCGGGCTGGCAGGTGAGGAGGACTCCGCGGCAGCCACCGAGTTCATGTTGGGTAATACGTTGGTTGGTGCGAGGCTAAAGGACCTGCGGACCGTGCTCGCCTACCTGAGAACCCGCTCAGATCTGGACCATAAACGCATAGCTCTTTGGGGTGACAGTTATGTGCCGGTTAATCCGCCGCAGATTGTTTTGGATGAAGTGCCTGGCTGGCAGATCGGTCCCTCCATCCAATGGCAGACTGAGCCTCTTGGCGGCCTACTGGTGATGCTCTGTGGCCTTTATGAGGATGGGCTCAAAGCCTTGGCGGTGCGCAAGGGTCTGTTAGGATACCTGTCCATCTTAGAGGATAATTTCACTTACGTGCCGAATGACATTATCGTTCCCGGCATCCTGGAAGTGGGAGATGTTAGCGACATAGCAGCGGCGCTCGCCCCACGCCCACTTCTGCTCGAAAACTTGGTGGACGGAAAGAACCGGCTGGCGCCAGATGACTCTCTCTGCCGGGAATTTAGTCGGGCGGTTGGGGCTTACAGTTCTGTGCCGGGAAATCTCGTAATTCGCAAGGAACCTGGTAAGCCTACCCTGGCTGCGTGGCTCGTTGCGCAATTACAGTCACGTAACTAAACATTATCCGGCAGAAAGTTCAGGTTGCCGGAAGGAAGGTGGTTTCTTTATGTGTCGTGTAGTTCGATCTATTGCATTACTGCTCGCTGTTTCGCTGGCCGCTGGCTTTACCCGCACTGTGCTTAATATTCCTTCGGCAGACGGGCCTCTAATTGTTGACGGCAACCTCCAGGAAGAGCTTTGGAAGCAAGCCGTACCGCTGCCTCTCGCGCCGGTGGCTTTTGGCAAGCCGTTTCCTGAAGGCGGCGAAGTGCGCGTTGTGGTGCGTAACGGCTACCTCTGCCTTAGCGCCCGCCTTCCGGAGCCCGGTCGTGTGGTGGCTAGGTCGACCGGCCGCAATCCCGTTTGGTGGAATGAAGATCTCATTATCTGGACTTTTCGTTACCACAGCGCGGAGGGCCGTAACACATTGCTGACTTTGAGCGTGAACCCATTAGGCGGCTATCGGGTGGAGCCTGCGGGAGTTGGCGACGGACAGGCGGTGGTTGCGGCTGCGGATCTCGACCGAGAAGGCTGGAGCGTGGAAGCCGCCATCGCCGTGTCACATCTGGCGTCTATCGGTTTTGTGGGTGTCGAAAGAGTTCGCGCCTCGCGTCCGAACGCTCCCGAGCTTCGGTGGTACTGGCCTGGGGTTAACGACCGCCTTCCCTTCCAGTTGCCGAGCTCCGGCATTTCCATCTCCGTCCCAAAAGTTGTACTCAAAGATTGGAGCACTAGAGAGGGAACTCAGCCTGTCCGGGTAACCGCTACCACCTCACATGCGTTGACAGTTGTTCCTCACCGTGTTTGGACGGATCCCGAACGGCGGAAGCTGGCTGTTGAGGAAATGTGGCGAAACAATCTCAAAGCTCGCGTAGCCGATGTGGCTGCTGCTGAGCGTAAGGATTGGGAGAAAGTGCGTACGGTAGCGGACTGGGAGACGTTCCGTGAACGTCGCCTGGCGGCATTGAAAGAATCGTTAGGCCCATTCCCCCCGCGTACTCCATTGCGTGCTGAGGTTACTCGCCGCCTGGATTATGGGGATGGTTTCGTGATCGAAAACGTGCTTTTTGAGAGTCGTCCAGGGCTTGTGGTTACCGCGAATCTGTATCTGCCGGCCAAAATAGAAGGGCGCATCCCGGCTATCGTGGTGGTCCACAGTCACCATGCACCCAAGGTGCAGTCCGAGCTTCAGGATCTTGGTATGACATGGTCCCGCAACGGTACTGGCGTTCTTGTCATGGACCAACTTGGAGCTGGTGAGAGACTTCAGTCGCAGCCCTGGCCAAGAGAAAGTTATTACTCCCGTTACGCAATGGGGATGCAACTTTACCTTCCTGGCGAGAGCCTGATGAAGTGGATGGTCTGGGACCTGATGAGAGGAATCGATTTTTTATTGGAGCGCCCGTACATTGATCCTAACCGTCTCGTTATGCTGGGAGCAGTGGCTGGTGGAGGAGATCCAGCAGCCGTAACAGCGGCTTTGGATAGTCGCATAGCAGCCGTCATTCCTTTCAATTTTGGTGAGGCTGGCCCGGAGGAGCATTACACGGAAGGCCCACGCTGGTATGACTTCGAGACTGCATGGCCGGGATGGGGTGAATGGGAGTCCACGCGCAATCTTTATAAGAGCATTAGTGGACAGTTTTTCCCGTGGTTTGTTTGCGCTTCCGTAGCGCCGCGGCGGTTCATATATGCCTTTGAGATCTCCTGGCCAAAAGGTGTAGAGCAGCAACCACCGTGGCCGCGTTACCAGAAGGTTTTCAGCCTGTATGGCAAGCGAGAGAACTTGGACCAGGTGGACGGCTTTGGCCCGTTCCCCGGCCCCGGTGAGTGTACCAATGTGGGGGTTTATCTTCGGAGTAAGATCTACCCGATTTTAAAACGGTGGCTGGATATCAACATTCCGTCGAAGGAGTATCACAATGTCAGGCCCGACCAGGACCTGATGTGTTTGACGCCACGGGCAGCCGCGGAACGCAAGCCGAAGACGGTGAGTGAACTTGCCTTTATCCTGGCCCAGGAAAAACTTTCGGATGCACGCTCGAAACTGAACTCACTCCCGCCCGCGGAACGTTTGGCTAGCCTCAGAGCCTCTTTGCAGAAGCGGCTCGGAGATATTGAGCCAAATCCGAGCGCACCAGTGAACTCGCTCTGGAAAAAGGACGTTTCGGAGTTTGTAGTTGAGGCTGTGTCGCTTGAAACCGCCCCGGGTCTGAGCGTTCCGGTTATGCTTTTCAAGCGTCGAGGGGAGACCAACCGGCGGTTGCCGGTGGTGCTGGCTCTGGCTCAGGAGGGCAAAGAGGGTTTCTTGACAAACCGAAATCCAGAGTTAACCACGCTGCTAGGTAACGGGATCGCTGTCTGCCTTGTCGATGTTCGCGGCACAGGTGAAATGGTTCGTTCGCAGGTGCGTGGTCCTAGTGCCATGTCCCTTGCGGCTACAGAGCTGATGCTCGGCCAGACGGCACTGGGCGCAAGGCTCAAGGATACCCGAACAGTCCTTCGGTACCTGTTGCGACGGGAGGACCTTGATGCCGAGCGCATCGTTCTATGGGGGGATTCCTTCGTTGAGCCGAACTCTCAACCCTATGTGCTGGATCAAAGCTTGAACCAGGAGCCGGGGCCACAGCAAATCCGGCAGGCAGAGCCCTTAGGGAGCCTACTGGCCTTGCTGGCCGCTTTATACGAAGACCGTGTGATGGCTGTAGCGACACGGCGCGGGTTGGCATCGTATTTGTCGGCCCTAAAGGACCCCTTCTGTTACGTCCCACTGGATGTGATTGTGCCTAGTATTGTGGAAAGCGGTGATATCCCTGACATTGTTGCGGCCTTGTCCCCTCGCCCCGTGCTTCTGCAAGGATTCGTCGACGGACGGAACCGCCCCCTGCCTCAAGCAGCTTTCGAAAAAGAACTTGCCGGCGCGGTGGCAGCGTACCACCGGGCTCCTTCCGTACTCACTTTGAGAGATGATCCGGACCCGACATATCTTGCCAAATGGATTGTGAGCCATTTGAGTCCGGGCCCGCGCTAGAAGGGGTATAAATGATTGAGGCTGGAGGCTGTCTGATGATTTATGGCTTGGTAGGATTCGTTGCTTTGGGGATGGCTGTTTACGCTCAGCAAAAGCGGCCGTCCGACGAGTTCTCCACGAATGCGGGATCCGTCAAGATCACATTTATCCGGCACGCAAGCCTGATGCTTGAAGCCGGGGGGCAGGTGATTCATGTGGATCCGTGGAGTCAGGGTAACTATGATGGCTTGCCAAAGGCTGATCTGCTTTTGCTCACGCACACGCATGCTGACCATTTGGACGTAACGATGGTAAACCATTTGCAAAAAACCGGCACGGTGATCATTGGACCCGGAGCGGTCGCAAAGCAGCTTCCGGGGACAACGGTAATGAAAAATGGCGAAACCAGGCAAATTGGCCTATTTACGATCGAGGCTGTCCCCATGTATAACCTCACACGGGGGCCTTCTCCAGGGGCCGTATATCATCCGAAGGGCAACGGCAATGGGTATGTACTCTCTTTCGGCGGATACCGTTTTTATATTTCCGGCGACACCGAAAACATTCCGGAAATGCGCGCGCTGAAAGATATCGACGTTGCCTTCGTATGCATGAATTTGCCCTACACGATGTCGGTGGGGGAAGCAGCCGAGGCAGTGCGCGCCTTTCACCCAAAGATCGTTTATCCATATCATTATCGTGGTTCTGATCTTTCCGTTTTTGCAAAAGCTCTGTCGGGAAGCGGAATTGAAGTGCGGCTACGCGACTGGTACTACTGATGCCGCCGGGATTTGCAGCAGAAGCAGGGAGCCTTGATTATTGCGGGCAGACGCGGAAAGAAGTTTAGTGGCGCGCTTGAACCTCCCGTATGAAGAACTCGGACCCGGGACGGATGGCGGCTTTCACAGCCAGGATCCCGCCGGAATCCGCGGTTAGCTCCTCCCTCTTTCTGCCGTTTACCTCTATCTCATATCGCTTGTGTGGCGCAAGGCCCACCAGAAAAACCGTCTCAATATCCGGCTTGTCTATACGGTAACGGTGCGAGGGTGCGTCAAAAAAGACGAACGCATTTCCTATTAGCAGAGGCCCCGAGTTTGGCTGCTTCTTCATGGTCCTCAACGCGCCGTTGTCAAACACCTGAGTTACTCCGTCAAAGCAACCTAGCCAGGTGGCGCTATCGTCCCAACTGGAGCGTAAAAATAGGCGGCCAAAGAGCGGATCGTAATAAACCGGATCCAGGTGGTAGTAACTAAGTCCCGGAAGATATGGATTGGCCCAGAGGAACTCATAAGGAATCCCAAAAGGGCTACGCATGAGGAACTGGTCGTGAATCAACCATCCTTGAAGGAACTGCGCCTCCTGGTTATTTGGGTCATAAGCCACTGTTGCCAAATCCGCTGCTCGAGCTAGCGCAGCTCTGTTGAGGTCCGGGGCGCCGATAGTCTCGCAAGCGGGTACACGGTAGTTGTTCCAGGCGTCCGCCTGCGGCGCCGGATAGTAGCTGAGAATCTCCCATCGCGGCAAATCCTTGAAGAACTCAGGAATGTCTTCGCGCAGGTCAATGTGCAGATTGTCCCTCACGACGTGGAGAATCTCCAAAAGTGCGTATAAATCCTTGCGATGGACCACGCTTTTACCTTGCTTGAGGCGCGGAACCAGTTGGACTCGCCACCGCTGCTCGACGATCTGCTGTAGCACGCGAGCACAGAGTTGGGGCTCTTTGTCGGCCAGTGCGATCGAAGCCATCACTATATCCCTTATGGTCGGAATGTCCAGAGATAGGTCGAGCTGCCTAATGGCATTGCGAAGTTTCTCTTCTATTACGCGGGCCTGCTCTTCGGTGAGCATTTGCCGGCACCAGTCATAAACCAGAGCGATTTGGCGCACATCTGAGGACCCTGCCGCAAATTGGATGGCAGATTGTGCGTAGCGCAATTCTCCGGAAGTTTGCCAGTACAAAGCCAGAGCGAACCCGGGTTCCGGCATCTGCGCGCCTTTGGAAATGAGCGAGGCAAACTGCTGCCAGCGGATCGATTGACGGTCTTTTTCTTTGCGCAGCAAACGCACTCTTGCGGGCTCAAGCAAGAGACGGGGTGGGTTGGTGTGTACCTGAAAATCTGGTAGACGATCCTGGCACATTACAGAGCAGACCGGCAAAAGTACAACGGCTACATGGAAAAGTGTGCGTGCGCGGGCAGGCATTCGATTCGATTGTGTCATAGCGACACACACGCCGCAGCAACCGACACAAGTTACCCTCTCTGCGGCGTGTTATTAAGCCGTGTTTTCATTAGCTTAGCAGCCGGCCTTATTGGTCTGTTGCTTGCTGGGAGGGTAGGCGAGTTGATGAGGTAGCTCTTTGAACCTGCCCTCTGCTGCAACAGGCAGGTACGAAAGGTGGGCGGTGTGACGCAAACATGTGCTCGCGGGAGGCTGTGTTTGGAGATTTATCCGCTCACTCGACGGCTTGTATGTTGCAACAGAGGGTATTTTTTAGGAATTGAAACGGATTCATTCTCACCCGGGAGCATGGGTATCGGTCCATAACTGGCGTTCGTGGTGCTGGAACTATTAAGGACGTAAAGGACGCGGGCCGCACCAGGGACGGAACTGCCAAGCGGGTGTTTCTTTTTCCAGTTGGGCCGACGCCAGTTCCCAGCCCGACCGGGCGGACCGCATCGGAAGAGAGGTTTCACACCCTCTGTACCATTTCCGGTGCGGTTTTTCTATTAGTCAGAGTGGGCACGGAAAGCTTTACCATGCTAAGGTGCCGGATCGCGGGATTTCCTCGGGGTTGGGGAGATACAAGGTCTTGCAGCGTTCACAGCGGTAAATTTCGGCATCTTCGCCGAAATGCTTTTTCACTTCGTCTCCATAAAAATACCAGCGCTTAAGATGACCGGCGCAAAGCTTCCCTTTTTCATCCTTTTCATTACAGGCACGCTGGCGTAAAATTCTGCGCTTGACTTTCGTCCCGTCCCCGAGGGTTGTGACAATCGCAGCCGCTGTCGGCCGGTTGCCAGGCAATGGGTCGTTCTGAGTTGGCGTCATTGATCTTATCGTTTCAGAGAGTTGAGTATAGCAACCCAAGCTGTTGTAAGGGTGACGGCATCCGAGGGGTAGGCTGTGGGTAAGGTTATACTGTGCTACATTAACCTCACCCCGTATGGCTGCCAGAGTAAGCGAATCGTTGATCCTGCGGACGTATCCGTACCGCGAAGCGGATTTGATTGTTAGTTTCCTGGCGCGCGATTTGGGCAAACTGAGAGGAGTTGCCCAAAGAGCCCGGAGGCCAAAAAGCAAATTTGGCGCCGGCATGGAGAGGCTTTCTCACATCTGGCTGTTTTACTTCCAGAAGGAAACGCACGAACTGGTTACGCTAGATTCTTGTGAACTCATCCAGTCGACATTTGGCCTGGAGACGGACTATGCGGTAACGGTGGCCCTGGATTATCTCGCTGAGGTCTCCGATCAAATCCTTGCCCCTGGGGAACCCAATGAGCGTTTTTTCCGCCTCTTACTGGCTGTTCTTGATCATCTACGGCGCCTGGGCAGTAAAGGGGTATGGTCCGCTGTAACGTACTTCACCTTGTGGAGCGTGCGCCTTGCAGGATTTCTACCGGAATTGAAGGTTAGCGCTTCATCGCTTGCTCTTGCAGAGGAAATGCAGCAATCTCCCGTGAGTCAACTCAGTAATCACCAGTGGACCAAGCACACGGCTGCGGATTTACGCCGTTTCCTCGTGCGGCAACTAGAGGAACATCTTGAACGAAGGCTGATAACGGCTCAGATGCTGGAGAACCTGTAACTCCCCTTGTTGTTAGCCGCATATCTGGTTATGTTAACCTGAGTTTTGCGCGCTTTTCAGGCGTACCTGTCTAGGTGAGCGGTGGATGGTTGGATTTCCATTGCGCTCCCTTGCCCAAACGCATCCTGGTATTCGCAGGACAATAAGATGCGTGGCGGTACGTTGGGATATCTCGAGGACGATGGATTCTTTTCAGCAGATCCTGTTCAAGTTGAAAAAGTACTGGGCCGATCGTGGCTGCGTTATTCAGGAGCCATATGACGTCGAAGTGGGCGCAGGCACCATGTGCCCGGAAACCTTTCTCCGGGTACTTGGGCCCAAGCCATACCGTGTGGCGTATGTCCAGCCGAGCAGGCGCCCTGCTGATGGCCGGTATGGAGAAAACCCCAACCGCCTTTACAAGCACTGGCAGCTCCAGGTAGTCCTTAAACCCGCGCCGTATGACGTAATGGACCAGTACCTTGGGAGCCTAAAAGCCATCGGCATCGATCTTCGCAAACACGACATCAGGTTTGAAGAGGATAACTGGGAATCGCCTACTTTGGGCGCATGGGGTATTGGCTGGCAGGTCATGCTGGATGGGCTGGAAGTGACACAATTCACATATTTCCAGCAGTGTGGAGGTATCGACCTGGATGTGGTTCCTGCGGAGCTGACGTACGGGTTGGAGCGCCTGGCCGCCTTTTTGCAGAGTGTCGAAAGTGTCTATGACATTCACTGGACACCCGATGTGACTTACGGCGACGTGCGTCTTGAGGAGGAGCGACAGTTCTCGATTTATAGTTTTGAAACTGCCGATGTAGCGACCATCTGGCAATTGTTCGACCTTTACGAGAACGAATGCCGCCGTTTACTAGCTTCTGATCACAAACGTGACGTGGTTCTGCCTGCTTACGACCTGGTGCTGAAGTGTTCTCATCTGTTTAACTTATTGGACTCACGCGGCGCGATCAGCGTTACGGAGCGTGTGGGGGTGATCGGGCGGGTACGCCGGCTGGCAGTAGGGGTGGCCGAGACCTGGATGCAACAGTTCGCGGAGGCGCAAGCGTGAGGGTGCTGCCGTTTCTGCTTGAGATCGGAACCGAAGAGATCCCTGATCGGATGCTGCCGGAGGCGGTCGCGCAGCTCCGGGAACTTTTCGAAAAACTGCTCGCCGAAAACAAGCTCGGAGGTGAAGTAAGCCTGGCGGAAGGGACTCCGAGGCGCCTTGTACTGATGGCCGAGAATATTGCTGCGCGGCAGCCTGATAGCGAGGATATCATTATGGGACCGCCGATTGCCGCTGGTGAAGCCGCTGTGACGGGCTTCGCTAAAAGGCTGGGGGTTGACCCGTCTGCGCTCGAGCGAGTGCAAACGCCAAGGGGAGAGTATCGGGCTTTCCGGCGGCGGGTTCGGGGCCGAGGGGCGGTAGAAATTTTCAAAGAGTTTTTGCCGGGACTCATCTTGTCTATTTCGTTTCCGAAAACGATGTACTGGACGGAAAAGGCGGGGCCTCGGTTTGTCCGTCCGATTCGGTGGATTGTGGCTCTGCTTGGAGCCCGGATTATCCCATTTGAAATTGCGGGCGTAAGGTCGAGCAATGCCAGTTCGGGACACCGGCAACTTGGTAAAGCAAAGGTCCGGGTTACCATCGATACGTACCTTCAGGCGTTGCGGGACAACTTCGTGCTGGTCTCGGCGCAAGAGCGCAGATCCAGGATCAAGGCCGGTCTGGAGAAGGCAAAACCTGATCTTGAATTACTTGAAAGGCTGGTTTACCTGACGGAATATCCAACGGCTGTAGAAGGAAGTTTTGCCCCGGAGTTCCTGGCGCTTCCTGAAGAGGTGCTGATTACTGTCATGCGGCGCCACCAGAAGTATTTCTCGGTCCTGGAGCCGGACGGCAGGCTCGCGCCACGCTTTATCATGGTCATGAACACGGTTGAAGATCCTGATGGTCTTGTCCGTAGAGGTAACGAGCACGTCCTGCGCGCACGATTCAACGACGCGCGCTTTTTCTGGGAGTTTGATCAACGCAAGAAGCTTGCCGAGCGTGTCGAGGACTTAAAGCATGTCACGTTCCAGGCACAACTAGGTTCCTATTTTGAAAAAACTTCTCGGATGGTAGAACTGGTCCGGGAGTTGGGCGGGTCTGAGCTGGCTGAGCGAGCTGCATTGCTCGCAAAATGTGACCTGACCACGGAAATGGTCAAGGAGTTTACGGAACTACAAGGTGTGATCGGCGGGCTATACGCCAAATCGCAGGGCGAGCCGGAAGCAGTCTGGCGTGCTATTTACGAGCACTACCAGCCGGTGAACATCGAAGATTCCATCCCATCCACGCTGGAAGGATGTTTGGTGTCTCTGGCAGACAAGCTCGACACTCTCCGTGGATGCTTCGCCATCGGGCTTGTGCCGAGTGGGTCAAAAGATCCTTTCGCGTTGCGCCGTGCAGCGCAGGGGGCTGTGAAGATCCTTGTGGAAGGTCGGCTTTCGCTCCCCGTGTCGCGGCTTATCGGCCCTAGCGAACAACTGGCTGAATTTTTCCTGGACCGTGTGCGGTATTACTTTCGTGATGTCCGCGGGTTCCGTTACGACGAGGTAAACGCGGTGCTCGCCTCGGGATGGGATGACCTACCCGATGTGGAGAGCCGGTTACTTGCCCTGCAGGCTGTGAGGCCAACGGAGAACTTCGAACCCCTGGCTGCAAGCTTCAAGCGTATCCGGAATATTCTTAAGCAGGCACAGTTCACCGGCGGAGTGGAAATCGATGGCGCCCTTTTCGAGGAAGATGCCGAGCAGACGCTTTATGAGCACTACGTGGCGGTGCGCGACGCTGTGCAGGCGGGCGGAATGGATTACGTGCGGAAGCTGGAGCGAATCGCTTCCTTGCGGCCCGCTGTGGACCAGTTCTTCGACAAGGTCCTGGTAAATGCGCCGGATGAAAAGGTTCGGTTCAATCGGCTGGCTTTGTTGCATGGCCTGCTAAGCGAATTTTCAACTATTGCGGATTTTTCGGAGATTGTCACACAGTGACGGAAAAGTACTTATAGCGACAAGGAGAAAGGAATCAACATGCCCAAATACGTTTACGCTTTCGGCGGTGGCACAGCCGACGGCGACGGCACAATGAAGGATATTCTCGGGGGTAAAGGCGCTGGCCTCGCAGAGATGAGCCGCGCGGGTGTTCCTGTACCCCCGGGATTCACTATTTCAACCGAGGTTTGCAACATTTATTTCAACAACAACCAGAAGCTGCCGGGAGAAATTGAGTCAGAAATCCGTCAGGCTCTGGGAAAATTGGAGCAAATGACCGGGCAGAAACTTGGTGATCCAGAGAACCCCTTGCTGGTCAGCGTACGCAGCGGTGCAAAGTTCTCGATGCCCGGCATGATGGACACCATATTGAACCTCGGTCTGAATGATCAGACCGTGGAAGCGCTGGCTCGCAAAACCAACAATCCACGGTTTGCCTATGACTGCTACCGGCGGTTTATCCAGATGTTTGGCAATGTGGTTCTGGAGATTCCGAAAGAAGAATTCGACCACATTTTCGAAGCGCGCAAGCGCAAAGTGAAGGCCAAGTTTGATACCGATCTCTGCGCCGAAGATCTTAAAGCCATCATCGCCGAATATAAGAAGCTGGTTCAGAAAAAGACAGGCCGGCCGTTCCCCCAGGATGTCCATGTGCAACTGACTTTGGCTCGTGACGCTGTGTTCCGCTCCTGGTGGAGTCCGCGGGCTTCACACTACCGCAGAATGAACAAGATTCCCGACAACCTGGGTACGGCGGTTAACGTGCAAATGATGGTGTTTGGGAACATGGGAGAAACCTCGGCTACAGGGGTAGGCTTTACGAGGAACCCGGCTACCGGAGAGAAGGAATTCTATGGGGAATTCCTGGTCAATGCCCAGGGTGAAGACGTCGTGGCGGGCGTTCGCACACCGAAGCCTATCTCTGAGCTGGCAACCTTGATGCCTGAAGTTTATGCCCAGCTCAAAGAGATTACAGCCAACCTGGAAAAGCATTACAGAGACGTGCAGGATTTTGAGTTCACCATCCAGGAAGGCAAGTTGTACATGCTCCAAACGCGAAACGGCAAGCGAACCGGTCCCGCCGCCCTGCATATTGCTGTGGACATGGTTGATGAGGGATTGATCACCAAGGAAGAAGCCATCCTTCGCGTGGATCCGCAACAACTCGACCAGTTGCTCCACCCCATTCTCGAGCCGGCTTCGAAGAAGAACCTGAAAAAGATTGCCACGGGTCTTCCAGCCTCGCCGGGAGCAGCCGTTGGGAGAATCGTCTTTACGGCAGATGACGCCGTGGCGGCAGCTCCCAAAGGCCCAGTCATCCTCGTGCGGAAAGAGACCGTGCCGGATGATATTCACGGGATGGAAGTTGCCAAGGGCATCCTGACGGCGCGCGGCGGCATGACCAGTCACGCTGCGGTCGTCGCTCGCGGAATGGGATCGCCTTGCGTGGCCGGAGCGGAAGGCCTCCAGGTCGATGAGCGCAAGAAGCAACTGAGCGTTGCGGGTACCGACGTGGTGCTCAAGGAAGGGGACTGGATCTCTATTGACGGCTCTACTGGCGAAGTGTTCGTCGGGCAGGCGAAAACCATGGAGCCTGACCCATCTTCGGGCATTTTTGCGAAGTTTATGAGCTGGGCTGACGAATTCCGAGGTTCCTTTGGCGTGCGTGCCAATGCAGATATTCCCCGTGACGCCAAGGTGGCTCGCAAGTTCGGAGCGCAGGGAATTGGGCTTTGCCGTACCGAACACATGTTTTTCGGCGAGGGCCGCATTGAGCACATGCAAGCCATGATCCTGGCTGACGACGAAAAATCCCGTCGCAAGGCTCTTGCTAAGTTGTTGCCCATGCAACGCAAAGACTTTGCGGGGCTCTTCTTGGCTATGGACGGCTTCCCCGTAGTAATCCGCACGCTCGATCCCCCACTGCATGAGTTTGTTCCCAAGCGCGAGGAACTGATGGTGGATATCGCCAAGCTCCCGAATGCGGACCTCAAAACGAAGAAAGAGATGTCGGCGCGCTACAAGATCCCGGTAGGTGAACTGAAGAAGAAGCTGCCGGAATTGCTGAAGCGGGTCGAGGAACTGCATGAGTTCAACCCGATGCTCGGCCACCGCGGCTGCCGTCTGGGGATCACGTATCCCGAGATAACTGAGATGCAGGCGCGGGCAATTTTCGAGGCGGCTGTGCAGGTGGCTAAGAAAGGTGTGAGGGTCATTCCTGAGGTGATGATCCCGCTGGTCGGTAGCGTGGAAGAACTGGCGGATCAGAAGGCGATTGTTAAGCGTGTGGCAGAGGAAGTGCTCGAGAAGGCTGGCATGAAAGACCTGAAATACATGATCGGCACCATGATCGAGATTCCGCGTGCTGCTTTGACGGCTGACAAGGTCGCCACCGAGGCCGAGTTTTTCAGTTTCGGAACCAATGATTTGACGCAGACCACCATGGGCCTTTCCCGCGACGACTACGTGAAGTTCTCCAAGGATTACGAGAACAAGAAAATCTTTAAGGCAGATCCGTTTGCCGTGTTGGATCAGGAAGGTGTCGGCAAGCTGATCGAGATGGCGGTAAAACTCGGGCGCAGCACACGTTCTAACCTCGAAGTCGGAATCTGCGGCGAGCACGGCGGCGAGCCGAGCTCAGTAGAGTTTTGTTACCGGGTGCGGATGAACTATGTGTCCTGTTCACCATACCGGGTCCCCATTGCGCGCCTGGCTGCCGCTCAGGCGGCCATCTCTGGCGACAAGTCAGAGACGATGCGCACGGCCTGACCGCGAGCGCTGTTGCGAATCTAATGAATGAGAAGGCGAGGGTCGAAACCCTCGCCTTTTTCTATGACATAATGTCTGCAACGCTGGAGGCATGCATGATTGAACTCGATTGGAGAGACGACACGGTTATGGAGCGGCGCGACCTGTTACGTGGCGGTGGTACTATTGCGGCCTGGATGGCTACCGTGAATCAGGTGAATGCGGAGGATGCTTCTCCAGAAAAGGTTCCGGATGCACAGCCGGGTCCGCTGCTTCCTCTGGTGCCTTTTGGTAAGTACAAGATTACCCGCCTTATAGCCGGCGCCAATCCCATTTACGGTTATTCACATTTCAACTACCAGTACGATCTCCTTATGGCCAGCTACCACACCACTGGTCGTGTAGTGAGTTTTCTGACGCAGTTGGAGCGGGCCGGATTGAACCTGTGGCAGGCCAGTTGGAGTGAGCGGCTGGAAACCGATTGGCTCAAGTACAAGGAACAAGGTGGCAAGGTCAACCTTATTGTCCTTTCACGCCCTGATTTCAATGATAGACCCGAGATTTTGTCTCGCGTAATGAAACTGAAGCCGCTTGGCATCGCGCAGCACGGCAACGCTACGCAACGGCTCTGGGCAGCCGGTCAGATCGACCGCGCGCAGGATTACCTGAAGCGGATCCGGGATACCGGAGCCATGGTCGGTCTTTCTTGTCACAATCCCAGAGTCCTTGAGTATACGCAGGAGAAAGGATGGGACATTGACTATTACATGACCGCGCTTTACTACATCAACCGCACTCACGAAGATTTCCAAAAAATTCTGCCTGAAGTTCCACTTGGTGAAATCTACCTGCCATCGGATCCACCCAAAATGCTGGAGATGATTCGCAAGACCCCACGGCCCTGTCTTACTTATAAAGTTCTGGCGGCGGGTAGAACAGTCAGTTCTCCCCGGCAAATAAAAGAACGCATTGCCGTGGCGCTCAAAGGGATAAAACCCACTGACGCTCTGATCATCGGTCTTTACCAGCGTTTCAATGACCAGATCGGCCAGACGGCCCAGATGGTGCGCGAGATTCTCTCCGCTTGAAGCAGCTTGGGTCTGACGGCGCATGGCGCTTTGCCTGAATCGGCGCCGTTGAAAAGTTGACTAAGGTCCCGGAGAGCGAATTGACAATCCTTTATTAGCGGCAGCGTGACACACATTCCTGCGCTCCACAATGGGCCGTGAAAACTGTGATAAAGGTTGCCGCTGCTACGGCTGTTTCTTTTGTTCACCTTTTCGGTACAGTGTTGGAACTTTTTTCTTCTCCTCAGCGGCTTTCTTCTCAGCGGCCCGTTTCTCTTCCAGATCCTTGGGCTGCATCATGCTTTCACGTTCTTTTTGATCCCGCCGCTCTTTTTCTTCGATTTCCCTGGTGCGCAAATTAAAATCTTCTGCTGTCAGATCCAGGCTGTCCTGGGTGGTCTCGATAGCTTGGTCCAAAACAAACTGGTAGCGGGCAATATCTTTAGGCCGGCTATCCTGAATTTTGCGGAGAGAGGCCAGCATCTTCTTCTCAGCTTTGGCGAGTAGGCTGACCCCTTTGTCCACGTTGAAACCGTGCTCTAAAGCGTCGTCGGTGACGGTGTCGATGGCGTCGATGATGTTCGTGTATTGATCGAGGAGCTGGTGGATTATCACTGAGCGCCCCTCTTTCTCTTTTGTCAAAAGTTGCTCTATTTGGGAGATGCGCGCCTCGGCAAAGCGCACATAAAGGGCTAAACGTTCGTTTGGTTCTTGTACCTCCCGAAGTATGGATACTTCATCCGCCGTGAGGAACTCGTTTAAAGTTTCCGCCGCGAGTAATGAGCTTGCCAGTAGGCAGATCAAGGTAAAGCTGATCTTTTTCATTTCTTCCAATCCGCCTCTCCAAGGATTCCCGCCAGCAATTTTTCGTGGACCTCACGAACATAATCCCGCACTGCCTCTACCTGCTGGCGGTCCTCTACGGCCATCTCCAACTGAAAGTCCCTTAATCGGCGCAGGAGCTGCCGCGTCATCAACTCTGCCCGCTTAAAATGCTTGGGGCTCTTTCGTGGATCCTTCCCCGTCTCCCGCAGTGATTTAAAGGAAAGCTCCACGGAGTCGCGCACTTCTTCGATGGCAGCATGTGTGCCCTGCAAATCTCCTGCCGCATATCGTTGCTTGGCTATAGCCAGTATTCTTACTGCGTTGTCCAGAGCCTTATCCGAACGCCTCTCCAGATTTCTGTCCGCACGCGCAGCCGTGAGATCGCACCAGCACGGCAGACCTGACGCCCACACCCAGCACAGGGCGAGTGTGACCAGATGCCTTAGGTTTCTCATCGGCGTTCGAGCTCTCGTCTAAGTGTGCGTATTCTTTGCCGGGCTTGAAACTCGTGGTCCGGACTTTTACCTTGGCTGATTGCCAAAAATTTTTCGTAGCTTTCTAGAGCCAGCTTTGTTTGGTGGAGCTTGTCCAGCACAACCGCGCGGTAGAAAACATGTCCCGCTTTTTCCGCGCCCAAAGCCCGGACATGATCCAACGCGGCCAGAGCTGAGGGGTAGTTTTCCAGCAGAATCAGCATGGCTGCCAGTTCACTCCACGCTTCGGACAACGCCGGTGCAGCTTCAGTGACCTTGGCAAATTCAGCCGCCGCGGCCGCGTATTTTTTCTGATCCCGCAATTCGCGGCCATAAAGAAGCCTCAGCTCGTTGTTGTTGGGCTCGTCTTTGACCACTCCAGCGAGCAGTGACAGACCTTTTTCCGGCTGGTTAGCTTTAAGATATGCTGTGGCCAGAGCGAGGCGGTTGGCCGTAGTCGGAGACTTTCCGACCGCCCATTCCAGGTGGGGAACAGCTTCGGCGGGACGCTGGGCCTCCAACAGCAACTCCCCAAGATGTTCGCGCGCACCGACATCATTAGGGAACTGCGTATACAAAGCAATCGCCTCTTGTGGCCGTCCAGCTTGTTCGTAAAGCGCGGCCAGTTCAAGCAAGGCATCTTTGTACGTACCGTCGAGGGCCGCAGCTTTCCGGAAATACTGCGCAGCTTCGTCCAGCTTCTTCTGCTTGGCCAAGGACCGTGCGAGACCTAGCTGGGCTTCTGCGGATTTAGGATCCCGCTCTGTGGCCCTCTGGAAAGCTTCTACCGCATTACTATAACGACCCCCGGCAAACAAGGCCTCAGCTAGGTAAAACACTGGGCGAAATTCCATGGGCTGGCTAGTTGCGGCTGCCTGCAACAACGTAGCAGCTTCGTCCGGCTTGTTCTGCTTCAAAAGCAGGATGCCAAGGTTGAGCTCCGCTTCATAAAGGCCTGGCTTAAGTTCAAGGACCTTCCGGTAAACCGGAATAGCTTCCGCTTCTTTACCTGACAGGCTGTAGGATAGCGCCAGATTGAAAAGTGCCGCGTAATCTTTCGGATTGGCTTCAACGGCCTTAGCAAAAAGTTGAACAGCGGCTGCGTAATCCTTGGATTCAAGGGCCTTCCACCCTTCGGCATTGTAGTCGACTGCCTGCATGAGCAGTACCGCCACCAGGGCCGTGCCCCACATACCTTCATTCTAATTGGAACTTTCGTTCGTGTACTGGCTGTTTTGCTGAGCATAGATAGGGCAAGAGGCTGGCGCCCGTACGAACTTTTGTCCCGGCTTGTTCTCGTATCGAACCCGAATGAAATTAAGTAAACAGGGGAGACCTACTCAGTGCATGCGGTTGTTTGGCCTACTGGTCGACTGTAGTGGCTTCTTGCGATGATACATGTGTGATTGCGAGTATTAATCCAGCTACGGGCGAGACACTGGCCACCTTTACACCATTATCGGGGGCCCAGATTGAGGAAAAGCTTGAGCTCGCTATGAGGGCTTTTCGCTCCTGGCGAGGCTCTTCTTTTCCTGTGCGTGCTGCACTGATGGAGCGCGTGGCAGCAATTCTCGAGGCCGACAAAGACAGCTTGGGGCGGCTGATCACCCTTGAGATGGGTAAGCCGGTCCGAGCTGCCAAAGAGGAAGTACTCAAGTGTGCTTGGGCTTGCCGCTACTACGCGGGGAACGCCGAAAAATTCCTGCGGGATGAACCCGTACTTACGACGGCATCGCGTAGTTACGTTCATTACCAGCCTATCGGCGTTGTACTTGCCATCATGCCCTGGAATTTTCCTTTCTGGCAGGTGTTCCGGTTTGCCGCGCCGGCTCTGATGGCCGGAAATGTATGCTTACTCAAACATGCCTCGAATGTTCCGCAATGTTCGATGGCCATAGAAGATGTTTTCCGGCGCAGCGGCTTTCCCGAAGGAATTTTTCAATCTTTGCTCGTCGGGGCCCGGCAAGCGTCGGGTCTGATTGAGGATCAACGGATTGCTGGTGTTACGGTTACCGGCAGCGTTCAGGCGGGAAGTGCCGTGGCTGCGGCGAGCGGCCGCCAGATTAAGAAAACGGTGCTCGAACTTGGGGGTAGTGATGCATTCATCGTTATGCCCAGTGCGGACCTGGGAGTTGCGGTGCAAACTGCCGTCCGGGCGCGCATGATCAACAACGGACAGTCTTGTATCGCAGCCAAACGCTTCCTGGTGGCCAAGCCGTGTGTGGAGGAGTTTACACGACGTTTTGTGGAAGCTGTCCGCTCACTCAAAGTTGGGGACCCGATAGAGGAGGACACCGATGTCGGGCCGCTTGCGACTCTGGACGGTTTGCGGGCGCTGGAACAACAGATTCAAAACACTTTGGCGATGGGCGCCCGCCTCCTGACAGGGGGAAGAAAAATAGAGGGACCCGGATATTATTTCGAACCCACGGTGCTGGCAGACGTATCGAAAAACTCACCCGCTTCCCGTGACGAAATTTTCGGTCCTGTGGCTGCTGTGTTTTCAGTAAAGGATGCTACGGAAGCGATTCATGTAGCCAACGAGACGGATTTTGGACTGGGCGCCAGTGTCTGGACTAACGACGAACAGGAGCGGGTTCGCTTCATTGAGCACGTCGACGCCGGCATGGTCTTTGTCAATGGCATGGTGGTTTCCGATCCACGACTGCCGTTCGGTGGGGTGAAACGCTCTGGTTATGGGCGAGAACTTGGTCGCGCGGGGATTCTAGAATTCACAAATGTGAAGACAGTCTGGATAGCCTGAGTACGGGATGCTTCTACCTCCTAAAGTGGGTGACAGAAGCTCCTAATACTGACCATACCACACCCAATGCGGGCAATCGACGGATCGGATCCAAAAGGAAAAATGGGCATTCTGGCGATTCGCCCGTAATAAATTGAAAAATCAATGCAAACTATAAGCAGAACGCAGGCGTCCGCCTGCTCGGAGCCTATTGACTTAGTACTATAACCACCATAGAATCAATAAAGCACAATAACGAGGTGCACTATGGGTGACGATTGGAGCGGGGTGGAGTTCCAAGCAGCGGGCAATCTCCAGGCTGCCAAAGGACGAATTCGGGTACTGGTTGCAGATGACCATCCCATCGTGCGCGAGGGGTTGCGCCGCTTGTTGACGTTGGAAGGAGATATCGAAATCGTCGGGGAGGTGGGAGATGGCGACTCAGTTCTCAGCGCTGTAGAGCAACTGGCGCCGGATATCCTGTTGCTTGATCTCCGCATGCCGGGCACGGACGGGTTGGCGGTTCTCGAGAAATTACAAAAGCTGAATAAGAGTACAAAGATTCTCGTGCTTACCGCCTCCGAAGACAAGAATGAGTTTGTGCAAGCCATGAAACTGGGGTGCTCGGGAATTGTACTGAAACAGACGGCCGCCGAGCTAATAGCCAAGAGCATCCGGAAGGTTCATGCTGGAGAAATCTGGCTCGACTCCTACACAACCGCAGCGGTGATGAAACAGTTCGCTGCGCCCGAAACGCCGCCGGTGACCCGGATGGGTGGGCGGAGCAGAGATAGATCCCCCTTGAGCCAGCGGGAAAGGGAAATTGTTGGTTTGGTAGCTCAAGGCTATAAGAACAAGGAAATGGCCGAAAAGTTGTTTATTAGTGAGCAAACGGTGAAAAATCATTTGCACAATATTTTTGACAAGCTTGGCGTTTCAGACCGTCTCGAGCTGGCTCTTTACGCCATCCACAAAGGTCTCCACCTCGAAGAAGAATCCAATTAGCTTTGGACGCCGCATGTGCGCGGTTTTGTGCCTTGCATTCCTTTAAGTTTGGGAATAGCATTTCTGATAGAGGCAAGGATGAAGACAGCGTTGTCTCTTATTTGTTGTGCGCTGATGGCCCTGTTAACCGGCGCATCGCGGTCGAATGCTCAGGCAGGTTTTCCAAGGATGATCTCGGTGGATCCGACCAGCGCAAAAGCGGGCGACATCTTGACCGTTGCCGGAGAGAACTTGGACAAGGCCAATGTGGCCCAAGTCTTTTTGACGGACGGTACCAACGACATCAAAGTAGAAGTTACTGAACAGACGGCGCAGTCGCTTAAGGTCAAGGTTCCTGCATCAATCAAGCCGGGGCGTTTTAGCCTCGCGGTACTTACGACCGGTAAACAGCCGAAGTTTATTACCCAGCCGGTAAAGGTGACCATCGAGTAAGAAAACAGTTGCCTGCGTCAAACACCGCCTGCAGGGAGGGGGCCGTCTACCCTTGAACTCTAACGCGCCGGTAGGGTTCCGAAAGGAATTTCTTTGCCTCTTTGGCAGGATCTGATTCCGGGGCCAGCAATATGGTTTTTTGGTAGGCGCGGAGAGCTTGCATGCGCTCCCCCTTCAAATCATGAATCTGCCCTAACCGCATCCACGCTGTTACTTCCGTATTCAAATCCAAACGATTAGCTCCCTGTGTGACCCGCTTCATGTTCTCCAGAGCTTCGTCGAGATCGTTATACCAGAATTGAATGGTGCCCCTTGCATACCAGATTTTCTCGAGGGGAAGCTGGCGAAACCCAGGAGCATCTGAGGTTTTTAATTCCTCGATTTCTTTTACCACTGCGAGCGCTGCTTTCTTATCGCCCTGGTCTGCATACATTTGCGCCAGCTCGAAACGGAGTAGGTAGTTGCGCGGAAAGCGGCGAATGAGACCCTGAAGTAGTGGAATGGCTTTCCCGACTTGCCTCTCCCGACGGTAGATGGCGCACAGTAAGACCTGTGCATCATAACGGTTCACGTTGCCGCGGCGCGCCACCAACTCCAGGATTCGGATACCTGCTTCTCTATCTCCACGGAAGCCCAGCAAAAAGCCCATGACCCGGATATGCCAGGGCAGGCTGCCGACAACATATTCATGGACACCTTGAAGAAGCCGGGCATCGATGTTTTCGGGATCTAGTTCAGTGACTTTGTTGTGCAGTTTGCGTCCTTGCGTGGCATCCCTTAGGGCGTCCAGCCACGCCTTGCGAACGAGGAAATTGTAATTAGCCCGCAATGCGTAAGCCACCCCCAGGGTATATAAAGCACGGGTGTCACGCGGATTGGATCTCAGGCGCTGTTGACATAGATCGATAGACTTGCGGATGGAGTCGTCGAAGCGGCACTGGTCTTCTATCGATGGGTTCATCTTTGGCCGCCTCAAGAACGGATTTGTTCCGCTGACGAGCTCGCTTTCCAACGCGCCTGCTCGGAACATCTCCCGGTAGAGAACGGCTTGAGCCAGATGATTGTAAAGGGCAGGATCGGCAGGGCTGCCGCTCAACTGGCGACTGAAATCGGTGATAGCCTCGTCGTATTCGAGATTGTAGAAGTGCTCAAAGCCGCTCGAGAGCGCTGGCTCCTGAGCTTGAAGGCAGGGGAGAATTCCAAGGAGGAGCAAAACAACTCCTCGCATCAACTTCTATTTTAACCTCTTTAGAGCCCAGCGCGCGTGATTGGCCACCGCGGAGCCCGCTGTAGAAGCCAATTTTTCTAAAGGTATCCGAAACCGGGGAAGACCTGAGTTGCCCATGGCTACGGCAACGTTACGAAGCAAGCCATCATAGCCGGCTCGACGAATAGGGCTGCCTTGGAAAAGGGTCCGAAACTGCTCCCGGCTTAGTACCGCGAGTTCCTCCAGGCGCAGGAAGCGGAATTTTGGATAGAAAGCCTGCTCGCTCGTGGGCGCAGCCTTGCTGTTCCACGGGCAAACCTCTTGGCATATATCACAGCCAAAGATGCTGCTGCTTATGAGCGGTCGTAAAGGTTCGGGTAGCGCCTTAGTGGACTCAATTGTGAGATAGGAAATACACAGGCGCGCATCCACCTGCCAGCGCACGTCAGTCGAGCTGGCTACCGGGACGATCGCTTTGGTGGGACAGGCGTCGATGCACATGGTGCAGGCGCCGCAACGGTCGGTAATAGGTTCGTCAGATTGAATGTCCAGAGAGGTAATGATTTCGCCAAGAAAAAACCAGGAACCAAAGCGCTCGTTAATAAGGCAGGTGTTTTTCCCCTGCCATCCCAAGCCAGCTCGTTGGGCGTAAACGCGCTCGAGCAGAGGAGCGGTGTCCACGCAGATTTTGTATTGGAAAGGCTCTTTGGTGGTAGCGCGTAATTGTTTAACCATATGGTTTAGCCGCTCTCGGATGAGAAGATGATAATCGGCGCCGGCAGCGTATCTTGAGATACGTCCGAATTCCCTACCAACTGAAAGGCCCGGGAATAGATGCTCGTGATTGTAGACCTTGCCAACGCAGATGATGGAGCGGGCTGAGGGAAGAAGAGTTCGAGGGTTCTGGCGAAGAGCTGCTCTATCGCCGGTTAGGTACGACATTTCTGCAGCCATTCCGCTCGATGACCACTTCTGAAAGAACAGCGCTTCCGGCAGTGGAACGGCTTTTGCGACGCCTGCTAATTCGAAGCCGCAACGGGCTGCCAAGCGCCGGACGACATCTGCAGTGAGATACATTGAAACCGTGTGGCCTAACCAACAGCCACTGTCTTCCCCCTCAGGATATCATTCGCGGGCCGATTGACCACCTTGGTAGAGTTTCCGTAAAATTGGGATTGGAAGAGGCAGCGGAACATTAGGAATCACACATTCGGCGCCACGCACCGGATGAGCGGGAGTAACTCAATGGTAGAGTCACAGCCTTCCAAGCTGTTGGTTGCGGGTTCGATTCCCGTCTCCCGCTCCAAAACTCTGCTACAATGATTTCGTTTGTCCGGCTGGCGTAGCTCAGCTGGTAGAGCATCTGATTTGTAATCAGAGGGTCGGGGGTTCAAATCCCTCCGCCAGCTCCAGTCCGGTTACCGCCAACAGCGCGATGGAAGCGATTCCAGGCACGTGGACGGGTGGCCGAGCGGTTAATGGCAGCAGACTGTAAATCTGCCGCCCCTTGCGGGCTACGGAGGTTCGAATCCTCCCCCGTCCACCAGAAGCCGCGGGCGGACCGGTGCTGTTACTGGTATCGTTTTGCGAGCCGATGTAGCTCAGTTGGTAGAGCACGTCCTTGGTAAGGACGGGGTCACCGGTTCAAGCCCGGTCATCGGCTCCAGAGCTTTTGTTTACCGAATGGAGTGATTCCGTGCCGTTTAAAAAGGAGTTTAACCCAGGCAGAGGTTGTTGAGAGGACCAGGATTATGGCGAAGGAGAAATTTGACCGCAGCAAGCCGCATGTAAACATAGGGACGATTGGGCACATAGATCACGGCAAGACGACGCTGACGGCGGCGATCACGCGGGTATTGGCGAAGAAGAAT